>Ga0123341_1001510_pt1 | contig 17663 bp, 13 predicted proteins | sample Turbeapinknodule_FD_89959 | JGI IMG/M metagenome (GOLD analysis project Ga0123341, IMG submission 89959) | Root nodule microbial communities of legume samples collected from Mexico - Turtle bean Mexico pink nodule | ecosystem: Host-associated > Plants > Roots > Nodule | place: Mexico: Nepantla...
GATTGCCATCACATGGTTTCTGGCTCCCCTACAAAGAAGATAGAATTAGCATTTTATACATTGGACAGGGTTTAGATGCCACTCCGCAAGAGAGTAATTAAAAGACCGCATCCTATGTTTCATCCATGACCAGGCTCTAACTTGTGCTAGATGAAAAATTTCATCATCATCCACTACACCATTTTTGAAGATTATAGTGTTTCGCTGCTCCCAAAGACATCTCACCACCGCTACCCACATGCCTTTCCACACCATATTCTGTTTGTAATTGAAAGCTTGAAAGCTGAACTGCTCCAAATGACATGTCAGCTCCCTATGTTGAGCACAGACAATTCCCATCCATCTAAAGCATCTATTCCACACACGTTGAGCTACCGAACACTCCACAAATAGATGTTGTACTGTTTCATTGCCACCCCCACACAATACACATAATTGGTTGTTTATCATCACCCCTCTCCTCATTAAGTTTGTCTTTGTTGGAAGTTTGTCTAGAAGGGCCCTCCACGCGGTTACCAGCACATTAGGATACGCTTTAATCTGCCAGAGCAAGTTAAAGATTGCATTTGGGCCATCTGTAGAAGATTTAGTAAGTCGTTCATATGCCGTCTTCACCGAAAAAACACCAGATGTGTCCCCTTCCCACTTCTGGGAATCCATCTCTTCCCTGATGAGTTTGGTTCTGCTTATCACTCTTAGCAGCTCATCTACTAGTTCAGACTCCCACTGAAACCTATACCTTCTCCAACCCAACGTCCATGTCCACTCATTGTCCTCCCATATTCCCACCTCAGACACCTTTGATTCCTGATTCAGCGATATAGAAAACAGTCTCGGAAAGTAATCCCGTAAAGTCCTGCTGCCAGTCCATGCGTCCTCCCAGAAACGTACCCTATCCCCATTCCCCAATTTCCAGCTAGTGGCACTATGAAACCAACTTACTTCTTCTTCCTCACCACAACTCTTGCACAGGTCTTTCCACCACCAAGAGGAATTCTTCTGGTTGTTACGGCTTGGATTTGAATCCATACCATACTTAGACAACAAAATATCTTTCCACACGCCTTTTTCTTCACTCATAAGCCTCCATTTCCATTTTGCTAAAAGTGCTGCGTTGAATTTCCTGATGTCTTTGATTCCCAGCCCTCCTTCCTCCAGTGGTCTGCAAATTTTGTCCCAACTCACCCACGGTATTGGCCTATTCTCCTTTCCCCATCCCCAGAGAAATCTTCTTTGGATTCGTATAATACTCTCACAAACCATTTCTAGTGCCTTGAAAAAAGATAGATAATACAACGGTAATGACGTAAAAACCGATTTAATTAAGCAAATTCTGCCAGCCATAGATAGAAACCTCCCCTTCCAAGCACTAAGTTTTGTGTTTAACTTTTCTATTATCATCTCCCAGTACTTCTTCCTCCTTGGATTTCCTCCTATCTCCAACCCCAGGTATTTAAAGGGTATCTTCATAAGAGTGCAATGTAGGCTATTTGCATAAACTTCAAGAGTCTGCTCTCCGACATTAATTCCGGTCAACTTTGACTTGTGAAAATTTACTTTCAATCCTGACGCTAGTTCAAAGCATCTGAGAATTGCTTTTATGGTAATGACATTGGAATATAGATCTTCACAAAAGAAAATTGTGTCATCCGCGAATTGTAGCATACATGTCTCGACCTTCTCTCTTCCAACCTTTATTCCTGTAAGCAAATTGACTCTGAGCGCCTGCCTAACCAACCCAGATAACCCTTCAGCAGCCACAATAAACAAAAAGGGTGCTAGGGGATCTCCTTGCCTTAGACCTCTCGAAACTTTGAACTCCTCAGTAGGACTACCATTAACCAACACTGATACTGTTGCAGATTCCAAACAACCTCTCATCCACATAATCCATCTTCTATGAAATCCAAACTTTTGCAGCATGTCAAAAAGAAACGCCCAACTTACTGAATCAAACGCCTTCTCATAATCTATTTTGAAGCACAAGCCCCTCCTCCTACCCCTCCTCAATTCCTCAATGACCTCATTAGCTACTAAAACACTATCGAGTAGCTCTCTATCTCTCAGGAAGGCAGCTTGGCATTCATCGACAACCAAGGGCAACACCTTCTTCATTCGACATGACAGAACTTTAGCAATGATTTTGTAAAGCATTCCCACAAGAGATATAGGTCTAAATTGCTCAAGGGATGTCGGATCCCTCACTTTAGGCACAAGTGCTATGAATGATGCATTACTTCCCTTGGGAAGGCATCTGGAAGCTTGGAAAAGGTGCACTGCTGCAATAATATCTTGTTTAAGAACCTCCCAATTATGTTTAACAAAATTAAAGTTGTACCCGTCCGGGCCTGGGCTTTTGGATCCCTCACATGACCACACGGCTTCCTTAATCTCTTCTTTCGTAGCTATAGATATAATACTCACACTTTCTTCCACATATAACTTTTTAAACTGTACATTGTCTAACCTGACCCCGAAGTCATGTTTGGCTGCAAATCTTTCTTCAAACAATCTTTTTGCTTCCCTCCTTACAACCTCGGGTTCTTCGCACCACTGGTCCCCCACATGTACTCCTTTCACCTCATTCTTCATACGTCTCCATCTTAATGTGGCATGATAAAATTTGGTGTTGGCATCCCCATATTTGGACCAGCTTGTCCTAGCTTTCTGCCTATACAAAGATTCAGTCTTCTTATTTAAAACATTTAACTGTCCTATTAGGTCCAGTCTCTTCATCCTTCCCTGATCTTCAAATTCGGTTCCATCGTCTTGATTATCAAGGTTATCAATTTCAAATAACACCCTTTTTCTCTCTGTGATCAAGTGACCGAATACATCTCTATTCCACTCTTTGAGGTCGCACTTGAGGATTTTCAGCTTGTCTTTTAGCACTGTTATATGATCACCTTGAACCGTATATGAGTTCCACAAAGCTTTAACTAAATCTTTGAATCCTGGGTCCATGAGCCAAGCATCCAACGATCTAAAAGGTCTAGGTCCCCAATCCTTTGAGACACATTTCACCACTATTGCACAGTGGTCTGACACTTCTCTCGGCTGGATGTATTGCTTTCCCATAGGCCATTTTTGCAGCCATTCGTCCGACACCAATACTCTATCTAATCTGCTTTTTGATGTGCCATTAGCTTTGAACCATGTAAACTTCTTTCCCACTAATGGTAGTTCCACTAGAAGATTACTTTCTATAAAACTATTGAATCCTTTGATCTCGCTCTTTTGGCTTCCCCTTTCCCCTACACCTTTCCTTTCACCTGCAGACCTGACCGCATTGAAGTCCCCACAGAAACACCAAGCCCAACCCGGATTAGTGTTTTTCACGCTTGATAATTCCTCCCATAACTTCTTCTTGTCACTCATGTTGCATGCTGCATATACATTGACCACCGCACATTTTAGTCTAGAATTCACATGTTGGCCAAAGATCGCAATAAAACCGCTTCCCTCCACATGCCTTTCATATACAAAGAACTGTTTATACCACATTACTAGTAGACTTCCCGCCCCTCCTACTCCATCGTTGTGTATCCAACCCACTTCATTATTTCCCCACAAAGCAAAGCAACGAGCATTCGAGAACAAAGTTGTTTTGGTTTCTTGTAGGCATGCCATTTCCACCCCCTCCTTCAAAATCAAATTTTTCAAGTATTTAGCCTTGATTCCTCCTCTTACCCCTCTTATATTCAGACTTACAATGATCATATGTAACCCCTTGTGTTCCCCTCATGATGTTTCTTCATTGTCTCAAGATCTCTTGACTCCATTCTTTCAAATTCCTCTACGACATTAACCTCATCCTTACGACAAGCAACCCCTAGATTTTTGCCCACCTCCCACAAGTCAGATGTTTCTTCCTCTTTGTCTTCCTTCCTACATCTGCTGTTGCAAAAAACTACATTTGGAATTTTACTGACCTTTGAATTTGAGGAACTGCCCTCCAAGGTGCCTTCTGCTTGGTGATTTGTTCTTCCTTGCATTAGCCTGCTTGTTTCTCCCAATTCCCACAAACCTCTGCTCCTTCTCTGAATAAAAGAGGATGCTTTATTGGACACCTCTGCTCCCAATTCTTCGCCCAAATTCGCAAGCTGAACACCGTGATTATCGTTGCCCTTTTGATTAGAACCTTCACCGCAAAATGATTGTTCACAACACACCTCCCCCTGCACAGACTCCTTTCCTGCTCGTTCGACGTCACCCTCTCTCCCCCTTGACCCTTTGTTTTTTACGCTCCTATCACCTTTGGTAACTAAAGATGAGTCCATGTCATCCACTCGCGTCCTTTCAGTCTTCACACGAAGTGGGCCTGATTTTGATTGGGCTGAAGTAGCAACAACCAATTCCTGACCAGCTTCATTCCACTTGGGCTTGGTTTGACTTTCTTGTTGGGCCTCATCCCTGCACTCCTCATAATTTACATACATATTTGTTTTACTACAATTTGAGGCCTCTAAAGCTACAAGAAAGTTGGTCAGTGCTACTTGGACAGAATTGCTTTTACATGCAATGTTAACCATGTGGGATACCGAAAAAGCTGACTCCCCTACCTCTGCCTCTACAAATTCTGCCTGCATCGCTTTGCCTTATTCGTGTAAGCACTGTTACCTTCTACCTGCTCCAGATTTTGTAGCATTTCCCCTTCCTCTTCAAACTGTTCTTTTGTCTTATTAGGGATATTTCCTTGCCCATCTTCCGCTAGCTTCTCCGACCACCGCAGCGCCGCCTCTCCTGGCCTGCCCTCTTCTTCAACACTCTTTTCCGACCAGATTGTTCCCTCCACAAACGATTCCGAAGAAGTGATGCTATCTGAGGATTCGAAGAAATTGTACTTACACTTACATTTGCCTCCGAAGAAAACTGATTGCTCTTCCTCCATGTAAATGTTTAGGATTTGACCATTAATCTTCATTTCCTTCGCTAGTTTCACACTACACGTTTTGGGAATACGAACCTGAAGTCTGGCATACTCCAAGTTCTCCCAGTTTTCCGTTGCTTTGTCAACCTCCACCAAGGATGCTACTTCACCAACAACTTTCGAAAAGCAGTCCTTATTCCACAAGGAAATAGGAAGCCCGTAACACCTAACCCAGATAATTTTATGTCCTGCTACATGTGCATCGGTCCATGGTTCTACCGCCTCAAACACACTCTCAAACCATTGCTTATTGGTTCGAATGATATCCTCTACTCTAACTCCCTGGTTGGGTGTTATGAGAGCCATGTTGTCCCCCAGATATCTCACTTTTACCATGTTCATCCCTCCCAAGATAAACTCCTCACACACCTGATTGTAGCTCAACTCTCCAGAGAAAAAGCCTACTGCACTATTGTTCAACCAAGGAAGAGTTTGTTGCTTTGTTTCAAAAATAGGGCCCTTCCATACGTTTAGCGAATCTTTTTTCACCACGTCCGCATAAGATTGATTTTTGTTGACCTCTCTCCACTCCTTTCTTTCCTTTCCCTTATAATACCTTCCCTCCTCCTTCTTGTTCCCTTCTCTGAGTTTGAACCTGTGACCGTTCCTTTCTTCCATGTTACTGCGTTCAGATTGCACTCCCTTTCCTCTGAGTGGAACCTATGTGTGCACCAGATCAGATCTTCTGTAACGCGGAATGTTAACGTATAGCTTCATGTTGCCAACCCACGCTTGGTCCATCTCCCTTTCGAGCCTCCGAACATTCGCCACGTTGAACAGCCTGACGAACCCATATCTTCTCCCCCACCTATTCATTCTACGAGAGATAAAAACCTCTTTCACCCTTGCCCAGCGTTGGAACACTTTTACCATATCATATTCACCATAGTTGTCTGGGAAGTTCGAGAAAAAGAAAGTTGTGACATTGTTGAATGATTGTTGCGGCCTTCGTGACCTCCCGTAGCCGAACGGCCCTCCCACCATCTGCTTTCTATATAAACGTTAATTGATGGAATTCAATGTATCCAATTTGACGTTGAATTTTGTAAAGACCAATATAGAAGTATTAGTATTAGCATATCATCCTAAAATTTTCAGTAATATCTCACATCCATCAATGTTCTTTAAAAACCGCAAAATTAATAAGTTAGATCATTAATGGTGCACATGATTGAAGTTGCATATTCTAAATTGTTAGTGATGAAATTTGAGACATTCAAAATATTATATAGACTTACGAGTTCTTATGTTTTAGTGGGATATGTGATATCTTTTATCATATTAGGTGATGTCTAAGTTCTTGTAACCAAATAGTAAATTGAAGATAAAGTGTGATATGTTAAACTCTATCTCTCGGTGATTATTACGTAATTGATAAATATACATTAGAGATTATAGAGCATGTTGTTAGGCTTAATCTCCTCTAACATAATAATATATAAGATATTAATCAATTACAAGATAATAATTGATCTATAATATAATTAATCAGTACCTCATGCGAGTGAGTATAACTATGCTTAGAGAGTGTTCACTTGTATTGGTTGGCATGGCAGTCATCACATGGAATTTCACTCACTCTGGTTCAACAGGAGTCTGCGAAATGGCCACTGTTGATAATGATGGCCGCAGGAGAAGGTATAAACCAGGCCCTAAAAATGGTATCAATGATATGGGAAGAAGCCAAGAACCTTTGTCAAACCTGCAAATTGGATTAGCGTTAAAATATATGCTACATTGTCTTTTACTCCCTCCATTCCACAATAACTGCAGTTTAAGGTTTTCCCACACATTTTTTTTAATCAAAATAGGTGAATGCAAAAACACATCGTTGTGTTGACTCTAATCTCAACATTGAACTAAAAACTTATATGGCAAGTAATGTACCATTTCCGCGCCGTCATGTCATTGTAAACCCAGAACGGTGCAAATGTGGAAAGTACAATAAAATCAATGGAGGTAATATGAATCTGCAACATGGAAACCCAACCTTAGCACCTAACATTTCCAATTTTATGAAAAATGGACAGTGTAAATCATGGACATGAAGTATAAGACCAGCATTCTAATCTAGTCATAAACTTGGCCTAGTAGACTAGAAATTGTTGAATTTACATTAGCATATCATTTAGCAAAGATCATGATGACAAGATTGGAAAAGTCTATGGCATTGCTCATCTCATGCTTATGTAATGAATACAATGAATAGAAATGCCAACTTTTTGAAATGCTGAGTACGAACTTACAAATTTGCTTTCCCTGAAGTACTGATAAAATTCTTTCCACATATCTTGTCCTGCTAAACCAGCATAAATTATGATGGCTACTCCTGCAACAAGTGATATCTAATGTGCAAGTTCGGTAAGTTACATCCTCCAATACAATGAATTAAAAAGAAGAGACTACTGAGATTATGCCATACATTTGTCCATAAGCCTATCCCATGATCTTTCGTAATAGGGGCATGCGTAGAATGTTTAGGAAGAGAGATTTTCAATGAGGATTAATAGAGGGCCTTTTGTAAACTATTCCAAACCATCATGGTTCAGTTTCATCGTAAATCGATTTGATACGTTTCCAAATTCATATAGTGCAGGTAAGTTCAAGAATGAAAAGAATGAAGAGGAAACCAAAAAGTTAAAAATAGATTGATTCCATCAAATATTAAGGCAAAAAATAGTTTAATATAAAAACCTTCCAAATATTTTTCTTTCACTACACCAATGTATCCTGCAGGTTGTGTGTGTTTGTTTATGACATACAAGTATGATGTTTTTATATAGAATACTATGAGGCAACCTCTTCCATGGCATTTTTTAATCATTTTATAACTCAAATGTACACTGCATTTTAAGGTTTTCTCCAAAGATAAGCATGTGATTGCAAATGGGGTGTTTTTTCTTATGATCATGCAAAATCACCTAACTATGCAATCATTGTTCAGAATACTATAACTTCACTTGAACAACTTTGCAAGATGAGTTTTAGATGAGCATTACCGATGCAGTTACTTTTGATTCCAGAAAATTCAAGGGCCATGTTTTAAGCTGAGTTTCTTCAACAGGGGGTGCTGGTGGTTTCCAAAGTACAAAATAAGGAAGAAGTGCATATGCACCACCAAAACAGGAAAGTATCAGGAAGGGCCATACAGGAATACTGTTTTTTGAACTGTAGAACAACAAATGGAAGATATGAAATCAGCTTCAGGCATTGTCAAGTCAAATAGGACATATACAGAAGAAAACAAAAAATTATTGTATTTATCCCGGCACAAGGGAGGGTGACAAGGCTTAATAAAATATGTATTTACAAATTAATTCAAAAATGTTGGTTCACAAATTTTGTTGTATGATTCAACTAGGCAACAATTTGTATCATATATTGAATCTCAAATGGTTGAAAATCTCACATCGACTAAAAATATGATCAAATTCTAGTATATATATATATAAGTGGATGCAAACTCTATAATACAAGTTGATTTTGTAAGGTTGAATTAGGCTTAAAATAGATGTTTTAAGTCATATGACATTGAACAGTATGATACATAAAAGATTTCGTACAACATGGTGCTTCCTGATATTAATCACGTGATTTGATTTGCTGTATTTTCTTTTTATTTTTCTTTTACCAATTCTAGTGAACGATATTAAGAATTTATATAAGCTTAAAATGTTAAATGAAAAGTTTCTTCCGTAAGGTCCCCTCCTTTCATTGTGTTCTTAAGTCATGCTTAATTCCTAGAACTAAAAATTTTCACAACACAATTCAACTAAAAGGTAGAGGTTTATGAGTGGCTTGAAATCTGATAGAAGAAATATATTATTTATGTTGGACAACTATATATACCAAAAGGGAAGTACCTTCTTCCTGTAGGAAGCAAGAGCATGCTATATACCAATGGCCACAAGCCCATTATATACCACAATGATACCAACACTTCATTCATTCTGAAGCCATCATCCCCTTTCAGATTCAGGAGTTTTTTAAGGAAATATGAGTCCCTTGACTGAATGAAAATAAAATCTCACAGGTTAAAACAAAAGGAAAGGAAAAATAAAGGCACAGGGAGATAGAAACTGCAAAGGCTACATTCTGTGATGAATCCAAGACCCTGGACTGGTGGGTGCATACAGTATAATCACATACTCTTACATCAATATACGAGTCTTTTACTCAACTGCGGGGTCAATATATAAATTTAAGGCTGCAAAAAAATAAAAATTTAATACAGTAATTGTAATTTCACAAAAATGAGGAGGTGTAACTATCTACCTTAAAATGACTCTGGGTGCCACTGAATACTTTTCTGCTCTTATTAGAGGACCAAAGAGTATATTGAATCCTTAAACATCCTACACAGTCTAGGCCTACACTAGCATAAAAGAGGCTGGCCAAATAATTGATTTGACCAGTGTAATGTCATATATTTTCATTCTTTTGTGGTGAACATAAAGAACTTTGGAAGCGTTCGTGGCTCAATAATGATTGTTATCTTAATTTGGAAGAACACAGATAATAACACCATTTACTTTTTCTACTGAGCCAAATAGAACACATGCTCCAAACCATGGTTTTAAACTGCACTTGCAATTGAATCATGGTTACTGAAATTGCAGGAAAGACCTTCCAAACCACAAACTCAACCAATCTCCAAACCAAAGTGATAACACACAATGGATGTAATCATATCAAATATCGTAATGTTACTTGAGTTTAATTTTGATACAATGTTGCTGTCAAGATTGAACTTAGACAGTCAAACAATTAGAAATCACACCGGAGTATTGTCTATGCACTGAGACTCTGTAAATAGTCTTTATATTGTCATCCGATTACAAGTGTCATATAAGACAAGTTTGTAACTACCCAATGATTCATACTTCGAAGAATTTTGATCAGCAAGTAATTATTACAATCCTTTAACATATAAACAATTTATGATTTGATGACAGTGCATCAGTGTTTTCTAATTAAATTCTCAAACTTTTACCATCGACTCTATCTACCCCTGATGTTGTAACTATCTACTCCAAAAACCTTTACTTCAGTCCTTCATTGTGTCCACTCTAGTCTTTTTCCGGTACTTTTCACTACTACACTAAACAAAAAAAAAAAAGCTAGAGAATCGGAAATTAAAAAAGAACACCCACATATCTCATTCACCAAAAAAACTAGAGAAATGGAAATTGAAAAAAAACACACACGTATGCCTCCTCATTACACTAAAAAAAACTAGAGTTTAGATATTGAAAAACAAAAGATGTGGACATTTTATTACTTAAGCACAAATGAGAAACCAACCCAAAAAACAAGTATATTAGTAAAAGAGCCTAATCACTTAAAACCCCACTGAGTTTCCTATTTTAGTTCATGAGGGACTCTAACATTGTTGAATCTTCTTATACCTGCCACTAGTTTCCCTCAGCTCAATGAGCCTTATTTTTGCTAACGATTCTAACAAAAATCCTTTTGTGGGTTATGACTATAATTTTGATTCTCAAATAATATTAGAAGGTTTTGCTGTTGAGGTTAAGATTCTATTTCCTCTACAAATTATTTTTGATTCTCAAATGAACTGATGTATTCAAATCACAAGTGATATACATATGAATATCCTATCCATCTGGAAATCTTGGTTCGAAAATACATCATATGATGATTAGCATATTCCAAATTGGAAAGAATAGGGAGGAACATACCGGGGTCTGGTTTGGGGTGAGAAAGAAGACATAGTAGATGAGTGCTGCCCACAAGAGAAAGAGCAAAAAGGAGGTTGTCCAGTCTCTTCCATCATTTCCACCAACCTCACTCTCTTTCTTCAAGCTATGGCAGATTTGGACACCACCCTTTTTCTGAAACGGAACCAAAAGGGTTTTGGTTCTGGTTCTCACACCAAGTGGTTTTGGCATTGGTGAAACTCTGAGAGGAGGAAAATTCTTGTGGGGTTGAAGTGAAGCTCTCAAATTTGTTTTCTTGGTGAGAGTAGGAAAGTTGGGAGAGAAGAAAATAGGTTGAGCCAACAACATGTTGTCTTATGGGTCCGGCTGGCTATTCCGATGACCATATGTATGTTTTAGTGCTAGCATCTTTTATCTCGCCCTCTCTCTGTCTCCTTAGAAAGAGACAATTTTATCAACATTTCACTCACCCTGCTAGATCATGTAATCTTTAATTAGCTAAATATATTGAGTTGTAAATATTTACTTTTTCATAGCAGGAACAAGAGTACGTACGAACAAGGATTATAAGTAAAATGTTGGAATCACAAGTCGACATAAAAATATTTCGTAAGAGATAAAAGATGTTTCATAATAATATACAAGTGATTATAAACTAATTTTATAAAATTTAATTAGATTTAAAATATTTTTAATATGTATCAGCAATTCATAGATAATAATTTAGTATTATTACAAAATATTCTGCTTGAAGAATCAAATAATAAAGTTGCAGTATCATTGGATGAAAACTCATGCAATTTAAAAGTTTATATCAGCATAACTATGACCATAATGCAAAAATTAATTAGGATATTTTTGTAAATAAAAATGATGTCACTCACTATTCAAATATATTAAGTATAACCAAACAACTAACGTAAAATATGTATTAATAGAATAAAAGTTTAGCGATTAGATATGACATTGGTTAGTAGTAGAACCACATTATAAGTGAAATAATATATTATGAAAAAAATATATAAGTAGAAGTTCTAAACTTACAAAAATTCCCACTTATGTCTTTACCAAACTTCCATCCTCTACATCGATCTTGAAGAATGTAAAAAAAATGTTGGTAGAATAAAATAATAACAATAGTATATTGTTTTTATGAAAATAAATAACATGTATTCTAAAAGTGTAAATCACTAAATGTTCTTGTCGGTTCACCTGTATTAATTAGATGTGCAAGTTCCGCTTTTAATCTGTTTTTTTTTTTTTACACTGGAACAACGCTTCGCTGAGATAGAGGGGATTCTACCTGTTGATCACACTCTGACGATCAAGTCAAATCAAGTCAATGAAATCATACAAAATAATAGTCAATTTCACTAAAAAACAACATACCTTTACCGGGGGTCTCAAACCCCTTTTATAGTTATTCCTCTAACAACTTTCACTCACGAGAATATAATCTCTACTGAAAGCATAAAATAATAACATAAAATCACCTGCTCACATGCACCTTTCATGTTTGGGTGCTAACAATAGAAAAATATTCTGTCCATGGACATCTTTACTCACGGTGCTAACAACATAAGAGAATCTCGTGCACATTTATTCTTGGGTGCTCTCTACTTATTTAACAACTTTATATATTCAACCAACAACTTTATGCGTATTTAACTAACAGTTTTGTGCATGTATTCATATATATTCTATTCTAACAACTTAATATATATCGACATATATATTTAACTAACAACTTTATATTAATATATGACCAAACTCATTATTTTCTCTATTTTAATTATTTTCCATTGAGCTTACCAACGAAACTGGGTCGAGTCTATGACCCACTTTTGGGCCCAAAGCCGAGCTGACCATACCCAAATACTTGGACCGAGGTCCCGAGCACTCCTGTCCAGTACACAAGCCCCAGACACGAGCTGAGCTTGACTAGGCGAAAAGGCTTTCTAGCACTTTGGCGGCTGACACGACAGTTTCCCCAGCGGGTAGGTGAGGCGCGGTACATGAAGCGTTTCTGAGGTGACGTCTCACCACACTTAATCCAGAGCGTACACGTGGTGTCTTCATAAATGGTGGGAAAACATTGCCGCTTGGCATTCCCTTATTCGAATAAGTTCACGCTCGAAACCTCACCCTACTTCACTGTTTCATTTCTCTAAACCCTCTTCTCTTCTCTTACCCTTCACGTAACCTTCACTCTTCAAAACTCTTGCGCTTTCTAACCTTTCTTACAAAAAGCTTCCTTTACACTTCTTCTTTTCAATTGGCTACCATACCAGGTATTTTCCCTCTACTATTTCTATTGTCGAATGCTCATTCGTTTTTTATCTTGCAGGGGATTCGAATGTCGAAGGATTCGCCACGTCAAACTCTGTCTTCCGCAAGAACGCTCCAAGCACTCCACAAGAACTCCAAGCAAACCTGCAAAACACAACAAACGGCGCCTCTAGCGGCCGATTGCACTCCGACGCTCAAGTCAGCCTTGCAAAACCACCAAAGAACTAAGAACTAAGAATCTCAGCGAGACTCGTGTGCACTCTGTGATTCTCTCTCTCTCTCTGTGTAAACTAGTAACTTGCAAGAATGAATCTTACCTCTTTTTGTATGAGCGCGGAATGCCTTTATATACTCTGTTGCGCGCCTAAGTTATTCGTGTATGAAGTAACTTAGCGTGTTTCTTTCACTAGGTGCTCGTGCAACCTCAGCGCGAATACCAAGTGTGGCTTGGCTAAGCGCACGCACTAGGCATCACCTACTGTGTGAACGATCACCTCTGCTTTGCTCCATGCACGTTATGGGTTAAGAGAGCACCAATCACCGATTGCCTACTAGCTCTCTTAGGCCACTCTCGTGCACGACACTACAAAGCACATAACTTCTCCTTTCTCTAATACTCTGCCACACCAGGCTCATGTGCAACGCCCTCGCTGGGAATCACCCTTCGTTTCCAGCTTAACTACGCGTGACACGAAGACTCGACGATCATCACTCACCCCAGATGACCGATTGGTGCCCCATAGCGCCACGCCTTCTGCTTCATGGCGCTTATCTAGGCGCTGATCGCGCATCCTCTCTGACCACCGATCACCCCCTGGGTGACCCTCTCAATAACACATCTGCTTCCCTGGCCCACGTGTCCCACTAAGAATGGTCCACGTGGCTATCTGTTGCTGATGTCATCGACTACCGATGACCGACCGGATCACAAGCCCCCCAGTCTCGAGCTGTATACTTGTTTTCAGCGAAGAGACTAAGCGATCGTCCTCAATGGCCACGCGGCAAGTGATGCCACGTCACGTGCCACATCACGTGTTGTGTTTTAAGTGACGTTACGCCTTCCTTCATTAATCTTGCGACACGTGTACGCATCAACGGTCTAGCATGAAACGTCGTTTGCGCTTCTCATATTCAAAAACTTACGCACCTCCATTGTTCCATCACCTTCTCCAACACTCTTCTCTGAAACTCTCGAACTCCCTCTTTGCGATTCGTCTTCCCCAACCTCAAGCTTTCAGAAACCACTTGCGATCATCAAAAGGTACCCCTTTTCTCCATCTATGGCATATCTGCATACTTTCTACCAATTGCATCATCCAATAACTGCACTATGCATACGTTGTGGGTTGTTTTCCCTTTCCCTGCACTGTACCAGTGTTTCTTCTGGTTTTTCTGTGTTTTCACTTCTTCTTCTTCGTCGCTTTCGCTTCTCCACTCCCTTCAAACCATAGCATTTTCGTTCTCCTCACCTTCCTCTTGTTTTTCGTTGAACCATGTTTTTCATTGGTCCCTCACTCCTTCTTTTCTTTCTCCATTGTAGCTACTGAGCAATGGCTCGCACAAAAACCACCGCGCGTCTCGCTTCCTCCTCCGGTGCACAGCCTTCCGCAAGTGCACCACCACTGCCCTCGACGAGAGCGCCCCCCCTCAACGAGTGCGCACCCTCAAGCGGCGCCTCCTCAGCACGACTACGCGCGGGTGTACCAGTGGGCTCCCCTCCACCTGCTCGCCGAGACGTCTACACAACTCCCTGACGACCATCTCACCAACTTACTGAGCAGCGATACCGACGAACCCACCTGCGCCCTTGACAGGGAGGACGACTCACACTTGAACGTGCGCATTCCCCCTCGAGGCATGCCAATATGCGTGGACGACAGGGCCAACAACGGAGTGCCCTTCACCTTCATCTACTCCGCCATCTTCAAGAGATTGCGCCTCTGCCTCCCCTTCACCTTCTTTGAGAAGGACCTCCTCACCGAGCTGAACGTGGCTCCCTGCCAACTCCATCCAAACGCTTGGGCCTTCATCTGAGCGTTTGAGATTCCCTGCAACCACTTCGGCCACCCTCCCTCAACCGACGTCTTCCTCCACTTCTTCGAGGCCAAGAACCCAGGCTATCGGTCATGGGTGAGCCCGAACGGCGTGACAGGGAGAGTGATCTTGGGCCTATACCAACAATCCTTCAAGGACTGGAAGGGTAGGTTCTACATGATCACCTCCAACGATCATAGCCCGACTCTACTTGAGGGCTTCCCACTCTACTGGGTTCCCAAAGTAGAGTTCAAAAAACCTCGCGGCTTGGACGCTATGGCACCTTACGAGCGCGAGCTGTGCGACTTACTCCCGAGCTTAGGCGCTAAGTTCGGCTCCTCCACCCTCATCAAGCATGAGTTCGAAGCAGAAATGCTTAAAAAATACATTGGTTTGCACTCTCCCCTTCCCTTCAACTTGCCATACTTGCACACGTTAACCCCCTCTCTACATGCTACCACTGAGCTGATTAGCTTAATTCACTCTTTTGCACCTTGCTTGCTTTCTTGGCTTCTTTGTGTACTAACCCTTTGCCATGTTTAACTGGTGCAGATATGACTTCTCCACCCTCATCAAGCACGAGTTTGATGCATAAATGCTTAAAAAATACATTGGTTTGCACTCTCCCCTTCCCTTCAACTTGCCATACTTACACACGTTAACCCTTTCTCTGCATGCTACCACTGAGCTGATTAGCTTAATTCACTCTTTTGCACCTTGCTTGCTTTCTTGGCTTCTTTGTGTACTAACCCTTTGCCATGTTTAACTGGTGCAGATATGACTTTCAACAAAGAATGACGACAAAAGCTGATCACGCTAGCCAAGAGCCAACGAGTTGTCGGGTCGTCCACGGGGACTGAGGCCACCTCCGAGCCTATCTCTGCCTCCCCCATCTCGGTCGCGCCAGCTGAAGGCCCCGAGACCAGGGGTGAGAAGAAAAGGAAAAGGTTGGTGAAGGCTCCCACCACCGTCGTATCTATTGAGGAGGAGAGCTCGGGGTCTCCTTTAGTTCAACGAAGAAGGAGGGGGGCTGAGGGCGCTGAGGGCGATGCCTCCCCAACCCCTCCAGCACAGGTTTCTCCTATGTGCCTTCCTTCTCCAGCCCCTCTTCCTTCCCCTACACCACTTCCTTCCCCGCCCCCAGCCAGCCGACCCCTCACCCTGCCATCACAAACTGCTGGGAGCGGGGCTGCTCGCTCGGAGGGAACCTCTCACCCCTCGAGCTCACCACCTCCTCAAGCCTCTGCCGCCACGACCGAGGGAGGTTGTGAGAGTTCCCACCGAGCCTCGGGTTCCAGCACCGAGGGGCTCACCAGGGTCATCCAGCTGACCAGGCAACTACTCCAGAACCGCGAGCTGGTCAAATGGAGTGGGAGCGAGGTGGACCTTCACCTGGCCCGTCAACTGGTGCTCTCTCTAGAGTTCTCCACCCAGCATCGCCGCATCGAGATACTGGAGGGAAAGATGGGCGAGCTGGTCAACCAAAAGGAGTCGCTTCAAAGCGACTACGAGGCCCTGCAGAGCGCCAACGAGCTGCTGAGGGACATGGTGGAGGAAGCCAAGAGGGGGCGAGCCCTGCAAGTCCAAGAAACCATCAAGACGAAGATGTTGATGGGGGACGTCGTTGCCGCTCTTGACGCTGATCTGATCGAGACCACGGGTAGGGCCATCCAGCTTGACGTTGAGAATGCCTTCCTGCGCCAACAGATCGCGAATCTGGCGGAGGCTCTCGCAGCGAACGAGAGGCGTGCCAATGATCAGGGGTCCAAGCTTAAGGAGGTCGAGTCCACCATCGCCACCCTTGTCACTGAGAAGGTCGTGCTCGAGACCGACAAGGCTGAGCTCGAGGCTGAGAAGACCAAGCTTTGGGAAGAGGCTGCTGATACCTTTGCTGAGGGATTTGACTTGGCCCTCGAGCAAGTTAAGTGCATCTTCCCAGAGGCTGACTGCTCTCAGTTCGCCCTTGATCATTTTGTTGTTTTGTCTATACCTTTGTACATAAATTCTGGATGTAAAAAATTTTATTGCATATATAAAATGCCACTTTCGTCTTACTGTTTCTTCTGTTGTGTATCTCTTAGTTTTTATCTCTTGCCATGCACGATTAACTGCTAACCTGCTCGAACTTGGCACAAACCTTCGTTGTACCTTGAATTCTTTACTTCTGACTTTGATCACGACTAACAACACTTGATAACTGTTCTGGTGTGGCTTTGGTTGCTTAGGCCTATCGCGTAAGAACTTGTCTAAAACTTCTTAAACAACGCTCTAACCACCGATAACCGATCAAAATGCTACAACCACCCACTCATCAGTCATCGCGCCTCTTCCTCCACCTTATATCTTTCTAGATTGCTTGTCGCTCCAGCGCTAAGTGCATAGAGGACCCCTACACCGATCGGTCAAGGATGATGCCCGATTTTGGGGAGAAAAGTGTTTCTCGGTAACCCCTCTTGCCTGCCCAAGGTCATCAACCCTTAACACATCGGGTCGTACTTCCACCTTCTCACTCCTGGGGTGAGAAGGGTTTTGACTAAGAGTTCTACTGCGCCAATATTGATGCTATGCCATTTGGGTAAAGGCGTTCTCGAAATCCTTCCTTTCCCTTCTTGGGCTTACTAGCACCCCTGGCTTTTCGAATCTTAGCTGCCTGCACTCACACCTGGGGTGAGGAGGACTTTAAACCGGTTGTCATGCTCGCGCCTGGGGCGAGGAGGATTTTAACTCTA
>Ga0123341_1001511_pt1 | contig 17663 bp, 21 predicted proteins | sample Turbeapinknodule_FD_89959 | JGI IMG/M metagenome (GOLD analysis project Ga0123341, IMG submission 89959) | Root nodule microbial communities of legume samples collected from Mexico - Turtle bean Mexico pink nodule | ecosystem: Host-associated > Plants > Roots > Nodule | place: Mexico: Nepantla...
CGCTAGAGGCGCCGTCTGTGTATTTTGCAGGTCACATTTTGAAGACATCTGAGAGAGAGTTCAGAAGGTGATTCTTCAGGAGACACAGTCGCAAAGACAGGGCAGAAAGTGTTACGAAGCGATTCACCCACGTTCAAGTTGCCGGCAGGATCAATGGGTTTTACCAAGATCAATGGAAAATGGGTGAGTAAGGATGGTGAACAAGGTGGTTCCTCAAGTGGCCTTCATGCTGAACAGAAGATGAAGTTGCCAGATTTGAGCGGGAAGGTGATAGTAATCAAGTCAGACCAGCAAGAGGTTAAGAGGTGCTATGAGAACAGCCTCAAAACCAATAGGGGGTATTCATGTCATGGAGCGCCTACCTATCGAGGATGACTGTGCAGGAGTCTCCCGTGCAAAAAGCGCTCATGAGAGGCGACCTGAGCCTGTTGGGAATAGTGGAAAGGCAGATTGGGGGCAGAACATTCAAGCTTGGTAAGTCGTTGGACCAAGCGGAGCAAGACCGAGTCGCTGGGGTGATAGCGCGACACCTGGACGCTTTCGCATGGTCCGCCTCGGACATGCCAGGCATAAACCCAGATTTCCTGTGCAACCGCCTCACCATGGACCCTAAGGTCAGGCTTGTCCACCAGAGAAAAAGGAAGTTCAATGAAGAAAGACGGTGGGTCGTCCAAGAAGAAACGAAAAAGTTGCTGAACACTGGCCACATAAGGGAGATTCAATACCCTGAGTGGTTGGCGAATGTGGTCTTGGTGAAGAAGGCCAACAAGAAGTGGAGGATGTGGACTTCACCGACCTGAATAAGGCATGCCCGAAGGACTCGTACCCTGTACCAAGCATCGACGCCTTTGTGGACAGCGCCTCGGGTTGCAAGATGCTCAGTTTCCTAGACACATTCTCAGGGTACAACCAAATCAAGATGCACCCCAGAGAGGAGTGCAAGACGACATTTATGTCCGAGACGTCCTGTTACTGCTACACAGTGATGTCGTTCGGACTGAAGAATGCGGGCGCCACCTACCAAAGGTTGATGGATAGGGTCCTTGCACCCATGTTAGGGAGGAATGTGCAGGCCTACATAGATGACATGGTGGTGACTTCCCAGGAGAGGGACCAACACGTGTCTGATCTGGAAGAGCTATTTGCGACAATAGTTAAGTACCGCTTGAAGTTAAACCCCAAAAAGTGTGTGCTCAGGGTCGAGGCGAGTAAGTTCTTGGGTTTCCTACTCATCAAGCGTGGGATAGAGGCGAACCCAAAGAAGTGTGCGACAATCCTTGCCATGAGGAGCCTGACCTCAGTAAAAGAACTGCAGCAGGTGACAGGGCGGATGGCCGCCCTTTCCAGATTTGTATCCACTGGAGGGGACAAGGGCCACCCCTACTTCCAGTGCTTAAGGAGGAATAGCCGGTTCGTGTGGACCGCAGAGTGTGAGGAGGCATTCCTCAAGCTAAAGGAGTATCTGGCCGCTCCTCCCGTGCTGTGCAAGCCACAGTTGGGCGTGCCACTCCGGTTGTACTTTGTCGTGACGGAGCGGGCGATCAGCTCAGTCCTCATTCAAGAGTAAGACCAGCTACAAAAACCAATATACTTTGTGAGCAAAGTGTTGCAAGGGCCGGAGATGAGGTATCAGGCCCTAGAGAAGGCAGCCTGTCCGTGGTGTTCTCGGCTAGGAGGCTTCGTCACTACTTTCAGAGCTTCATGGTGGTGGTGATGACAAATTTACCTATCCGAAAGGTGCTACAGAAACCAGACGTGGCCGGTAGAATGGTACGTTGGGCGGTGGAGCTCTCGGAGTTCGATGTTCAGTATGAACCCCGAGACCCCATCAAAGGCCAGGTGTATGCGGATTTTGTGGTAGAGCTCTCCTCAGGGAGTACGCAGCAGGAAGAGGAGGCTAGTTTCATATGGGTGCTCTCTGTGGATGGATCCTCCAACCAGCAAGGAAGTGGAGCTGGCGTGATCTTGGAAGGACCAAATGGGCTGTTGATTAAGCAGGCCCTGAGGTTTCCTTTCAAGGCCAACAACAACCAGGCAGAGTATGAAGCCCTCATAGTCGGACTGCTCTTAGCCAAGGAGATGGGAGCGCAGAGTTTGCTAGCAAAGAGCGATTCTCAGTTGGTTACAGGTCAAGTGACCGGGGAGTACCAAGCCAAGGATCCACAGATGGTCGCGTACCTGGGGTACGTCCAAGTCTTGAAGAGTGTGTTCGCGGTGTTTGAGCCGGTGCACGTCCCAAGGGAGCAGAATGCCCAAGCTGACCTGCTAGCCAAGCTTGCCAGTTCAGGCAAGGGGGGAAGGTAGAGGAAGGTGATACAGGAAACCCTCAAAACACCATGGACATTTGTCATTGATGACATGGTAGGCGTTCATCAGGTCAGTACGTTTAGGGGAGGGGCGAGGAGTCACCGGTTATTGACTCAGAAGACACTGAGGACGCCCAGTGTAAGCACTTACCCGGTTTCGTTGGGGAATTCCATGCAGGTATGCACTGTTGAGGAGGGGGACACATGGATGACACCCTACAGGCGCTACCTGGCCGATGGGATACTCCCATTGGAGCCCAAGGAGGGCAAGAAGATAAAGAGAAACTCTGCCAAGTACACCCTTGTGGATGGGGAGCTGTTCAGGCATGGCTTCACTCACCCAATCTTGGTGTGTGTGAGCGGAGACTAGTGTACACGAATAATAGCTAAGCTCCACGAGGGAATTTGTGGTAGCCATGTTGGTGGTAGGTCATTGGCATCAAAGGTCGTCCGTGCAGGATACTACTGGCCAACAGTAAGAGAAGATTGCATGAGGTACGCCCAACGGTGCAGGCAGTGTCAACAGCATGCCGACCGGAACAAGGCACCGCCAGAAGAGCTATGGTCGATTTACAGCCCGTGGCCTTTTCACACATGGGGAATCGACATTCTGGGGCCCTTTCCTTTGGCGATAAGACAGATGAAGTATCTTATAGTGGCCATCGAATACTTCACGAAATGGATTGAGGCTGAGCCAGTAGCGCAAATCACAGCTCACAAGGTACAACACTTCCTGTGGAAGAATATAGTATGTCGCTTTGGCGTGCCGAGGCGTCTAGTTTCTGACAACGGTACACAGTTTGCAAGTCAACAACTGGGCAAGCTATGCATAGAGGTCGGGATAAAGCAGGTGTTCGCATCGGTTGAGCACCCCTAGACAAATGGACAGGTTGAGTCCGCCAACAGAGTCCTACTCAGGGGTTTGAAGAGAAGACTTGAGAAGGCTAAGGGGACCTGGGCAGAAGAGGTTCCCAGAATAGTGTGGGCTTACCACACCACGCCTCAATCCACCACTAGAGAGACACCCTTCAGCTTGGTATACGGGTCCGACGCAATGATTCCGGTAGAGATTCAAGAGAGCTCGCCACGTTTTCAAAGTTTCGTGGCTGAGGAGTCTAACGAAGAAAGAAAGGTGAACCTGAATCTGATGGACGAGGTCAGAGAGGAGGCAAGGATCAAAGATGAAGCAGTAAAGAGAAAGGTGGAGCATAAACACAATTCCAAGATAAAGACCCGACAGTTCCAAGTCGCTGACCTGGTAATGCGAAAGGCTCACCCGTACCAGTTGGAGAACAAGTTGTCCCCCAAGTGGACTGGCCCCTTTAGAGTGACGGAAGTCCTGGGAAATGGGGCGTATAGGCTTGAGACCTTGGAAGGAGGCGTCATTCCTCGCACTTGGAATGCAGCCAATCTCAAGTTTTATTTCAATTAAAACTCTAGCATTATACACAATTTAAGGGGACACTCTTTTTCCCTTCTTAAGGGTTTTTTAATGAGGTCACCCAATAAAATTACATTTCAAGTACACGTATTCTCGAATTTTCTGTACAATGCAGGGGCGAACCCGTTGCTTTGGTGTTTAGACACCTCGAGAGGGAGTGGCAGCTTCCTTTAGAACGTCTCCCCCTCGAGCGTGGGCGCCAAGCGCGGACAACAAGGTTCAGTCAGAAATGAACCCGTTGCCTTGGTGTTTAGACACCTCGAAAGGGAGTGGCAGTATCCTTTGGTACGCCTCCCCTCGAGCGTGGGTGCCAAGTGCGAGTAGCAAGGTTCAGCCGATGATCAACTGGTCGCCTTGGTGTTTAGACACCTCGAGAGGGAGTGGCAGCTTCCTTCGGGACACCTCCACCTCGAGCGTGTGCACCATGTGCACCAGTCGTCTTGGTGTTTAGACACCTCGAGAAGGGTGGCAGCTTCCTTCGGGACGCCTCCTCCCCGAGCGTGGGCACCAAGTGCACTGGTCATCCCGGTGTTTAGACACCTCGAGAGGGAGTGATAGCTTCCTTCGGGACGCCTCATCCTCGAGCATGGGCACCAAGTACGAACAGCATGGTTCGGGCAGTTAAGTCCTCCTTTGCCTTTGAGCGAAGACGCGGCCAGTGCGCGCCTTGAGGCTAGATACCTTCAGACTGCAAAGTATGAGTAAGTATCAACAAAGAGTTTTCCTTGTCTAAACAAGAAGTTGAGGTAAGGAAAGTTGAAGGTTCATGCATGCTCACTTCCGTCACAGGTTGTTAAGCAGTTAAGGCAGAGAAAACATGCTACCTAAAGTTCAAAGTTTTAAAGTTTGTTAAGGACGTTGTATGGTGTTAGCATCAGAACGTTGTTAGTAAAACTGGCAAGTTAAAGACACAGTCCTCGACAAACAAAGATGAATAAAGTAAGTAAAATAAGGTGCAAGTTGTATTAAAATTATAAGTGTTTTGAAGGACACAATTTTCAAGCCTAAAGTCTAAGCAAGTTCCTTCTGAGGACGCCTTGGCACAATCTGCCCATCAACGATGTGGTTCGACGTCGCGAAGGGGGAAACATCCATCTCAGGATGCTTGCAAGCAACCTAAGCGAGAGCATCTTCGAACCCTACAGCGTAGGCGTCACCAGCATCATCAAGGAGCTTCGCCTTGGCTTTCTCGAAGTCTTCAGCTTGTAAGGTGAGCTCCTCCTTGGCCTTCTCAAGGGCTTCAGCCTTTGCGATGAGCTCAACCTCCACCTTGCCCAGTTGCACCTCTTGGTCAACAGATCGCTCTTCAAGGTTGGCCATTTTAGCTTTGCTAGTCGCACCCTCTGCTTGGAGTTCCACCACCTGGGCACATAGTGGCACAACTTTACCCAGTAGGGTGGTGTACTTTTGGCCTTTGTCATGGAGCTTCTTGTTAGCTTCTAGCTCGGCGTGTCGGAGGGCACTTAGCTCTTGGTTTAGTGCAGTCTCACGGATGAAGAAACCTTGAGCCTGATTCGCAAGTGGTTCCTTCACCAGGGCCAGTTCTTCTGCCAAGGCTAGTTTCTCTTTAGCTTTCGACTCTGCCTCGTGGGAGAAGGCGTTAGCCTGGGCAAAGAATTCAACAAGGTTGAGAGCCAAGTTCTCCTGCTCAACCTCGTTGGTGGAGCTCCCAATGGCCCCTTTCTGGTAGCCCTTAAGGATTTATTAAAGGACTAGGGGGAGTTCAGGAGCAAGGGCCAGTTCAGGCACGCTCTCGCCGCAACCCTCGAGCGCAAGGGGGCCTTGGGGGGAGGAAGCACTAGGTAGGTGATCCCTAAACGAAGCAAGGCGCCTAGCTAAAGAGGAATGGGAGGTGGCTGATGTCGCGGCCTTGCGTCTCTTGAAGACAGGGCCTTCCATTGTGTCCTCCTCATCGTCAGAAGCAATGTTTACCACCCCCTTACCTTTCTCAAGGGGGGCTGGAGGTGGGGAAGCCCTGAGAGTTGCCAAGGGAATTGCAGTAATGGGGGCTGAGGAAGCAGGGACAAAAATGGTTTGGGTGGCAGCTGGGACAGGAATGGCTTGGGTGGTAGGTGGGGCAGTGGGTGCTGAGGCGCCCTCACCAGCAGCGGCGTCGTCGCGAAGGGATAGAACTTCAGCTAGTCTTGCCTGTTTCTCTGCGTTTAACACCATCCCTGCACCAAAAGAAGGAGAGATAAGAACTTAGTAAACATGGGAGAATCAGAAAACCAACACAAGTATAAGCTAGCAGATATAGATAAAAAAAACAAACCGAGTGGTGTATAAGGAAGATCAGGAAAGGGTTCCTATACCAATATAACCAGCAAGCCCAGTCGGGCTGTATTCGTTCTTGATGAGCTCTACGGTGTTGAAAATCACCCCAGGCTGGCCAACACTTGGCATACCTCGCGATTGGCAGAAGAAAGCTCATCCAAGGTTTTGGCTTTCTTGAGTTTTAACTTCCCCACCCAGTACAAGGGAAATCCGTCTAGGGCGATGTGGTCGTGCTCGTAGCAACACACCCTGAAGAATTTCCCCTTAAACCCCTTGTAAGATTGTTGGAATCGGGTAAGGATGACTGTTCCTGTCACTCCGCTGAAGCTAACTCAGAGGTTTTCCCCAGGGTTTTTGGCCTCAAAGAAATGGAGGAAAACATCTACAGAGGGGGCATGGCCAAAGTAATTACAAAGAATGGAGAAGGCCCTGATGAAGAACCAGCTGTAGGCCCTGATGAAGAACCAGCTGTTGGGATGCAGCTGGGCAGGGGCGACGTTTATCTCAGTTAACGGTCTGGTAGAAGAAGAATAATGGTTCACCATCGTTGGCGCGGTTGTCCACGCACACGGGTTCGCCCTCTACATAGGGGCGAACCCAGATATAAGCGTCACACTCTCTCCCAAACGCCCTACCCTTGAAGTCAGGCTCGCTGTCCAGGTGTGCCTTCCAGTCAACGAGAGAGGTGAGGGAGGAGGTTTTAATAAGGAGCTTGTCGGAGGCCCAAGGGTATAAGGGCTTATAGTTGACGCTAGGAGGAGGAGGATTGGCGGTGACTTTCGTTCGTGCCATGATGAAGGAAACTAGGAAAAACAAAGAAAAGAAGAAAGCTGAGGTTCAGCAAGGGGGGGCTATGGTGTGAAACTAAAGAAACCCAGAAAACCCTACCCTCGTAAGAAAACTCAGAAAACAGAGGAACAAAGAAGATGCAGAAGAAAACTTAAAATGTGGAAGTTTAAACAGTCTCAGACTATCAATATGCAAATCAGAAGTAAAGAGCAATCAATGGAGAAAAAATCATACCTTTGATTATTAATGAGCGAAAGTTATGATTTTTGCGAAGAAAGGAAACCAGAGAGCTCGAGGGTGAAGATGAAGAGTGCGAGAGAAGTTTCAAGTGATGAAACAGCGCATGAAGTGCGCGTTTTTGAAAGACTTAATGTAAACTTGAGAAGCGCAAGCGACGTTAAGTCCCAACCGCTAGATTAAGACACGTGTGCGCTGATTAGAGCATGAACACGAAAGCGTCACTTTGGTACACTGTACACGTCCTGTCACATGGAGCCACGTAGGTCGGTAGGGAGAGGCCATAGTCTCTTCGCTGAACAAGTTGACAGCTCGAGACTGGGGGCCTTGTGTACCGATCAGTCCTCGGACTCGGGCGTTGACCAAAGTCATGGTGGGGCCCCGAAGGTTGGGTCCGCTGGGAAGTTCAGTAAGACAGGGTGGAGTCTCGCTAGGCTCAAAGGTGAGGGTTGCCGAGGAGGGGGCGGCATCCTGGCAGTGCGTGGAAGCCTCGGGCCTCGACACCCCAACAGTAAAGATAGACCAAAAACGGTGGTTTTCAAGCCACATCCCAGTTACCAGTAAGGAGAGCCCCAGATCATGAGGGATCCATGCATGGGGTGTAGGGAATGCGGTAGTACGCACCACCATCAAAGAGCCACTGGGAAAGAGACGAATCGTAAGGGTCACATCCCAGGGGTGATCTACATGCATGGCACGTGAATGGGGCAGGGAACGCCAAGGGTGGATGACCCCAGAGATTGGGCACATGAGTCGGCACCCAAGTGGTCATCCCGCACCAGATGCACTTCGACAGGGTAGACTTACACACTGAGATGGCCCTAAGACTGGGTGATAGTGTCGCTAAGGCGCGCCTACAGTATGCTTAAGTCACAGTTAGCCAGAGGGGCAGAGACACTGATAGGTATATAAGGGGTAACCACAAACATAACAAGGTAAGATTTTGTTAGGACGCTTTTTGTTAGTACACATTACGCATTTTCTGAGAGAAGTAACACAGAGAGAGAGAACACACACAGTGCTCTCAGAGTTGGAGTTTGGTGTTTCACTGCCCGAGAGTTTGACTTGAGCGTCGGAGTGCAAACGGCCGTGAGGGTGCCCTTTGTCTCTTTGTTTTCATGTGATTCCATCAGAGGAAAGGGGCGTAGGAACGAAGGGTTCTTGGACGCGAAGTTATCAAAGGCGCACAAAGACGTTTAGGTGAACCGGCAGGAACAGGAAGGTGTAGATATTAAATAAGGCGTGCTAATGTACAAAACAAAGTCACACCTTCCATGTGACATAAAAGAGTAGGTGTAGATATAGTTTTAGGAGGTGCCAAAGTAGGAAAGCAAGTCACACTTCTCGTGTGACTTGTTTTGGCTGCAATTTCGAATAGTCTAGTTTTTTGAATTGTGCCTTTTCATTCTCAGCCCTCTTCTACTATAAATAGAGATGCCATGCTCTTGTAAATTCAGAATTTAGAAATTGAAGAAAGGAAACTCTATGCAAATTGAGAGAGAATTGTGAGAGATTTGATCTCCTTCACTAAGTCTTATCTTCTGAGCTTTGGAGGGCTTCAAGTGGCGGCAACTAGCATCATCTTGGATCATCATCTCCAAGTGGCGTGTCCATCTCTTTCAAGTCTTCATCCAATTAAGTTTCTTCTTCCTTCCATCTCCATTTCCATGTTTTTAGCAATTCCAATCGATAGTTTGTCTTTTTAGGTATTGTTCTTTAATTTCCACCGCTTATTCTTGTTCATCTTGTGTTCTACTTTCAATTCTGCACTTGTAGCTTAATTTGATTATTTTTTTGTATCTCCAATTCTTGTGTTGTTTCGGTTTATTGTGGAATGGCACTCTATCTTGAATTTGGTTCATCTATTAGAAGGCTTTGTACTTCAATGATGATTCCTTAAGTTCCTCCACTTGTTCTTAATTGTTTGTCCTTGTTTTCAACTCTTAATTGCTGTCTTTCTTCACATATATTGTTGTGTTCATATGCTGAAAAGTGTCTATGCTTGATTCAACTCACATCATGTGGTATCTAGAGTTATGGTTGTGTTCAAAATTTTTTTTGAGTTGATTGACACTTCAATTTGTTATTGTGTTAAGTGATTTTGTTTTTATTTTCTTTGAGTCTTGCTGTTTTTAATTGGTAAAATTCATTGTGTTTGAGTCATTTTTCTTTTTAAATCCATATATGTTTTGTCAATGTCATGTTTCTCCTATAATGTCATCACTTCTTTGTAGTACTTTTTTTTTGCTAATTTTGGTTGCTTGGTTTTTTTCCTTGAGTGCAGTTTTCTTTTTCTGTTTTTTTGATCCTTTGGTGCATTTTATTTTTAGTTGAGTTCATGTTTGTGTATTAGATCTATACAAGTTCATATACATCAATTATTTTGTGTCTTTGAAGTCTCTTAGTTCTGTTTTTTAATTCCAACATAGGTTTCTCTGTTTTTCGGTTTTTGTGCTAACTATTGCTTATCAAAATTAATTCTGTTGGAGAAAAATTTTGAAACTCTGGATTTTAGTAGTTTGAAGTGTTATAAAAGAGTGAAAAAAAATAAGTGTATCAAAATTCAAAGTACAAAAAAAAATGATAAATCAAATACGTACAAAAAAGTGACGCGGCAGTGATTTTGAAACATTTATCACAATTAATTGGCGCACTGTTTTTGTGTGATTTTAGTGCCTATTTTGAGATAACATCAAGAATTTCTAGTGGTTTAAATTTCAAAATCCAGTTTGCCTTATCCAGTTCCAGATAAATCTTTAAAGTCACGCACATTTTATTCAATAATTCCAGTAGCACTATTTTTTTGGTTTTCTTCATCTATTCTAGTACTTTTCTTTAGGATTCCTTTGTGTGCTAGATTTTCATTGAGTGCCTTATTTTTCTTGTTTGTCTTTTTCATTTCGTATTCTTCTCCAAGTTTTGTCATATCTTTTATTCTATTTTGGTTTAGCTATTTCTTGTTTACAACTTTTCTTGCTTGTCTTTTCTTGTTTCTTAAAGTTTTGTAGTCATTTGTTCTTTGAGTAAGTGTAGTTTGCTTTGGCATATTTCATTTGAAGCTCATCCAATCCACAAGGAGACTTGGTTAAGGATAGAATATATTTTCTTGGAGTGGTTTGAGTGCTCTTTTATTTTCTAGCAAGCATTGTTTTTCTTCTAACAAGTTTTCTTTAAGTTTTTGCTCTTTGTGTTTGTATTTCTTTGATATCATGGCTAAAAACCATAACTGACAAGAGCATTCAACCAGTTGATTCGTGGTTTTAACTGATTAAATGTGTGCTTGTAACAGCCTTTTAAAAATTTTTTTTAACGGATTTGATTGTTTAGATTTGCTCTAACGTTAGCATTTCAAGGATTATAAATATGTTTTTGATTAAAACGTTAAAATATTGATGAAATCGAAACCTTTGATACTCTGAGCTGAGATTGTTTTGAGAGATTACGAAACTGTTTGTGAAAAGGTTTCAACCAAGTTTTTAGCAAAATTGCCTTATGCTTTGCTGTCTTTGAAAAAACTGATCAATAGGGTGTTGGTGCTTTGTGTTTTACCAGGTGTTTTCTAATCTCGTTCAAGTTCTTGTAATTGTTCTTATAACATTTATGTATAACTGTGTAAAATCCTATAAAGTCAGTGGGATTTTGGCTTGAGGTGGTTGTTGTGTGCAAGAAGGGTGAGTAGGCTTTGTGGGGATTCAAAGTCACCTTCTTGTGTGTGGTGTTTGTGTAATCTGTGATTGATTGCATAGTGAAAACTTAGTGGTTTGACTGAGGACTGGATGTAGCTCTGTGATAGAGTGAACCAATATAATCTCTATGTGTAATTCTCTATATCCCTTCTTGCAATATCTGTTTGTATTTTTCGTTGTCATAAAAAACCGGTTGAACTGCTATTTTAACCGATTATAATTATGCTGTTGTTTCTGTTTGGTAATTTGATTAGCTTTCTGAATTGCTTTTCTGTGTTGATTGAAAAAGTTTTATTCTGAGCCAAGTATTTGCGAAAACAGTTTGAAAACAATTCACCCCCCTCTTGTTGTAGCCATCAAACCTAACAATTGGCATCAAGAGCTGGTTCTTGAAAGTTATTCAAGTTTTCTGATTTCTGGTGTTTTTTTTTTGAAAATCTTGATGGCTGATAAAAGTGTTTTTGGGGAAGGTGCCTTTTTGAACAAACCACCCTTGTTTTGTGGTCAAAACTATCCTATTTGGTGCATAAGAATGAAATTCTTTATTCAATCCTTACATAAGAATAGTTGGAATGCTATTTCAAGTAATACTTATGTGCATATGCCTAAAATTAATGAATCTTCTAAAGAACATCTTGATTGTATGCACAACATATTATTGTGTCTGCTCTAGACTCTGATGTACTGCTCAAGGTTTCAGAATGCACTACAACTAAAGGATTGTGGGACAGACTTGAGGAATTGCACAAGAATCCAAGAAGTGACTTGGTAGATAAAGAAGAGTCATCTGTTGGCTCAATCTCTTCTGAAAATGAAGTGGAAGTCTGCTTCATGACCAAGGGAGAATTAGAATCAAGCCAAGTAAGTACAACCTTTTCTAATAAGTGTGAAAGTTATTTTCAATTGTTTGATGCTTTCCAAGAAATACATGAAGAAGCTAAGAGATTGTCTTTTTCAAATAACCGATTAAATTGTGAAAACAACAGGTTGAAAAAGAAAATCACAGTTTTGGAAAAAGACTTGAATCAATCAAAAACTGATTTAGAAAATTCAGGTTTGATGAATGAAAAATCCTCTTGGAAATGTGATTCAAATTTTTGCAAAAACTGTGAGTCTCTTTAAGAGAAAGTCTTATATCTTGTGAAAACAATTGATGTTATTTCGAAAGGAAAATCAAATTTTGAAAATGTGTTGGCATCCCAAACGTGTGTATTTGGAAAATTTGGCTTGGGTTTTAACCCCCAAAGCAAACAAAGTGGGCGCACAAAACCTTTTTCAACTTTCACTAAAAAACAATCGGTTAAAGCATCGAAACAACCGGTTGTTTGTTGTTTCTATTGCATGAAAAACGGACATTCTGTTAGGGTCTGCAAAATCAGAAAGTTCTTTGTACCTAAGGGTATTCTGAAATGGGTTCCTAAAGAACCTAATGATTCTTGGAAACACATTAACACCTATGGACCAAAATTCACAAGGGGACCAAATTTGGCAACTTGATTTTGTTTCTTTTGTAGGATTGTGTGGAGAGAAAACAACACCTATGGTATCTAGATAGTGGTTGTTCAAAGCATATGACAGGTGATGCATCAACATTTCTCTCAAACCAGATGGCCATGTAACCTACGGTGATAATAACAAGGGAAGAATTCTCGGCAAAGGTACAATAGGTAACGAAAGTAGTTTGCTTATACATGATGTACTCTATGTTGAAGGTTTGAAGCACAACTTGCTTAGCATCAGTCAACTTTGTGATAGAGGTTATCAAGTGACCTTTAAGACCAACTCATGTGAGATACGCTTACCTTACTCAAAGGATGTTCTTTTCATTGGTAAGAGATCTAGCAACATTTATCTTCTTGATATATCTAGTCATGCATCATTAGATTGCCTTATATCAAAGCATGAAGAGTCTTGGTTGTGGCATAGAAGGTTTGCTCATATTCATATGAATCATCTAAATAAGCTTGTATCGCTTGAACTGGTTTATGGCTTACCCAAACTCAAATTTGAAAAAGAACATGTGTGTGAAGCATGTCAAAGGGGGAAACAAACTAGAAAATCTTTTCCTTTGGAAAACTATGTTTCAACTTCAAAACCCCTTGAACTTTTGCACATGGATCTTTTCGGTCCTTCTAGGACTATGAGTCTTGGAGGAAAAATATATGGTCTTGTTGTTGTAGATGACTATTCCAGGTACACTTGGACACTCTTTCTACATACAAAGAAGGATGCATATTCAGAGTTTAAGAAGCTTGGAAGGAAACTTCAGAATATGTGTTGCAGCAACAACATAGGAGCCATAAGAAGTGATCATGGAAGGCAGTTCCAAAACGAAAAGTTCATTAGCTTCTGCAGCAAATTGGGGATTTCTCATCACTTCTCTGCACCAAGAACACCTCAACAGAATGGTGTAAGTGGTAAGCAATGCACGTGCATCATGGCAGAACTTTATGAAGGGATATGCGGGAGCCACATCGGCGACCGAGCCCTCTCATCAAAGGCCATTCGCGCTGGATATTACTGGCCAACCATGAGGGAAGATTGCACAGGGTATGCACAGCAGTGCAAGCAGTCCACTACGAAAGAAACACCCTTTAGCTTGGTGCATGGTTCGAATGTAATGATTCCTGTAGAGATCTAGGAAAACTCGCCACGTTTCTTGAACTTGGTGGTCGAAGAATCCAATGAAGAAAGGTGAACCTGGATCTACTAGATGAAGTAAGGGAGGAAGCAAGAATCAAGGTTGAAGCTTTGAAGAGAAGGGTGGAGTACAAGTACAGCTCCAAGCTAAGACCTCGGCAGTTCCAGGTCGCCGACCTGGTAACCTACCCAAACCAGCTAGAGAACAAGTTGTCTCCCAAGTGGACTGGTCTCTTCAGAGTGACAGATGCCCTTGGGAATGGAGCATACAGGCTCGAGACATTAGAAGGCGGAGCGATCCCTCGTACATGGAACGCAGCTAACCTTAATTTTATTTCAGTTGAATTATTGCATTGTACACAGTTTTTAAGGGACACTCTTTTTCCCTTATAAGGGTTTTTTTAACGAGGTCACCCAATAAAATTCTAGTTATTCAATTAAAAGAATATATCTTCAAGCATTTTGTACAATGTAATTACGAACATTTTACCTGGGTTAGAAGCCTCAAGATTGGGATAGGATGGTTCACAGAGAACGCCTCCCTCTTGAATGAGAATGCTTAGGTTGAACAGTATGGTTCGCCAGTTAAATCCTCCCTCGCCCTAAGAGGCGAGGACGAGGTCAGTTACGAACCTTTCACTTGGGTTAGAAGTCTCAAGACTTGGAGAGGATGGTTCATAGAGAACACCTCCCCCTTGAGTGAAAACGCCAAGGTTGAATAGTATGGTTCGCCAGTTAAATCCTTTGCCCTAAGAGGCGAGGACGAGGTCAGTTACAAACCTGCACTTGGGTTAGAAATCTCGAGATTGGGATAGGATGGTTTGCAGAGAACGCCTCCCTTTTGAGTAAAAACACCAAGGTTGAACAGCATGGTTCAATAGTTGAATCCTCTCTTGCCCTCATGGAGCAAGGTCGAGGTTAGAAAGGTGCGCTTCTCCCTTGTTTGTAAGTCAAGGTTGAGAATAGAATGGTTCACCGGTATCACTAGTAAGACATCTCCTTTGTCCTTAAGGGCAAGGACGAGATCAGCAGGAAGACCTTTCCCTTATCTTGCAAGACAAAGGTCAGAAACAGCAAGTGAGGTTTTTACCTTATCTTCGTGCGACAAAGATAAGGCCAGTTCAGAGTTTGGACGCACATCACCGATACCATAAGACAATGAAGGTTGCGAAAGGGTAAGCAGGTGGGAGGAAGTGTGCTACCTAAGGTGCGAATATGCGTCGAAGGCGTTGTTAGCCAAGTTAATACAAGACACGGAAGATAACAACCAAGATTAAAGAAAAGCAAGTTCTATAAAGTAAATATATGTACAAGGTTGTTGAAATGTTCATCAAGCAATTAAATTACAGGAAAGAAAAGATTATTCCTTGGCTACGAGCTGTCCATCAATGACCCGCTTAGTCACCTCAAAGGGGGAGAGTTCCATCTTAGGATGCACGCAGGCAACCTGAGCCATGGCATCTTCAAACCCGGCACCATAAGCATTGGCGACATCGTTGGTGAGCTCTTCCTCAGTTTGCTTGAAGAGTTCAACCTTGTGGGCTAACTCCCCATCCAGTTGGCCAAGTTGGACCTCCTGCTGAGTGGCCCTTTCCTCTAGCCTGGCCATCTTGGAATGTATCTCCTCGGCCTTCTCCTTCAACTCAATCACTTCATTGCAGAGAGGCAGAAGGAGAAGCCTCTTGATCTCCTTCTCGGTTTGTCGAAGGTTCGCCAGCTCCTGATGCAAAGCAGTTTCGCGCTGGGAGAACGTATTGGCCTAAAGGGCTGATTCCTCCCTCAGCTTCGACATCTCGACCTGCAAGTCTCGCACCTTACTCATGGAGAGGTTGGACGCGATGAGGAATTCCCCAAGGCCTTGAACTGAACAATCTTGTAGGGGTCCTCACCAAAGCTCTCCACCACTTCCCGATTTTTGAAGCACTTGAGGGCCTGCTGGAGGAAGGCTGGTAGATCAGCAACAGAAGGCATGGTGTGATCACCCTTGGGGGCGCTCTCCCCCGCCTTCGAGCTCTATGAGTTCACGGGGAGAGGAAGCACTGGAGGATGGTCCCTGAAGGACGGGGCGTGACCATCTAAAGCCAAGTGGGATGGAGCCGCGACGTCAGCCCCTCTCTTCCTCTTGAAGACAAGGCCTGTTCAGGTATCCTCATCTTCAAAAGCAGTGGCCTCCATCACCCCTTTCTGCCTTTGATCAATGGGGGTTGGTTCAAGAGAGGCTGAAGTAGAGGTAGCAGAAGGAGGAGGGGCTGCAGGGGTTGAGGTGCTTGCACCGGCAAAAGCAGCCTTGTGACGAGCAACCAACTCAGGAAACTCATTCCTCTTCTCTGCATCAAGCACCATATTTGTACAAGAAGGCAACAAAGCATAAGAAGCTAAAACATGCAACTAGTAACTAGTATACAAGCAAAGATAGAGACAAGTACCAATGTGGATTTTCACAAACTTAGGGTGGAACTCATTTTTTATCAAATCAGCAGTGTTGAACGCCACCCCTAGGCTGGAGAAGAAGCCACACACCTCACGATCGGGCGGGCTCAAGTCTTCCAGGCTCCTCGACTTCTTCAGCCCGGGTTTCTCCACATAGTAGAGGGGAAACCCATCCAGCAGGGTAGAGTTGTGCACGCTACAACATACCTTAAAGAACTTCTTCCTGAAACCCTTGTAGGATTGCTGAAAGAGAGTTAGGAGAACTCTCCCCACCACTCCGTTAAAGCTCACCCATAGTCTCTTGCCAAGATTATTCTCCTCGAAGAAGTACAAGACGTCCACTGAGGGGGTGTGGCCGAAGTGGTTGCACAGGATGGCAAAGGCCCTCACGAAGGCCCAGCTGTTGGGGTGCAGTTGGGCTAGGGCCACGTTAACCTTTGTGAGGAGCGCGCGCTCGAACCCCGTGAATGCCAAGCGGAGCTTGATCCGCTTGAAGATTGTGGGTACATGAAGAAGAAGGGCTCGTTAGGGTTTGCGCGATCATCAACGCATACGGGCTCCCCTTCCCTACAGGGATGAACTTACACGTATGCGTCGTGTTCCCTCCCTAAGATTCGAAACTTCTCATCGAACTTGCTTTCCTTATAGGCCTTCACATCTTTGATGGAGTTTATTTTGGAAGTTTAAGCCAGGAGTTCATCAGGTGCCCAATGGTAGAGGGTTTTGAAATCGACAAAAGGTGGAGGGTTCTGTGTGGTTTTTGTTCTGGCCATTTTCATAAGAAAGCTAAAGAGGGAAAGGAGAAAGGAAGAAAAACGAAGATTCAGAAGAAGATGATGGTGTGACTCAAGAAACTAGAAAAATAGAGACACGAAAATGAAGAATAGAGAAAACATAAAATGCAGAAAACATAAACAATCCCATAACAGTTATAGCATGTTATGAGCGTTGAAATCATAAAACAGAGGCAATCAGGGAGTAAAAATCATACCTTTGATCAAGTAGGGTTCGAAGGTATAAGTTGTCGAAGAGGAAGAGAAAGTGTTTTCGAGAATGAGAAATGTCCGAGAAATGCTTAAGTGAAGTGATGAAACAATGACGGGAGCGTAAGGGTTTAAGGGTTTAAACGTACACGAAGAAGCGCAAGCGACAACGAGCCCTAGTCGTTGATCTTGCCACGTGTACGCTGATAAAAAAGTACGGTGAGATGTCACTCTGGTGCATTGTTCACGTCCTATCACCCAGCACCACGTAGGTTGACGTGGGCGATCACGTAGTCTCTTCGCTGAAACAAGTTACAACTCGAGATTGGGGGGCTTGAGTACCGACCAGTCCTCGGTCATCGACTCCAGAGAACACCTCAGACATCGGACATTGGTTTCGGATAGTAAAGAAAGGCCACGTAAGTTGGGTCCCACAAGCAATATGAGTTAACATGAAGTCAACTCCCAGATACTAAGAAAGAGCCTAAGTCACGAGGGATCCATGCACACGGGGTGTATAGCGCATTCGGGCGCGACACAAGTAAACAACCCTTGGAGGCGCTAAGGCCCGTTAGGGTTAGGGTTTCCAAGGGTAGACCGCCTGCATGGCACGTGAATAATTAGGGAACCCATAGAACAGATGGCCCCGCAACATTGGTGCATGAGTTGGTACCTTGGCGACCATTCTGTTAGTCGTTGCACTCTAGAAAGAGGAAGTCTTATGTGCCAGATTATGCTAGAATTGTGTAATAGCGGCGCAAGGACGTTCCCCCAGGAACCCTAGACATGGGTAACATAACAGAAGTAAACCCTAGTTACAACCTATATAAAGGGTGCTAAGAACCCTAGCAAGGTACACCGTTTCTAAGACTGAAAC
>Ga0123341_1001513_pt1 | contig 17657 bp, 9 predicted proteins | sample Turbeapinknodule_FD_89959 | JGI IMG/M metagenome (GOLD analysis project Ga0123341, IMG submission 89959) | Root nodule microbial communities of legume samples collected from Mexico - Turtle bean Mexico pink nodule | ecosystem: Host-associated > Plants > Roots > Nodule | place: Mexico: Nepantla...
TTTCATTTCAATTATTTTAAACACATAAATAAATTTATAACCTTACATTTTAATAACTAAAAAAGTTAAAATTTCAATTTAACCCATCACACTATTCAGAAATTTTAATAAATTTTTCATTCCTTTCTACTTTACTTACCTTAATCCGAAGGTCATATTTTTCATTCATTATTCTCTCAAATCAATATTTTCCACTCCATTAAATCAATCCAAACAAAACATTAAAGATAAATAATTTTTATATATAGTTTTGTTGACTTCAGATAGTGGAGGTATAGATATAATAGCAAAAAATTTGCAATGTTCTACAAGATTCAACTATGACATTGAAATCCGTTTACCCGGTTTGGTTAATACAAAAAGGAAAACAATGTTTAACCTTGTGCTGCCAACAATGCCAACACTAGGGTGAATCGATAGAAAGGCCTGACATAATATTTCCCCCTAAAATGAATTTACAATGACTTTACAGTCTTGTACTTGTTGTGGCCTTAATACAAAGACCAGTTCATGCCAAACTCTGTAGCACCATAGAAGCCCAATTTTTCAATCACTTTCCTTTTCCTTCCTAATTTCTGATGGTTGATTACAGCAACAGAAACATGGTTAGTTATATAATATAAACCAAATTAAACCAAGTCTAAGCAAGGTAGTAGATTGAAGACATCTTCAGCCTACAAAATCATGCAACAGTTGCCCTCCTCCAATAACATCTCTTCCAAAATGTCGATTTTGTGATTCAAAACCACTTATAACATAGCCCTCAGGCTGAAGGGTAACACCAAAACGTTGAGCTGCACTCATGCCAAAGGGCTCAGACAACCCAATACCATGATTTTGATGAAGACCAAGTGTGAGAGACACACCATTATTACTACTTGCCCCACCACCACCACTCCCCATGCTCACTCCAACACCCACTTGCTGATTTCTCGTGTTAGTTTGATTCAGCTGTTCCTGACCCCTCACTTGCATATCAGCAATTTCATTTCTGTGTTGTTTATAAAGGGTATCCTGAAACTTCTCCATGGAGGATGATGGATTCTCAGTAACAAGAGAGTTGTCTGAAGGTAAATGATCAACACTTAAGTTTCTCCTATTTTGTTCTTCCCTCTGTGGCCTTTTCTGAGCTTGCTGTGATTCTAGCATATGTATCTCTTCCACCATTGGTTTCCAAAGCCTTACTCTTGCATTAATAAACCAATTAGACACCTGTTGAAGAGATAATGTCAGTAAACAAATATAGAATCCATCAACCTGATATGAAAATATTCATAAGATGAATAATAATTTATCTTGAATCTTCACCTGGTTGCGAGATAGACCAGTTTGTTTAGCCAACATTATCTTGTCGGTATCAGTAGGATAACTGTATCAAGAGAACAATGTTTGATTAATATTCTAAACACATTAGTCTCGTAGAAGGGTAAGGGTCTCGGGGTCCATACATCATACATGTATTAATTGTTTAGGTGATAAGGAAACAGTGAAAAAACATGTCCTTGAAGTATACATATCTAACACGAGGCATTACTTGATTCGTTTTAATAAAGTTTAAATAGCACTTACGGATGAAGAAAGTGTTCAAACAACCAGGCCCTGAGAACACTGACAGCACGCTCAGGAAGTCCTCTTTGAGGTCGCCAAACTGGTTGTTGGTGCTCAAGAAACCCTGGCCTTTGGCTGTAAGTGCCCCTATCACTGCTGTGCAACCTTGGAGATTCATCCTTTCTGTTACTAATCTGAAAAGGAGCCTTGTTGATGAACTGAAGCTGGTCAGTGATAGCACTCTTCAAGCCTTTAAAATGTTTGGACATTGCATTTATAGCCAAACTTGCAAATGGGGCTGCATTACCAAGACCAGAAACATACTCAAATGAAGTTATCACTGCATGCATCTGTTGATAATAATGCCTGTACCTCCTGTAAACCTGTTGGTGATTCACAAGGAAAATGTTAAGTTCGAGGTGACACTAGATCATAATATCCCAATTCAAGCAAGTGCTTAAGGAAACAAAAGGAGCTTTGAAATTATTCATGGACTTTTACAACTTTTCACATTTATTTGGGCTCTACACATTCAGATTTCACATTATCGATCCTAAAAGTAAGGGATGAATAAAGCAGTGGAATGCACCATCAAATGAAATATAAAAAACAAGAATTGCATTAACTTTTAGCAAAACCAATCTACATTAGTACATAGTACTTGATTGATTGTCACACGTTACACTCCACACAACACAAAGGAAATCATTAATCATTATAGCATCCTAGTAGATTTAGTAAACATGCTACAAGGGTCAAGACAAACAAAATTAAAGAAAATACAAATAACAAGCAAATTAAACAACTTTCTACACAGAACCTCACATTCTAGCCCTTGGATGTAATAAATTGGAAGTTCAAAGCCATAGTGATGAATGAGTTGATGTCCAAGATTTTGTACGACAGTGAGATAGGAAGAACTTCCATCTTCTGTCCAGTAAATTTAATTTTGTAGAGTTTGTTGCTAGTAAAAATTAAAAATTCAGATTTGCTGATAGTGCTTGGAGCATTAATAATTTAATTGTAAGAAATTCCGACCATGCACAAATTAACATCATGAACAAGAGAAATGATACTAGTGCAACAAATTTTACAACGAAGAGAGAAAAAGAGAAGTGGGAAAAGTTTGAATTGAAATAAATGATGTAATAGAGACACACAAAAATGTTGTATAAATTCTCGTATGTATATCACATCTAATAAATAAATAGGAATCATAGAAGCTACAATTCAAAATATCATGTGACAAGAAAGAAAGAAAAAACTGACAACTAGAGTTTAATTAGCAAGATCAATTTGGAAGAAGCAACTGACATGATAATTACTAAACGGAAATCAGTAAAGTGAATATCAATAACTGTCTAATAAAACAACTAAAGAAAACAAAAAAGACTCGATATAGCTTTATTTTTCCACCATATAATGCATAGTTTAATCTAATTATAATAGTATTAGTTTACAGTGAAATTGAAGTTGTATTAATATTTAGAGTCATTAGTTATACACTTTACTTTGATTGACATCACATTACACAACAATTCAATCATTACAGAAGGACCAGGACCCACAGTTATGTGAGTAAAGCAAGGAACCAATCCCTGTCCAGTCCAGGAACTGTGGCGTTGTAGGGACGAAGCAGTATTGTCTAGCTTATAAAAAAAATACAGTATTTGAACAAGTGAACACTCTTATTCCATTCAGCTTTCAATAATGTTTTTATGACTCTTTTCTACCAACAAAAAATGAAAACAAATAATTTTTTTTATGCACATTAGAACACTGGTATGGTTTATACACACTGTCATTGAGGAGCTGACACGGCCAAATAAGTATTGAGTTTTTTTTTCCTTTCTTTCTTTCTGTTGTGTACAAAGACAGTAATGGATTTGAACCTAAGAGCCATACAAACTATCCAACCCTTCAGGCCAACCCTAGTGGGTTAGGTATTGGCTATGTTCCACCATTGATATTCCATCTCCACTTCCCATGTTCCCAAAGGTTTACCATTGGATTTCAAATTCTGCATGATATTTATAATTTCTAAACCAAGTTCCAATAAATAGCTATCTATTTAAATGATACAAAACATGTTCATGCCCTATATTTCCACCCTAAAAAAATTGACCTAGCATAAATGACTGCTTAAGCGAGAATAGGTTCCCACCAAAGCAAAACCATAAAGCATACACCAACATGACAACTACCAAATGGTACAACACTACCAATCTTACAATTAATTAACGTGACAAGTCACATGCTCTAATGCCACATGTAGATATATACCATTATATTATTCATCAACTTTTTCACTTTTCAAGGCCATATTTATTCTTAGAAGCAACTGATCGGGACACAATGCATGTGTACGTTGATACCCTACACTTGACAATATAAGCCCACTATGCGAGAGCATAGTACGCATATGCCTACAGGTATTATGATTGGTTATAAGAGGTACATTTGTAGCATAGCATGGTATTAAAATAATATTGCATTATAACTTCATCAAACTTCCAAAAGTTAATTCATATTTAATATTCACTATCAAAAGGATAAAAGATTTGCCTCCTAATCTTTTGATAATTAAAGAGTACAATGTATCGCCTATATAATCATTTTATATACCTGCAATATGGCCTGTCAGAAATTAATTAATAGTTCGAAGTTCATGTGAAAAAACCAATTTCATTTCGTAGAATCAATTTGCAACTAGTGAAAATTGTCAATATAATAAAGTGAAGCATTATCATGACATTACATGCAACTATTATAGATCCAGAATCTAATATTGTCAGACTAAAATAGCAGTCACAACAATCAGAGTTACTTTAATCTAAAGCCAACTTAGATAAAGGTTAAAATAAAAACCCTTGTCATACGTAAGTTTCTTTAATCTTTAGACATGATCATATCAAAAAACACACTTTTACGGAGTATAAATCTTTTCCAATGGATTCCTTCAATCACTTTATGCACATTAATTACTCAACCCAATCTGGATGGCATAGTTAGTAGCTAGAAAATCTTTCTATAGATGTCAGGCCCTTTACACTCCCAATCTTCGTGCATATATTCCCTGCCAATAACTTTTCCAAAAAGATAACCAAGTTCACCGAGGCCATCTATACCACGAAAAACAAGCATCTTTAAGCAAATAGATCATAAATAAAAGCTCGGCCACATACAAATTACAAAAACATCACACCACAAACTCACGATTCCTTCATGCAATCCACAAGATCGAGTGCTGGTACAGATATCAAACCCTTAATGTTATCATTAAGTATACATTTATGATAACTTAGGACTTAACTTTTTAAGGAAAGAAAACCCTGGCAACTTTAATCAAGAATCCAATTTTCACTCAGTTTTTCTAAAACAGTAACACACTGACACTTATCAGAAGGAAACACGAACACAAAAACCAAAAAATTGATAGAATAACATCAAACTTGAAACCTCATTTCAAGAAAATTTCAATTAGCCATAACTCAGATCATTAAAAATAAAAATAAAAAGCATACCTCGTCAAGCATGGTTAATAATCTACACTTCTTCTTCCTACTCTCATTCTCGTATTCCCCAAGTGGATCATCCCCACCAACAACTCCACTAGCACTCAAACCCTCATGAGGAGGTTCCATCAACGATGCATCAGGAGCAAGAGACTTCTCGGTAGCGTAAATTCCACGAACCCCGCCATCACACAACTCTTCCAATAATTGCTGTGCAGGTTTCAGGAACCTCGATCCCTTCAATATCGAAGCATACCCCGTAAAGGGTCCAAGTGGAACCGAATTCCTCGAAACCTCACTGTTCCTTCCAACCAAACCTGGAATAACAGCCCCAAATCGCTGAAGATTCAGTTCCAAAGGGTGATGAGTGTTGTTAGTCTGGGAAGACAAAGACAAAGACAAAGGCTCAGGCTTGAACACCATCATTTCACTCGCATCATTGTAGCCATCACCAAATTCCCTAAGGTTCTGAATCTGATAGAGAAAAGGGTTGTTGTTGTGGTGGTTGCTATTACTGTTGATAACATGAATTGCATCACCATTGACAACCCCCCCTTCCACAAACCCCATCATCAAATTGGAACCTTCTCCCTTAGCAGCGGCACCTTGTTGGGTGGCACAAGCTAACAAATCAGAGGGAATAAGAGAAGGATCGTAGAGAGAGGTTAAAGGTGGACAAGTGGGATGAAGGATAGAGGAAGATTCAACGAAAGAAGGTTGGTTCTGAGCGAAAACTCTTAACTTGTCCCTCCTACTTTGTTGTGGGACATGGTAATGCTCAAAACCCTCAGCCATAGGTAAGAAAAGAAAGTTAAAAGGAGAGGGGTTGGTGTAGTTGGTGATGTTGTTGCAGTTGATGAAGAAGGAGAAGAGGGAAAGAGAGTGGAGCAGAAGAGGTGACGGAAGTTGCAGAGAAGAATAGTGGAAGTGATGGTGACTGTGAAAGGAAAGGATATAATAATTATCATGATCTTATGCAGCAGAGAAAGTGGCGCAGTTTGTGACAGAGATACGTGAAGTGAAGTGATTTGAGAAATTGGGGTGTGGTATGGGGTTTGGTCTCTACACGCATCTGAAACCACTGCACACAAACTCACACACTCACTCACAAGCAAACACAGCTTCTACCTCTTTCTCTTTCTCTTTCTCTTTCTCTTTCTCTTTCTTTGCACTGTTTTTAACAAGTAACTGTGGATTCTTCAGTTTCGTTCCCTTTCTCTCTCTCGAAACTCCAAAGGGAAGGTGCTCATGATACACCTTGGGGCTCGAGAAAGACCGGCTATTTCCGGTAATAATCGAACAACGTTGCTCCTGTGTGTTGCAGATATTTCTGACAACTGGGTTTCTCAGTTTTGTCGTCTTCTCAACCCTCTTCTCTTCTCTGTCTTTCTTACTTTATTTTATTGTTTACTATTCAATACTCAGATTAGACAATCATTTACAATTATATTAAACTAAGGTTTTACTCTTTTATATTTTACATCATAAATATCTTTTTATATATACTATCACTATTAGATACTTATTTTTAACTTCAAAGATAAATATACTTAAATTATCGTTTATTTCTAATTTTTGAAAGTATTAAAATTAGGGATAAGACTAAAAGATAATGGGTTCAATATCACTTTTACCGCTTAATTATCAATACAATTCTCCATGCGTAATTTAAATTTAAAAATTGATAAATATGTAAAAATTAAAAATTTGATAGAATAATTGAAATAGTTAAAAATGAGAATGATTAATAATAATATAAAAGAAATGAATAAAAGGGTAGTTAGGTGTGAAAGAGATAACATGTAGTAATGTTTTGAATGAAAGATGAATTTAATTGAAAAGGAAATAAGAATATATAAGGAAAAAGTTGTTGCTTAGAGAAGTGGTATTGTATACTAATAAAAATAATATAAAAAAATGAATAAAAGTAATGGTTGTGAGAGATAGTAGAGAGTGGGGGTAATAGAATGACGCACGTGAGAAGGGAGGAACAGAGCGGTGAATGAAAAAAGGCTTTTGCCGTTCGCAACACTCATCCCCTTCTGCTTCACCAAAATCGACTCCTCTTTCATTTTTTTATTTTTTATTTTAATTGAGGGTACGCTAATGATACAACAACGAACAACATTTTGCAAGTGATAAACCCATCCCATTACCTCCTTATATTCATTTTCTATAGTTTATAGATTAACTCGATTTTTAGTTGGACTTTTTTTTCACTTCGATATTATTTTTGGTTCATTTTTATTGATTTTTTAAGTCTTAATGACATTAACAATATTAAGAGTAGTTGTATATTGATATTAATTAACTTTTTTTTATTTTTTTATTTTGTCTATAATGTGGATCATAAGATTCCTGAAACTTGGATACGGGTTGTGGTTATTTGTTGTGTTATTTATTGTATTTTTTTCTCTCAAAAAAAGCAGTTTTAACTTGAAATTTGTGTGATGAAATTTTTAATTTTTTAAAGTCGCATGAACTTAGTGACTTTGTGCATTAGTTCTTCTAGGTCAAACATTATTTTTTATTGTACAAAATGTCTACAAATGGTTTATGTTTAAGTGTTATTACTATTTCATATAAAGCTATATCTCATTTCAATTTTCTTAATTTCATAGTTATTTTACTAAATCATTTTATGACATTCATAAAAATTCTCTTTTTTTTTTCAGATGTTTACTAGTATGGTGAAGTTTAATAATACAATTGACTAGTTGCGAACTACATGTCAAACATTATTACCCACATGTCCAAAAATCTACAAAAGTATGTGAACAAACTCATTGTTTCCCCTTTGTGTGATGTGGGAAAGACCCAATAGAAGATGACAACATTTATGTTTTATAGGCTAATTTGGGTGATGACATCATCAATGGTGAGACTTTCCTAGCTTGATGGGAGGACACTCTCCATGAATTCATCCATGAAAGTGTGAAAAGAACCCTTTTATGGTTAAAGATGTACGAGCGAATGTGTGTTATTGTAATACAAGTTTTTGGCTACTATTGACCTTTGCTCCTTTTAACATTTCGAAGGCAAAAGGTGTTGCATCAATCGTTAACAACTTGGTGCTTCTCGTTCTTCCTTTTGTTGCACCAGGCTAGGCTCGTGAGAGGTAATATCAAGTCTAACCTACTTTATATTTAGGAATTTTCAAGCCTTAAATCAACCATTTATTTTATGTTTCACTTCTTTAGGTGAGTTAGTTATTTTTCTAGTTCAATAAGCAATGTTGTCTTGTGTACATTATTCTTTTGCACTTCATATGATTGTTGATACTCATTGTTTTGTCATGTTCCTTAACGACACCATATGGTCTAAGAAAGTTTAACTCGACCAATCGTGGTTGTCAAATGTTCTTATAATGACCAATATGATTTTATAAGACTAACATCTTCTATCCTATTATAATTTTTTCTTTTATTGTCTCAAGATGTTCTCTCTCTCTCTCTCTTCTCTCTCACTCTTATCGTGTGAATGTATTAGTAAAAATATTTTATTGCTCAAATAAGTTAAGACAAGGTGAAGTAATGAACGAATAATTCATACTCAAAATCTTCACCTATTTATAATATTTTAATGAATTTTTACTTGTAATAGCCTTGATCATGCTCAAAATTTCCTTAATACTTAATTAATGCTTAATCACTTAATTACTTGTCTAATATAAATTATTATCCTATGTTAAAACATTATGATGGTTGATATCATGTTAGACCACCATGAATTTTATATTGACCTATTGACTCAAATATTTGTTATGAGAAGAAATTTTGAAAGAAAATGTGCACATATATAATGAAGATCACTTTAAAATATCAATAAACCTAATTAGCAAGTTGTATTGTATGATGCTCACCCTTTTAAACAACCACAAGAATAATACAACAATTATATTCTTATGGTTATTTTTAACATCCGAAACATGAAGTGTTATATTTATACTTTCGATCTCTCAGCATTAGGAAATTTTAATGAAGTTCATTAAACTATTTTCTTATTTATTTATGAATAAAACATTATTTTAATTTGAAAACAATTCTTATAAACAATTTATAGATATGTCTTTTTCCATTTGAGACCGTCATCGAAATATATATTTAAAATTGTTATGTTGTCGTGTATAGGATCTAGGCTATGGATAGAGAATTAAATGTTAAAAAAATTCATTAGTTCTTGATATCTTGATTCAACAAGACTTAATTTTTTTAATCCGCATTAACAAAGGTAAGTCCTCGCACATGTATTATTTTTTTCCCAATCAAGTACATGTTTTCTATTTTCCTATTTTTATTTTTAATTTTTGTGAATATGCATTTGAATCAGTTGATTGTTATTGATGAGTACAACAAGTATGGAATATTCTACAAAACAAAAGTTTATCATGATTAATTATAGTTATTTGTTAAGAAAATTAATTTATGTAACACGAGATAGTTCCAATTTAATGCTCTTTTTTTTAATTGAGTTTTCTGAACCTTTTCTTTTTATGTGATTTACATTTTCAGGTTAGATACAAAACAAACACTTTTGTATGAAACTTTTATACATCTGGCTGAATCAAGCAAAGATGTGCACATTTTTTTTTTAACCAAAACTTCTTGGTAAATTCTCTCTGCACCTCCATATATTATCTCTGTACATCCATATTTTTTTTTTAAATTTCAACCATACCCTTTTAAGATAACATATTCTTATCCATTAAGACATCTTTATCAATGTGGGAATAAAAGTTTGATACTCCTTCCTACCTCCATTGAGAACAGGGAAAAAATCTATCCTCCTCTTATTTTTTTTTGGTATAATTTTATATTATTTATGCACAAAATTTTGGACCAAATAATACACATATTTAATTATGATGATGTTATTTATTTTTGAGATATCTCATAATGTTAATACTTTCTTCCGTGATAACTAACATTAACGTGTATTGAATTTTAACTTTTACTTAATTGATAATGTTACTTAAATTAATTTTGATCTGACCACTCCCAAATGCACGCCCTCCTTGTCCCTACTTGGTTTTGATTCACATGCATCCATTTTTGTTGTATAATATTGAAAATTATATCATTGCTAGGTGTAAAAATGCAGTTATACTGACAAAACAAACATTAATGTTTAAATTCATATTAAACAACCCAGAAAAAAACTAGTGAGGTGCAAAAATGGAGTATAAAACTAAAACAAGAATTATCTTCATACTGGCGAACGTCGAATACAACGAATCTTTTTGTCAACTCTCTCACACACGCTCAAATGATGAAACTGTAATCTCAAACGCTCTGATTGAAGAAAAATGAGAGTGTTGCTGCTGGAAGGGAGGTATGTGGCTAGAATGGAGGTATGTGTAGATGCCGGAGTGCAAAAAGTTTAATTTTGCTTTCCCATCTAGCTACTCTAGGTTGGGGAGTAGGTCCTCTAAGGTTATCTAAAAATATAAGGTTATGATTTGTTTAGGGTTATTTAAAAAAATTTAAAAATTAAAGCTAATTTTTTCACAATTAATATGGAAGTTCAGGGAGAAGGTATGGAGGTGGAGGAAGAATTTGCCGACATTGGACTTTGAACCCAAATATGTTAGGATTAGTTATTATTTTATTTGTAATAGATTGATTTATTGGTTTTGGAGGAGACATTAGTTAACTATGTTATTCGAAATCTATTTTGATTAGTTTTTCAAATTACAGCAATTTAATTGTATAAACTTTATTTACTTTGATCTGTTTCTTTCTTCAATTTAGGCCTTGATTAAAAAGCATAAAGAAACCCAATGTGGTGAATGCAGTGTTTTTTTTTATTGGATGGGGGATATAAATAGCAACTAAGGAGAGTGGAAATAGCAATTTCCAATTTCAAGTTATCATTGCTGGTCCAACTCAAAAAATGTGTTAGACTAGTGATAGGTTACCCTAAGTAGCCCAAATTAGAAGCTCTGCCTACGACTTCAGCTCAATTCATTGATGTTAAAAGTTTCACTTTCCGTTAAGTTTAACTTGGATTGGAAAGAGATAGAAGATTCTTACTGAAAATCAAGATGCCATTCCTATTTCTCATAGTCTTTTCTTTAATGAGAAAACTAACCATTTGAATATTGTTTTCCCTTTTTTTTAGTGCAATGAGATAAGTTCAATAAAATATACTCAAATAAATTTTAATATTATTTTAGAAAATAATGAACTTAAACTTTAATTCAATCTCACAAACTAAACTTTTTTTTATAGCCTATAAATAAACTCAATTTCTACTTTGATCTTTCTTCCACTCCTACATTATCATTAACTCATTCGTATTAACTTTCGAGTCCTAGTAACATTAACAATATCAAGAGACACCATGGATTAAGTTAAGTTAACTTTCTCATATTTAAATGAGATAGATTTAATAGAATTTGATAAGATAGACTCTCATAAATTTTAATATTACTTTAAAAAATTAACTCAAAGTTTAATTTAAATTCATAAAACTAACTTTGTAAAGCAAAGTTTACACCCATTTATATTATAATGTTATAATAAGCAAGGCTAATAAATATGTTTAGAATTACTTATAGAAACTATTAACATGAGCTTCTTATATTAGGGAGTAGTTATATTGTTGTTATCTAGTCATGACTTAATTAATTTTTGGATAATGTTGTGAGTGTATAGTGCCTCTTTAACTTCAAATGGTTTAGTTTAAATTAACCAAGGCTAAGATGGTTGCTAAGTGAAACCATGTTGAACCTTGTAATGACATTGTGCTGCTAACTGGCATGGCTTGTTATAAAAGTAAGATAAGATGTAGGACTTACTCTTTGAGAGAGTATGCAAAAGTGCATAGTTCATGAAGTTATATCAGCATTGACAGGATCTTGAGATTAACTAACCCAAACCAAACCATATGAAAGGATGGAAGAATAATATAGAACAGTAAGCAACACAAATACAAGCAACATAAATATAAGCTGCCAAGAGATGTGATAATATATTTGTTCTACATTACAACATTCTTAGTAATTAAAATTAAAATGACCCTAAACCTTGGTTTCCACACTCTCATAATCACTTTTGTCTTCATAGCAATCAGCCACAACTACCTTCTGCACCCTTTTGTAGGAATATCGACTGGCAACAAACGCAAACAAGAATAAATTCAGTGTGCTCATGGCTGCCAATAGCCAATAGAATTTGTCCAATCGACTACTATTCAAATCCTTGCCAAACCAACTCTCCCCACTCTTCTTTGTCAAGTGGTCAACTATTGTTATAAGCATGCTACTCAGGAAACTTGCTGCCCCAATTACACTAAGGTAAAATGCTATGCCTAGGCTTCTCATTGAGTCAGGAACCTGATCATAAAAGTACTCTTGCAAGCCCACAAGAGTAAAACCATCCCCAAAACCAATGATGAGAAACTGTGGTGCCAACCAGAAGATACTCATTGTCAATGAACCCTTCAAGGGATCCCTCTCAACAGCTTCAAGCCTCTTTCTTTCCACCAAAGCTGCAACTATCATTGTAGCAATAGAGAAGAGCATTCCAAAACCAATCCTCTGAAGAATGTTGATTCCTCTCTCATTCTGTGTTACCCTTCGTAACACAGGCACAAGAATCTTGTCATATATGGCCACAGAAACTACCATTCCCAAGGCAGAAACTGTGAAGATTGAAGCTGGAGGAATCTCAAAGCCATTACCTATATTTCTGTTCAGTGTGGTACCTTGTTTGACGAAGAATGTAGCAGTTTGTGCCACACATATGCCGAATGGTATGGTAGATACCCAAATGGGAATCATGTTGATAATAAGCTTCATTTCTTCGACCTTTGTTACAGTTGCTAGATTCCAAGGACTCTGCTTCTCTCCTAAACTTCCCTCATTGACTAGAATCGCTGCCTTGTCAAGAAATCTGAAATCAAATTATAACCATAACGAATTACGTGTTAACGTGTACTTAATTAGCATACAAGATAAAATGGGATAAAACATAACACATCAGGTCTGTTCTATGTTTACGGAGTAAATCATAGAATTTATTAAGAACATTGTCATAGTATAAAATTTGTTTACACTATCATTCAATTATAGATTGTTATGTATAGTATGATGGTTGATTTTATAGTTCCTAATCAGTTGACAATGTAAATATGTTTAAACTGACTGTGTATCAAAATTAATCTCTAAATCATAGTTATATTTTGTTTGTTTGCTTTCAGAGAACAGAGCAAAATTAAAGTTATATTTTGTTTGTTTGGTTTCCAAATACTAGTATACTACCAAGTCACGATACTTACTTGAGTTTGTTAGTGTGACACAGAAATCTTTTATTGTTGCTAAGAGACTTGGGAACCTCGTAGAATTGAGCAGGATCAGAAGGGTATGGAAGCTTTCTTTTGGAAAAGGAAGCAACAAGAACCTGCAACATTGGAGTCAAGGGACTCCCAGTGGGTACCCTATAACGATAAAATGGCCTTCCTAATATGAAGACGATGAGTGAAAAAACCATGATCACTGTGAAGATAATATCAGCAGCTCCCCAGTTTATGTTGTCTTGTATGTAAACAATGAGGGTCACTCCCAGAACAAGTCCAGTGCATAGTGCACAATTCCACCAATTGAAAAAGGACATTTTTTGCCTCCTTTCTTCATCATGATCCTCATCAAATTGGTCAGCTCCAAAGCTCTCCAAGGAGGGTTTGTGCCCTCCAGTTCCAAAAGATATTAAGTAAATGGCCAGGAAGAAAACCACTTCATGAATTCTCCTTGGTTTAGTGCATAAGCCTGTGTCGTCACATGGCTTTAAGCTTGGCAGGAACCAAGACAAAGTAAGGAGAATCAAACCCTGTATTTCATTATAAGTTTCTACAGTTAGAACATATACAGAAAATGGCCAAATAATAATAATAATAATAATAATATAGTGTGTAATAGTAAGTTGTAATTGAATATTGTATGAGCTTACCATGAGATAGACAATGCTTGATGCCAGAACAGTGGTGTAACGGCCCATGTATGAATCAGCAATGAATCCACCAAACAGTGGCATCAAAGTTGTGACACCAGACCAGTAGTTCACATTTCTTGCTGCTGTTTTGAGTTCTTGATGCATAACCTTTGTGAGGTAAAGGACCAAACTAGTGGCTATTCCAAAGAAGCTCAACCTCTCGCTGGTCTCAATTGCTGAAAACAAGGGTCCAATCAAAATCATATGGTAGGTTAATGGCACTTGATGAACATAAACAACTTGTTTCAAAATCGTGAGCTCCGATCATAATCGTTTTTATTAACACATGCTACTATTTATGTTGCAGGTACCATTGGAAAGATCTAGAGGAATTTGGTAACAGATTAATTTTGGAAAGTAATTAGTACATTTCTTTCATAAGTCTTTCGTGATAAATCAAAGACAAAACTCGTATAAAATTTCACGTAATAGTAAGGAATTTGAATAGCTCATATAAAATCTTAGATTCTAATCTCATGATCACTATTCAACCTAAAAGAAACACGAACCTCATCTTTCCTATGAATTCCCCTTTAACTAAGAGATCCGTGGGTAACACAATTCCATCTAAACAAGAAAAGGAAAAGTGAATCTATTGTGTACATGGTAAATACGGGCCAAAAGTTTACTTTTTTGGATAAATTAAATGGAAGAATAAATTTGTCAGCTTCTTGTAATTTAATATCGTAAGTTCAATCAGTAACATTACATGATTTTAATTACATGATTGATGCTTATGTGTATGGAAGATATTATTCAAAAGATCACAAAGTGGATCAATCAACTCTTTGATAGAGAACAAACTACTTAAGCCACTAATGCCTACTATCTTGTACTTGGAAAACGTCAATTGGACACGAAAGCAGACAGGTACTCTTCGATTCTTTGCATTTTGGCAGGCAAAGAGAATCATGGGTTTCGTCAAACTCTTAGGAAAATTCAAGAGGAAAATAAAACTTCACTAGTGGTAATATTTTTTAATATGATTTGGACTTGGAGGGCCCACTGCACATTTGCTTGCTATAATATTATGGAAATTAGTGTCAGATGGTCTTCTGAATATGACAAAATGAAGAAATCATATTAAGTGATGCTGAAATGTCCATGATTTTATGGCCACAATTGCAATACAACAACTATATTTTTTCATAGTTTTATAGTATATATGTTAAGGATTACGACCAACGCACATCAAACTTAGAGACCGGAGGTTTAGATATGCCTTAGTCCATTTGGAGTTGTCAGAATGAGTGTTTTTCATAATAAGAAAAATAGAAGCAAATCTATATTCTCCAAGGTAGCAATTGGTGGAACCCGCCAAAAAACAATTTGGATATACTATTGTTCTTACTAATATAAAGCATCCTTTAATGTTATTAATTACTAATAAATGGCTAAGTAGGTAAAAGAAATGCTAATTAAAGCTTTGGATAATGAAGCTGTCTGAGTTACTATAAAGGAGAGGTTTATTGGTTGATTGGTTCCAATCTATCATATGTTTCCTCCAGATTCGGATGGTGTACTATGTGACCACTGAGAATTTAGGGAGATTTTAAATTGCAAGACCCTATTTAGTGTAACTCATGTTCAGAGTATATCTAGAAAACTTCTATTTTTAAACTGCACTGCACATGTTTGTGTGGAGAAATGAAATTAGTTTTTTAAATGATTTCTAGTGTGAAATTCGAGCATGTTTTGAAGAAAAAAAGTTAACAACGAATATTAAAAATGAAAACATAAAGTAATATTGAGTACTTGATTTACAATGCTGTGAAACCTGATATGGAGTCTGAACTATGTTGAGTAAATGAAAGAGGTGTGTTCTAGAAGTAAGTATGAGTGGCACAATGTACTGCATGTGGAATTTGAAAACTAGTGGAAGGTGACGGTTCTGAATAGTTTGCTTATTCTCAAGTGAAATCCTGAAAATATGATTTGTTTGTGGTATAGGATATAAGGTCGGCCACGCCATACACTATGTAAGTTCATGCTCATGCAATGGTCCATGTACAATAATCACGTATATTTTCAACCTTTAAATACCATTGACAATTGATTTGAATCAGGGTCAGCATCTGATAAAGAAGAACCACTACTAAATAGCAACATTCTTAGTGATAGAAACCATTAGGGTTTATGTGGTTGATATCGTTTATGGTCATAATTTAATGGTGTTTTGGATAATATATATATCTATCAGTGGATAGTGGCATGTGGGACTGGGAATCCACCGATTTTCATGGTCGTACTGTTTTTGACCTAACTATAGTGTGGAGTACAACAAGGGAAAATTGACCATAACAGTTAACCTTTTTTGCTGCTTCTCTTTTTTGGTTATGGCCAATAATTTTACGACTGAAGATTTTGATTTAAGTGATATCACAGAATCATTATGCAAATGGTTTGGTTTTTAAACTGGGTCTCTTAATATGTATTTGTTTTACTAAATTCATCTCCTTAATTACTAAGTAAATGAAGAATTTAAGCCTATAAGTGTTTGCTATTTCAAATATATGCGGCTTTGAGAAACTTATCCACGATCTAGTCTTCTGATATGGAGTTGGATTTGATTTGACTCTTCTGATGGAATAAATGCTTCAGAAACTCTCTGATGCATTCTATTTTTATCAATCAGAAGAAAAGTTATCCTCCTAGAATTTAGATAATTATGCATCTTATAAGTTGGATGAGACATTTCTTCTTTATGAGATTATTTGCTCCTTGGCAGGGAATCTATTTTGTGATGATGATACACATGCATGTGGGCGATTAGTGTTTCACATGTTTGGAATATTCTCATGAAAATTATGCAAAGAGATGAGACTCAACACTCTTTAGTACATATCTATTTGGATACAAATAATGAGGAAAAACAGAAACAAACTCAACACATGAATCTTTTCCAATTTACTATTATTTTTGGATGTGTAGTCTCCAAGTGACTTACAACTTTTTTATAAACATTTTTTAATAATAATTGTAATAAGTTTCGAAGAAAAACTTATTATTTATAGGGTTTTTTAATTTACTTTAAAAAATTGTCACAGTTTAAAATTTTATCAATGAATATTTAATTAAATATACAGAACCTCCACCAGCAACTTTATGTAAATTCTTCATTCAGATAAACTTCTTACATAATTTTTGTGCGTGTATGAAATAGAGTATTCTAAGGTGTTCTCCAAATCTGTGAGTTTTAAATTCGTACCAACGTCAACCAGACAAGTCATGAAAGGAGATGATCGTTTGACATTATCATTTTTTTATACTTCCATTTAACAATTAAAAATATTGTTATTTTATTTTATAATTTTGTTTATCTTATTTTTATTTATTAAATATAATATTTTATTATTAAAAATTATAAAGTGGAAGTAAGATAAAAACTGAATGTGAAATGATAATTTTTCATTTATATACAAACTTACAAGAGTTATTTTGACTATTGAGAATGAGGAGAAAGTTAAAAAAATAAAATAAATTATTGAAAAACTCCAAAATTGAGATGTTTTTATCCTTGTAACCTTTTTATCTGTTTCGAATTTTGCGAAGAAATTATTTTTCTATAAAAATTAATTATATACATATTGATTCTATATAAAAA
>Ga0123341_1001516_pt1 | contig 17644 bp, 11 predicted proteins | sample Turbeapinknodule_FD_89959 | JGI IMG/M metagenome (GOLD analysis project Ga0123341, IMG submission 89959) | Root nodule microbial communities of legume samples collected from Mexico - Turtle bean Mexico pink nodule | ecosystem: Host-associated > Plants > Roots > Nodule | place: Mexico: Nepantla...
AGTATATCTTGACAAACTTTCCTTTCCTGGCCTAAAATGTCATATATTAATTAACTCATTATTGAATATTCAAATTCTATTGATTAATTAGTAACTTGCAATAAAGAATTAAATCAAATTATTATTTTTTATTAGTTAAACAATGCTTCTTCAGTGAAGCTGCGAACGACAACTTAGTGGTTCAGTTATATCGATCAAGAATCGAATAGCAAAATGGGGCCGCGATGGTTTCTTCACTGTGCGTTATCGAGGATTCAAAAGCTTAATATTTCCTTTTTTTGAATTGCAGTTGTTTGATGATAGTACTTATGCTTAATTAAATTTTAACTATTTTGTAGTTTACTTTTTATTTTATTAAGTATTTAAAAAAAATTGTTATCTTATAGATATTTTTATTTGATTTTTTGTAATTTTTATTGACAAAAAATAAATTTAAATTTAATAAAAAGAGAAGCACTTAATAAGTGTCCAAACCCTTAGAAAAATGTTGTAAAGGACCATGAGGTTTGCTCTACATAGCAAAAGAAAAACCTCAACACCAAAAAAGAAAGAAAAGCATAGCTCCAAAGAGTGTAACACAAAAAAAAAATCAATGCCTCACTTATCCACATACTGAAAGGTTGAACCTGAACAAAATCAGACTGTTTCTCCCTGCACCATATCATTTATCCAGAAGGTATAAAAATACTTTCGGATATTAAAATCTGTAAGCAAATATGTAAAAAGGACAAAATAGAATTTTAAAATTTTTGTTGGGTGCAAAATTGATTGGGTGCTTGCCACAAAATCACTACAGCTGCACCGGATCCCTACTTCTCCACCTTCTTCTTGCCTCATCTTACCTAGTCCTTCCTTCCAGGACTAAGCCCACATTCTTTGACATACCGCAATACATCAGATAAGATTTAAGATCAATACATAATTGAGTATAGAAAAAAACTGTTAACATTTTCTTATTTGTCATCATGACTAGACTTTTAAATGTGTTAACGTAAAAAACCTAAATATGATTGATTTTACCTTTTTAAAAAATTACTTTATTTCTCTTCTTTCAAATCTACCCAATCAGTGTAATTCACATACAATCCCGTTCTCTATTCACATGTTGATTCGCCAGGTTTTCCTTGATGTGTGTTTGCTTTCCTAGTTTCCTTTTCTAACTCACCAATTAAGTCTTGAGGGAAAGAAGAAGTTAACTAATGAAGTAAAAGAAGTGAGAGAATGAAGGAGTAAATTGACAAGCGACTTAGAAATATTAAAAACAAATCATGATAATCACGTCATTTTATTGATGACAAAAATCAAAACAGCAAGTTATTTAGATAAAAATAAAAATATTTTGAACACTCAATAAAAAAAATTAATAGAAATTTAATTAATAAATACTTAAATTTATGATATATTTCATATTTAATTAAACTTATTTTACAAATGTTTTAGGCGTATGTAATTTAAATTTCCATAATTTTACTTTTTCTGATATTTATGTTGTGATCTACGAAAATCCTGTATAACAAGACACATTTGTCTCCCTTATTTCATACTCCAACAATTTAATAATACAAGTGCAAAAGGTTGCTTCAATATATTATGTCCCGGTTTTGTTCAACCAAAACATAGCACTGATATGATCAGAGACAAAATCTCTTTCACTGGGAAGTGTGTAACTTTGATCCCGCTAGAACAGAAACTAGTGGAGATTGGTGGTTAGATTATGGAGATGCAGAAAATATTGTGTATCAAGCCAGGTGCTGCCACCAGCTTAAATGATTGTGGAAAGGTTCCGCGTCGAGAGATTGGGTGTCAAGCACAATAAAATAGGAATGAAGAAGCCGATGGAATTAGGAATGGACAAAATTTTCGTATTCAGCAAAGAACTACGACAGAAATTAACCCCAAAAACACAAGAATGGGGTGACAGCAAAATGTGGTGATGTACAACAGAGGTGCAGAGTATTTCACACGACTCGAGCACAGCTCTAAATTATATAACTATTAAATAAATGCTGAGATGTCAGGTTATACCCTACCCAACAACACTTATAAATGCTAAAATGGCAAACCAAAAGTTCTAAGTGAAGATTCTCCACCATTGATTTGAAAATAAATAAATCTGACGGCCCTAATATACGCCGCGTGGGAGATATGGGTAGCTATCCCATGCTTCACCGTATCAACATATGCAAACACATGACGTGGCTTAGTTGAATCTTTGGCCTTAATACCAGTTTCCACAACCAAATGCTTGGTTGTATGGAACACCAAAAGGATATATAACTCCCGAAAAATAAAGTGCCTATGACTATAAATGTAAAAAAAATTGTACAGAACACTCGTAAACCAAAAGTTAATCAATTTTTTAGTCAAATTACTCCCGAAAAATTTTCCTTTTCCTCACTGAACTGCATTTGGAACCCTTATTTGCTTCCATGTATACCACAGATATGTATATAAATATGATAGTAATTCACAAAATTTTGACCTTGCCAGTTACACTTTCCGCACCCTTTAGATCTGAGCTTCCCACCGGACAAAGCATTGGAGTCTCGTATGTTACTATTTGCCTCTCCATGGCACAGCGCCATCCACCTGAATCTTTGTATCATCTATACTGGTCTCCATGGGGAATCTCACCGCATCCTCAACAAATCCTTAAAAGCGTTGCATAAATCCAAGTTGCATAAATCCAAACATTCGCCACAAAACCTTGTTTTTCGGAATTGAATACTTAAGCGCCCGCACATGAAGTCTCCTCATTGTATCTTGAAAAGATTCTTCAATTTCACAAGCAACCTCCATTCCTCCATAGATAGTTCATCCTATATCCATCAACAGATGTAACTTAGACACATTTTCAACTAAATCATAAACAGTTAAATACATTTGCTCATGATGCTTGTTATTGCAGACTTACCCGATAATTTGCTTTGAGAATATCAATAGATCTCCGTGAAATATGGCTTACAAGTTCATCGTCGATCTCAAAATGTCTCCCAAACATTTTCTGTTGCTCTTCAGAATTGCTGCCAACAATCTGTAAAACAAATTGGAGACTTACAGTAAGGTTGCCGCCACCAAGAATACCCAAGGCAAATCATTCCATTTCTCCCTATTATCCCCCCTCCAAACTTTTCTCTCACCATTTTCTCAACAGCCATCGTGTCTAATTATTGATCATGACTAAATCGTGTAAATGGGATATGAAATTTTGTCAACGTAATAAAACTATTACACTTCAAATAAATTTAAAACAGACATTAATGATCTTTTCCTTTTGACATGTACAACTTACATGTAGAAGCTTTTTGGTTCTTGTTTAAAACAAAGGCTTCTTCTAATCAATATTTCAAATTCCATTTTCATTGTTATAAATTTGAGAGTTAGGAGAGGTTCATTATAAAGGATTTAATTTCAGTCCAAGAACATACCTTAATGGCTACTTTCTGCCCCTTCTTGGCATAATCAACAGGTTTATGGTTATTCTCAATGGAGGCAATGCGACCAATATCAATGAACTCTCTAGAAGGAATGCAAATTGGAGTCCCAATCTGTCAAATGGACAAATATTAGATGCACATTAAAGAATCAAAACAATTACCTTTGTGCAACAGGCTTCACAAAATACCCGTCATTAAACATCATAAACTCAAGCTAAAGATGATCTTCAATGGTCAGAGAGATCAATCCGAGAAATGTTCAAAGCATTTAGAAGTTAAAATTAAACTAACTGCTGCTTGGTAAGGGTCAAAAGTCACATTCGGCTCATTTTCATGCTTAAAAGAGGGAAAATTTATGGGGTGGTGCATAAATAAGTAGCATTCCACTTCCATTTTTTCAATACTTGTTGTACCAACTACCGAGCATGTGTGAAACAAATTCCATGCATAAATTTCCACCTCACATTATAATTACTCAAACCACAGCCTAGATTATACATGGCACAGAGAAATACAATTGCTAATTCCTTTGTCAAAAATAGATTTAAAACGAATACTAAAACTGCTGGATTCACTCCAGCCAAAAAGGACATCGCCCTTTTGTGAAGAAAACAGTTATTAACCAGATAATTGCAACCATATAAAAAATCCCTCAATAAAAAATAACAATACCTTCGCAATTCCTTCAAGAATATCAACTCCCAAAACAATTGGGTCCTTCTTGTTGAAAATGCAATTTGGTAAGATTTTAAAAACACATGGGAAGACTGCCTCATCAGCAGCTTCTTTCTTTTTCTCCTCTTTGATGTTGTCAATATAAGCTTTAAATTGGTCAAATAGATGATAAATGATATCAGCAATAAATATCTTCACACCCAATTCATCTGCCAGTTCCCTAGCCTCAGGTGTAACTTTGACATCAAATGCCAATATAGCTGCATACTCTCGCTTTTTTTCAAGCATTACACTGGCCTTCATGACATCTTTTTTGTGTACAGGACCAATGCTTATACCACTAACAGGGATACTAACTTCTGGAGTTTTCAAAAACTCCAGTAATGCTTCCAAGGAACCAAGGGTAGATGCCTGTACACAAACACCTTCACCAGTCCTGTCAATCCTGCTCATGACTGACCGCATATCTTCCATTGCTGATTCTTTGACATCTTCCAAATCATCATCAGGCTTCACCACATATAAACCAGTGCCCGCAATGGCATGCTCAAGGCCCTGAATGAAACACAGTAAAACCAAAGCTTAAGCATCATAAGCACAAGACAATAGAATAAAAATAGAAAAAGAACTATCAATATCACCATGAAATACCTGGGCAGTGATTTTTATACCCATAGCAGCTTTGATTTCTTTGTGATGAAGATATGTTCCCTGAAATTATACCATTATTACTGTGTTGTGAAGTGTAAGAGATACTAAGTAATACTCTCTCTGCCTAGATAGAATTTGCCAATATATAGAACACATTACTCAGTAAACAAATTGCTGATGTTGATACGAAAGGATGAGATATTGACTTGCCCAAATATTTTTCTTGTCTAAATTAATCATCTAAGACCCACCCCCCTCTGGTTTTTTAGCTCGGCTCCACCATGTTAAATATAACTATCAGTATCTCTTCCAACACTTTTAAGATCATTGGAACTCATTAAAACCATACTTGCTATGAAATTAATAAATAAAGACCATAATCTCTTGCTCACATTTATAGTAGATAGTTATGCAGTAATGTTCAAATTTTCCTACAGGTAAATAAATGTGAAATAAAGAAAGAAATAATTGTGTGACTATACCTTGACACGAAGTTCCTTCATTGGATGAGGTGTCAATAAAGCTCGAATTGAGGTAACAATTGGACCCTATAACAAAAATTTCATTAGCCTTAACTATAGATTGGGTGCTAAAAGATGTAGTGAGAATTTAAGATACTTACCTGCATTCCACAGACAACTATTTGTTCTCCTTCATGAAGAACACCATTAACTAAAACAACATCAATAGTAGTTCCATGGCCTTCAACAACCTTAACCTCTAAAACAGTACACTGGTGACCACAATAAACAAACAATTAGGTCCATACAGTTAAACCATCATAAAGTGTTACACTAACTTTAGTATTAGGATACAGTAAAGCTAACCTGTATTTCCTCACTGTATGTAAGTTTCTCAACCATTGTTTTCTGGGTCCATTGAACCAATAGTAATAACAAATCAGGAATTCCTTCGCCACTGAAATATCAAAAAGTAAAAATAGTGTCAATACAACAACACCCATATGACAAGCAGTAAGCAGACTGTGTAAGGTAACACTAATTAAAAAGACAGTGTCTGTAAGGCAATGTTTAGGCATTTTCTACATATAGTGTTGGTGTCCACGGATAAATGGAAATCTGCCCCCACTTTTCATATACCCAACCTCTCTTCTACCACTTTTTAGATAATTTCAGTCAGACCTCAAACAGTTTGAAACCAATTTAAAACATTAGGAAGAAGTTAAGATTTTCTGTAACATTCTGAAATACTAGAATTTAGAAGCAATAGATGATGCTTCCTAATAATGGAAAAAAATGTTAAAAAAGCAGATGGACTCTTAAGAAGTAGACTTTGAGCTTAACTCAACCTTACAAAATCGGCTTATAAGTTGAGTTTTGCAACCACTTATATATTATGAATAAGTCTTATATCTAGTCGATGTGGAATCTTTAACAAACTCTTCCAACACCGAGACTATTAATTCGTGTATAGAACTATATACTTATGGATGATATGATAGAATCAACAAACTCTCGCTAGGATAAGCTTTATATAACTCTGACATCATCTTAAGAAGTACACTTTAAGTCTAACTCAACCTAACAAAATCGACTTATAAGGTGAGGTTTGCACTCACTTATATATTATGAATCAATCTTAGCTCTACTCAATATGGGATCTCCAACCAATTGAAATTGTTTAAAACCAATAAAATGTTTGATTTAGAAAGTTTGTTCTTCCAAACCGATGACACATGTAGTAATATTGACATCAGTGTTAGTAAAATTTAGTGTATATAATTCAATACTTTATTAGATATAAACTCTCACACCCATAATCTAAGACTAAATGTTTAAAAAAAATCATTCAGACATCTAATTCTCTTAGTATTACCGCATTAGGAATGTTAGGTGTGTGTGAAGGAACATGAGCCGTACATCAGTCCCAAAATCATAACCCAAAATCTAATTCTCTTAGTATTTTCCTTATTCTTAATGACAAAGGAGACATTTACATTCATCAGACCAGAGAACTTGATCCAATGGAAACTTTCACCGCATAAAATAGATGGTGAAAGACCGACTATGTCTACCAAACAATCCATTGTTTCAATTACAATGCCAAACTTATTTTATTTCAGAAAGGAGGGTGAGGAGGCAGAATATTATAATTACAAGGCTACTGCAGTTACCTTATTGCACTTGTAGGCACAATGCTGAAAGTTTCTCCCATTTCTTTGTTTTTATAGTACAACTCGGTATTCATCCCTTGTTCTTTGAATCGAGTAACAATCTAGTAATGAAAAAGAAGAAAATTAGGTTAACAAACAATAACAATAGCCTGGTACAACTGACAAAGAAATAAAATCTTGTGCTACCTGAGTGAGCCTCATATTGAACTCATTTTGAACATCCTTAGTCTGCTGCTTCAATGCTTTGACAATTGGAGAATTGCGACATGTTTTCCATCCATAAAGCCTGTCAACCTACAAAGTGTCAAAGAGCAGTGGAACAAGTATAAGCATCACTTATTAAAAATACTCAAAAAAGTGTAAAGGCAGAAATACTCACTTTATTTAACGCAACAATGAATTCTGTATTCCTCATTTTTAATAGATTTAATGATTCTATTGTTTGTTGCTCTAACCCATGCATAATGTCAACGACCAAAATTGCAATATCACATAGGCCTGAACCCCGAGACCTCAAGTTAGTGAAAGACTCGTGTCCAGGGGTGTCAATAACCAGTAGACCAGGAACTTTCAGCTTTGCATCAGCTTTCAGTTCCTTCGTTCTATCACGTATGTTCTCAGCAGGAAAGTACGTTGCACCAATCTGTTGTGTGATACCTCCAGCCTCACCCTCCTGAACATTAGTACCTCGAATACAATCCAGCAGCTTGGTCTTGCCAGTATCCACATGCCCCATGATACAGCAAATTGGGGAGCGGAGGTTTTCATCATTAGGCTGAGGAGGAGGAGCAGCAGACTTTCTTGACCTATTCAAGTCAGAATCATGCTTCTTATTTCTGTCCGTAACCACAACATTAGCTTCCTTTCCATTTTCAGTTTCATCAGTGACAGTTGTACTAGTAGCCCCTGTTGCATAGGAGAAAAACAAAGATAACTTTTACATTAGAAGGAAAGTAGTTACAAGTAAAGAATAAAAGTGTAAAACTTCATTAGGGAAACAAAAGTACAAGTAAACATCCATTCACACAACCCCTTTCTATACTGGGAGACACACAATAGTAACAAGTAACAACCGAACACATAGCAGAGGGAAATATACTAGTGTCAATCAAACACCATCTGTTTTAATCTAAAGCAAAGGTGGATATAAAACTACTAAATCTTATCATATACCAGAAGAACATGCATCGCAATGCCAGATTCCGGTTTAACACCAATTCCGGTATCAAATAGAATATCTCAGCAATTTACTACTTCATGAAAGCAGGTGATATTTATTTAACAAAGAAATCAATTGCATTGGGGGGAATTCCAAAACAAAGTTCTTGGTCAAAAATTTATAGAACCATAGTTTTTAATTCCCTATACTAAAATAACTTCACATATACGTTTCCGCTATAGCTACCGGATCGCTATGTCTCCATGTTTATACTTTCCAATCATCAAAGAGGTTTCTAGCAGTGTGAGAACAAGCAAAAATGTCAATAAAAAAATGCAAATCTTACCAGCGTTCTGAGTAGGTACGGCATTTTTAATCTCTTTTTTTATAACAGGTTTAGGTTCTGACTCTTCGTCAGCAAATGCACCTTTGGAATTCAGATTAACATCATCCCAGCTTTTTGCATCCCATTCATCATCATCTTCGTCATCTTCCACTACATCATCTTCAGCAGTGACATGAAGTTCAACTTTGTCATCCACCTGAATCGACTCCACTTCTTCAATGTTTACTGGTTCCTCTGAAACTACATCAGTAGTAATCTCCTTCGCTTCAACAATTTCAGCTGTCTGAGCAGCAGCTCCATTCTGATTTCTATTATTTTGTTTTGACTTCTTTGTCTGGTATATGGGTTTTTTGGCTGGAGCACCAGAGTCCCCAGAAGGGAGAGTCACACCCCCAGTGCTATTGAGAATCTGCCTCCTCATTGCCTCCAAACGACGGGCTTCTTCCTTCTGCTTACCAGTTAAAAGTTTACCTTCTTGCTTTTTTTTCTGGAGTTTTTCCTTTTCTCTTTCCTTCTTCCTACGTTTAGCTTCTTCTGCCTGTCTCTCAAGTTCCTCTTGCCTGCGTCGCTCCTCTTCTTCCTTCTTTAACCTCTCTTCGTCTTCTCTTTTCTTCTTTTCTTCAGCCTCTTTTCTTCGAGCTAGTGCCTCTTGCATCTCTCTAACATGCTTTGGCACTTTCTTATCAGCTGCCTTAGCCTTTGAGTCATTCTTCTTTGGTTCAATTGCCTCAGCTTTAACTTCTGCTGATTCATTTTCCGGTGCACTTCCTGCTGCAGCGGCGGCTGCTGCCTTCTTCTCCTTTTCCTTTTCCTTCTTCTTCTTCTTCTTCTTTGCAGCAGCTGACTCTACCACCTCCTCTTCCCCATCCTTATCCCCAGAAGCATCAGCAGCAACAGAACCTACTTCGGGAGTAGGCTGAACTTTATCATCCTGTGGTGCAGAAGCAGTTGGTTTTGGTATAGGAGCCTCACCGAGCTCTGCAAGAAGCTTATCCAAATCTTCTTCCTCTTGAGCAGTTCTTCCACTCTTTTTCTTATTCTTCTTCTTATTTTTGGAAGTTTCAGCAACTCCTTCACTCTTATTTACATTGTTGTTGCTAGCATCAGCACTACCAATACTGGGTGCCTCAGGCTCCACTACATCCACATTTTCATCACTCCCTTTGGCAGCAGTACTACTGCCCTTCTTTTTAGACGACTTCTTTTTACCTGAAAACGAAACTAAAGAAACATCATCCTCTTCCTTGTCATCACCATCCTTACCAGATTCGGGTACAGAAACATCATCCCCAACAGAAACACCTTTGCTACCGGAACTTGCAGCCTTCTTGGAAGACTTCTTTTTCTTGCCAGTGAAAGTAATTGGTCCAATGTCATCGTCATCATCTCCACCACCATCCTCCTTGCCCTCTCCATCATCAATTTCAGTGATAACAGTGGCTGAAAACCCAGCACCACCCTTCTTACTCCCTTTGGAAGACTTCTTCTTCCCCGTGAAAGCAATAACAGGTTCATCGTCATCAAAATCGTTATTCTTATCATCCACCACATCACCATCCCCACCATCATCAATAGCATCAAAAGCCGAGGCAGCGAACAAACTACCACCGCTTTTCTTCGAACCCTTCGAGGACTTTTTCTTTCCAGTAAAACTAACCACCGGCTCATCCTCCTCCTCCTCCTCCTCACCACCAGCATCATCATCATCGATAGCAACAAAAGCTGATGCATTGAACAAACTACCACCTCCTTTGTTCGATGCCTTCTTACGCGACAAACTAACCACAGGTTCATCCTCTTCAGATTTATCTTCGTCATCACCTTCCTCATCACCAAGCACACCAAAGCCAGATGCAGTAAACGCACTGTTACTACCGCCTTTCTTGCTTTTCCCCTTCTTCTTCCCAGCAAACACAACTTCAGGCACATCCTCGTCATCATCAACATCATCATCATTATTATTACCTTTAGCATTGCCTTTCTTACCCTTCTTCTTTCCGGCCGCAGCAGGTTTATCTTCCGGCGCCGGCTCCTCAGAGAGTCCCGTTCCAATGGCATACTCATCGTCGTCGATGACTACCGTCTTCTTCTTGGATTTCCCGCCACCTCCTTGCTGCGAGGCGTTCTCATCGTCCCTCGCCGTAGGCTTCTTCCTCCCCATGTCTGATTAGGGTTTTCTCTTCTCCCGTGAGTATGAGTACAAACGACGCCGCGTTGGAATCACGGAACTGCGAAATGGAAAGGAAAATCGCGTCGATGGAATAAGAATAAGATCTATAAGCAAAAACTCTATGCCAGAGAAGAAAATAAAGAAAACGAGGGAGATTGGTGTAGGGCGCACCGTACGTGAATCTGACGGCGACGCAGAGAATCTGCGAAGCAAGGGAAAGGAAAACGGCGGTTGCGATTGGGTTCAGAGTGACGAGAAAAAGTGATTGTTCGGAATCGATAGAGCGGCGGTGAAGGTGAAGGAATGGGAACAAAGATTTGAGCCCTTAAAGGAGTGTGAATGTGAAGGTGAAAACAAATATTAATTGGAATGTATATGTGTATGTGTATTATACTAATGATAAATGTAATAAAAGAAACACAGCGTTATTCTAGGGTTGTATTTCTGTGTGTGTCTCCTATTTATCCCAAATTCCTACATTACAAATTTCCACTTTGGCTTCTACACACATGCATAAAACAAATAGATTAAAAAATACATACAAATAAAATCTGAGTCTTAAATTATGCTGAAAAAAAATAAATTAAAAAAATATATAAAAATAAAATCGAGTGTTAAATTATTGAATACTAATATTTTCGCAAATGATGACTTAGCTATGCTAATTTATAAGAATGTTAAAAATATTTTTATATTTAATTATAAAGTCAACATGTTGAGCGAAGAAATTTTGAATTTTAGGATTGAAATTATAAAGTTAACATTAATTGTCATATTAATTATATTAATTGTGTAGATATGTGCGTTTTGTTCTCTTATATTATGTGTTGAGAGTGGAAATAAATATCCTCTTATGCATGAATGCTAGAGTTAGTGACAATGAGATTGCTTATGGTTTGTCCTCTTTATTCAAATTTGTATTAAATTGACGTTATTATCAATGTAATTAATTTAGTTTGGTATTATTTATGTCAACAAACAAGTTATTGTTTACTTATGTGTGTCAAATGAAGAGTTTTGAATAAATTGGTTGAAGTAGCGTTTAAAGAAGTTGAATGTGGATTTATAATGAAGAAACAGAGAAAGAATGAAGTTGGTAAAATGATGGTCAAAGTCGTTGAATTGGTGCTCAAAGCTAAGGAGCTAGAGGTATTCATTACCACTATGGAGAATGAGGTGAAGGAGTTACATGAATTGTTGATTAAAAAGAGAATTGAGGTCACTTTATCATGCACTGGCGGTTAAAATGTAAATCAAATTTATCACTATGCAGAAAATTGGTAATAGGACCCCACTTATAGACTCAGAGGTCACCAAGTATACCTACAAGGTCACCACTAACTATGACTAAATCCATTGACATACAAGTTCACCTTGGTGTCCTCCACTGAGGGCACTTGAAGCTCGGATACAGCAGAATCAGTGTCGTTTCATGCTTCCGACACACCTCCAACGTGGACACGTGACAGATGCGTGCACAACACCGCGTCAAACGCATTCCTATGGGCCAGATACGACCCTATTTAGGGACACGTCGAATAGGACGTTGTGGACTCCTTGGACACGCACTAGAGAGGACGTATCCACTCTTTTAACACCACAAAATCTCAAACGAAATCACAAAATCTCAAAATCTGAAACAAAATCTCAAAATTTAAAACAAAATCACAAAATCTCCAACAAAATTTCAAATGTGGTGAGAGGATTGTTGAACGGAGAAGAAGTCGTAAAATTGTGGTGTGGGTGAGGATTGTTGAACAAAGAAAAAAAAAAGAAGAAAGAAAGAAGAGGAAGAAAGAATAGACCCTTTAGAGAGGTAAGTAACTTACCGTGTGTTCTTCTCAGATTTATTATTATTCATTGGCCAATGTTTCCCTTCTCACTATGCATTGGAACTGTAAGTTATTTCTTTGGTATTAAATGCATACCTGCCATCCATTGTCGGTCCCAGAGGAACGTACATATGCTTTTTGTTTTGTAATAAAGTAGTCACTTTCTCTTTCAAATATTTACATAAAATACAATGTCGATTTGATTTTTCACATATTTTATTTTTTATATTTATAATTTGATTTTTATTAAATGAATTTATTTGAGATTTCTATATTTAAATAAATATTTTATATTTAATTTATTTTGTTATAGGAAATTAAGATGAATAATATACCCAATCAAACCATCGAACAAGAAGATGAAACAAAACCTTTGTGGAGATATGTTTCAAGAAGATTAAAACTACATTTTAATTTATATATAGGTCGTGTCCCGTGTCCTATAATTTTCAATTTAGTCGTATCTCTGTGTCTGTGTCTGTGTCCATGTTCGTGGTCGTGGTTGTATCCGTGTCTGGGCTTCATACACACACATCATGCACTGCCAACACGGGTTAAAATGTAAATCAAATTTATCACTGTGTAGAAACTTTTGGTAGTAGGTTCCCACTTATAGACTCAAAGGTCATCAGTTATGCCTTAAAGGTCACCATTAACTATGACTAAATGCATTGACATGCAAGTTCACACTGGTGTCCTTCACTGAGGTCACTTTACACACCTTAATAGGTCCTTGTGGACATAAATTACATAACTTGACCTTCATTAATGGTCTTCATAAGAAGGGTGAATTGTTAATAGCTATGTTGCACATAGGCTTTTGTTTGAGGACCAAAGACCACTCATGGAAACCTTAAAAGGCACATAAAATCCTTTTTTTCTTATGTCTTTCCAACAAGGGTTATTTCTTAACCTGCTAACATGTAACTTTGTCCTTCCTCCAACCTGCTAACATAGTCCTAACCTAAAAATTTTAACAATATCTAAAGTGTGCACAAAAATTACAACAAGGTGTTAGCACTTATTGCCACTGACTTCACTCACACATACATTACATAACATCACCTTCAATGATCACCAAAATCACAATTTACAAAGCATCTTAATTATGCACAAACTTTGTAGAATGTCACCACTTATCCATACAATGATCATCACATACAATGATAACCACTTACTCTCACATTAACAACAACAACACGCATTAAAATAAATGCCAACATTTTGCCTACAAAAATAATAGAATTATTTCATGGTTTAAATAACTCATTTGATCTTTTAACAAACCCATACAAGACAACGTCAAAATTCATAAACATAAAAATGAAATTTCTTGTATTAATATACTGAACATGTTTTTGTACATTGGACAATGCAAAAGTGCCTCTATAATATATTGTTCAGCTTGTTGTACAAATCATAATTACAAAATTTGAATAACTTTAAGTTGTGTAAAAAAATTGTACAATTACAAAACACCCATTATTAGTGTGACCCACCCAAATTGAAATCCCTCAAAACACTTTCTCAATGCATATTATGGTCATTTAACAACCAATTGCAAACCATTTCTCAAGAAATTGTTGAAGCTCCTCCTAAAATGTACATGTCTAACTGAGTTTTTCATTAACATCAAACTGATAATTAAAAGTGCAAAATCGATGAAAGTAATAGCTATTGTGATGTAATCAGAAAAGGTCTTCCCGTCAAAGTCACCCAAACCATCCCACACCTCCATATATTTCACAATTAATAGTCCACAATTAAAACTGCATACATCAAACAACATATAAAAAAAACACCAACTAACATCATATTTATATCAAATGAGAATAAATAATAGTGTTTTTCAATACTAATTTGTTTGGTTGTATGAGAATGTTTTCTTTTGTTAGTTTCATACCAGGACCACAAATTCCAACGAACTTGTTAAGCATTCCATACAGATGCTCAAGTCGATGAACCTACAACCTATAATATAACAACATTCATAAACAAAATCGACCTTCATCAATTATGTTTCGTGGCCCATTTTATGACTAAGGGAGTCCAACACATGCAATTGCCTATTGCGGCAATTCAGCGTGTACAACCATCATTGGTCATTGTAAATTGTTGGGACAAACACCTACATGTGGAAATTAAATTTTTTGTCAACATCATTATAAACAACAAAAGTTATAAACTTATTAAACAACAAAAGTGATATACACACAATATTAGTAATATACACTTACAAAATCAAAATATAAAAAAACTTTTTGCATAAAAGGAGGTGTAATCCCCTTGGTCCACATTTTCCCTCCCAATATCAAATTAATTTATTCAATTACACAACTCTATAACAACCAAATAAGTTAATGCACTTATAAAAAACTTTAGGAAAATAACAACAAAATTTAAATCCACACTTCATTGACCGCAAAAAAGGAATTAAAGGAAAACCGCTTAACCAATTCATTTATTTTAAATTGATGAAGAATCATCAACTCGCTTATAATAACATAATCTACAAACACATTCAACTTAAATAATTTTTTGAACAATAACTAAATACAACACACAACTCTATGTAAATTTGTATCATGTTGTCAACTTTCCCCTCTGAACATAATGATTGCAAGTCCAACCTGATCAATATGTTGTTTTCTATGTCAACAACAACACTACAACAACATCAACACAATTTTTTCATGCAAACACACAAACAAAATAAGTTGATTTATTATTTATTGTACACCTATTAATTATCTCTTGGAGAAGAGTGATTGATATGTCCAACACATGTTCTACTTCAAGCATCCACTTAAAAGATGCTTGATGTATTCTTTGGCATTGAAAGACAATCAGACTACGATTGGTTTTCACAATATGTTAACTGTACACTGTATGCTCACTATTAACTACAAAATTAGAACACAAAATAACAAATTTTTTATTCAATAGTTTTCCATTTCAAAAATAATTCAACCACTATCAATCTAACATTATAAACAATCATACATGCATTTCATTTCCTCCATAAGACATTTTTTTGAACTTGAAGATGACATTTTCCAAACCTTCAAACTGTTCATTTCATAAAAAAAATCACCACATTTACCAAATTAAATATTCCAAAAACATAAAAAAATAAACCAGCCACAAATGACTCACCTTTCTAGAAATCAAACAGAGTGAAGACATAAAAAACAAAATAAAACACCACGCCCACCGCCAACAACAAAACAAAATCAATTAAATTAACCAAATCGCAAAATAACCAAAAAAGTGCAAATTTATAACACCTTACCAATGTTTGCGAACAAACAACCTTACGTCTTTGAAATGCCTTCGTTGTTCACCAATCACAAACTCTCTTCTTCTACTATTTCTCTTTGTGAATAGCACCTTGAAACTCTTTTCTTCTATTCCTTTATCTACTTATTGAAATTCCCGCTTTTGCGACTTTGGTATCGCAATTATTGAAGCGTTGCTTTGATCGAAACACCTTTACAAACTCAAAAACCTTTGTTTCCTCTCCATTGTTTAAGTATAAAGAGTTACACCTTAAATAAAAATTACCATATTCAACTATATATAAGAATAATTTAAAAAAAAAAAAATTCTATATTTTGGGATGATTGAAAATTTTATTTCTCTTGTGTTTGATTCATGGTTAATGACTTATTAATTGTGTTATATGTAGTTAAAGCTTCTTAATGTTATAATTTGGAATAAGTATTGATAAACCTGTTATAATCAGTAACACACATGTGATAAAAATTGCATCAAGCTTTTAAGATCAATCAAAATTTATGATGATATATTTTTCATCGACTCATGCATTATCTTTATTCATTTTTAGCATTTAAGATTTTACAGAAAAAAAAATGAAAACCAATTAGAATATTATGTTGTATTTAACTTGGATTAGTTTCTCTACTTGTTTATCGATTGGACAAACAAGTTTGATATTTTAGGAACAATTGGTTCCAGAAAGGGAGTTGAAGGAGTTAAGACTCAATTCGTAGCAAATAAAGACAATCAAGAAAAGCATTTAACACAAAACAGAAGAGCACGACACAACAAATTTTAATGTTGGTTCATCCTAACCTTGGACTAAGTTTAGTTCTCTCTTAACCAAATCACCCAATATGTTCTCCTTATCAAATGAATAATTATAATGAGTACACAAACATCTTCAAGTTATCATTCCTAATATTCCCTCATACTAAAACCTCTTAAGGCAAAAGAAACACTCTCAAATAAAACACATATTAAACTCAAAATGGTATACTTCACTAAGTGAAGAATTATAAAGTTTACCAACAATCTAAATATTAGATGTCTTGTATTTGTTGTTGTATTTTTTGCATTCTTAGGTATTTTTTTTTGTCTTTGTCTTGGAGTCATTTATAATTTTCTTCAATTTGACCATTTGAGTGTCTGCAAAACTTATAATTTTTGTCATAGCATATCTTCTCCTTTGTTACTATAAAAACACTTCTAATCTAATTGATTATTTTGCATCTGGAACTTTAATTTACTTAAAAAAAATTAAATATATATTCAAGATATATTATAATAAAAACATATCAATCATAATTATATAATTGAAAAACTTCTTTATCACAAACTTCATTTAAATTTAAGATTCAGGCCATTTCCAAACTTCATTAGAGTAAATTTTTTATTCTAAATTATTTAATAAGATTAAAAAGCAGTTCATTATAGTTTAAAATTATAAAAATTACATCAATTTGAAATTAACAACTCCTAATAAACTTAACTTCTAATAAATTTAGCTTAATAGATAGTCTAATGTGTTAAAAATAGTAAGACTGTCTAATATACAGTAACCTTAATAAACACTTTATAACTTGTCATTTACATAAGATTGTGATTTTAAGGTGATTAAATCATATAGTGTCTTAATATATATAACTTTTTAAAAATACATTGAGATATTAGTTAGGCACCATAAATTTTTATACAACAATATTTGTTAATCTATTCATTTTTCCCGAAAATACTTGAAATTAAAACTTGAACACAAGAGAAAAATAACAATTTAACACCATTCTTAATTTTTAAATTTAAGTATTATCATGTTATTATTCGCCAATTTTATTACCGAATAATATCTATGGAAAAATTGATTTTTTTTTCAAACCACAGTTTTTCATACATAAAATTGAAAAGCATGACTTTACTCAAGTGATTTGAAAATATTTCTCCATAGATCAACAATATATATA
>Ga0123341_1001519_pt1 | contig 17641 bp, 20 predicted proteins | sample Turbeapinknodule_FD_89959 | JGI IMG/M metagenome (GOLD analysis project Ga0123341, IMG submission 89959) | Root nodule microbial communities of legume samples collected from Mexico - Turtle bean Mexico pink nodule | ecosystem: Host-associated > Plants > Roots > Nodule | place: Mexico: Nepantla...
CTGGTTAGAAATATATATATATATATATATATAATAATAAAAATAATAAATTTTAGGGTAAAATATGTAATATAAAAAATACAATAGTTAAAAAATATATTTAAATTAGTCTATCCATAAATAAAATTTATGACTTTAACTCTGAAATTATAGTTGCTCTAATATTTATTTTATCAATAAAATTCAATCTATATTAAATATCATGTCAGCATGTTTCTATTTGTAATTTTATTAATGCAATTCTCCAAATATTTATAATTTAACAATTTGATGAAACAATTGTTAGCTATATAGTTTTTAACTACCAGCTTAAATTTGAGTTACTTTTGGTATCGAAACTACAATTAGCCATTAGCTAATATTTTATCCTATGCAATACACATCATATATATTTTATTTATGTAATACACTATATATCATTAATCTAAGTATAATTTTTATATGTAAAAAAATATTACTAATTTTTTTATTAAACATATTAGGTATCATTTAAAGTTTTCATATCTCACACTCTTATCCCAAAATTTCAACCATTATCGCTTACCTTCACTACATGAAAATCATTAAATAGCAACCAAATTTAAAGACAAAAAAATAATTAGTCACTACATTGACTAAATTAGATACTATTTTAGAGACTAAAAAGTTATATCTATCTAAAGTGGTTATTATTAAAAAAAATTATACAATAGTTTCTAAATTGGTAGCTAAATTAGCTACCAAGGTTTTAACTACAAATATTTTAGATTCTAAATTAGTTTCTAAAAGATTAGTAGAGACTAATTTAGAATACAAAGTAGTAAGTAGATAAGACCTTGGTAGCTAATAGTTAGATATCAATTTAGAAACTATTTTATCAATTTGTATTAATAATAGAAACTACTTTAGATATCAATCAATTTTTTTAGTTTATAAAATGGTATATAGTTTAGTTAAATAGTAACCAATTATTTTGATATCTAAAACTGATTTTTATTTAATAATTTTCTTGTAGTGCATGTACACATTCATAAAAGAAGGGAACAAAAGAACAAGAAGATACAAAAAAGTCAAATCAAACATATACTAAAGAGAACAATACCAACTAAGAAGGTTTACAAAATGTAAACTTTGAGAGGTTATTGCGCTTATTATTAACCTCAGCATTAGTAAGATGATCAACACGTTACGAAATATGTGAAACACACTAACATCTAAAGTAGAGCAAATCTTTCTCATTCTATTGCAACCAAAATCTAGAAAAATTATTATCCTTGAAAATCTTCACAATAAGAATAACAATGTTCAACTCAACATTTAATGTTTTTCAAATTCCAATATAAACAAGAAAAATTACTAATATATTCTTCTTTGTTATTCTGAAAGATACCTCTACTAGTAGTATAACTCAAATTGCCTCTAGTAGTACCATAAACATTAATCCTAACACATCTTGAAGAAAACATAAATCAATTCACCTGCTAAATTTGAGAAATTTAAAGAATATGGAATGTGTTTTGTTTTAATTTGAATGTCAAAGAACTTTAAAATATACATGAGAATAATATTTATTATACATATTCTAAATTTACTTTTATTTTGAATATACCACTTAACCAAATAAAAGCATAATCGAATTGAATAATTTTATGATTTCTAGAATTTCAAATAATCCAAACAATATAAATAATAACAAATCTTACTATATAAGTAATTATAAATCTTATTTCTTGAAAGATAAAAACTACAAGAAAAAAAATAAAAAATAATAATATCATCAATAGAAGATGAATAAGAGAGAAAAATCTTATAAATGAAATTCCAAAACCTTTTAGAATAATTACAATCAAAGAAGAAGTGATCATCACTCTTCTACTCTACATTTTACTATTTTTTTGTTATTCTATAACATATATATATTTAAAATTATTGACTTTTATAAATTTGAGTTATATAAGATATTTTTCTTCTGATAATGCATGAAATAAAATAAGCTTTTTTTATTAACTAAAATAAAATTAACAAGTAGTAATGGGATGAAATATTAGTTTGGTGTTATAAGTTATGTAATTTTTTGACATTGTCGTCGGTGTATGTCAGTCCAATCGTTTTTATGAATTTAAAAATGAAAAAAAAAATCCAAAAAAAAAAACTCTTTTTTAGTGTCTGTTATAAAGATGCCGTTTATTATGAAGAAACCATTTTGACCCGTTTGTTATAGTCTTTTTTCTCTTTTTTTTACAATGGTCACAATAAAATTAGAATTTACATTTTTTTATTTCCTGAAAAAGTGTGTAAAAATTCTATTTCAAACAATATTAGTTTCTAAAAGAGATATACGCGAAATGCAAAAAAATAAAGAGGGGCCTTGAGATATTGTATTATAATTGATCTCAATTATTTTAATACTCTCGCACTTTACATGAATCATGACATTGGCAAATAGGGTCCATAGTGCATAAAAATGCAAATACAAAATAGGTCCCACACACTATAATATATTTTTACTTTATGTATGTATTTAAAAGAATATTAAAGTATTGGTTTTCCATTCCTTTATATAAAGGTTAAACATTTGGAAGAATATAATACTAAAATATTGAACAAAGTAGTCCAGTGATATTAATTTTTTATTTTATTCTTTACTTTTTTTCACTCTTGTTTATTTCAGTAGTTTTTTGTGTCTCCACTACTATTTGATTTAGTAAGTTTTCTTAACCATTAGATAACAGTGTATTTGATTTGATGAAGAAAACCTAATTAGATATCTATTAGTAGAAAATTTAAATTCTTTAACATGATATCTTAAATTTTCTATTGAAAACAATAAAACTTTATATCTAAATTGTATATTCAATGGTTAAAACAAGAAGTAGTGATTGAATTAAAACAATTTCATATCGATAGATGAATATAGATTTTTTAATCATAGAGGTTTTTTTTTATTATTAAAATGGAGTTATTTTTAAAAAAATTATAAATTTGGACAAGTCGTGCAAACTTGACACAGCTTGATATATAAATTTCTTGTCAACTTGACATGATTTTTATCACGTCAACTTGAAGTCGTGTCAACTTAGTACGAATTTTGTCTCGTCAACCTAACTTATGTCAACTTGCATGACTTCTCTCACGTCAACCTAAAATTGTGCCAACTTGGCACGACTTGTTTAAATTTATATTTTTTTAAAAGCGATCTTATTTTGATCCTATTTTAGTAAAACCTAAAAAAAAAAACCATAATGATAAAAAAAACCAAGCTCCTTTGATCAAACATGTAGGACAAATTTTCCATCTTAATGAGAAAGAGCATAAAATAGTGCGCCAACAACAAATGAAGTTGTGGGCACTTGGACACTGTTCTGTTTCTGTTTCTTATGTGAAAGGATACAAAACTGTGTTTACAAGCAGTCTTAATAAAATGGAAGTGGGTCCGTGGGTCCATGGGTCCATCCTTCGATTATATAAGTTCTGAATCATAATTGGAGATGTCAGAACACATGATACGCGTTTCAAATCCACTGTATCAAAACAGAGGAACCCAATTCTCTTTTGCTTTCACTTGATTTCCCTACCTTAACTTGGGTCTCACAAACAAAGATATTCCAACACCACCATGGTAAGAGCTCCTTATTTTGATAAAAATGGAACAAAGAAAGGAGCATGGAGTGAGGAAGAGGATAAGAAGCTTAGTGCTTATGTTGACAAATATGGCCACCCCAATTGGCGTCAACTTCCAAAGTTTGCAGGTTTTATAATAAGGACTTTCTTCATTCATGATTTTTTAATTTTGGTTTATTGCTTACTCTTTCTTCTGTGCAACAGGGTTGCAAAGATGTGGAAAAAGTTGCAGACTTCGATGGATGAATTACCTGCGCCCAAATCTAAAACGAGGGAACTATACCCCCAAGGAAGACCAAATCATCTCGGATTTGCATCAAAAGCATGGAAACAAGTTGGTCTTTTGTTGCTTCTATTAATTTTCAAAGTCACAATTTTGTCATCATTTTTTTTTTTTACATTGCTGAAAATATTGCCCACAAATATTCGGATAAGGCCCCAATTACAGTTGTAATAAGTCCAAAAATCTTGATGTTAAAGTCCAAACCAATTTTTAAATGCAATTTATAGTATCACATTGTTAAAGTTTGACTTATATAATATAAAACGACAAATCTAATATGAATTGAACAACAATGCTAACAAAACGGCTAAGATGGTGTAGAAAGGTTGCGTATTTTTCAAAAACCATGTTATTTACTTGCATAATCATTCAATTTGATTATGAAGTTTTGTTTCCACCGCAAATAAAGACATCAAATAATGTAGAATAGTTTCTTATATTCTATTTTTGGTGTTGCTATTATGTAAAAAACCAGACAACTATTCAACATTTTCAATAGTTTAACAATTGTTCATTACAATGAGAATTCGGTGATGAATAAAGGGTATTTTACTGATTTGTATTTGGTGTGAAATTTTGTGATAGATGGTCTCTGATTGCTGAAAGTCTACACGGAAGAACAGACAATGAGATAAAGAACTATTGGCACAGCCACCTAAAGAAGTTCCAAAACAGCAACATGAACACCTCTTGTGATGAAGATTTGAAGTCCATTGGATGCAAAGATTTTGAAATGGCAACGAACGAGGCTCTTGGTGTTGAATCTCTCCACATTTTGGAGAGCTCAGTGTCAATTTCCTCAGAAACTTCCTACACCGACCACAATTCCCCTTCACTTTCATCCTCTTCAAGTCACACGGAATCAACCATGAACTTGTGCAAGGAAGAAGAAAGCGTTGCTTCATTGGAAACATTGGATTCAGGGTTTAGTAGCAGTTTCTGGACCGAACCCTTCATTTCAGAAAACGCACTTGATCAAGATTATTTTCCCATTTCCTCTTACATGACAGAACCATTTTACTTGTGGTAGTTGTGACTCTAGAATTTGGTTAAAGTTATACAAGAAGTGGTCTTGCACATTTGCTCGTATGTTCTAGATTGGAGGAAATTTTTGGAAAATAGTTTACTCTTCTTCTTTCTTAATCTCCACAAGACAAAATAAAAAAAGAGATTTGTGTCAGCAACTTCGTTTTTGAGAACCACAATCACTCGTGTTAATGAGAGAAAACTTCATTTTATTATATTGTAAAATTAATATAGTTATGTATTCACTCTCTTAATATATTGTGATCTAAATTATATATACTATTGGTATGAGTTTTAAATAATTATTTTAAAGAAAAAATGTGTATAAAACAATAGTTTTCTATATTGTGCTTGATGAAAAAACATTTATAAATTTAAAAACTTCAAAATGATGTAAATTTAAATTGTCTTGATTTAAAATAATATGTCAACTCCATAGAAAAAGATCAAGAGGTTCAGTGTCAATATCATGTTCAAAGCACCTCGAAACATGATTATCTAAAAACACACAAAAAGGTATGACAATACACAATATGAGTAGAAAACAAATTAATATTCCAAAGGTTATGCGATTCTCATGAATGAAGGATCATAAGATACTTGAAGCCAGAAATATACTCAAGCTTCAGAAACTACAAAAGTTTTTTCCACTACTAGAAAAATGTTGAATACTAACCGAAATTAGTGATAGATTCTAATTAGATATCAATTTAGAAATTATTTATCAATAATAGAAAGTAATTTAGATACCAATAATTTTTTTAGTCTCTAAAATAGTATCAAATATAATCAATATAACAACTAATTTTTTTTTGTCTTTAAAATTAGTTTCTATTTAATAATTTTCTTGTAATGTTTAAGTCGTGTAATACCCTCTGTAATTATGTTAAAGTTGTAACTCTTGACACCATTTGTTTTAAGTTATATTTGGACATCGTAGAAAGCTTTCAAGACATTCAAGCTTTATTTATAAAGGAAGAAGCTTTCCACCAAGAACACAAAGAAAATGTAAGTTGATAACAATGGATAAAGATAAGAAAATGAAATAAAGATAAGAAAATGAAAGAACATGTCACTTTAGATGTAAAACTAAGGATAATTGCAATGAAGAGTCACCACTTAAATAATTTCTCCAAGATAAAAAAAATGGAAAAGAATTTCATATTCTCAAAATGTTCAAAATTCTACAAAATCTTATTTCAATTAATTTCAAGTATAATTTGTTACAAAGAGGAAACTCTTATTTATATGTGTGGAGTTAGACCGTCTGCTTACAAAAATGGATTAAGAAAAGAAAAATGTAATTTGTCCTTTCAAGCTCTCTTAGACACCTACTTTGATGTTGACATGTGAAGGAAGTTACAACCTTCACATGATGAGGTAGTTAGGTTCATGCATGTGCTTAACTACATTAATCATAAGTAATTTAATCACATGCATATGTATTTCTACTTCTTAGTTCACGTGTACCTACTCTAGAATCTCTTACAATATTTTATAATCTCTCAAACTTCTCATTTTCCATATGTTAATTGTGTTCTTAAGCTGTTGGATCCAGTGTTTACCACTAGGACAAAAGTTATATTTAATAGTTAAGACACCATTTTTCCTACTTAAGATCATAGCAGTTCAAACCCTACAGTTTGATTGTGACTAAACTCACAGAGCCTTAGTCATGTGACAATTAAAGTCACTTGCAACAAACTTCCTCTTAGCAATTGTCTCACTAGGAATCAAATTTGTAACATTGACATAGATACCAATTATTAGCTCTAGCACTTACTGATAACTGCTTAATTTCAGTAATATTTCATATTAAAATACAAGCACTTAAGAGGATTTATTGCTAATTTACATATAAAATAATTCTTAATTTATGAATTTATATCTTTTTACATTTTTTATGATCTTTATTTGAATAAGAGCATTTTATTCTAAAACTTGGTGTTAATTGCAGGTTTCTAGGAAAAATTGGAGATTTTGATTAAAGAAGAATGATTTGAGCTAAAAAAAAGAAAGTTGGAAGGTCCTAGAATGGAGAAAAGCGCCGAAAAAGCCAATTTTGCAACAAGAGTATCTCACTCATAAATATATTAGTGTTATTTTTACTTCTTTCCTATTGACCTCAACTTTCAAATCCTATTTAGCCGTATTAGTGTTTAACATGCAAGGAATTCAAAGAAGGAGTAAAGGGGAGAGTAAAATAAATTACAAAAGTAATTCAAGGATTCTCAACAAATGATACTATGATTGTTTTCTCAAACAACATATTCTATCATTTGATTAGTATTCCTACTTTATTGGGAGATGGTTTAAGCATGAAATATTTTTTGTATTATAATCTTCATACTTAACCTAAGATTCCTAGGATTTCTGAAACTAAATTATTTGTCTTGCTTTCAAAATGACAAGTACAGGGGATAACAAGAAAAAGAAAAGAATGAAGAAGAATTATTTTAAGAAGAATACAAGGAGCATGAAAAAAAACATTTCTTTATTTTCTCTCTTTTTTATTTATAAATTTTAATTTCTTTTAATATGGACTTTATTTGTAATTATAAAAGGGGTAAGAGGAGAGAAGAAAAGACAATGAAATCACATGTTAATTAGTGTTTGGAGAAGCAAGCTACACATGTATGAAAAGTATGAAAAAGACATGAATTACTCATATAACCCATGATCACGTATAAATCTAGAATTTGATAATTTTAAATATTTTTTCTTGTATTTGATTTGAATCTACAAAATAATTGTCAAGCCAGACCTTGCCGGAAGAATGATAGGATGGTCAGTAGAATTATCAGAGTTTGATATCCGGTATGAACCAAGAGTAGCGATCAAGTCTCAGTGGCTGACCGACTTCTTAGTCGAGCTTATGCCTCAATCTCATCAGCCTATTGGCTGGACGATCTATGTTGACGGGTCATCCAACAAAACATCTTGTGGGGCCGAAATCAAACAAGCTCTTAAGTTCAAATTCAGGGTCACCAACAATCAAGTTGAATATGAAGTTATCCTGATCTGCCTAAACCTAGCATACAATATGGGAGCTCGTGAGTTAACTTGTAGGAGCGACTCCCAACTCGTGGTCGGGCAAATGAAGGGAGAGTTCGAGGTGAAAAACCCATTGTTACAAAGATACTATCATACAGTATCTGGACTTATCTTCAAATTTGCAAAGGTAAATATGGAACACATCTACCGAAAGGATAATGTTACAGACAACACCTTGTCTCGGCTTTTCTGCGAAAATGAAAAGCCACCATCGATCAATTATCCAAGATGTTTGAAGGCTTTGAGTGTAGGTCTAACTGAGTGCCTATGAGCAACCGAAGTCGAAACTTGGATAACCCCTATCAAAAAATTTCTCGAGCTCGACACTTATGATCTAAACAAAAAGAAGACCATACAATAACGTTGTGCAAGATATACCATGATCGACCAAAACCTTTTTCAGCAGGGGTTATTTTTGGTCATTCCTGAAGTTTGTAACACACGACCAAGTGGAGTATAACTTAAAGGAAATCCACGAGGACGTATGTGGAAACCATTCGAGAGCCAGAACAATAGTTACGAAGGTCCTAAGAGTTGGGTACTTCTGGCTGACTACTCAAAATGAGTGCGCTATCTTTGTGAAAAAATGCCTCGAGTGTCAGGAACACGACACTTTGTCACACCTCAAGCCTGAATGGTCGTTTGTCGTATGGGGAATGGATATAATCGGTCTGTTCAGCTCGGGAAAAGGGCAAACCAAGTTCCTCTTGGTCGAGGTTGATTACTTTACCAAGTGGATCGAGGTCAAGCCCCTCGCATCAATCTCCACCTAGAATGTCTAGAATTTTGTATGGAAAAGCATATTGTGCCTGTTCAGCGTCCCTCACACCCATCATAACTGATAACGACCTCCAGTTCACCGATTACGAATGACTCAGCATAAAATCCATCACCAGCTCGGTTAAGCATCCTCAAACGAATGGGTAGGCGAAAGCGAGTAACAACAAGTTAAAGAAGTGTCTTGGGTTGGCTAAAGGGCACTGGACCAAGGAACTACTAGAGGCCCTTTGGGCATACCAGTGCATGCTCCAGACAACAACGCAAGAAACCCCGTATAGTCTAACATACAATATAGAGGCAATGATCCCAGTAGAAATTAGGGAACCCTACCTAAGAAGACAAGTGTTTGACTTGAATCTTAATTAGGAGAGCCTTACGGTCGGTCTCGATCTTATCAACAAATTATCAGACAAAAGCAGAATAATAGAAGAAGCGTGCAAGCTTCGAGATGCAAAAAGATACAACTCCAGATTGAAGTCAAAATTTTTTCAAAAGGGCGACCTCGTGTGGCGAATGCACAACGAGGTAAGAAAAACTTAGGGTAAATTCTCGACCAACTGGGAAGAACCCTTCTGAGTCCGAGGAGTAGCATCCGACAAGGCCTCATACTTAGAGTTATTATCAAGAAAAATGGTACCGAGGATGTCGAATTCCACGCACCTCAAATTTTACTACAGTTAAATAAAATTATGCACTCTTTCCTCACTCAGTCGTTTTATCCCTAAGGAGGGTTTTCGGTCAGGAAGGTTTTGGTGAGACATTTCTTATATCTCTTGTTTTTTCAGTTAAAACACAAGTTAAGGTCGAACATCGGCACATTAATTAAAAAAACTACAACATTTGGCTCGATCAAGGAAGCTTTGCCTTAATTAACAATCCCTCTTAATGCCTCAAAGACCCGACTCAGCCAAGGAAGCTTTGCCTTAATGGAAATCACTCCTAATGCCTCAAAGACTCGACTCAACTAAGGAAGTTTTGCCTTAATGGGAATCCCTCCCGAGACAAATTAAACAACTATCAATAACTCAAGCAACCAACTACACAGAGTAAATTGTTCGACTAAAGGCTATCATAATATTACCGGTAAATTTAACTTATTACTTGTTCATTCTATATGATTTTAATCTGACCGATAACAAGTTTGTTAATGGTAATTGATCGTTCAACATTGAAAAAATAAATATTTAAGAGAAAAAACATTTGATTAATTGAAAGAGAAGGGTGAGCCACATCCCGACCCCGAGGAAAAGCAAAAAAAGAAAGATGTTGAAGCCTAAGAATTAGTTGTCTTCATCTTCAACATCATGAATATCAACACTCATGCCAACTCCAGTGACAAGGATGTCTTCAGAGGCGACAAGTCGGCCCTCATGGAAAAGCATTGAAAAAAAAGAAGGGGGAGCCACATTGAAAAAACATTTGATTAATTGAAAGAGAAGGGGGAGCCACATCCCGGCCCCGAGGAAAAGAAAAAAAAGAAAGATGTTGAAGCCTAAGAATTAGTTGTCTTCATCTTCAACATCATGAATATCAACACTCATATCAGCTCCAGTGACGGGGATGTCTTCAGAGGTGACAAGTCGGCCCTCATGGATGCCTTTGTTTTCGTCAAACTCACCATCAAATTGCAATCCATGACACATGGTCTGTCAGATGACTTGATTGAAACTTGACTCGCACAAATCCAACACATTATCCTTGAATTTAACAAGTTAAGCTTCGATCGAATCCCTATCAGCCTCAATGGTCACCTTCTCAGTTACGACTTTCTCTAACTCAAGCTTCATCGCCGCCAGTCAGGCCTCACAGTCCTTTAGTTTGGCTGCTTGGCGCTTTTCTCTCTCCTCGGACTGAGCACATCTCAGATTGCTCAACTCCAGCTCAGCATCGGCCTTGGCCATCTTCAATTCAAAGGTCGAGACGACTTCCAGTGCCGACTTCAACGAATTGGAGTCTTCGTCCAACTCTTGCTCAAGGTGGGAGTTCTCCTTAGCTATCTACTGGTTGGACTCCTCATTGGCTAACCTTGTTAAGACCAGGGCTCGAGCCTGCATCTCAATGGCAGCCTAAAGGAGGTCGCGATGAGAAGTTGACTTCACCACCTCCTCCTCGTTTGGTGTCAAACCGACTTGAACTCCTTAGTAAAATTGAGACCCCCACCAAGTAATGGGGAAGGGCCCTCGATAGCAGCAACCAGTGAGAGGGAACTCAACCTAATCGGGGATGGAGGAGGTGGTGGATGCCTCAGAGTCCCATGAGGCGGCCGAGTGATGATGGCTATTGTCTTTCTTTTCCTCCTTCTGCTACTCTCACCCGAGTGCCAAATGGACTCGGTCACTCCAACATAATAGGGGTTGCCAGCATCCACTATTTCAATGTTGCCCTTCCCCCGTCGGGTGGCAGCATCCCGCTGCAACTCGGCCAACATAACATCAGTCTGGGGATTGTTCTGAGTCATGATACCTAATGAAGAAATATGCAAAACATATCATGAAATTTTCTCCACCGTTGGGACAACTTATACACATTCAAAAGCTTTCGGGTAGGGAGTCTCCTAGGCAATTTATCAAAGACAGAGTAGACCTTCAAGTCCTCGGCACTCGAAGAAGAACGAGGCCAATGGTTATACTGAGTGGGTGTCTTTGTCTATTAAAAGGGGAATTTGAACCGACCCTCACGGTCAAAGAAGAACTCCATACCTTCTGACTCTATGAAAATTTAAAAGAATTTACTCTTGAAGTTTTTGTAAGAAGAGGTGTATGGAACAAAAAGAATGTTCCCTGGTCGACTGATAAGCAATAATCAGCTTATAGGGTCGGTCGGGTGAGAGGTATAGTAATGTAAAAACCTTTCAGGAGATGGACAAAGGTAAAACGTATCACATACAAGCCAAAAGGCTTACAACGAAGCCCACGAGTTGGGATGAAGTTGCATAGGAGCGACATTGAGTGCTGGATAAACTCATTAAAAGGAAAAGCTATGTGGAGGTCAGTGAAGAAACAAGAATAGGCAAAGAGAAAAGGCGCTTCAGTAGGGGCTCGACTGATGCATACGTTGTTGACCGGGTGGTAGCAGTCTACCGATATGATACCATCAACGACATCCGATTTCAAAAGGCAAATCCTTTCCACAAAGGAAGCAATGGAGAAGTAATCGCAAAACTAAGTAAAGTACTCAGTGACCTTATGATCAACCTAATAGAACCCATTTCGATGGGACGACTCACTGATGACTTTTTACGACAAGTGTACCACGTTGTCACAAGTAATAATATGTCCCTAAGGACGGATATCGATCCCACAAAGAACAGTTGACTATTCAAGTAAAAGATTCGTTAAATATAAAAACATAATAATAAAAGTGTGTTTGAGAATTCTTATGATGGCTAGAATTAACAAGAAAACAAATTAAAGAGTTGTTGCTTCAACTTGAAAAATAGGGATTAGGTTTCATCTTTGTCACTTTCATGCATTTTGATTAGCATGGTAACATTATTTTCTTTTATTGAAATTGATGCCTGTATAAAATTCATTTATATCGATTACTCGCATATAAAATTATTAAGAATATTTACTAAATATCGATTCCTCACATATTTATAAAAACAACTTAGAATCAAGCTCAAACATTGATAGCAATTAACATTTCAAGTCTATTCCCAACACTCAAATATGTTATATATTATTGTTTAGGCTAGAACCATAAAAATACTTTCCAGTCAGATTTAAGATTCTAGATCACGCATTAGAAACAAAACAACAATACCAATAATCAATCAAGAACATAATATTATATCATATTTAAATATCACCTCAATACATAAGAGATTGAACGAATTAGTCCAAAAATTCACAGGGTAGAATTAGCCACACATCTTCTAGCACATTCTATTCTCCCAATTGGGTTACAAGTCACTCAATGGTGTTTTCCTCTTAATTTTGCACACTAGGGTTGAGCCTCTAGCCCCCTATTTAACCTAATTTACTAGGGTTAGGTGACTTCCTCTGTCGCGCTGATGGGCTAAATGATAAAAACATAAAATGACTCAATTTCTCTTACGCATTCTCGCTTGAGCGAGAATGAGCTCGCTTGGGTGAGAATCTTCATTGTTGAGTTCGACTTTTTTTCTCTTTTTGTGCATTACGGGCTTTCCAGCTTTCTCCTTTAAGCTTATCTTATTCTCTTTAGCCCAGTCATATCCATTCTTTCCTAAAAACCTTAAATTAACACCAAATTTGGAAATAAAATGCTCTTATTCAAATAAGGATCATAAAATATGTAAAAAAGTATAAATTCATAAATTATGGAATATTTTATATGTAAATTAGCAATTAATACTCATAAGTACCTATATTTTAATATGAAATATTATGAAAATTAGGCAGTTATCACTCACTTATTACAGTAGGGGTCAATCGGTCAACAGCCATTGTCAGATCATTAACTTTAATTGGGTTAATATCCAACGACACACCATCACTAGGATCAGAGGAACGCTCAGTCGCACCAACTGGGATGTCAACTTGAACAGAGCCAACACTGGGAGGCACATCCTGGATCACTCTGACCGACATAGGCTCGGTAGAAGATGACCCAAAATAAGAAGAGGCAAACGAAGTGGACTCGAAAGAACTAGAAGGGGGAGACATCACTATCCTCTCGGAGTAAATAGAACACACCTTGCCAGATTGAGAATCTTGAAAGTCAGAGCAAAAAATGTAAAGGACGAATGGTGGTGGACCACTATTTATAGGCGTTGAAACACCATAAACAGTGAAATGCCACTCTGCTCAGAACCATTAGATTTTTTCATATCCAACTGTCCTTATCTCCTCGTACGGTTTCGCACCTAAAAAACCTTAAGTCATCATGAGGCATGTTCCGTCAAATCCTCGACACCGCCAGCACATGACATCCTACCTCGGAAAGTGCAATGGTCACATCTAGATTCTTTGAGTGAACCTCTCAAGCCTAGGGGTAAAGTGTACTGGTCGGCACCATAAGAGATTCGAAAGTCTTGGTACTCAGTTATGGACGACCAACATGTTCAAAATGGATTAAGATCAAGAGGAGATCAACAAGTTTAAATCGTACGAAAAAATTTAGGTAATACTTTCTTAATCACGGTCCAAACGCTAATTCAGTCCAATAATAACGAGCTCATCATAAACATATAAATAGTCACAACTTTCGAGAAAAAAAAGGTACGACATTATTTTGTATTAATTGAACCGAACACTGAATATCGAGTATTTACTTTAACGTCAGAGCATCTTTTGCAGGTGCCCTCCCGACCGAGCCTACAAAAAAGGAGATCTTGATTGAAATAAAAGAATGAGAGCAGAAGAGAAGAAAAAAGAGTAAGCTAAACTAGTTCGAAAAGTATGAAAAGAAATACACAACGAATGAGAAAAAATTAAACAAATAAAAGTTCTCTCATTTTCTTTGATTAAAAAACATAATATATAGATAAAGTTATTTCATAACATTTTCTCTTTTGTAATTCTACTTATGTACAAGAACATAATATGTAAATAAAGTTATTTCATAGCATTCTCTCTTTTTTCGTAATTCTAGTTATTTGAATTATATCTTAATATCTTAAGATTCAAATACTAGTTCTTTAACTCATTTATCTTCAAGATAAATCTTCTATTTCGAGTGATATTTCGAGTGACGTATTCCTTCATTTCAGAAGTTTTTTCTGTCTTTTTTTTTCAATTATTTTTATGTTTTTGTTGATTTATATTTGTAGTCTATTTCATATTTCTATTAAATCCTAATTTTTTTGTTAATTTGTTCTTCTTAATTTTTAATTCATATATGTTATTCTTATATTGGTTGAAATTATTGATTCTAGTCTTTCACGGATTCAACTAATAATTTATTATAAAGATAAAACTATATGATCTATTTATCTCTTGTATTATGTTTCTATGTTTTTTTGAGCTTCTAATAATATTTATATATATTCTATTACAACATCTTCCCAAACTCATTTTGAAACTTCTCTTCCAAGATATGAGTAGAAGATGAAGGTCCATCCTCCATATCTTTTGAATACCCCTCAAGAAGCCAACACTCATTTTTGCGTAGAAATATATTATCAAAAGACATTAAAATGAATTAAACTATGTAGAAGCCCTCTCACATTCATCCATTCTTTTTGTCAATTCTTTTTCTGATAAAAAGAAATTAGAATAATGAACTCACACAGCTAAAAATCTCCAAGGTCAATCTTGAGAATTAAGGTTTTAAAACATGAACTAACTATAAATTATCGGGTTATGCGTAAAAAGATGTAAAATCTTCACAATTTTCCAGAGTTCTTAAATTGATATTACAGTTAAAAACATATTAAATAACAATTTAATTTAGATATGAAAATAAATTATGATTAAATATTATTTTATTGATTAAAAAATTATTCGTATGTAAAATGGTTTCTAAATGCTCTCTAAATTAACTACTAAATTTTAGCTACTAATATTTAATATTTTAAATTAGTCTTTAAAATACTAATAGAGACTAATTAAGAAAGTAGTTAAAATCTTGGTAGTTAATAATTAAATATTGTACTGGACAGAGTGCTCATGGCTCGGTGATCGGATCTCGGTGCATGGTAGATGCAAGTCAGCTCAATTGTTGGGCCAGAAAAGTGGGTCATGAGTTTGGTCCAATTTTATTGGTAAGTCCGTTGTGGCATAATTAAGATAATCTTTTTATATGTTAGTATAAGATTGCTAGTAAAGGGTTTTTTTTAACCTAAGGGTACGTATAGTACATATGTGGTGTCTAGGTCAAGTAAATATTTCTTTTAAACTTTAGTACGTGTGTTCTAGGGCACATATTGATTAAGTTGCATGTATGACAAAAGATAACGTTGCACCATGAGTAGGGTGCCCACGTAAGCAGAATATTCTCCTGATGTTGGTGAATGAGTTGGTGTCCTGCTGGCAGGTGGTTGTTCTGTTATTATTTTATGTTTTCCTTATAGATAGGATTCTTTTTTGTTATCGAACCTTGAGAGAAGGTGCCCATAAACATAATATTTTTTCCTGTTGAGTATGCTTTCAGTTGAGATTAGATTCTCATTAGAGAAAGATTTTACAAGAGATAAGCTATATAAGAGGCTTGAGACCTCTGGTAAAGGGACGTTGGTTTTGAGACTGAAATTGAATACTCCTTTAATTTAAGTAAGCCCTTACTGACTTAATCGTCGGAGTGTAATCAACAGGTAGGGCCCCCTCTGTTTCAATGGAGTCGCGTTCCAGTGCAACAAAACGTAGAACAGATTCCAAAAGAGACAGACCGAAGTTAGAGCTCGTCACCAAGGTCAACCGACGAGAAAGTTAACTAGCAAGAACATTTGGCACCCACCATGGGGCCCAATAAAACCTAATCCCATCCATAGTTGTGTTTGAATTTTCTGACGTAATAAGGAACACGAGGCAAGGTACTGGGATTTGAAGGGAATGACGCCCCCACCCTACAACAACTTATGGATACCGTGAAAGCTCTTGAAGAGGCCAATGAGTAGTACAAGCAAGAGTAGGAGCGGATCCAACGAGAAGCCAGAGCCCAGCAGGAAAGGCTAATGGAAGAAGTACTGGCGGAGGCAATGACAGAGGCTAAAGCTGAACAGGAAAAGCTCTTTGCGAAAGCTCGAGCTGAGCAGCTGCTAAGACAAGAACAGTTGATGGCGAAGATAGATGCTTCGCGAGCAAACAGTGAAAAACTGCGCAAGGCAATGAGGAATTGCACAAAGATTTACAACAACTTGATCAACGCTCTACGGCGGAGTGAGGTCCAAGTACACAACCAAGAGCCCGTCCCAAGCCATTCTCGCAAGCGATTATGGATGCCCTTTTGTCGGCGAGCTACATAACACCTAAGATCGTTTTCACGGGAGTAAAGGACCCTGAAAGCCATCTTACGGTGTTCAACACCTAGATGATCATTTCATAAGGAATAGGCACCATCCATTGCAAAATGTTCATGGGTACGTTCATGGGTACAACCCTCCAATGGTTTAGCGGCCTTCTTGACGGCCACATCACCTTCTTCGACCAATTTGCTGAGTTGTTTAGGGAAAAATTCATTGTTAACCAGGCCCAACCACTGGTCTCATTTGATCTCTTCAACGTGTAGCAGAGGTAGTGTGAGTCTCTAAAAAATTATTTGAACAGGTTTAAGGTGTTCATAGTGAAGCTCCAGACTCATGATGAGCCTCTGATGGTCAACACATTTGGGCAGGGAGTCATGGCAGGACCATTCAGTTACTCACCGAATCCGGCAATGACATTTGTTGAGATACGACGTCGAGTTGTCGCTCACATCAGCGCAGAGGAAGCAGTATCTGTGAAGCACAACAACACATATCTAAGGTAGACCAAGCCTAAAGAAGGTAGCCGAGCCCGATCTCTGAGGGTCAACGAAGCCACAACCAAGAAGTGGATAAACACAAGGTGAGCACCATACTCAACTAAGAAGAGTACGCCTAAGGCAAAAGCACAGGAAGATATAGCATTTTGACCAAAGTTTCGAATGACTTACAAGGAATTGTTGGATATGTCAAGGGTGGTGGAAAAATTGAGATTCCCTGAAAAGTCTGACAGGAACTTGGGGCCACGTAAGGATACCTGGTGCGAATTCCACAAAGGATTTGGGCACGATATGGAGCGATGCATAGCTTTAGTGATGGAGGAGGGCCAAGCACACCTACCCAAGCAAGCCAAGGAGAGCGTCTAGACCAAGACCAAGACCAAGGTGAGTGTCTAGGACATGAAGGTGAGCGTCTAGGACGTGAAGGAGGGAGGCTACCCTTGGAGCTAGACCGTCTAGGTCCCCTTACAAGATCAATGGCCAAACATATTCAAACACAAGCAAATGAGGCCA
>Ga0123341_1001520_pt1 | contig 17639 bp, 18 predicted proteins | sample Turbeapinknodule_FD_89959 | JGI IMG/M metagenome (GOLD analysis project Ga0123341, IMG submission 89959) | Root nodule microbial communities of legume samples collected from Mexico - Turtle bean Mexico pink nodule | ecosystem: Host-associated > Plants > Roots > Nodule | place: Mexico: Nepantla...
AAAAAATAAAATTTACTTATATGCATGGAAGAAGCCCCAAAAAGCACTTGGTTGACCATTTTCTACATTAGCATGCAAGTAACTTGGATACTGATATAACATCAACGTGTATCCAATAAATGCTGATACCAGAGACACCTTCAAACTAAAAAGGGTACAACCATTAGTATTTAATAAATAATATACTAGAACATGCACCAAAACATAAATATTGATTTTATTGAGTGTTGCTAAAAGAAATTGCAGGGCATTTCATTCCTAACTAATAACTAATAACTAAAAACTAATACAATTTTATGTATCTTGGTCTTGGACACAAGATATATATATAAATATTGGTGTACAGAATGATACCAAAATTTGGTGGGCTAAATATACAGTGAACTTCTAACCGCCAGAAAACTGCCATGACCGAGCATCTTATATTTAACTATTTTATCCTAAATCAATATCAACCCCTCCAAAAAGGGGAGAAATGAGAAAGCAAAGTGCCTAATATCACAAAAATTAAATTTCTCTCAAAAAAAGGCTTGGTAGGATCACATACCATGTCTCCTAAAATCCCTTCCATTCACAATCATGCAACAAGTTGCTTGGTGCTGGGCTACTGATCTAAGTTGAAAAGGATGGGATCAAATAACCAAAAACCATCTATGGATGAATGTTAATCATGGCGTCGCTTTGATTTTCTACGCTTCCCTAGGATTTTTAGCATGTTATCAGTGACATCGGGAGGAGATTTATCATCTTCATGCTGATTGTTGTCAGAAGTGTGAGTCAACCAAGCCAATGCCTCTATAGCAGCATCCCTTTCTGCAAGTTGCTTGTTTCTCTTTGGTTTGCCAACAAATTGCATTCCCTTAAACTCCACCAGTGCCCTAAACTCATTCGTCTTGAGATGTTTGGTTTTGTATTTTGGAGGGGAGTGTCCTGCTCGCATCAACAGTGTTTGCAGCAAGCTCTTGGGATTTGTCCCATCCTTTGTGAATTTATTTTCATCATTAGAGGCCCTATTAGAGGCCCTGGGCTTCTGGCTTTCACGACCAAACACAAATCTTCCTTCACATTGATCCCCGGAAACCAGCTCCTGAACAGCAAGCACCAAGTACTTCCCTTCCTTGTGAATGTCAATGCTAGGATCTTCAAGCTGCATTAGTACAAACCCATATATCGTTTTATTTATCTTGAACCACCTTAACAGATTAACATTATATTAATTCAACTAGAAGTAACATTGTTAGAAAAAGTTAAAGCAAACTTCATGCACCAACCTCTCATATTTGGTAAGTAAACAAAGAATAGTATTGCAAGGAAACAATATCTACTAACCTTCTTCTGGATAAGCTTATCGAGCTCTTCCTTAAGCTTCAAATAGCAGTCGGCTAAATTAGGATCCATGAAGAAGTCAACATATCCATCTAACATTTTCAGATGCCCAGCCTAAAGACATGAGAGGGGAGAAGAAAGAAAAGGGTGATGTACTGAAATCCATGGAGATGATCTACTGGAAGAAGCATGTGAATCAATTAACTAATCACCTGTATCCCATTACTTAGAGCACCACCAAACAGGATAAGTATTGAATCAGATACACCAGTGGAATCACGGATGAAAACTGCATTGACCTTAACTTTCTCGCCAAAAACCAACCATGGGTATGGAATGGTCTGGTAACGTGCATTCACTGAATTCTGGTCAAAATGATAAAACTAACCATCAGGAGAACAAGAATACTATAGGGGCAGGGAAGGGTATCTCATAAACCACAGCGAAGGAGACATACTAAAAAACAGGAACTGAAAACAAAACAATGTTTCCTTAAGAGAAACACTCAACAAAAATTTAACTGGGAAAGGACAGATATAACACCATAGGTAATTTTCGTATCATTTTCCAATTAAATTGGCTTTTCATCTCAGTAATTATTGCTGCCGATTTAAATAACTGAGATGAAGGCAGCAGTTACCAAGATGAAATTTTAATTTTAAATGGAACAGTACTCAAAACATAATATATCTAAGTTTCATCAGTTGCTAAAAGGATTGAAGATGAACGATTATATATGACATAATTTTATACATTGAAGGTGATACGATAAATTTAAATTGGTCTGTCACTTACAGCATATAATAAAACCTGGCCATCATCCATTGTTTTAAATGACATGGATGTCTCCCTGTGCTGCACAGAGGAAGAACTAATTAAATAAATAAACTGATAAAAACTCAACTTGTAAGCTAGATGTGAAACTTACTACGGAGAAAAAAAAATTATACGAAACAAATAACTCACCACCACTGATGCTATGCCAGGAAAGAGTCCAGAACAAATGATTGCACGCACAAGAGACTGATTGTGACTCAATTTGTTAATCATGCTTGTATCAGCATCTACCAAGCCAGCATCTTTCAAGATGAAGCTAAACTGCTTCCGAAGTGAATGAATAGCCTGAAGAGTTTGAGCAGAGAGAAAATTTCTCCAGCAGTATTCATAAGATGATCCTTCTCTTTCTGCATCTTTCCATCCTTCATATGCTCGAACAAGAGCCATATGATCACTGTAATCTTTGGCAGAAAACCTAGACTTTGCTGTCCCTGCTAACTGAAAACAAGCTATACTTAGTTAGTTTAAGTGTAAACTCAACCTTTCTGGTCAAAATAATGTGTGACAATGGGCATATACCACAAAAAGTGAAAAGGTTCAAAGAAAAGTTAATATGGCCTACCTTATATCAAATTATTACTATTGTAGTACATGGGAATCACAACATCAGATACCAAGATGAAGGGGAAATTAAGTCTAGGGTGAGGTGATAACTAATGCATAACCAACCAAAAGAAATGTGTAAGTTCTAAGCTGAAAGTTCAAATTTAGTCCAACAACAGTAGTGAGCACACCTTCTAATGCATCCCATAGTTAATTGTCACTATGTTAAGCAGACAGTGATCACTAAGTTGTGGAGCAAACAGAAGGGAAAGGGTAGTGGGGACTGAAGGTTTCTGTGAGAATGAAGGGAATGTGATTGGTAATCAACCCAGGGAATGGCAATGTAACAACCTGCACAAGAGGCAGCTTGGGGGAAGGAAGCAGATTGAAAGAGAGAACGGAAAAAGGTTTGAGTACAAATTGGAAGGGAGGTAACTGTGTTTTTTTAAGAGTCTGTAGTGTCTCTATCTCTGACACTTTTATCTCAGTTAGTGTTTTTTGATAGTATTTGTTTTGCACAAATCATTATTTATAATGATATTTTACATGAATTAGGAACATAAAGAACATTATCAATAGATAAAGAAGGAAGATGAATAGTACCAACATCATGTTATGAAACCCTAGAGACATTGATGATCATGGTAACAGAAAGTAAATAACCTGAAGTAGACAGAGAAGAGAAAAAATATGTTACTAGTAATGTGATCAGTGACACCTGAGTCTATAACCCAAGGACCAAGAGAATAGGAGGGAGTGAGGCCAGAAAAATATGTACATGTGTGTGCAACAGAAGCAAAGCAGTGGAACTAGTGTTCTGACGATCTTCATACCATTTGAGATATTTCATTTAAAATAGAAGGTTGTCCTAAGTTATCAGCTGAAGTAGGGCCCAAAGTAGATGGTTGCAAAGGAACACTTTTGAACAACTGCAACAGATCCAAGAGAACTATCGTGTAAGGCATAACAACTATCAATTTTGTGGCCTAGCTTGTACATGTTCACACTTGTGACGCCCTTTGCCCGACTTGCGAGGGTGATAGCGATCATCATGTTGAGATACCAGAGCGGAAGAGTCATTATCGATAGCAAGTATATAATTGGTTGGCTTAGATGGCACTCGTAAAAGGGTGGAAAAAGTGGAATTAGAATTGGGTACAACAGAGGATCCCAAAATTTGATCACCAACAAGTGAATAATCATCAAGAAGTCCATGTAAAACCAATAACATGAAGAACTTTGACATTTGCTCGAGTTCTTTAGAAGGAATGGGAGGCAAGAGGCAATAACTCATTGAAGTCGCGAAGAAGAGCATGAACTTTACCTAGATATTTAGCCATTGTACCATCAAGACATCTAGAGGAAATAATATTGAAGAGATTGTGACAAACACCATAAAGACATTGAGTATCATTGGTATACAATAATTTGGTCTATTCCCAAACTTTTGAACATGTCTCAAAGCACGAAATACTTTTTTAAAGATAAGTGAATAATAGACTTAAAACAATGCATAATTAAGCATCAAATTCAACCAATGGGAAATCTCATTTTCAACAATAATGGCCACACTCTAGGTAAGATGATCAACATAACCCTAACTCTTAAGCGATAGTACTCGCAATCGGAAAGGGTCAGACGTGTCACCACGCGCGACGGAAAACAGTGGCGGTGACGCTGCTTGGAAAGGCGCACGAGGGTGCATCAGAGCTCTGATTGTAGCGATCTTTGTGACGTGTGGGTTGCCTAGCCAGGACAATCTAAACAGAGGTGTCACCGGTCCAAACCGTGGTGGCAGCGGAGCAATGGATGTGGCAAAAAAATAAATCACCAATGAACAAAGTGGGTTCACCAAGAAGGAAATGATTTTAACCTAGCTTTGATACCATGTAAAAATAAAGTAAAAAAAAGTACAAGATTAATCTTTTGTGTATAATGAACACATACGGTTATGCATTTATAGATAAGAAAGATACAAAACATATGAGCTAAACCCGTTACATCTAACAAATTGCATGCACCATTAGACTTAGTTATGAGAAGCCATTTTTAATTTATTTTGTTAGAACAAAGAAAAGAGACATAGATAGATTGAAATTGTGTCTAAATACTGCACAGGTAAAGGTTTATACAGATCTATAGAATAAATACACATGAATGGAGGATATAAGATTTCCCCTAAACAACAAATAATATGCCTATAAACTATATTTATTACAATAATATATTTTATTTCCAGATTTTCAACATATTTATTTACAAATCTCAATATATCTAACACTATTGTAGGCACTATTCATCCTAAAAATGAGATTATCCATTTCCGTTAAACATTTGCTTAATCACATTCAGGGATATTGTATAAGTTATTCATCATGTATTGACCTAACAACTTAACCTTTTGGAATTTGGTACATGAAATATTTACCAAAATTAGTCATAAAATATTGAAGCACAGGTTTGTATTCATTGTTTTGCTACATAGCCAAACTCATATAGTTAGAATCAGTTGTGCACAAAAAGGTAAATGAGATGACTCACATCCTTCTTATCTTGGGGCAAAAGAAACGGATCCCTGACACTAAGGCCAGCTACAACTGTAAGAACAGGATCAAAGCATCGAAATATAGCTCCCATTATTAACATTTTGCCCAGCTTGGGATCTACAGGAAGTATAGAGAGAAAACTCCCTGATTGAAAGAAAATGGAAACAAAGTAATTACTTATAACCATGAAAAATACTCATAGGCACATGACAAACCAAGCAAATAGTACAGAAAAAATAGACTCACCAAGATTTGTAAGATTTTCTTTTTCATCTAGTGCACCAATCAACTTGAGGAAATCAATAGCATTTTGAACCTGTTCCATTACAGTCTAATCAATCACAAGGTCTCAAATAGTATGTACGTATGAATGCAAACTGCAGGAAATTAAATAATGGATTGATGCGCTCTCTCCATTTGTCCGAGTTCAAAAACAATCAGAAAATGGAATTTGACTTAGTTAACAAATATAGTCACATAGTTCAACATTTTAATATTCAATTTCTCAACACCATAACACCTTTTAGATATTAATAAGCACCTATCTCCAAGCCAATATCATTATTTTCATACTGAAAAACAAAGGTTTGAGGCTAAATTGCTTTCATTTAAATTCCTTATATTTTAAAAATGTTTTGTTCTGGCAAACAATTCAAATTTTCAATTTGGGTAAGTAATTTAATTTCTACTATATCCAATATATATATGTGAGTTGTGTGTAAATAATATAGGACAAAGATCAAATAACACCAGCTTAAGTTACACCAACTATGACACCTTCAATAACATTCTATAAATGTACCTTTTTAGCTTTTATAATTTATCCGTTGAATCGAAATTACATATTACATTGATTGTGTTAAACTTTAGGAAAAAAAATAGCAACAATAAAATGATAATTAATAAGTTCATATTTTTGGATATATGCTAAGAATTTTATATTATAAATTATATCAATTTTGATGGATAAAAATAAAGTAACAAATAATTTTAGACTAATATAATTTCTTGTAGACATCATCTAAATAATAGGAACTTTCAATCCAACAGAGTGTTTTGAAAATAAACTATCTAACAAAGAGTTAATAAAAATGTCATAGTAGTGTAACTTAAACTGATGTCATTTTATCAGAGTGTTTTGAAAATAAACTATCTAACAAAGAGTTAATAAAAATGTCATAGTAGTGTAACTTAAACTGATGTCATTTTATCGCTCTTCTATATTTTATGTGTCTGTACGTGTATGGATGGGTCAAGATCCATTTACACAATGTGTAAGAGTTAGTTAAATTACACCTTTAAAAACTTTTTTATAGAAAGCAAATTTAATTAATCCGATGGTTGAATTTCATATTCTAGTTAATTATATCATGTCATGTCTACACAATTTCATGCAATATAAAAATTATTTAGAAATTTATAACATCACTTAACTTTAATATATAATATGATATTTAAATATATATATATATACATATTCATTATTAGATAACATATATATATAAAAATTTAAATTATGTGAAAAATTTTATACAGGATCCTTAAGAATCATGGCTAGATTGGTTAAATTTGCATTGTACAAAAACTTAGTGAAGGTGTAATTTTAACTAACTTTTACACATGATTTCAACATCTCAACGATGGAGAGAGTATGAAGAGAGAGAAATTAAGAGATGAACAGTACAGATAATTTCAAAATCATACCTTTTAGGTAGAATTTGAAATTTTACAATTTCAGTAATCAAATTACTTTTTTGAACTTCTAGAATTTTAATTCTTTTAAAATTTACTATCCCAACCGTATATTAGTCATTAAGCATTTTAAATTCTCTATAAAAATGAATTACCCTCTAAAAATTATAAGAATTATACAAATATACATTACAACGAAAGAGCAATGTCACTTACGGTTCGTGGCTCTGGTGCCTGTAAAGCTGCTGATAAAAACTCTCCTATGCTCTCAACCTGCAAACTTTTTATTTGCAAGCAAAGAGAGTTCAAAGGTGTTCTCAGTAGTTCAGGAAGTTGATATTCAGAAAAGGCTTCATAAACACATTTGGGGTAAAGGTGGTAGCATTCTCCTGGCTGCACACGACCAGCCCTACCCCTTCTCTGCAACCAAAGAGGCCAACAAAAAATAAGACAATTTGTTGCATGTTTGACTGTATAGCAAAAACAATAATGATTATGAACATGCAGCATAAAAAAGCATCCCCCAACTTTCAGAATTTAAAAGACAAATGACGAGAAAAAGGATGAATTTTGCAAGCAGCAAAAATATAAAGATCTAAAGCGACATGAGAATAAGGGGTTAATTTCACTTTGTTTCCTCCTCAAAAAATCCCACTTGTTAATGATAGAACTTTCATTCAAAACCCTTGATTATCAACACCCAAATTAGCCAATTTATAAGCACAATTATTGTCTTCCTTAAAACCTCATTTGACATTTCTTCTTTTCCATGTTTTTAAACAAATAATTGTCGATACTATACATACAGCTTGTATTAGTTCATTATGTAAAATGTATTTGAACTCTTGGTAATTTGCCAGCTTAGCAGAGTTAGTTACTGCCAGTTGTTGTTTTCTTGTAAAAAGGGTAACAATTCTCTATGTACCATAAATCCTGATTTCATAGTCTAGAGATTCAAAACTTCAATAACAAACTTTTCAGTTTACTAATTTTTTCTCAAATTCTCTAAACCTCTGAATTTTAATGTAATCAGAGCTTGACACCATTTCCATGGATTTAGATCCTTGTACTCTCCCTTCACAACCTCAAATGGAACATCTCAGGCCAGATCCATTGGCCTTGTGATCTCCTCTTTCATGACTTTGTCCAAGCATATTGATTGCTAACACCCATGGCAATTTTGGGAAAAGATTCATCATTTTCAATCTAAAACACAATGTGAGCTCATCAGTTATTCTCTAAGCTTCACAACACCAAAAAAGGTGTACTTCAGAGACTAAATATATCTTGGGATCTTCTGCAGACAGAAGATATGGCCTCTGCGAAGAACATTTATACTCCCCTCTCTGCCAACTGGAAGGTGTGCTATAGTTCAGATTATCTGATGATGCTGCCACCTACAGGTCCATTGCAGGTGCTCTTGATTGCATGCCTATCACTCAGCAAGAGATAGGCTATGCAGTAGATAAGATCTGCCAATTGATAGCACAACTCTTAACTCTCAGTCAAATGGATTCTTTGTTATCATCCCGGTAGTACTTTGTACCTCAGTCTTACCATGCAGCCTGCTTTCACTAGTCTTCCTCTCACTCTGCAAATATTTTGCCATGCTGATTGGGCCTCTAATGTTGATGATAGAAGGTCCACATCTGGAGCTTGTAGTTGTGTGTTCCTTGGTCCAAACCATGTTTCATGTGGTCTAAAACCCTTGCTCACTCCAGTGTTGAAGCAGAGTATCAGAACCTTGCCTTGGCAACCTCTGAAGATTATTTGGGTCCAGTTGCTTCTGCATGAACCCCAAATTCAGCTTCCTACTCCAGCCTTCTAACTGTGACAATTGAAGCACTATTGCTTTAAGCCATAATCCAGTCCTTCATTTTCGGACTAAACTCATGGAATTAGACAAGTTTTTTGTCCGAGTAAAGGTCCTTAACAAGTCACTTATTCTTTCCTAAGTTCTAGCTCAAGAACAAGCTGATGGCATTCACACCGAGCCTTTGGCAAGCTTCAGTGTACTCCACTGAGACAAACTCAGGATACTTAGATCTTCTCAGCTACCACCCTGAGTTTGAGGGGGAATGATACATTTTACACAGAACTTCTATTAGCTCATTATGTAAAATGTCTTTGTCTCCTAGGTAATTAGTCAGCTCAGCCTGGTTAGTTAGTAAAAACTGCTTTTTCCAGTTAATAACTGTTATAAGTTCTCTGCGTACCATAAATCCCTATCTCTTTAGAGATTCAGAACTTCAACAATAACCTTTTCAGTTAACTAATTTTCTGCCAAATTCTCTAAAACAGAATTCTTTAAGTACTATGACAAGTGAGCAGAAGAGTGTATATGGTAGACCTGGAAAATTTCACACCTTTCTCCATTTTCAGCTACCACTGCCATGGCGCCAAGACAGTTTAGGTAGATGACTGTGGAACATCTTTTTTTAAGTGTTCTTTAAATTTACAGTAAGGTTTTTGAACCCTTTCTTCACCCTCTTCTACCATCACTCTCACTTTCTTCTTTTCTCCTATTCACCTTCCTCCACCAAAGGCTATATTATTTTCAAATAAACAACATAAATATTTACCAGGAAAAAAAATAGGAAAATATCAGATAACAACAGTATATACAGTAGGGAATGGAGCATCAGTATCAGCATGAACACTACAAAAGTAAAAAGCATCAACAGTGAATGCTTAAGAGATGTAGATACTTGCCTGGCGTGCAGATGCTTGTGATATCCAAGAAGGTAGAAGACAAGGTGTGTTATTTAAAGCATCATATGTTGTCTCTTTTGCTTTTCCGCAATCGACCACAAAAACTATGTCATTGATTGTAATACTTGCCTCAGCCATATTTGTAGCAAGTATTACTTTCCTTATATTAGGAGGTGGTTTCTCAAATATGAGTTTCTACAAACAATATAAAGCAAGATTTTAAATAAATTAACTATGTACTTAAGATAGAATCAAATTAACAGGGGGGGAAAGATAATCAATTATCAGCAAAATATAAAAAAAAAAAAAAAATCTATTATCATCATAGAACTCAATACTGTCTACACCATCAATTAATTTATGATCAATTAGATTGATTCTATATTTATGTTAATAGCCTAAAATAGAGTAACTGAATATTCCGTTATTATGTTATCTCCCCTGTAAATGAATACTTCAGTAGTAACTTAAACACATAGAATTCATCATATACCTAGTTTCTCTCTTCTCAACAATAGCAAAAGAGTACATGACAACAGATAACTTTTCAAATAAGAGAGCAAGAAAAATGAACTGCAAATTAATGACAAGGTCTAAGAAGGCATTCCCAGAAATATATATAGCAAGACTTGCTTTTGAACCTAGAAATTCTAATAATGTGATATGCCTATCCTATAACAAGATACAAAATGATAAGTGGATCCTTATTTATTTATTTATGCTATTTTCTTCGTATCCAGCCTCCTCCTAATCTATTTTCCCTTTTTTCCATAATACCATTTATCATCCTATCCAAAAACTGTTAAGGATAATGAGAGCTAAATAAGGGCAGTTGATAGTCAATTAGTCCACTATAGTTTTAAAATGGTTATAAAAAAGACATTAGATTAGAGTGGGTTTGATATTTTATTCATGAAGGGAGAAATCATTTGTGAAGAGCAAATGTGAAATGCCTGGAGATAATATTCTTTGCTGTATACATTTTTCACTCAATCAATGATATCATTCTTCTTTTATCTCTATTTTCCACTTTGGTTCCTAACAACAAATTGGTTGTAAATGTAAATCCTATAAGGAGATACTTGTTTTCCTTGTAAATCCTATAATTTATTATTACTTTATATAATTAAATTACAAAGAAAAACATAAAATAATCCAATCAAATGACTAAATTCAATGTGTTCCCAACCAAAAGACATGATAGGTTAATCACACACAAATACAGATCACATAAAGAGAAAAAATAAATGTTCACGATTAAATGGAGATGCAATAGCACCAAAAGGATCCAACAAAAGAAATAATCAACCTGCTCTGAAGTTGCCATTGAACCATGACACGTTAGAAGTAAAATCCTATTGGGATCTCCTAAAAGAGGATGTGCTTTAAGCTGATCTCTTAAGGAACTTATATCCTCCCATCCCGTCATAAACACTAAGACAGCACCTGGTCGTTCCTTCCGACATATATGGCATAGAACAGCCTCAATGAGATTAAACCCTATGCAGTCAGGTGCCCAAGATGCCATTGAATCACGTGCCCTGGAGCTGTAGTTCTCAAAGTTTGATTTTGAAAGAGCATCCTGTTCAACAGTATGAAAATAAAAGATCATTTTTCCAACATAATTCAGCTTAAGTTTCTAAGACAAATAAGGAATATCCAGTCACATCATCGCATTTTAGAGATAACAGAGAACTGCAGAATATTACTAAAAAATAGGAGGCAATTGCATAAGAGGCACCACTTATTCTTGGAAATAGGAGCAATTAATCTTTCTTACTTTTCCTAGTAGTTAACCAGGTTCAATGTATCTTAGGAAGTTGTGATAACTGAATTGTTGTCTTGAAAATAGCAGAAGTTATTTATCACCTATCTAACTCTTTTGATTATAAATAGATCAAATACTGGGTGGAAAGTCAATCTCAATCCAAAAAAGAGTATCTACATTGTTTTGGGCAACACGGAAGTTAAACATAGATGCAATTAAAAATATAAACACTCTATGCCATCACTGTTGTGATAAAAAAAATGTTGATGGCCAAGATTGAGAATACACAATTCTGTTTTAGCACCAAAATAAGCCATAATTGAGAGGATGGACGATCTCTTTCTGTCTTCCTTCCTTATCATTATTCAATTTTTTCATCTGCTTCCCTGCGGCTCAATGCACTGAAATATTGATAAGGAAACCGAACCAGAATGAAGAGGGTGGTAACTTTGGTATCACGTCAATAAGATAAATGTATAAGAGAATGTCAACATCCCAACCCAGACTACTCATTTGTTGTTGGCAGACATGGTGATAGGATCTAATATCAATTGAAAAGAACCGTAGCATGTAAGTGATATATTGTAAACCGCTTCCGGCTTTCCTTACAGTGGGTAGTTGTGAGTGTGTTGTGCCAGATGTCTACTAAACATTTTACAGTACATTTTCAGACTAAACATTTCTCACTTCCACAAACACACACAAAAATCATGAAGAGAGATTCTTAAGCATCAATTGAACTTGTACATAAATATTAATAGCCAAATTTTTAAGGTTGCAGCACACCTCAACAAGAGAATTGATCTGATTTTTCCTCTTCCGTGGTGCTAATTGCTTTTGTGTTTTCCACAGTTTCTCTTGACCATAATCATCAATTTGGTTGAAGGAAGTCAACTTGTATCCAGTCATTTCCAACACATCTTCTAAAAAGTGAGATCTAACAGGATAGGTGAAACCCTGGGCTCAACAAAACAATGGAAACCACATTGTTTTATGAATAAACATTGCAAAAAACAGAAAAAAAAAAAAAAAAAAGCTTACAACAAACAAGCATCTATCGCATGAAATGGTTGACACATTGCATATATATGATATAGCATCTAATAAACATTGCGAACAAAAACTATCAACAATTTGTTGCTTATTTCCTTTTCTTTCACCAATTATCATCAGAGAAACTGAAGCTAAAAAACATTGTTAAAAAAGGAAAGGAAACTGCAGAAGCATTACTGAATGCAAGTGATTTGCTTTCATTCATCTTAAGCAGGACTTCATACAATCACTCACTGTATATACCATATCTGACAATTCTATTGCTTTATTTTCCTTCTTCTGGAACCAAGGCTTCAAACCCACTCACTCAAAATATATGACATATAAGTAACTTATCGTTACTCTTTCTAGTCCTTCAGAAATATAGGTTTCATGTGGTCACTTTATGAGACCATTAAGGCTAAGAAGGGGAAGAATGACATCACCAGATAACATTTTAGTGTCCTTGGCAATTAGAAAGTCAAAATTAAGGTCCAATATCCACAATGTGGGGCACTGCACTCAGGCTGAATCATACCATGCGTTACTGTTCATTCACATTTCAGAAATTGATCAAACAATCCTAGATGTGATTCGTTATGAGTTTGACAACTATGTTAATAACTGTTTTGTGGCCATAGGAAGATAAGCTAACCACACTCTAAACTTTGCCTCACAATGGAATATATAGCAGTTTAAAAAATGTCTTAAATGCATTAAAGATCGAGAACAAATTTGGACACACAAACTTCGTGTACAGTCATCCAACCAATCACTACCATACCTTCCCGCCTAGCATACAACAATTTGAATGTCAAACATTTAATTGCATATACATGGGCTTCTAACATTCGGAATGATTTAAGTTCAACTGTCAACACAAAAAAAATATAGGATAATCTTACCGGAATTCGAAATGTGGGAGCACCTCCATAATAATTTGAAAAAAGCTCAGCATTCAAGGTGGCACTCATTAAAACCAACCTTAAATCCCGACGCCGTGGAAGCAGATCCTTTAGCACAATCAATAAGAAGTCTGAGAAAAACACAAACCAACGCGGAAAGCATAAGTCTTCTTAGATACTTCTTTAGCGCAATAACTGATATTAGATTGTCAATTAGGAAACTACCTTCATTCATGCCTCTTTCATGAATTTCATCCACAAAAATATGGGTTACACCATTCAGATTTCGATCACTCAGCAACCTTCTAAGTAATATACCACTGGTACAAAATAGCAGATGGGTGTTTTTCCCTTTCATTCCTTCCAATCGAACTTTGAAGCCAACCTATCAAAAAACCTCTGTTGTGGTATAGCAGCAAGAACAAAGATATTCCCAATTTTAAAATCCCATTCAAAAGCAAAAGAGTAGTTTATGAATCTTATATTTTCTTCATGACTAATAATATGTGCATCTAAGTTTTCTTTAGTTTTGGTCCATTTCCAGAAAAGCAGGGCTTACTGTTTCACCAAGAGGTTCTCCCCGCTCGGCTGACACTCTCTCAGAAACTGCCATGGCAGATATCCTTCGAGGCTGCGTGCAAATAATGTTACAAAATGCTCCCCGGCCAGACTCTATCTGTGATTCCAATACATATTGAGGAATTTGAGTGGTTTTACCACAGCCAGTCTCTCCAGATACAACTATCACCTATATCATTATTCATCAAAATAAGGTTTCAATTATGAAGACATAACCTCAACTGAGTTCATTCATTCAGTTCATTCATAGTGAAAACAATACAGTGATAACATATTTGATCTGAAAATTACTAGCACGGTTTGAAAGGGCAGGTTGAATTTAACTTAGTAAAATTCAATAAAATGGCATAATTATAAGGAGGTTGTAGAGCTGTTAAAAGCAACCTGATTATCATCACAAGCCTTCTCATCATTGTAAAATACTATATTAAGTACATAGCATTTATTAATTTTAAGTCAAATGAAAATACCAAACTATCATTCAAGAAAGGGGACAAAGGAATGATTATAAATCAATTTTAAAATATGTTTGACACAGGGCATGAAAAAGGCCAATAAAACACACCCAAATACCAAAAAAAGAAAAGGTGGTCTAATTTTGATGTGCCTTTCATTGCAAATTTTTCCACAGGGTGTAGTGCTGATTTCAAGGACCTATTACTGTATTTTAAGTGTTGGTTCAGTCCAATTCAGCTTAATTTTACCCACTTTACAGCTGCAGGTGATACTGGTTTGGTAGACAAAGACCTAATTGGTCTAGATTTTAGATCATTCAAATCTAACTATACTAAGTGTCAAAGTCCAGTTTCATTCTACAGTTCTTATCTGTTTAGTTTTTATAATGATGTCCTAAAACCTTGTGGGATTATGGATAGTCCATACAGTGTTTGGTTTTCAAGGTTCAAAGTACTAAAGATGTGCTGATAGATAACCTGGCAGACATATAATGAAACACAATTAGCAAGCATACCTGATTGTGTGCTATAGCTTGAAGTAAACCTTGCTTTTCCATAAACGATGGTAGAGACTTCCGGAATTCCAGCATCTTCCTGCCTTCAGGTGATTCCTATACACAAAGAAGTACAATATACATAATTTAAAGCCAAAAAATATGCAAATTATTTCAAGAACCTTCAACTTTATTAAAAAGAATTACAAAGACAAATCCATAAGTAAAATAAATGGTTTTGACAATCTCAATTCACTAAAAAATGTTTGTTGGCTAAAAATATAGGCATAATGTAAGAAGCCCATTATGCAGACTCAATAAAACATATAGAAACCACATGTACCATACTCATATACCAAGAATCAGCGGAGCTATATGCAACAATACAAACTTGCATCTTGACTCTCTGTGTGCATCTGTACACAACCATTTTTTAACTATTTGGCTCTAGAGTTCTTAATGGCATGAAAATATCCTACGTTCATAGAAGTAGGGCATTTTTAAAAACAACGAAAATATGATTATTTGTTTGTAAGATTGCTAAAAGAAAACATGCATACCATCAACCAACTCCAAGCTTCATTTGCAAGCTTTTAATACGAACATGCAAATATCTGATTGGTAAGCCTTCAGATAAATCATGGATTTTCAAATTTGAATAGCAATTAATACTAAGCTCTTCCATTTCTCAACACACAAGCTTGCAAATAAGTGATCTCAGCCAGGAAGACAGCAATAGCATCATTTATGACCAGTAACTGATTTTAAAGGAAAGTTGTTACTTCTTCCAATACACAACAAAACAAAGGCAAACAAATAACATGCTACAAAAAAGACTGTACAACAAACAACATAACAGTGGCTGTTGGACAACCTAAAAAATTGGAACCTAGTCTCCTCGTAGCATTTAATCTTTGGTGTGAGTGTGTAATTGTGTATAAGATATCATCTATGCAAGGACAAACTATAGTTTCATTTTAAGTTAGAATAACCACCCAGACAAACTAATAATTTTGATATGAAATTAGAACAAAAAAGAAAATTAACAAATTACAAAAATAAACCCAACAGACACAGACTCTTAATTGTGACTAATTCAAGTATGTGTGATACCAAACAAAAATCTAACAGGAAAATTCAAGAAATCAAACAAAACCTGCCAAGCTCTTTGCATATTGCGCATCCTCAAACTCCTCTTCTGGAGAACCTTTTCCATAACAGATTCATCCACAAAAGAATCAGTATTTTCATCAATGTCTATTTCTTTGACTTCATTGGCAGAGTTCACATCATCCAAGCTGCCAGTTGCCTTTGCAGAATTCAACTGAAGTCTATCAAGGTATTCCTGCAGCAAACCCTCAACCCTCCTTTGCAAGCTTAGTGGAATCACCACCTGTGACAATGAAATGTAGGAGAGTTATTTTTCTAGGATACAACCAATCCTAGTACAAGTTGAAGTTTTCTACCCACAGTCGTAACCAAGTTATTACCTCTCTTTGTGGACGTTTGTCATCCAAATCTGGACGGTAGTTGGGAAGAGGCACCTTGCTTGCAACGACCACTTTTCCAAACAACTCACTGTGCATTATGACAACCAAAAACACCAAACAATAAGACAAATATTCTTTTAAAAGTTTGAATATCTCTTTTTTTTTTCTCATTTCACAAGGCATGAGTAAAAGTATATTATTTTTTACCTGTATAGCCCCATTCTTTTGGCAAGGTTAGCTATCTGTTCATAGTCCCTCCTATCTTTTCTATCTCTTGATACAATCTCCTGGTCCTTTTCGCTGCGTAACAGCATGCTGAGTTTCCATTTCCACTCGTCCACATTGGCCACCGTAGACGATACCTACAATAACCATTACATTTTCTCAGAAATAGTAGCCCTGTTACCAGAGCAGATCATGGTTTTCAGAACCGACAGAATACAGCAAAATAGATTCAATTTTATCCAAGTTGAAACTTGATAAAATCCCATTTTCGATTGAAAAGCCTCAGCATTCTTAACAAACATATTTATTTCTACAGAACTGCAATTGTACAAAACATATCCATAACCAGTTAATAGGTACTTAAATATCTTGAACTTCAGCAATCCATTAAATTCTAGCCATTATTTTTCAATTTAATCCATGCAAACAAAACATATTAAAATAACCACAAGTGAAACGTCTAAACATATTCCGTAAACAATAAAATTTTATAAAAAAAAAAACAGAGAGAGAAAGAAGAACCTGCTGGTTCTCAAAGTCACATTCGTATTCATCATCGGAGAACTGTTCGACGGAATAGTAGCTGGAGAAGAGGCGCGTGGCGGCGACGGACTTCGCGTTTCGTATGGAAGAAGGGAGAAACCTGAAGAGTGAGGTTGAGGTAGGAGAAGAAGAAGAAGCGACGCAGTGACACGTGTGATGGTGAAGTTGGAGGGACTTGGCACGTGCTATGAGCAGTGACACTGCAAACTTTGAATTGCGCATCGTTGTAGAGGCATTGCGGTGTTGCTCTGCAACCTCTTCACACCCAAGAGTGTCGCAATGGTGTTTGAAATGTGAAGAAGAGAGATTCGTCGGGTCGAACTCTTTCAACCCGAATCGTTTTAAGTTTTGGGTTGTTTTAGGGTTGGGTCGGACTACCCGTTTATGAAAATCGAATGAAAAAGGCAAAATATAAGGTTTTTTTAATGCAATTACGTAAACTTGAGAAAATTTATATTTAGATAAATATAGATTAATTTAGTAATGTAGATT
>Ga0123341_1001521_pt1 | contig 17637 bp, 10 predicted proteins | sample Turbeapinknodule_FD_89959 | JGI IMG/M metagenome (GOLD analysis project Ga0123341, IMG submission 89959) | Root nodule microbial communities of legume samples collected from Mexico - Turtle bean Mexico pink nodule | ecosystem: Host-associated > Plants > Roots > Nodule | place: Mexico: Nepantla...
AAAAAAAATAATATATTCATTACAATGGAAACATACCTTTAGAAAAAACAAAAACAAAAAACAATAAGAATTAAAGTAAGAAATACATGACTTCCACCAAACAATGAGTATAACTTAAAAAAAAAAAACTATAAGTCACGTTGAAATGCATGACTTCCAATTTTTTTTTTTTTATCACGTCTTTAATATAAAAAAGTATAAAAATTAAAATAAATTTAAATTGTACATCTAAGTGTGACTTCTTTAAAAAAAAATTAAAAAGTGTCAGAACACATTGAATTCCAACAGAACCAAAATATGTTTGGATGTACGATTTCTTCATTTTTAAATCTTCTTTCCAAACACACCACTTTTCTGCTTATATAAACAGTTTAAAATTATTTATTATAGTAAATTTGTTAAAAATTGCACTATTTAGTAAAGTTGTCCTTGATGTGTTGCACTACCATTTGCGCATCCACTAATGATATATTCTTTATACTACGAACAAGATCAACAAAATTATTAAAAAACTTGAATAAATTATTGTAACTATTTTGGGTATGAGTGTATTAGGTACTTGTGCTCATTGTAACCTAATTTATATTATTTTCAAAAGTCACTTTTGGAAGATGTTCATAATCAGAAGTCAAATTAGCATAGATCTCAATTACAGGATTACATGGAGATCCAGTTTTCTATTTTTATATTGAAATCATAGTTGATTGAAGAACCTTTATGATTTTGAAATTTAGGCAAAAGAGGGGAATTGAATCCCATACCTCCACATTTGATGGGATTGGAGAATACAGGAATCAAAGATATTGTCACCAGAATTTAGTTATTCACTGTATTATATATTTTTTATAGAAACTAATGCTTTCCAAAGTTGTAAATATTTATATATGATAAAATTAACTCTCTAAGACTTAAGTTGAAGATCTTAAAAGGAAGGAAAAGAAGAAAAAGTAAAGATATTATGTTTGAAATGAAATATTAGACGTACACATTTTTTAATATAAAGTATTTAATCTTAATTCAGAGATTTGTCTCTTAGATTCAACCACCCATTGACACAGTACGGAATACCTAATGGGTTGCATTTTTTTAGCTAATAATATAAAATAAAAAGATAAAAAAATGAAAAAATGAAAATATTCCTTAAACATAAAACTAAGTGTAAGTTAATGGTGTTTAAGTGAGTAGTGGCTAGTGACTGGGAATTGCTTTAGGAGTAACGATTATTTTAATGAAATATAAAAAAAAAGTGTTTGGCAGAGTAACACATTATAATGCGATGTGCGTTCCACAGATACGTATCGGATATTCGGATTTGGGCTTTCCTTTTCCAAACCCTGCTTTCGTACAGATTACCTAATTTTGGTGCCAATAACATCTCAGGATCTCATCCTTCTATATATGCTTACTTCTGTAATTTCAATTTTGGAACATCACAATATTACTAATTTTATGATTTTCAATTTATGAAAACAGTGTCGTGGTTGCAATATAAACTGATTTACGTTGTTATTCATACACAATTCATTGGATTGTGTTATATAAACTCTTAATTTTCTTACAGTGTTAGCATTAACTGGATTTTGAATCTATACAAATAACTCATTCTAACTCATATTGGAACATTTCCAACTACAGTTGTAATTAGGTAAGAACAGTTATTGATTTAGTTTACCATTGAAGAAAGATGGCCAAAAATCGGTTCTTACATTGCTGTTGCATTGAAATTTTTTTATTACTTAGTTTGAGCAAGTTTTTGGAAATTAATATTCCACCACTGTAAAGTGTAAGAGTAGGTCGAAAAATGAATGCGGCAAATATTAAAATATCTTCTTCATGTGTTTGCATCACCCTTCCATTTACGGGTTTTGATTCGTGCTACTGCTCCTTCCACTGCAATTTTCATTCCGGAATGAGAACTATATATGCATGAGATCGCTTCACACACAGTCTCACATGTCACACAAAAATCTCCCAACTTCACTGACCGTTTCTTTGCTTCCTTGTTTCTCATGCATTGCTCGGTTTGTGCCTCGGAAACTGTAGCTTCTTTTTTGCTGAAGTGCTTCAGTTATAACCTTAAGTTACCTTGCCCTTTTCACTTCTTCATTGCTACCATCACTTTAATGTAACTGCAATCTTCTTTCTTGTGAAAAGAAAAAAAGTAATTTTTATATTTGATGAACGTACAATTTCTCTTTCATTTAATATCCAATTTGTCACAAGTCTTCTAAACCATTATTTCCCATCATGGTCTCAGTCATGGAATCTCGTTAATCTCGCCAGACAAACCCATCTGGGTCTAGCTTTTCATACTCGACAACTCTGTTTGTGTTCTTCTGTCATGTCCATTCTCTCAGGCGTACCTGAGCTGTAACCAGTGCAGCTTGTAATGATGGGCTTCCGTTAATTTCTTTGGATTGTTCTCTAAGGGTAGCCCTCAATTTCAGTGTGAATGTGACTGATGTGAACTTCTGTTTAACCTTTGCTTTCAGAATGACGATTACATGGAAGGCTCGTGTGGTAAGATAGTATTTTGGTTATTGACCCCATCGTGGTTGAACTCTACCCTTCATATTCAGCTTATGGAGAATGTTCACTTTTCTGTTACTCTCGAATTCAACTTACCCAAGTGTTTTTTATTCATTTACTAACATAACTCATTCTTTGGTCACTCATAGCAATTTATCCAAAACATTTTCATTGTCATTGCAAATGAGAATTCATCATCTGGATTCGTTTATTCGTTTTCCGGCCTGGTGTGCTACTACATGCTACAGATGAACATCCATTTTTTTTTCTTGCTTTCCTATATAGGAAGATTTAGATATGTAAGTTTTCCATCTCCCTGCTCAAAGTTTGGTTATAGACACTTCTACTAAGCAACTTTAATCATCATTTGCCTCTAGAGTCCCTTGAAGTGATTCACTATCTTCCACTAAAATCTTCTGCTTATTTCCTACAAACTAAAACTCATCTCCTCACCTTCCAATACCTTCATGGAAGAAACATTTGTTCCGTTACGTGGGATCAAGAATGACCTCAAGGGAAGACTTGTGTGCTACAAACAAGATTGGACTAGTGGATTCCAAGCAGGCATCAGGTTCGTGGTATAAATTTGTAGATTCTGATATTTCAGTCTAATTATGGATAAAATTTTCCATAAATACTGGTAGCAGAAGATAATAGGAAGAAAAAATGAAATAAACCTTTTTTATAAACTAAAATTAGTTTATTTGTAAATTAATTTTAAATTGTGAGTTTTCTTTTTTCATTTACCTTCCTACTTTCTTTTTCTGTAAGTGTTTAATTGTGTAGAACATTATTTAACATGCCTAGCTGCATCAAGTTTGAAACCAAAAACCACCCAGATGAGAAAAAATAAATAACACATAACCAATGCAAATGGAACAGCCAATTACAGTTTGCCTCATGAAACTTAGAAGATTTGTTAAACATTTAATTTTGATGTTGTTTGATATAGGATCCTTGCCCCAACTACATATATATTTTTCGCTTCAGCAATTCCAGTTATCTCTTTTGGGGAGCAACTGGAGAGAAATACAGGTACAATAATACTTTTGTGGTTCAGTGTCCTTTTTGGAATTTTGGTGTCCCTGTTTCTGAGAAATGTTTCATTGATTATATTCTATAGATGGAACTCTAACTGCAGTGCAGACCCTTGCATCAACAGCACTCTGTGGCATTATCCATTCAATCTTAGGAGGGCAGCCCCTCCTCATTCTTGGTGTAGCCGAGCCAACAGTTCTGATGTATACATTTTTGTATGACTTTGCAAAGGATAGAAAGGATTTGGGACACAAACTATTCCTTCCTTGGACTGGATGGTACCTCTTGATTTCCTTGAGTGGTGAGTTATTTATTGAAAGGAAATTGCTGTTGATTTGAAAAATAAATTCTTCACCTTTTGATTTTTAGGGTGTGTGTTTGGACTGCTGCGTTGCTCTTCTTGCTGGCCATTCTTGGGGCATGCTCCATAATCAACAGATTCACGCGCCTTGCAGGTGAACTATTTGGTCTGCTGATTGCAATGCTCTTCATGCAGCAGGCTATAAGGGTGAGTATACATATTCCAACCATGAGCAATTTTTGTCAAGTATTATGAAAATTGGATATTTGGATCATATACAGGTGTCCTTTATTTACAATTACCAAAATTAAAACTCCTGTTTAGTAATAAAGTCAGTAATCTCCTTCTTAAAAGGGACTCGTGGAAGAGTTCGGTGTGCCCCAGTCCCAGAGAGAAGGTACCAATCAGACTGCACTCCAATCTTCTTGGCTGTTTGGCAATGGAATGTTTGCTTTGGTTTTGTCATTTGGCCTTCTGTTTACTGCACTAAGAAGCCGTAAGGCTAGATCCTGGCGATACGGAGCAGGTAGTGGTTATACTCTGAATCCTGATGAAAAGATTCAGTAGGGAATTTAATGCTTTGCAAGATACACTACAAATTTGATTGTGATTTGCTACTATTCTGTTCTCTGGGCTATCTCTTCGGTCTATTGATTCAAAATTTCCTTCATGCATTCTGCTGATTAGTTTTTGCTACAAGTTACTTTCTAATAAATAAGATTGTGTTATAGGTTGGTTGCGGGGATTTATAGCTGATTATGGAGTTCCACTAATGATTCTGGTGTGGACTGCTGTGTCTTATATACCAACAAATAAGGTTCCAAGGGGAATCCCTAGGCGACTTTTCAGTCCAAATCCATGGTCTCCCGGTGCATACACAAATTGGACAGTAATTAAGGTCTCTGATTATTTAATATGGATAATATTCTCACTGTAAACGATAGACAATGTCACTTTTGGGAAAGCTGAATTCTATATTTTTCCCTTGAAATGTGTAGTTCTTTGCTCATTTTTCCTTTTACTAGCAGGAAATGTTGAATGTGCCTCTCATCTATATTATTGGAGCTTTTATACCAGCGACTATGATTGCTGTGCTTTATTACTTTGATCACAGTGTTGCATCACAGCTTGCCCAGCAAAAGGAGTTCAATCTAAGAAAACCCTCATCATATCATTATGACCTTCTCCTCTTGGGCTTCTTGGTATGTTATTTCTCTGAAATACTTCTGAAATTCATTTGCGGTATTCATGAATGGCAAATGAAGGCCTTGTGTAGACATATAGCAGATAGTTTCCTTTTAAAATCTTATTTAAGTTGTTTGCCAGACCATTTTGTGTGGGCTTATTGGAATCCCTCCATCCAACGGTGTGATTCCTCAATCTCCAATGCATACTAAAAGCTTAGCTACCCTAAAACATCAGGTAATATAATTTTCTTACCTTAGATAATTACATAGCTCAACTGTTAATTGTGAATCTTTTTTTCCTGCAAACTTCTTCATTTATTTTGGTGGACAAATAGTTTTTTTCTGGCAGAGTCACCAGAATCTAACCAGTTCATTACTTCATAGTTATTGTTAATAACTGTTTTGGATACTATCTAATGCATGTTTCTAGTGAAAACTATCTATCAGTTTCATTCTGAAACTAAAACTATGTTACCCTTTCATTACCTCCTCTTGTAGTATGTTGTCTGTCATTGTCTCACTAATTTTTCTGTGTACAGACAAACTTGTATAGTCCATGTTGCCAACTTTTGCTTCTTTGTAGCTAAGCTATTTGACAATCATTGATACTTGTTTTGTTTGGAACAGCTCTTGCGTAACAAAATTGTATCTGCCGCACGGAAAAGCATGCAGAAAAATATGAACCTGAATCAGCTATACCGAAGTATGCAAGAAGCATATGATCAAATGCAGACTCCGTTAGCCCACCAAATACCACCTGCCTTGGTAAATATAATCCTATCAGTTCCTAACGATTCGAAATTTATGATCTTTCTCACCTTTATCCAATATTCTGTTACCAAGCAGGGGCTAAAGGAGATGAAGGAATCCACCATCCAACTGGCTCAAAGTCATGGATACATTGACACCCCTGTTGATGAGATTGTTTTCGATGTGGATAAAGATATTGATGACCTTTTACCAGTTGAAGTTAAAGAACAGCGCCTCAGCAATCTGCTGCAGGCATTAATGGTTACACTTTGTGTTGCTGCTATGCCTCTTTTGAAGAAGATACCAACTTCAGTGCTTTGGGGTTACTTTGCTTTCATGGCAATTGAAAGCTTGCCCGGAAATCAGTTTTGGGAGAGAATATTATATCTTTTCACTGCTCCAAGTCGAAGATACAAGTATATCCATGCTCATAGTCAATTTTATCATTTTCATGGTCCTAGGATTCATGGATATCAATAGTGTCAAAATTTTCATCCTGCATCAACTTCCTACTTTTAGTCCATAAGAAGCATAAATTCTTTGATTTTCTAGAATTTCACTACCAGTTTATTTGTTCATTTATTTTTACTCAAATATTGCTAGAAGTTATTTAATCTCTTGGGATTGTGATGATTCCTGGACTCCCACAACATATATCCATGTTAAAATTAACATTTGTTTGCATTTCATGAATTTCCATCTTTAGCATTATCATTACATTTTATAATGTTGAAGATGATGATTCCATTTTCTTTTCTCTTTACAAGAGTGCTGGAGAAACACCATGCGGCCCTTATAGAGACCGTGCCTTTCAAAACGGTTGCCATGTTTACATCATTCCAGATAGCTTACTTGCTTCTCTGCTTTGGTCTAACCTGGATACCAATTGCCGGGGTCCTTTTCCCACTGTTAATCATGCTTCTTATCCCAGTACGTCAATATTTCCTTCCCAAGTTTTTTAAAGGAGCCCATCTTCAAGAGTTGGATGCTGCAGCATATGAGGAAGCACCTGTTGTCAGTTTCAACTTGTCATTCGAAGTAGGTAGTTTGAACCATTATCAAACTAGCATAAGAAGTCTTTCTTGAATTAGTTGCTTTTATAATTGAGGATGCATAAGAAGTCTTTCTTGAACTAGTTGCTACCAACATTATATTACATATATATCTGTCGAAGATCTTGTTCGTAGATTGATGCTTATACACCTCACAGGGTTCAGGTAGTCAGACAGCAACATTCAATACTAGTAGTGGGGAAATTCTTGACGAAACTATTACAAGGAGTCGTGGGGAGATCCTCAGTCAGAAATCAAGGAATTCAACTCCAACATCATGTGGACATACTATTCCTGCTTATGCAAATATCTCATAGGATTCAATGCCCTCGAGTAACTCAATTGAGAGGGGAAAGCCGCCTAGGATCATTCACGATCATGAAGGAGATCAAGTTCAACAAAAGTACTAGTTCACAGCCGTCGTTTCTTGGACAATATTCCAATGGTTCACCTTCAAAGCTAATTGGGTATTAGGTTCTTCGAAAATAGTGTTCAGTAGTGCTCTAGGTCATGAGCTTGATTTATGTAATACAAGTTATTGTATAGATGTTTATCTTTGACACTTCTTCCTTTCAATCTTTAACCATATTGACTTCATTATACCTTAATACAGAATGAGCAGTGGTATTTTCAAGTTGATGGATAGATGATGTTGAATCTAACTTTAGGTTTATTTATGTGTAGTGTATATGTAAACTGCAAAGGAAGAAAAACAACGAGGGGATTTTGAAACAAAGATCTGATGAATATTTATCTTACTATTTGCTGCTAAATAAACCATCGTATGAATGTATAGTTAATTCGCAGTGAATATAATAGACCTTGCCTTCAACCTTCTTCGTTGCCAAATTTACCGCATATGTTCTGTAATATATGTTAGCAGTTTAATTATAAATTTGGTTCTACTTGACACCATTTTTTGTTTACTAAAGTTATGAGTGAGTTAAGAGTATTTTTCTTGTAGGGACCAAAATGAAAAATAGTCATGTGTAGGCGTATACCAAAATGTACGCAGAGAAAAAATGAAGTGTGGTTCTTTTTAAGGTAGGGCTTAATATGAAAAACAATTTTAGAGACTAAAAAAGGTGTTAAGTGTATAAATCAACTTTATAATTGAATATTTGTAAGACTATAAAGCCAAATTGCTGAGAACATTTGATTGTGGCCTTCAAACAACTTGCTTTTATTCTGTTTAACACTGGTAAAAGGCTGGTTCATGTAGGGAATTCTTGGTGCATGATTTCAAACACGCTTTTAGTAATTGTTTTCATCGTAGCTTACTTTGAAAATAAATATAGTGATTTTGATGTCTAGATAATATGTATGCTAAGTAAAGCTCATCTGAAGAAGTGCTGATTTCAACAAATAGTGGCAATGAAAGCATGCACAGGACAATGATAGAGTTTGCTTTTGATAGAGTTTGCTTTTTTCCTGGTTGGAAAACGTGTGCAGACAGCATTTGTTTCAAATTGTAATCAAAGTGAAGCTCTGGTCCTACATTTGTCACCCAACTCATCCTCAAGTTAAGCCCTTCTCGTCATCAGCACCAGGCAGTCATTTCAAAGCTGTAGACAGACTTGCACCTAGTTCTGCTTTCTAGTAGTGGCCAGAGTACGTTATCTCTGCGCCCACATGTTGAACCATATGTTAAAGATATCAGTAAGTAATCATGGATAACTATATTTGCAGTTGTTATGGCCACGTGAGGCTAATGAACGTAATGGCTAAAGGAGTAATGGGGTAGGTTCATTAGTCATTACAAATCTACTGGCTTTGGGTTGGTGGGTATCTCATCAAGTGATTTTATCTTTCACTTGTCTTTCCATATTCAACATGTTGGACAGACAGTGATCATCAGCAAAGTAGATATTTCATAGATGGATTTTATGATATTGATTAATGACTACCATGTTTAAAGCTTAATGAAGCTCGGACACTCTTCTTAAATAACGTGTCGGTGTCGGATACTCGTATCGGACACCAACACTCGTATGACACTTGTAAGACACGTATCTGTGAAGTGTCACATTCAAAAAGTATTTATTAGATTTCTAACAATCTAGTACAATTCTAAGGAATCTTCATGTCCGTGTCCGTATAAGTTTAAAGTCTTAACCAATTTTATGGGACAGTCATGTTTTTCAATTTAAGAGAAACAGTAAATAGAACCTAACTACTACTTACATTTAGAATCATGGGAATACGGTTCCTAATCATACAATAGCTTCTGATTCTTTAATGCTGTCTGACAGTGAATTATGATCACTATGACTGTCTACTTTGTAAAAGATGTGCTTTCCTGGAAGGAGACGAGAGATGGTGGCGCTCTTTAGGACGCATGGCATGATCCATGATATGGAACATAGCTTAGTGGAAATCTAACTCTCGTTGCACTGTCTTTGATACGCACTACCACCACTATTATCCAAGATACTGAAACTGTGTTCTATCAAGTTGTAATGGTATCATTGCTCGGAACGAAGAGACCATGGGAAACTCTAGAAAGTGATACCTATGATGCAAAGAGAACACGAGTGTTTATTTTCTTACAATGTAGTGGGAAATTTGCCTATTGAACATTAGAACTTCTAACACGTTTAAAGCAGTAGTTTTCTTTGTTTTTCAGATTTAAGCAGTATTTTTCTTTGTTTTTCAGAAGATTATGAACAAAAGGGTTATGAGTATAAATGAGAGTATAACTTCTAAATTAAGTAGAAATGAAAAAGTGATTTATAGTTTTTTTATATAAATTTGACTCATGTTGATATTGTATATTGGCTTATCAGAATTGCTAGTTCATTTTGGTAAGTGGTTTATAGAAGTGAAGTAACATAGGTTTTATTTTATTGAAGACAACCTAATAAAGCAAATATGTTGACCAAAGTGCATCTACCAAACACTGGATAGTGACCCTAAAAGGTTAGGAAGTAGCACCCACAGATAAAGATATTGGATGTAGAAACATTATGAACAGAGCATCACACTGCATGCATCATTCTATACAAGGGAGTCATATAAGTAGGTTTAATTTAACAAAACACAAGGTAACACATTCTAATTCTCATTTATTTCACTATTTTTTTCTAACATCAATTTCGGTGGAAGAGTCCTTGTAAGTGACTTGATTAATTTGGTTCATAAAAGACAATAAGAGATATTAACCTCAAATATTTCTTTTCTTCACCATCCATTTAAATTATATTATATAGTTTATCTAGTCAAAATCATTTATTTAAATTATACACTTAAAATTCACTCCTTTTTTTTAGCTTCGTTAATCATATTTTTTATTGAAATTAGGAGATTAGTATATGGATTTGTTTTTAGACATACGGATTATTAGAGGAACCATTGTTTATAATTAATAATATTAAGAAATTGTTTTTATATGTGTATTATCCCGTACTAAATAATAGAAATGTATAGTATATTATGTATTAGTGAACGAAAATAGTTAAAAACAGTTATGACAATTCACCTTATAATTCATCAGTAATTATTCACGTTGTTCAATGCTTGGTCTTAACTACCAAGTAATTATCAAATTATCTTAATAATAGGATACATGTAAGTAAAGAAGAACATGACCTAAATGGTTACTACAAAGTAGTAACTTTATTTGTGCATTTACTTAAGTCCATGAGTTTATAAATACCTCAATTCTCTCTAGAAGTACATCTATCCTATTATTCATTGACTTATACACAAAATCATCTATATTCTTACTGACTTAAACGTCAGAGAATCTTTTATAGGTGCACCACCACTCATTGAAACAACCTGAAAATTCTTAACGTATCCACATACACCTCGATGACAAATGTTAGTCTTTGGTCTTCTATGTATCAATCGTCATAATCACTCAATTGTCAATTTTCGTTTTGGAGAGTGAAAAGTACTTGTGAAAGGTCATCTGACGTTCAAGTTAATACTCAATGTGTGGTGGTTAAGTATGATAAATACTAATAATATATAATATGATGTTAATCAACTTATTTATAAAAATGAATTATTATACCCTCATCTTTCTCTAGAGACCCATATCATAAACAAATAGGGTGGGTAGCCAACAACCACACTAGCACTAGCATGATTTTCATGATTGATTTCTGTATTAGTATGAAATCATATATTTTTTTTAAATCTTCTTCTTAACTTATTTTAAGGTAGGTACCGAAGTATATTTGTCTAACTAATTAGCTATTTAAGTCAAGTGGGTCTAAGTGAGCGGGTCTAGATGTAGATTTCTAAGCAAAAATAAACTTAAACTTGATAAATTTGGTTATATTAAGTTTAGTCATGTATGCTTTTGTTTGAATGAATGCAATTATGTCTAATATAACTGTATTTTATTCTCAACTTTTATTGTCGGCCCATTTTATCCTACGAATGTTGTCATTTTTTTTCCTTTCTGTCTTATTTTTGTTAAATTCCAAATAACAACAACACTTTCTAACCATTTTAAACTATCAATAAGCGAATGTTTTGATGATATACAACTTAATCAGTGAGGTTTTATTGTTTTGGGTACATGCATACTTTATCTTGTACTTGATTCAGAATGTTTTTTAACTCAACAAAAAAAAATTAAAATATAATCAACATCATAAAATATTGCCAAACATTTGTATATACTCAATTATCTCAACTCATATTTAGAGTACAATACACGCATATAATCAATTATTGCTTTCAACAACCAATTAAACTTTTCTGAATGAATTTTTATATTATCAAAAGTAAGAGAATCAATTATCATTTAAAATATTTAATTAAATTCATTTTTAAAGTATATAAATTTCTCTTTGTTTAAGAAAAAGCTTTAATACAATACTCTGATCTTTTAACACACTCATAAGTTAAATTTTATTATTAATATCTTACATAAATAAGTAGTTTATTATAAACACATATAATTTTTTTATTAATATTTTAAAAAATATTAGAGAGTTCCAAATTTTGAAATCTAAGCATTCTTGCATTTTTTCAGTATTTTATAACTAAAAATAGGAAATATGAATAATTAAAGAATAGCTGACATATTTTTCATCTTGAAAGGCATAGTTTAATGCAGAGAGATGGTCTTAATGTTGAAGGGTGTGGAAGAACGGTGAAGGCAACATAGAATCGCGTGGGCGCGTGTGAAGACGATGGTGAGGCCAAAGATAGTGTTGTTTGGAGATTCCATAACGGAGCAATCCATCAGAGAGAATGGATGGGGTGTTTCGCTTGCCAATGCATATTCCCGTAGGGTAAGATTTGTTCTAACCAAACACTCTTCCGTCAGATCCCCTTTCTTAAATTATCAATATATTTCACAGTTAATGGCTTGCATTTTCAGGCTGATGTACTTGTTCGAGGTTATGGTGGATACAACACTAGGTGGGCTCTGTTCTTACTGCACCACCTCTTCCCTCTGGTACCTTATTCTCACCTAAATCATGTTTCTTCCTGTTGGTGTCTGCACATTTGCCCCTTTTTAACCTCATATTAGATCTTTTTTTTATATATTTGATGATGAATATAACTAAATAGTATTTAAAATTATGTCTCATTCACGTTACACTAGGTTTGTATAACTTAAAGCCAATCTGGGTTGACAAGTGAGTGACTAAGGATGAACTCTTACCTTTCTCATGGCTGTGGATTTGAAAATTCTCCTGTCACTTTCCCCCATTTGATACACAACCTTCCTTGAGAAATCTCCTAGTGCTCTGGAACTAGTTGAGTAACTCTACTATGGGTAAAACATGCTAGCGGTATATAGGCCTGTGTATAGCACATCGATTCAAAGGAAAAAAAAAGGATTGTGTATAACATGAAGAGATCAAATACTTACTTTTTAAAATAGAATTTGTTGAATTAAATTTTAAATACCTCATAAATTTTAGTATTTTCTATTGAGTGTGTTAAAAAAATTCGTTACATTGAGTACTCAATTTCTTTTTTATTTTTGTCTAAATACTCTACTGTCTGATTTTGCCATCAACGAGATTACTTTACTATTACTTTTGTCTTCCTGTCTTCAATCTGTGGGTCAAGTCAACTCGCTTCTTTCCTTTCTAATTTGCTCAAATTTGTTCGTCAACATTGAAGGAGGAGGGACACCAAAATCAAACAGCAAGTATATTTAGACAAAAAAAAAGATACTCAATGAGACGAAAATATTTATAAGGACATTAATTGAAAATACCTAAAGTTATGAGATATGTAAAACATAATTGAGTGCAAAAGCTTGAAGAATGTTAGGTAACAAAGTTTTGCATATGAACTAACTGATATCTTGAAATTTGTAACTGAAAATTAGTTTGTTTGAGCATTTAGGGTGATGGACCAGACTAGAAAACTGATTTTTGGTTGGACTGAACTTCTCATAGACTTGCATTACAGTTTTGGAACACAAAAAAGGAGTCTCCCCTGCCCCATTCCGAAAAAAGAGTCTTCCATTGCCTAAAAATAAGGCCTTTGTTTATTTTTGGCAAATTATTTTATTAATCTTGTGAGTTTTTAGTTGTTTGGATGGCTTCATTTCCAGGACTCAACTACACCACCTATTGCTACCACAATTTTTTTTGGTGCTAATGATGCAGCTTTGATAGGAAGAACCAGTGAAAGGCAACATGTACCTTATGAAGAATTCAAAGAGAACCTTAGAAAATTTGTTCGACACTTAAAGGTTACATTTTGTTGTTCAATACTTTTAGATTTAAATTTGATCAGATTCTGAATTACCCGTCCAACATTTTAACTCTAATTTTTATGTGCATTATCTGCAAAATTCTGATTTCATTTAAGCATTGAATTCATCGAATGATTCTGATGATTTACTGTCTTGTGCTTTCGAAGGCCCATGATTTCTTCTAGCTTTGTTGTTGTTTTTCTTGTTATTTTTTTCATTGAGTATCTTAGTGTTGGTTGTTTTAGTACTTTGTATTGGTAAAAAGGCTGGGCATATCAGCACATTTACTCTTATACATCAAGCGTAAGTTTGGATAAAAAACTTAATCGAGAAGTTGTTCAGCAAGCTATGTTCACATGCAAGCTTATGTCTTAAATTTTTCCATGAAAGTTATTGAAATAAACTACAGAGCTTATGGGGTATTTTGGCATATTCATGAGTCCAAACAAGTTCTGTAGAAGCTTCCCATTTTCCTCCCAAGTGCTAATTATATTACGTTGTTGATGTGAGTGTAATAATTTGTTTCAGGAATGCTCACCAACTATGAAAATTGTGCTTATTACTCCACCTCCAGTTAATGAGAAAGGACGCCTGGCATATGCAAAGTACTTATGAATTGCTTCTGTTAGATATAGTATTCATAATCTGCCTTCCTTTATAGACATCATTTTAATGTGCTATTATGTGCTTGACTATTTATGACACCTGTCTCACTGATACAATCAAATGGAATTGTTCCTTCTGTTTCACTAGTATGTTTACTTTTAGGGTAAATCCCTATTTTAGTCCCTGAGGTTATAAGCGCAGGTTTCTTCCTACTTAACATAAGTCTCACTTTAGTCACTGATTCTATCAAACATATGTACTGTAGTGCTTAATGTTGGTAGAAAATGATTAAATTTGATGAGACTTTGCACGATCAAGAACTAAAGTGATAAACATTTACAGTCTCTGAGGCTAAATTGGAGGGTTTCTCCTTTTTTTTACAAAATAAATGCAATAACTGTTACATCCATAGCCATTATAACTGCTATTGTGTGCCCGACAGTTGCATCCATCTTTTCCTAACCACCATTTGATTATTTATCCTCATGTCATATAGACCTGAAGTCCATGACATCGCTGTTGTAGTCCATTGATATACCACCCACCTACTCTCACAGTGTGGTAGTGGCTATCAGTATCAAATTGGGAAATATTTTGCTGTAGCTAAACCTGCATTGAAGTGTGATTATTCCTAATATGATTAAAGCTTCTGTTTGAAACTTTGTGCCACATTACTGTTTAGTTTTCGTTATTATTACACTTGCCAGCCCATGAAATTATGTTCTTTCGCAGCAAGAGAATGTTAATTTACAATTTACATTTACATTGGCTTCTAATTGTTCAACAGCAGTTAACTTCATATTTGAGATGATTTTGTTGGGTCTTGCAGATCCAAATACGGTGAGAAGGCTACCGAAGTACCTGAAAGAATAAATGAAGTAACTGTTCAATATGCTAACGCCTGTCTTGAGGTCGCATATGAAATGGGCGTGTCGTGTATCAATCTGTGGGCCATAATGCAACACACAGATGGCTGGCAAACGAAATATTTGAGGTTTGTTACAACCTGGCTTGAGAGATGTTGACTCTCACATAAGTGTGACCGAGTTATAGTTAAATCTTGATTATATCATGGATTACATTTCACTAAGATTTATTCATAAATACTTTTAGTTGAAGAAAATAAAAATAAAAAGTAGTTTTTTCCATGCTCTACAATTAACTATGAAAATGTTAAAAGCCATATTTTGGAAACTATTTTTTATAAATTAATTTATATACAAACTAATTTTAACTTAGGGGAAAAAATCTTTTTATTTTATTCTCTTAGAAGTGCATATTGAGAAGTCTCTGTCTTGATAGACCCTAAGTCTAAATATGATAATGTGATTCTGTTATCTTGTTAAGGGCATCATGAATTTACTTTTTTAGTCTGTTAAGGACATTGTAAACTATTTTCTTATATTTATGTATGAAAATTGATAGTTACGAAAGAGAAAAAAGTGAGGAATTTTAGGTTTGCGATTTATTTTTTGTCTAACATTATTCCGGGGCAATTTAATTTAGAATAATTCTAAATATTCCCCTTTAATTCCCTCAGAATCTCTTAATGAATAAAATTAACTCCAATACCTTTCATGAAAATTATGGGAGATTTCACCTGACAATTGATGTTTTGCTGTATAAGTGATGGGTTGCATCTGACAGCAGAAGGAAATACAGTAGTTTACAGAGAAGTGATAAAGGTGTTCGATGAAGCTGGACTTTCTGCTGATAACTTGCCATTTGATTTCCCTCACCACTCAAAAATTGATTCTAAGCATCCTGAGAGAGCTTTCCAGCAGAATGCTTGTGATGTCCAATTGTGATACTCTGGTCTAGTCTTGCACTGCTGTACTCTGTTCTATTTGGTGATCTACGATTTTTTTCCAGAAATATATTTGAGTATAATGCTTTAATGGAACCATAGTGAAGAATATTTTTCCAAATGAGGTTGTGGGATTGATGTAGTTGATCTCATAATGGGATATAATTGTTGTTGTGATGCTTTAATAAAACTATCGTTGTGATAATACTCACGTTGTGCGATGCTTATGCATGCAAACATCTATAATTTGATTCAGTATTTTTTTGGGAGTGCTAGTAACACTTTTAATATTATATTTCTAATATAATTTTTTATTTTCATTTAAAATTTATTTAAAATTAAATAAGTGAAATTCATAAATAATTTCTAACAAATTTGTTAGTACAGAGAGTGTTCTAAAGATTCTAATATAAGTTTGGGGCCGGGCAGTTTTATGGAGGGGCTAATCCTTCTGCACCCTTAACATTTCATTTGCACTCCTTGGGTATGAAATGACCAAAATACCCTCACATCGTTTTATATACAACCCTATTCTCATTTCTCTCCACCTTCCTTCTTTCTCATCCTCATCTTTTCTCTTCCTCAGTCGGTGGTGCACCACTCCATTTGTTGTGCTTTTCTATGAGATTTTTTGCTCGACTAACATTGTCTTTTAAAGAACTATCACCAACTTCGTTGCATTGTTGCATCATAAAACAAGTTTGTTTTTGTGTTTTGTTATTTGATTTTGTTGATGTTGCGTGATTTTGGAATGGTTGATACATAATGTGTTTGGATTGTATAATCCTAAACACATTTGATTTTTTTGATTTTTTTTTTATATTTCGAATTGCACAATTCAAAATGTAAAAAGTAATAATTTTGTTTAATTCTAATTAAATGATTTGGCATTTAGTAGAGACATGATTAGTACAAGAGGTGAGTTATCTAAGACCGAAATCAAATAGAGTTTGACGACGTCGATTTGTAGAAGAGATAGGAAATAAGTTGTCTCTTCATCAAATGCATGTGTTGCTTGCAGTTGTAAGAGGACCAGACAAACAATAAGGATTTGTTGACAAACTTTTTTCTAATACGATTCTGACTAGTTAGTTAGTTACGTTAACCAAGTTGCCTTATGACTCCGGAAGAGTGGGGATTGAAACAAATTAAAGTTAGTGTTGTACGAACGTAAGTTAGGTAAATTTAAAAATATAACATTTTTGTACTCATTGTCGTGAAAATGAAAAGTAGAAAGATATCATCAATGACCTCAAAAATGAGAAAATAGAGAATGCATTGATGAGAATAGCTGACAAATTGACCATGGATACTGTAGACAAAAGAGACAAAGTACATCCAATGTTTTTTATAACTTCATATTATGAATGAGGATTTAAGAGAAAATTAAAAAAATGTATTTGCTACTCTTCATTTATAGAAAGGAAAATAAAATATAAATGGAAATATTCTTGTCTAAGAAAAAGTATGCACCAAGAAATGAAATCTTTTAAATACTTTTATAAATTATCTATAAAGAAATTCAATGAATACAAAAGAATTAATTACCACTACAATACAAAACCATGTTCAGCGAAATCCTTCTGATTTTCACCCTTATTTTCAAGAATCCTCTTAGAAAACTACTCATCCCACATTGGTGGTAGTTCTTTCTTTCAGTCTATATAACATGGTCAAGATCCAGCAAC
>Ga0123341_1001522_pt1 | contig 17637 bp, 22 predicted proteins | sample Turbeapinknodule_FD_89959 | JGI IMG/M metagenome (GOLD analysis project Ga0123341, IMG submission 89959) | Root nodule microbial communities of legume samples collected from Mexico - Turtle bean Mexico pink nodule | ecosystem: Host-associated > Plants > Roots > Nodule | place: Mexico: Nepantla...
GTCTAATACTTTTTTTAAAGTTCAAATAATCTTTCGATGTTACTATACTTTTAAAATCTAAAATTTTCCTGTAGTGACTAACGGGTATTAATTGCTTTCTTACAGTTACATCGTATTCCCAATTAATTTGAAAAAAAAATTGTAATCTTGTAAATAGTATCATTTTAAAAATCTTTTTCTCCATGTAAAAACATTGTACATAACATAAGACTATCCATGGTCAATCATCAACCGTGGAAACGATATAAAAAAACTATAAACTAACCAAATAGGACAACAAAGTTGTAACTGTATAAGAAAAAGGTAAGGGAATAAAAATAAAATACACGCATAGAAAATGGTCACTTAAGATATTATTTTATTTTTGTTATTAGTTTTTAGAAAGAAATAAGTGATTTTTCATGATAATCTTTTTTCTCTATATTTTTTTTTTATATAAATGAACAAATAATTATTTTATAATTTAAAAAATAAAATAAGAAAATGCCCAAATTCTCGAATTCTCAGAATTGGACTCTCAAAACTGAGAATCCCCTTTTGCTATAAGAAACTATTCTAGTGAGAGAAATGAAACAACGTTGCTTTTTTAGGTACTTTTCGGTGGCACTTTGCTTGTCTTATAGAGTTGTTAGTCCAACATAGAGATAATGATGCTCTCCTCATACTAAAGTTTTTGCCAATAAACTCTTCAACTTTCTCGTTGCATTTTGTGGCTCAGTCTTTGTTGCTGTAGTAGGTCTTCCTATAGTCTAAAAGAAAGTCACATTCATATGTTCATCAATAGCAATTGTCAGCCAATCTTTTGTTTATCATTCATTTAATATGTTTTTTCATCAGAATTGTCAAACACTGTCTAACAAAGGAAGCAAGCAAATATGTGAAAATGAACTCTTTTTTTTTTCAGCATGGTACACACAAATTGTGGGTCAGGGACACGTATGTTATAGGTTATTGGAAAACGTCCCTGTTACATAGGGCAGAGCACGTCTGTTGTTGGATCCTAGGAACGTTTTTAGTGATTTCAAAATGTTCAAAAGTAGATTCTAGGAACTTCTTCAAACGTGGAAAAGTCACCCTCTGAAGTCGGAACCTGTGATTGCAATGCAACCCCCTTGCAAGATCAGAAAAGAAAGCAAAATTTGGTCTTGTTTCCCATAATTTGCCAAAATAACAAGTTCATCTGAACCCAATGTTTATGAGAAAGAAGTGAATTTGGTTCATTTTTATCATTCGTTACTCAGCTTTCAGAAGGGTCCAAAGAATTTTGAATGAATAGTGTTTGTAAATTGTAAGAAAAAACAACCTAGTTGGCGGCTACAAGAGAGGTTGCGGGAAGTGGATGTACTACGCTGACCTTTTGGTGTTGCTTTGTGGATGGATGAAAGCATTAGCCCTTTCCCAAGCAAGAAAGAAAAGTTGGCTTTTGCTCTCTCTCGCTCTCACTCTCTCTCGGTGACGTGTCCTCCATTCTCACTCTATACCTTCCTTCCCCGTTCTTCTTTCCTTCTTCTCAAACCCAAAACCAAACACTTAAATAACATTAAAAAGGTTCTTTTTTCTTAGTCTTCCACGAAGCCCCCGTGATCTTCGCCTCACGGTTACTGTTCATTCACACGTAATCACTCGGAAATCATTCACTTCACTTTTCACGTCCAAACCAACCCCAAATCATGCAAGTTTCCTCCTCCTGGTTCGGTACCTTACCTTGTTCACTTCCTCTGGAATCCTGTTCCACCTCAACCACATGCCTTTCCGCTTCCTCCTACACCTATTCTCCTCGTACTAACGTCTTTTTCACGCGCTCTCATCCACGACCCTTCACTGCTCTCTCGTTTCTGGTTTCTCAAAGAAAAGGCTTCACGCAGTTGGCACCGATCAGAAGGTCCAAGAAGAGAAGAAGAGCGTTGGGTGTTTCCGCTGTGTTCGAACGCTTCACGGAAAGAGCAATAAAAGCCATAGTCTTGTCGCAGAGGGAAGCCAAAGGGCTCGGAAGCGAATTGGTTTACACGCAACATCTCTTGCTGGGACTTGTGGCTGAGGAGGATCGCTCCTCCGACGGTTTTCTCGCGTCTGGTATCGCGGTCGAGAAGGCACGTGAGGTTGTTCGCAATATCTGGCATCGGAACAGTTCTGCACGTGGTGGGGTCAATGATGATCACAAAACAAGTGCCACGCAGGTTCCCTTTTCCGTTAATGCGAAGCGAGTGTTTGAGGCTGCGGTGGAGTATTCGAAGTCTCTGGGACACAAATTCGTTGCCCCGGAACACATTACTGTGGGTTTAGTCAAAGTGGATGATGGAAGTGTTAGTAGGATTCTTTACAGGTATAATTCGATTTCATGGATTTATTGTCCTCGTATTTTATGTTATGGTGGGATTTGCAGTTCTTGATATTGTGAAAGTTATTGGTAAAGATGTGACAGTAATTGTAGGCTTGAGATTTTAATTTATAGTTGCATTTATGGTCACAGATCACAGATTTTTATATGGTAAAAAAAATTAGAGACAATTGTGAGTTTTGCGGTCACAATACATGAAAGATCTATGTTTAAAATGTGTGTAACTATAATTTTTCACAATATGAAACCATCTATAACGATTCATGGTCGTGGTTGTGGTTTCTTGATATTTGATGTGGTAGAAAATTGCAGACAAATGTTTTAGGTTTTTAATACCAGTAGCTATAACTCTTTTTTTTTTTGCTATTGATGTTGGTAGTGTACAAATATGATTTCAGATTGGGAACAAATGGAAACCAATTGGCAGCTGTGGCATTCTCCAGATTACAAAAGGAGATTGCTAAAGACGGTAGAGAACCTAACACAGTGTCCAAGGGGATTCCTAACAAATCGCTTTCTAGAAAAGGTTCTGAAGCTGGAGCCTCTGGCACAACAGGAGGTAAGAAAAGGGTATATAAGTCTGCTGTTTTGTACTTTTGTGTTTGAAGGCTGAGAGGACTGAGGATTTTTTTGTCATCATTTTCTGGTTGTTAGAGGAGAGTCCTTTATCACAATTTTGTGTGGATCTCACTGCCCGTGCAAGTGAAGGACAAATTGATCCAGTTGTTGGCCGAGAAGTTGAAGTTCAGAGAATAATCCAAATACTATGCAGGAAAACAAAAAGTAATCCCATTCTTCTTGGTGAAGCTGGAGTTGGAAAAACTGCTATTGCCGAGGGGTTGGCACTTCGTATTGCTAAGGCAGATGTTTCTCCCTTTTTATTGGTAAGTGTCTCGATTTGTGATTGATGTTTCTAAAGCTTTTCTTTCCTACCCTGCCCTTTGTGTATTTCTGGGTGTTTTACGCCATGTGATTTTACTCTTTGCTCTTTGTTCTGCAGACAAAGCGTGTGATGTCCTTGGATATAGCCCTCTTAATGGCTGGAGCAAAAGAAAGAGGAGAGCTAGAGGAACGTGTTACAAAGTTGATAAAAGAAGTGATCAAGTCAGGTGAATACTGTAATATAAAAGAATGTATAAGAGTTAGATGAACACATGCTTGACGAGTTACAAGAGGATTGTTTTAGCTCTCACTGATCATTCTCGAAATGCAGGTGATGTCATTCTCTTCATTGACGAAGTTCATATACTTGTTCAGGCAGGAACAGTTGGGAGAGGAAATAAGGGATCTGGCCTTGACATTGCTAATTTACTTAAACCTGCACTTGGAAGAGGTCAATTTCAGGTGATTATTAGTTAATTATATTCTGAATGACTCCAGAAGATAAATACGTTTTCTGTTTGAGGGCTGGTGTGGTGTAAACAATTACCAATTACATATAAGATTAAGGTTAGAGATAAAAAAATATGGTTACTGCTTACTACCCAGCTACAGGTGTCTGATACCACTCTTTCAAAGTAATTTTACTGAATAAGGTTATCAATTTACATTTGGAAACTGAAATTCAAGGCTGAGATTAGTAAGAAAGATGTCTTGATAAAAATTTCGGAGGTTATCATACTTGTTGTTAGACTCAGCTTGGATCATATCATATGTTCTCTTCAATGAAGGGCCATGAACTTCACTTGGAGGTGCAAGAGATATGAATCATAAGAGTGTTAGTTGTTAAATATCTTGCTTTTTAGTAAGTTATGGAGTCAAAAGGGTATATGTATATATAATTTCTTTTATTAACAGGGCAACCTGTTACCTAAATTAAGGAAAAGTTGTACGTTCAATGATGCTTGAGTCTCCCTCAGTTTCTCTAATTTCCATCTAGCTGGGTCCTGATAGTTTTTATCTTAGATGCATTAAGGATTTGATAATATGAACTTCTTTTTGGAGTGATTTGTACCAAGTTTAATGAATTAAAAGGTAATAGGGATGTCAGAGTGCAAGCATGGACAAGGCTGTTGATAAGATTATACAATTCGACTTATTCATAAGCTCATGATAGCCAAGCTTTTCTATCTAACTTTTTGATATATGAAACCTTTCTGATCACTAGTGTGCACTTGAGGTAACTATCAGAAAGGTTCTGATCATCAAGTTAATATAATATTTTAAGGATCACAATTCAACCCCCTCCCTGAAACTTTTGACTTTTCCTGCCACCTTTAGTCAAAACTATGGTAGCTAACTATGTGATGACCAGAAATAATTATATTCAACAATGCTAAGACAATGTTGAGTACAATGGTGGGGCTTCTGCTTTGCTTGGTTGATAAGTGGTAGTATTGAATAACTTATTTTCTGTTAATGCTTTTGTTCTGTTGGGATTTTCCCTTTTTCCTGGGATGGGCTTCATGGCGGGGAGGTGTTCTGAATTTAAACTCTCTGGGTGAAACAACTGAAAGAGAAAATATTTCTGACAGCTGATGGATTTTCCTTTGTAGTTTTTACATTTTATGGTGCATTTTCTATGTGCTTCAAAGTTATTATTTTTTTATAAGATGGGATAATCCTTTTTTTCTTAATCAAGAGTTACATTACAATTACACACACCATAGTTTCTCTGCTATTCATAGTGTAATAACTTCATCTTCTTTGCAGTGTATTGCATCAACCACCATAGATGAATACAGACTTTACTTTGAAAAAGACACAGCGTTGGCTCGACGGTTTCAACCTGTTTGGGTTGATGAGCCGAGTGAGGTTGTACTCCATATATATATGTCTATATCATTATATGCCCACAATTTAATCATAGTTTGATTTCTTATTGGACTATATATTTCAATATATAGGATGACGCGATTAAGATCCTTACGGGCATACGTGAGAAATATGAGGCATATCATAAATGCAGATACACAACAGATGCTATAAAGGCTGCAGTTGATTTGTCAGCAAGATACATAGTTGATAGGTATCTACCTGATAAAGCTATTGACCTCATAGATGAAGCAGGAAGCAGAGCTCGTATTGTAGCCTTTAAGAAGAAAAAGGAACAAGAAACTGGCATTCTTTCTAAGTGCCCAGCTGATTACTGGCAAGAAATTAGAGCGGTCAAGTCCATGCATGAAATGGTAATGGCATTGCTTCCAGTATTTTTCCTGTTGCCTGTATCAGTTGCTTACAGTTTTATTTTATGATAACATTTCTTTCTCACTGGTTCAGGAGAGCAAGCTTAAATACTATGGTGCTTCCAACATTGACGAAAACAATGAACTCATACTGGATTCATATTTATCTTCTACAACCATTGATGATGAGTATGTTACTTGACCTCATAATCTGCGGGAATTCTTTTGTGTGTGCCTGGATTTGATTTCTGAGTGGCTAACACGTTTAATTTTCTCTTTAGACCAATAGTAGTCGGGCCAGAAGATATAGCAGCAGTTGCTTCCCTCTGGTCAGGAATTCCTGTGCAGAAGCTCACGGCTGATCAAAGAATTCTTCTGTTAGACCTTGATAATCAACTTCGCAAACGTGTGATTGGACAAGAGGAGGCTGTTGCTGCCATTTCTAGAGCTGTGAAGAGATCTCGGGTTGGCCTCAAGGATCCTGATAGACCAATAGCTACCTTGTTATTCTGTGGTCCTACCGGGGTTGGGAAAACAGAACTTGCAAAATCTTTGGCTGCATGTTACTTTGGATCGGTAAGCATTACAGAGTATACCGAGTACATGTTAAACAATAATAATTAGTGAATATTCTTTTGTTGTTTTTTCTTCTTTTTAATGATCTTGAGTGATTACGTTGCCACATGTTGTTCATCTTTTAATGGTTAGTCTTCCTTGCAAATTATTTCAGGAGGCAGCCATGGTACGACTAGACATGAGTGAATACATGGAACGGCATACAGTGAGCAAATTGATCGGATCACCCCCAGGTTATGTTGGTTATGGAGAGGGCGGTGTTTTAACTGAAGCTATTAGAAGAAAACCGTTTACTGTGTTATTGCTTGATGAAATAGAGAAAGCTCATCCAGATATATTCAACATTCTTCTTCAAATTTTGGAAGATGGTCAACTTACTGATTCTCAGGTTTGTGAATGTGAATCTGAACCTTAATCTGCTTGGATTTGCCAATTAAAAGTACGAACTTGTATCAATGTAATGTGGAGTTTATTATGGTGCTGGTCTCCTAAATTTTCTGTTTAATTTAATTTCTGTAAAACTGGCTCAAACAGGGTCGCAGAGTTTCATTCAAAAATGCATTGGTGGTAATGACTTCAAATGTGGGGTCTAGTGCAATTGCTAAGGGTCAACACAACTCCATAGGTTTCTTGATTCCTGATGATAAAACAACATCATACAATGGCTTGAAATCGATGGTAATTGAAGAACTAAGGACATATTTTCGTCCAGAATTGCTCAACAGGATAGATGAAGTGGTAGTGTTTCAACCCCTCGAGAAGTCACAGGTTCGTGAACTTTTGGTTGTGATTTTTATTGCTCATTGATTATGGTCATTTGGTAGGTTTTTGGTGTTGTTAGCAATAATTTTGATTACACAAATCAACTGTGCCCCAAGCATCTTATTTTGTCTGCGCTTGAGAAACTAAATGATGACTTGCCAAATCTAGGCTATAACCAGAGGCTCATCTTATAATGAATAGTTTTGCTACCTTTCAAGATGAGTAAACCATCAAATTGGTCTTGAATTATAATATCATTTTAGCCTCTAATACTAAAGATTACAAAGAATACTTGTCAAGTTCAATATTCAAATTGATATTAGTTGTTAATTTATGATCTAAAATAAACATTTTTGAAACTTTAAGGACTAGTCCAGGATGTTCATTTCATTGATGTTTTATGTTCATTTCATTGATGTGTTTTTACAGTTACTGAAGATATTGGATTTGCTTCTTCAAGACATGAAGAAAAGGGTGTTGTCCCTAGGAATCAATGTTAAGGTGTCTGAAGCAATGAAGAACCTTGTGTGCCAGCAAGGCTATAACCCAACATATGGTGCTAGGCCTCTGAGAAGGGCCATTACATCACTAATAGAAGATCCATTGAGTGAGGCATTTCTTTTTGGAGAATGCAAGCCAGGTGACACTGTCCTCATCGATTTGGATGCTAATGGTTACCCCTTTATTACAAATCAGTTTGATAAGATTGTGAACTTATCTGACTGACACAAGCCATGCCTGTAATTAATTACTGTACAGAAACAGTAGTATATGATAGGTATACACACATAATATGACAATTTTTTTGTCTCTTTGCTAGCATAGCTATTTGATTCTTGTGTAATGAGCAAGCATAGACCAACTACCTTCTTCATAGCTCATCAAATGTCCAATCTACTAAATGTGGCAACACATTATTCCATGTAACAGTCCACAAACATTCTATTCAAATTATATTCATTTATATATTAAAAAAGATACACGTCCTCATGTTGACAAAACATGGTGTTTTTTTTTATTGAAGTGGTATAATTTTTGTTTGCATGATGAAATGGTGAAAGACGTGGGAACGTACATTCGCAACTCCTGGTACTTACCATGTAATTTAATAACAATTAACTCGTGGTATTCTATTTAGACATTTATTCTTGAAAATAAATATATTGATGTCAATATATAATAAAATAGTCAATGCTATCTCAATTTTTGTTATAAAACTTTGTTAGATATTATAAATTCTAATATCTCATTTAGGTTGATAATTCAGACTCTATCAATCATATGTTATCAAATGAAACATAATATAAAAGAGAAAACAAGAACAAATATACATGGGTATCTTGGATAATGCAAAGAAATAAAGAATTTTGTTTATAATAATTTAAGTAAAATGACACTTAGGGAGTTTATTCTCATTATGGAAAAACATCTTTTAGAATGTTATATGTCAATTCATAATGTTATATCAAACATATTCAAGCTTATTATTCAATACTAAGTGAAAGTTTATTTGCAGTAGATAGAATAATTTTATTTGTTTTGTAAAGATAGAGTCTTATATCTTTAAATAGGGGAAAAACACATTTTATTAGTTTTACAATTTATCTAAATAAAATTTAACCTTTTTTCAAATTTTCTTTTAGTCCCTATTGTTTGGCATCGATATAAATTAATTCTCTAATATTAGAAATATGTAAACATAGTTTACATTTAAATTTATTATCTAGAGATAATTTTTACCATTATAAAATGAAAAAAAATACATATTTAATGAATTTTGAATACTAATTCATCAATGTTATGGACTGAAATGAAAACAATGTTTATCCAAACATAAAGCATTAAAACCACATTTTTTCTAAAAAATAAAATAAAAAAGTTTTAAGTCTTATGGGCCACTTGCGAGTAAGATGCATAGGCCCATCCCTCTGTAACTTCACACACCCTTCCTTCTACTGGCTCACGCTTTTATCCACGTGATTGCGTTCCTGCAGTGCCACCGGAAACTGGAATCAATTTCTCTCTTTGGCGCAAATTCTAGGGTTTTGCTTTTCATTCTCAGCCCATTTTTACGCCATGGCCACCACCGAGAGCCTCACAGACGGACTACCATCGTTGCCACCGGAAGACCAAAACGACGCCGGAGACAAATTGGAGAAATCGGTGAACCAACTCAACAACCTCTCCATTGCCATACAAACCTTCAAGAGCAGGTACGATGAACTGCAGAGACACCTCGATTTCATCGAAAACGCCATCGACGCAAGGACGAAGGAACTCCAACTGTCAGGGTCCCACGCCTCGCCGAGTGCGAAAGAAACAACCGAAGCCAGCGTCTCTCAATCAGACAGTGGTAAAACAGATTCCATTCCGAAGCCAAATCCTAAGGCGGAAGAGGAAGGGGGAGAGGAAGAGAAAGTAAAAGAAGAAGGAAAGGAAGAGGACGAACTTCTTTCGCTTTGCAAAACGATGAATAGCCGCGGCCTGCGTAAATACGTGTTATCGCGTTTATCCGAAACGGCGTCGCTTCGGGAACAGGTTCCCGTTGCGTTGAAGAGTGCGCCGAAGCCCTCGAAGCTCGTGTTTGAATGCATTGGGAGGTTTTTCCTTCAGGGAAGCAAAGCGTACACGAAGGACTCGCCGATGATTCCAGCGAGGCAGGTTTCGGTTCTGGTTTTGGAATACTATTTGCTCTCTGGACGTGTTGGTAACGAGGAAGAAGTGGAGGCTTCGCTGAAGAAAGAGGCAGATTCGGCCGCGGTTGCGTGGAGGAAGAGGCTCATTGTTGAAGGGGGTTTGTCGAAGGCCTCTGAGATTGATGCCAGGGGTCTGATTTTGTTCGTTGCTGGCTTTGGGATTCCTGGTGTTTTCAGGGATGAGGATATATGCAACTTAGTTAGCGTTAGCAATGGTAGAGAAATCTCCGATGCCCTGCGCCAGTCTCAGCTCTTGCTTAAGAGGGTTTCAGGTATGTATTTATATGTATTGTATGTTATTTTTAATGCAACAATCATAGTGATAGCCTGATGAATATGAATAGGATATTGTACTTTACAGCTTTGTTGATAAAATTTGAAAGTTGTAGAATGCTAAGAAATGGAATGGTTTTTTTTCCGTCGTAGTCGTCAATATCTATGGTTTCCATTAGGGTTTAAATCGCCAACAAGCTGAGGTGATGCCTTGATTAATTGTCAGATCAAAACACTGAAAGAAAGTAAACTGTTTTCTTTGCCGAGATTTGAGTGGCGAGTTAGTTTAGATGGAATCTAGAGGTAAAGTAAGCTTTTTAATGAGGCTCAAAGTGGGTGAATTTTTTTATAGACAATGTCGGACTGTTTGCTGACAGTATACTGCCCTAAGACTAACATCTTCAGGTTTGGAACAAGCCTGGAGAGAAATTCTGTGATAAGTTTTGCTATTCAGTTCTTTGTCATGCTGTTGACTCATTGACCTTTTCCGGGATGTCTAAATCCTCCCTTTTTCGGACATAAACAAATATTTTATGAATGCCAATCTGTTCCCTTTGAGAGTTCAATGCAGATTTTGGCTATAAGTTGCTACGCCCAAATCACTTGTTACTGCAAGTTTGCAGCTATCTTTTTTATATTTAGTTTAAGATCATTTGGTGGTGTGGATCCTTGTTTTCAGCCTGCTTACGTTGTTTGGGGGGTTTGGAATGTAGTTGATGGCTTAATTTAAGATTTTACAACTGTAAGACTGAAATATAATATTTCAACTTTGCTTGTGACAACTATGTTTTTGCTGCATTACTCCCTTCTAAGTTTATCTGTCCTATCCTATGTATTTACAAGTGCAACCCACCCTATGTGCGCAATAAGAAAGTTTGTAAGAACATCTGTACTACTACTGATCATAGTGTTGGATGTTGACTTTTGTGTCATATTTTGAAATCTTTTTTAGTTAATACTTGTATTGGCTTTGTATCATGGTAGTCAAAATCGAGAACTTATTCAAAATTGGAAAGGGAAATATGGATTGTAAATCAGGAGGTCGTAAAATGGATTGAAGATCTTACAAATTTTATAAAATTTATAGATACACTCACAAAATCATTGTATCTCACTCAGAATTCATAATTGAACTTCATAATATATAAAATAGTTACATAGTCCTTCCTAGTTACAAAACAGTAACAATTGGGCTTTGAAAGAGAGGCAGTCACACGGTTTCTTTAGTTATGCAATTGGGCTTTGATAGAAACAAATTGGGCTTAGGCTTTGGGTTCCAAATTGGGTCAAGCTTCCCAACCCAATGAAAAACCTATTTGCTTCACAAGAGCTGCTGCGAGAGGTTTCACATGGTGCAATACGATAGGCCTTGCAAGGAGTGTCAAGGCTGTGAGAGGCCCTGCCTCAAGGTACATTGAGACCTTGAGAAGCACAGCCATAAGGAATGTTGCTCCAAGGTGCATTGAGGTCACGAGAAGCGCTGCAATGAACGTCAAGGTTGTGAGAGGCGTCATCATGAGGAATATTGAGATCACGAGAGGCACATCTAGGAGGGACTGCATTGTGAATTTGTGAGAATCACTGCTCCCATGCAAGTTGCGATTTACCATGGCGATCCAACGTGATCTGCAAAAATTGCGACTTTCAGGCGACGCGAGATCAGAGAGGGAGAAGAAGATTGCTTTGGATCATGATTTTGACCACCATGCTAATAAACGTCTCCTGAATCCTATTAAATACTTATTTTTCTAACACTCTTTCTATTTTCCTCATGATAGTTTAAGAAAATCATTATATGCAATTTCTAATTGTTTAGAATACCTGAGACATTGGTCCGTGTGCTACTATAGGGTGGTCTGTTGAATGGTGGAAAATAATTTGCAACTCACTGACGCTCCACCCTATGACACCTTTCCTTTCTTGCATCATAAAATTGAATTGAAAGAATTGTCAACCCCTTACCAATCATCAACTATTGAAAATGAACATCCCCTTTAATTTCATTTCCCTCCTAACAGTCCTACTCTTCCTCGATCAGGCATGTTAGCCTTAATGATTATGATGAATATGTTGTTACTTTCTACTCTGAAAAGGTTTTTTTCTCATTTTTTATTTACATTGGCCACAGATATTGCAGATGGGATGATAAGAAAAGGCATGGTTGTTAAAGCTGTTGATTTGGCTTATACCTTTGGGCTTGAAGAGAAATATTCTCCTCAGACAGCTCTGACTTCATTTCTACAGAAATCTGAAGAAACATGGAAGAAAGCCAAACAAGATTCAAATGATTTTCCTAGTGCGCTGGTATGTTTTAGCTGGTTTCCAATATTTATAATATTGAGTGTTTTTTTTTCCATTATGAATATTAACGTTGTTGACATGTGTTGATATTTCACAGAAGCAAGCACATGAAAAATATTTAGCTGTTTTGAAATCTGTAGTGAACTGTTTGGAAGGTCACAATATTGACTTCGTAAAACTTATTCCTGGGTGGCAACTTAAGGATAAAATTATCAACTTGGAGAAAGATATTAGTGATACCAATTTAAAAATTGAAGAGAAGTCAATGATCAAGAGAAAAGTAGATAAAAACACTTCATCTAACAAAATGAAGATTCCAGACGCTAAACGAACACGGTTTGCTGGAAGAGATGCGTCTGTGCTATCACCCTCACTCACCGCCTTGCACGAGCAAAGGATTGTTCGTATGGATGGCAATAGCTCGTATGATGGTTCATTGGCAGCCCATTTGCTGGACGGTAGATCATATGGTTACCCAAATAGTTATCTCAGTGCAGCATCTATACAACTTGGATCTGTTTCAGATTCCTTGGCCGAAAAATATCTTGGAAGTACAGTTGCAAATGGGGCTAATATGCTTGGAGGAGCTATGGGTGGTTCATATTCTGGGTATCAGGGGGATATGATAAGAGATAATGTTGGGACAGTGCTAAACAGCAATAGTTATAGATGGCATGGAGTTGGGGAAGGGGCATTGTCTCATGATAGGTCAGTTGGGCAGAGTTTTGCGGGGCAGTCTACATCAGCACTAGTAAACAATTTGTATGGGAAAACATCTATCGAAGGTTTCGCAGGAGTGTCAGAGCATCACTCTATTGGTGCTTCTAGTCGCAGTGGAGGTTCTGATTTGTATAGCTTCGCTGATGGTGTTTTCGATTCATAGTCATTCCTGGGTGGGTAGTAGTACAGTACAGTTCTCCAAATTACTGTCTTCTGATCATGCTCTACAAATATTCATCTGCCCATGGAAATACTGAATTGTATGATGTTAGTTTTGTTCTCAACTTGCATCTAGTCTTGATAGTGATAGCCATAGGATTGAATATCGCCGTGGCTTTGCTACCATATTTGTCTATTTTGGAAGGTATTTTATTTTACTCAGCCCTCACCTCCCTAAAAGTATTCTCGCTTGAGAGGGGGCTTGTACAGTTCTTATTTGGATAACTCCCGAAAAATCACTTCAACGGCTCAATGAGGTCGTATGGTCTATTTTTATTCTTACAAGTTTTCAAAATTGACCAAATGGTAAATAAAGGTGAAAAAAAATTAAATGTTTGATTGATAAAAGTCTTAAGGATTTATTTTATTTTATCTTGTTATTGACGGTAATTAATGGTTTTACAGAAATTAAAATCAGATTCAATCCTTGTATAGGCAGGGGCAGGAAACTAGCTTCGGTGTTCTAATTTTAGGTTAGGTGATGATTTGAATTTCTTGTTTTTTATTCGATTTGGTTCTTTAGTTTGTTATTTCGTAATATGATTTGTGTTCTATTAAAACTAGATTTTTAACCTGTGCACTGCACGGGAAAGGTGTATTATTAATATATTAATAAGTAAATAAATTACAATGTATAAAAAATATAATTAGTATATATAAATAAATAAATAATATTAATATATTAAAATTAATATAAATAACACATTAACATTGGTATAGATTTTGGAAAAAATAAGTAATAATTAATCATAAACATGTTAAAAAAAATCATCATAAAAGGTCAATAATTTTATAAATGATGAATAAAAATGCAGTTTCTACACAAAAAGAATATGGGTGAAGAACATGATTCATTAAATCATGCTACCACAGGTTTATTATATAATTCTATTACTTTAAAATATTGTCAAAAATTTCAGACATTTTTTCTCTCTTTCAAACATTAACATGATGCTTCTTTTTGTTGTTGCGTAAAACATGAATGGGGATTTTAAGAATGAGAGTATGAAGATAGAAGCTCAACTCAAAACTCAAATAAAAGGTCTTTGCAGTGAATAGAGCTAGTGATATATAAATCATTGACCCTGTAGATTTACACAAGTCCATAGCTTAGAAGTTTTAGAAGTAGAAGTGTGCATAACTAAGAAGAGCTTAGAATGAAGCGACGAGATGTCGAGATATTACTCGAACATGAAGAAAGTGTACAACCTACACGCCACGCTAATCAAACGTGGCCAACACGAGAACCCTCTCTCCCTCCGTCCCTTCATTCTCCACTGCGCCAACTCATCATCACCCCCCGACACCGCCCGTTACGCCGCCTCAGTGCTCCTCCGTTTCCCCATCCCCGGCGACACCTTCACCTACAACGCCATCATCCGCCACCTGGCACTCCACGCTCCCTCCCTCGCCCTCCTCCTCTTCTCCCACATGCACCGCACCAATATCCCCTTCGATCACTTCACCTTCCCCCTCATCCTCAAACCCTCCAAATTAAACCCCCACAGCATCCACTCCATCGTTCTCAAACTCGGTTTCTACTCCTCCATTTACGTCCAAAACGCCCTTATAAACTCCTACGGAACCTCCGGCTCCCTCCACGTCTCCCTTAAACTGTTCGATGAAATCTCCCACCCAGACTTGGTCTCTTGGTCCTCTTTAATCTCCTCTTTCGCCAAACACGGGTTCCCCCATGAAGCCCTTACGCTCTTCCAACAAATGCAGCTCCGCCACACTGATATCCTACCCGACGGGGTCATCATGCTTAGTGTGCTATCCGCTGTTTCCAGCCTAGGTGCCTTGGAATTAGGTATCTGGGTTCACGCTTTTATTTCCAGAACTGGGCTTAACTTTACTGTCCCATTAGGTACTGCACTTATTAACATGTATTCTCGATGCGGGGACATTGATCGTTCTGTTAAGGTGTTTGATGAAATGCCTCACAGGAATGTGGTGACATGGACTGCGCTGATTAACGGGCTTGCCGTTCATGGACGTGGTAGGGAGGCTTTGGAGGCCTTTTATGATATGGTGGAGTCTGGTTTGAAGCCTGATTGTGTTGCGTTTATGGGTGCATTGGTGGCTTGTAGTCATGGTGGGTTTGTGGAGGAGGGGCAGCAGGTTTTTCAGGGCATGTGGAGTAAGTATGGTGTTGAACCGGCGCTTGAGCATTATGGTTGTATGGTTGATCTTCTTGGCCGCGCAGGCAAGCTGCTTGAAGCTTTTGAGTTTGTGGAGAGGATGCGTGTTAAGCCAAATTCGATTATTTGGAGGACTTTGCTTGGGGCATGTGTGAATCACAATCATCTTGGGCTGGCTGAGAAGGCCAAGGAGAGGATCAAGGAGTTGGACCCTCATCATGATGGTGATTATGTGCTTTTGTCAAACGCTTATGGTGGAGTTGGTAACTGGGTTGAGAAGGAGGGGGTGAGGAATTCAATGAGGGAGCTTAGGATTGTTAAGGAACCTGGCCGTAGTTTGGTTCACATTGATCAAGTGGTTCATGAGTTTTTGTCTGGAGATAATTCTCATCCGAATTGGGAGGAGATTACAAGATTTCTGGGTTCAATTATTGACACAGTAAAACTTGGAGGTTACACCCCTATTACTTCTAATGTGCTGCATGACATTCAAGAGGAAGAGAAGGAGCATTGTCTAGGCTATCACAGTGAGAAATTAGCAGTGGCTTTTGTTCTTCTTTTTCATAGGGATAGAAAGACCATTAGGATCATTAAGAACCTTAGAATTTGTTATGACTGTCATAGTTTCATGAAGCACGTTTCAGGTTTCTTTGATAGATGTATTGTCATTAGGGATCGAAGTCGGTTCCACCATTTTAGCAAGGGATCATGCTCTTGCAGAGATTTTTGGTAAGTCATCCTGATCAAATGTAAAAAATTAGCGCATTCATTTATCTGAATCAGTTAGAATTAATGGTTTAAAGTTTTGCTTGCAGTAGCTTCTACGGTTATATATGATTCCATAAATTACAAGGCTAGTATTGGCATCCTAATCACTCAAAATTAGTGTTCTGTATATAAATAAAGTCTAACCTTAGTTCTGTTTTGTTAGCAAATGCTAGCCTACTTTTCGGAAACAAGTAAAAAAAAGTGTTTATTAGAAAAGAAAATACACAGTAAATAAAATTAAATTCTGCCTTTAGTCTTTTATTTTAAGCCCAGTTTACTCTTATTTAAATAAATAATGATTTAATCTTTTTTTTAAATAATTAGTGACAACATTAGCAAAAATGAGTTTTATGATTTAAAACTGTCAATAATTATTTTAACTTTTAACAAAAAACAATTTGTTGCGCTTTAAACAGTCAAGAATTGCTCTTTGCTTTCTCTGTTCTCAAGCTTCTCTTTTTTTGTCCTTGCTCTCTTCGAATATATATGTTTTATAAAATGGTCCTCTATATATATATATATATATTTGTCAACGTGATTTATGTAATTTTTTTCATTTTAGTCCATGACATATGTAAAATGTTAAATGTTGAAGGGACATTCAGAGAAACTAAAGGATAGGAAAAAAGGAGAGAGGATAAACTCCTACGGTTATTTCTGATTTCACAAAACACTTTTTTTTATGTTTGCAACAAGCACCACTGTAAAGTTATATATTGTAACTGGACTATTTGGTAATGGGTGTTTCTTCCTGCACCCCATCAATTTTTGAAATACCCAAACTACCGCAGTTTTGTCTGAAAGCATGGTTTTCATGGCAGACGTTGGTTGGTGCAACAAACGTTGAGCTCGTTGAAGTTACGGTCGAAGTGTTGGTGTGTTTTCGAAGCTTCGTTGGTGGTTGGAGGTAAGAAAGGAGTTGTGTTGAACTATTTTGGATGGTTATGGGGGCATGTAGGTTTCCAGAAATCGAGTTCCAATAATGACTTTTGGAATAGATTCATAAGAGAAAAAAATGAATTTTGGACTCACAAATCCATAAGCCAGAGAAGTCATTCTAGAATGAGGGTGTTCCATAAAGCAAAGTTGATCCCGGAATAGGAATCCATAAGAGAAAAAAGTAATTCCAAAATATTCTTTTTCGAACACATTTTTTAAAATTTGGAATGCAGTTTGGGCAAGTGTATTTTGGAATCATGTTATGGACCCCTTTTCAGAATACAATATGCATGTACTCCTCCAAATGACTAATGGAATTATTTCTTTTTTTTGCAAACTTTCCAGACTATGGATTATTGGAAGTAAAAAAAATGCAACATCGTAACATGACTCCAAAACCTCCAACTAAGCCTTTTTCGACGAACAACGCAACATCACTCCAAAACCTCCAACTAAGCAGTGTAATACAACCAGAATACACTGTTAGACTCAATCATACATATAGAAAGTAATACTCGAGAATAATTCAACATTTACAAAAAAATAATGATGAAATATGATATTTTATTTATATTAAATTTTAAAAATAAAATTTTAATTCTAACTCAATTTTATAAAATTTATTTGTAAGAAAAAGTTTATATCCATTTATATTTATAAATTTGTATTATATTGATTTTTCTAATATTAAATAAAATAAAATTAGTTAGATGAGAAAATGTTTATAAATTGATACAAATATAAATATAAGTTGGTAAAGTAAAAATAATTTAAAAAAA
>Ga0123341_1001523_pt1 | contig 17637 bp, 9 predicted proteins | sample Turbeapinknodule_FD_89959 | JGI IMG/M metagenome (GOLD analysis project Ga0123341, IMG submission 89959) | Root nodule microbial communities of legume samples collected from Mexico - Turtle bean Mexico pink nodule | ecosystem: Host-associated > Plants > Roots > Nodule | place: Mexico: Nepantla...
ACTTCAAAATAATAATAATAATAATAAGCATAAAAATATATGATCACATAATATTTAATTGTAATAATATACAATCTATTCAAATCAATCAATTTAATGGAGGATGATTTTATATAATATGATAATCAATTCTAAATTTTGTGGATATTTTATAATGTGTAAATGATTTTAATAATAATTTTTTGTATTTCCTTGAATATTAAAGTCATGAATAGTAATAATAATAATAGTAAAATTTGTGATCATATTTTATAGAAATTGTAAGGCATTTAAATTCCACTACTAAACACATTTAAATCTCATAATAAAAAATTATAAATAAATATTAATGTATATATTATTTTATCCTGGTTCATGCTCTTCTAATGCATGCTTCTAGTTCTAACCTCCACTAATACAATAATTCTTGTTTTCCAAATGACACCATCATAAGCATACAACCAAAATTATTCAATAACAATAGAAAGATATTATAGCAATTGGTACATAGAATAAAACAAAAGGTAGTATTTATGAATTTATCTCATATCACACCTTTCATGTGAGATAAATTAAGGGAAATTTCTAACAAATAGGTAAGTAACTTTCCTATAATAATTAAGTTTTAAAATTAAGCTGTGTTTTTTAAATTAAATTAATTATAATATTTAAGAGTAATTATAATTATCATATATCATTGATTCTCTAATAATTCTTCTTAAGCTTAAAATCTAGGACGATACATGAGTTTGTAAAATATCACAAAATGTGAAGTTAGAATAAAAGTATTTGTAAAGACACGTTCAAATTGTTAATTAGATAAGGCACTTTTTGTTTTTGTCCCTATTGAGATTTATCTTGAACAAAATGACAATCAATTTCAACATATTTTTTTCATTCATAAAAATTTGAGTTATTTGTTATATGAATAATAGTTGGATTATCACAATATAAAATGGTAGGATGTGATGGAACACACAATTCATGGAGAAGCGTATACAACATGAGAGTTCACTAATGATATTAGTCATGGCACGATACTCAATTTTAGCAAATGTGTTTATTGTTTCTTGGTTCACCATGACAAGAGACTTAAACCTAAAAAATACAATAATAAATAATGGATTTTCTAGTTGTGAGGTAAGAAACTCATATTGAACCACAATATGCTTGTAAGTGGAGAGAAAAGTTGAATGAAAGTAGTATGTCATGGTCTGGGGAAGATTTGACGTATTACACCTTTTTTAGTGAAGCCTGTCAATGTGAGGACAAGGAGAAGACATACAATGTTATAATAGGTTCACAACACAAGTGATGTCTAGGAAGGTGACTTAAGGTAATAGTCTCCCCACTAATCTTTTACACGTAGTAGGATTATATAAGACTTAATGTGTTAGCTTCATTCCCAAAAAGTATTTTAAATGACCCAAATATTTGATGTTGAATTAATGCCAAAGGTTCCCCTAAGGAGTGAAATAACCAATCCATCATCTCCTATAGTTATAATATTATCAACATAACACAAGTAAAATAGTGATTGTTAGATCGAGCAATTATCACTAGGCCAAATGCTAAATTGATAGTTAGGGTGCAACTATTTCTACTTAAGAGTGTAGTAGTCCAAGCTCCATGATTTCATTATGACTTAACTCACTTGACAAAGTCACAATAAGCATTGAATTGCTCAGAGTTAGATACAACACTAAGCAACTTTATTTTTAGGTATGATAAAAATTGTGATGCTTAAACAATATGAACCCAATCTTAAACTAATATAGTACGTCACATACATCTTTATGTTTATTATGTGCTCCAGATCATTATTTTGTCTTATGTCTAACCAAGGAGATCCAAAAAAGCTCACATAACATCAAAAATCTCTTGGAACATGAGCTAAAACTAGTTTGTTTCAACAACTCCCAAGTGTTTGCTTTGTCAACCTAGAAAAATTTATTTGCATCATAAGACTATGTGTTTTTCACAAGCTCAAGCAAAGGCACATTGTCCAATAAGAGATAAGTACATCCAACTACCGAGATGTTGCTTAAAGAAGAGAAAATCATTTAATACATGCATCGAGTGCATTTCATGCATCTTGCACATCCAAGTTCATTAGACACAAGAAATACGTTCAAGTGAATGTGAAGTCGTTCAATAGTTAAAAAATGATTTGTAACGACTCTAGTGACAACAACAATTAGAAACACTAATAGAACACTCTAGCAAAACAATAAGAATGACTTTTCCAATCTTATTCACAACAAAAGCATATACAATATTCAACAACACTGCCTTTAATAATCAAATCTTGAAAGCTCAAATTAGTGAAATAAATTTTTTGAAAAACTCATTATATTGTTTCTAATTGTATATCAATCCTTCTAGAGTGTATATTAAAACATCGATGCAAATACTCTATTTATAGAGTTTCGAAATCACATATATAAAACTAAATCTCACTCTTTTAATCAATTATATTAGTAATTAATCAATTATATTCTGAAAACTTGTTAAAAACCTAATTGGTTAAAAGGTGTGATAATCGATTAAATCATTGAGACAATCTTCTCCTACTTTATGCTTATATCTATTAAAAGAATGATAATAGATTATAATGTTTTTAAAACATTTTTGAAAATATTTTTCATATTTCAAAACTCATTTTAAGATGATTTTGTTCTTGTTTTTGTAAATACCTTTATGTGAAGACTCAAACAACTTAATAATGAAAGTTAAAACATCCTAAACACATTTACAACATTTTAATCTTCATTCTTCATCATCAAAACATCATCACTTTGAGGCTTAGGCTTCTTTAAGTCCAACAATATTGCATGTTGTGATGGTTGTGCCAACTTAAGAATGATAAATTTTCGAATTCAGTTTGTGAAAATCTTTGTCAGTTTGTGTGACCAATAAAATCCTATCTTCTAACTGCACACTTTTATATGATAGTTGCGAAAATCTACCAAAAGTTTTTAAAACACATTTCAACCCACCTTTTTTTTGCATTTTTCATAATTTTCCTTGTCACGTTTCTTGTATTTATTCCTCTTGCTTATTCTTCCTTATTTTCAACAAGTTTTTCCTCGTCCTTATGTATATCAGGCTAGGTTTCAAACAATACTCAGATTTAGCCATGAATGGATATGCTCCAAACAATACTCAAGTTTTTAGTCAAGGGTGATTATATGTTCAAATAATACCTAGGTTGTTTTAGTTAGAAGTGGTTCAAATCCAAATAATACTCATTTGTATCTTTGCAACATTAGTTGCTTAATGGAACTCAAGCAGTTGATCCAAAACTAGAGGTAGTCTAATGTAAAACTTTATTATCCCTTATCTCTTTAGATTGCACATTATTAATCTTCATCTAACTTAAGAGGGGGAGCTTTGCAAAAAGCAAGTTTTGAAAATAGATTTTTAGGCAATATGTTTGTCAAACAAAAATGTGCAAATGATTATTCATCAATTAAAACCCTTAAGAAACTACTTCCTAAATTTTTTGTCAAATATTAACTTTGTTTGTTAACATCAATCAAATGAAGGAAATTTACGTTAATGGTGCAATTCGCTTTTGTTATTACGGATATGGACCATTTTTTTTTATTATGTATATATGTAAGTCGTGGGGGGTAGGGAACAACTTTATTCAGCGAGATAGAATTCGTCAGAGAGAATGACAACTTTGATTATTATTTTAAAGTCATGTAGGAAAAACATGTATTTTTAAAATCACGAGTCGTTTATCAACCCCACAACTTTTAAACTTAACACAGTTGTGGAGGTGCTCCACAACTTTAAAATAATAATTAAAGTTGTCATTCTCTCTAACGACTTTTATCTCATGGATATGAAGTCGTGTTGGTCGAAACGGTCTCGGTTAATAAAGTTTTTCCTTACCCTCACGATTTACATATATATGTAATAGAAAAAAAATATGTATATCTATGTTATCCAGAACTGGTAGACCGAGTAGCCGATAAGGTACACAACCACATGACCTTTCGGTCAAAGTCACAAAGTGCAAAACCATGCTGATTAAATAGGATAATCTTAACTAAGGGTTGCAAAACATCATTAAAAATTTATTGGGCTTGGACCAATGTCATTAAGAAGGAAGGCCCAATAGAAAGTTATAAATGAAGAAGACCCTTATGGTAAAAGGTAACTTTTGGTTAAACTCATTGGATAACTAAGACACCTCATCTGACTTGACCGTCGAATTATCTTTGCAGGTACCCCACCCCCTTAGACTTACAAGGAGGACAGTTGAAGCCGGAGAGAAGAGGAAGCAAACTCGATAAGGGATATTCGATCTCACATTGTAAGAACATTTTGGCACCCACTGTGGGATCGAAAGAAAAATTTATTGAGAAACCACATGGTAGCAACGCGAAGCATGATGGGAAACGACAAGCAGAATGAAGAGATACCATCAACGAATCCAATAACTATGATGTTAGATATGAAAAGGGAACTCGAGAACATGAAATGAAAAAATGGTGAAAAGATAGAGGCCTTGAAGGTCGAAAACGAAACAATTAGAAAAATAAAAGAGTTAGGCCACACACCGACAACCCAAGAGAATATGAAAAATCACAGTCAGTTTGAGAACCGCACCGTGACACGAATGGAGGGAGAGAACAACTTGCACCTTCATTGGACAGGGCATACAAATGCGGAGTTATGGGATCATCGTTGTGCTGGCATCCCTTTACCGAAGCGATCATGGAGGTATCATTGCCACACAATTGGAAAAGCTTGTCGTACAACCTAACGTATGGAACAGATGCAAAGCCAAGGTCTTTCCTTCCTGGAGACTTAGTATAGCGGGTGAAAGATGATGCCCGGAAGGACAAGATCGAGGGAAAATTTACGTCAAACTGGGAATGACCATTCCGGGTAACAAAAGACTTACATAACGGAGCATACCGGCTAGAAAGCCCCAGTGGACAACCGATACCGAGAATGTGGAACTCTAGCCATCTTAAATTTTATTCTAGTTAAGAAAAATGTAAGTGTACTCTTTCCTACCAGCGGCACACCGTTCTGGAAAGGAAAGGCTCAATCGGGGAGGTTTTAACGAGGCACGAGAATGAAATGCACGTTTTCAATGGTGTTAACTTCGTTGGGAAGAAAAACCTATTGGCCAAGGAAGAATCCTAAAAATGGATCTTTGCCGACAAGATAAAAAACCAAGGAAGAATTTGAAAAATGGATCTCTAGTAAAAGCAAGTCGAAACGTCGAATACAATTTCACAATATGGCTAAACGAACAAGCTCAAACAAATAAACAAGCGAATAAAGAAAAGTAAAATGCAAGTAAAGAGAGCCAAATAAATAAATAAGTCATGAATATGAGAATAAAAATCATAACCAATCATACAAAAGGTCATTACAATAACGTCTAAAAACAACAAACCGCTAAGCGGTGACCAATCATAAAAAAAACGAATCGCTCACATTAGCGACATCAGAAAGGGCACGAGCACATTTTGGTTAAACAAAATATTCAAAGTCTTCAAAGTCTTCATGCCTTGTTGCCCACATCATCAGGGCTTGGAGTGACGGGTTGCCTAGACTCCTTTTCACCATCTTCGTCATGGATTTCAGTAATAAGCATCAGCTCCCCCTTATAGAAATCCTAATTAACATTAATTTTTCCTTCATTAAGGGGAATACTGTAAAAGAACGATGCCTGCTCCAACTCTTTGTTAAAATTGAGTTCATGTTGGTGAAATACAAAGTCTTGGGTGCGTTGAAGATCTTCACCCACCTTGTGTAAGGCCACTTGCAACTGCTCGACTCTCTCTGCTCATCCAAAGAAGAAATAGTCCTCTCCGTCACACTCTGCTTAAGAGTATCGTTCTCGACCAACATGGCCTTCTTCTTCTCCTTACTGGATAGACAACGAGCCTACAATGCATCATTGTCCAACTTTAGTCAGACCAACTCGATTGCAAGATCTTTGTTTTGGCCAAGTACCACGTTGTTGGAGTCCAAAGCATATTATAGGGAAGAGGTAGACTTGGTCAGTTGAGCCTTTAGATCTTCAACATTTGCACCATCTAGATCACTTGACTGTTCATGAGCTGACAAGACGCGTTAGTCTTACGTCAGTCAGGAACAGTGCTGGAGGCCCATCCCACTTAAGAAAAATAAAATATACTTATAATGTGCGCGCTGGACCAAGTTGTTCAGCAAAACCTGTCGCCATCTCGTCTATTAGACTTTTCGTTTTATAGAAAGCTTAAGACTAGGGGGCCTATGTCCTACCCAAAACCGAGAGACCAAGTAGCCGATAAGGTACATGGCCACACAACCTCTTGGCCAAAGTCACAAAGTGTAAAACCCTGTTGATTAAATAGGCTAATCTTAATTAAGGGTTGCAAAGCATCGTTAAAGACTTATTGGGTTTGGGCCAATGTCATTAAGAAGGAAGGCTCAATAGAAAGCTATAAATAAAGGAAGGCCCTCATAGTAAGAGGTAACTTTCGGTTAAACTCTGAATTAGATAACTAAGACACGTCATCTAATTTGAACGTCAAAGTATCTTTGCAGGTACCCACCCCCTCAGACTTACAAGGAGGATAGCCGGAGTCAGAGAGAAGAGGAAGCAGACTCGATAGGAAATATTCGGTCTCATATTGTAGTAAGAACAATATTCATTATAACAAAAACAAATTACACAAAATTTCCATCAAATCAAACTTTAATAAAAGATTTTAAAAAAAAATCAACCTTTTGTTTTAACATGTTTTCACATGCTTTCTTATTCTTTACCAACATTAAATAAAACTTGTTTTTTTTATACACATTAAACACACCTAGGGAGTTTTTCTATCAATATGAATATGTGTATATAGTTTATATAGCTTTTCAAAATATACTCATCACGTACACACGTGACTATAGTTAAATTAGTATGGGGATTACCTAATTTATAATTTTTAAGCATTTTCAACTCAAAATGTCAAATATAATATTTGAATTTAAATTTAAACAATACACAATAATTAATTTAGCAATAAAAAATTAAGTTTAGAAATAAAGAGAAAATAACACATTTTTATAACTTATAAAGAAAATAAAAATACCATTGTATTTTTTCTATTCAAAATATATATTGTTCTTAAAAAATTAGTTTTTGCTGACCTTCTATGAACCTTCTTTTTAATCACTTCATCGATATTTATATTGATTCAACTGAAAAAACAAATTTGTTGTTTAAATGGACCAAATATTATTTAAGTTCATCGATCCAATTTTCAAAATAGAGGTTAATGGTGTACGTTTATTTGTTTAAAATTTTAAAAATGTTATTTTAATAATGTATTAAAAGTTATTTAAATTTAGATAAGGGATATATGTATTTTATAATTTCATGAGTATAAATTATTTTTTGTAAAATAGAGTATGAAATAATAAATAATAATTATTACTATTATTATTTAATTATGTATTTTTTTATATATTATTATAATTTTTTAATTTTTAAAATATAATTAGATAAAATAAGAATATTGTATCGTCGATATCGACTGAGTCAATCTCGGTACTACACCGACCGTTCCATTCAAAGAACATAATAAATACACTAAATAGCAACACTTACAAGTAGCATTGAATGAGTCAATAAATATCTCGAAATATGCAGGAATAACTTATTAACTGAAAAATACAAATTCCTGATATTAAGGAACTATTGTGCATAAGTTAACAACGGATGTGGCATCAACATCAAGGCCCACAAGCCAATACAAAAAATAAAGGGCAGTTTCTTCCTGCACCCCACATTTTTCTTCTTGCACCCCACACTCTTATGCAAAGACTAAATTGCCCCTATTAATTTTAAAATTCGAAAAATACTTTAATCTAATAAAAACCCTATAAAGCACATACCAGTTTTCTTCTTGCACAATCGTCTTTGTCTTCTTCTTGTGCAACAACGACACCTCCAAACTGCAAAACTGCATTCTCCTTTCAATCTCACACATCTCTTGATGATTTAGAGTACTCTTGGCAAAGGTAAGTAATTTTTTTTTTATTTCGGATCTGCACATCCATTTTTTTTATGGATTAGTGTTTTTTCGCATTCCAGATTATAGAATCCGGTGGAATTTCGAATTATAGAATACAGATGAATTTCGGCTTATGAAATTCAGTAAAATTATGCTTCCGGTAAAATCCTGAATTTGTGGTTCCAGGAATGTTTCGGATTTGTGGTTTCAGGATTCTTCCAGATTGATGTTTCCGAAATACTAATTTGTTGTTTCGTGTTTGTGTTGGCTTAAATTAGTAAAGCATAATTGTATTGGGTTGAACTAGAGGAGTTGTGGGGTTGGGTTAGTATGCACTCATTCATTAGTTGGTAATTTGGTTAACTTGAATGATGTAATTGAACAGAAATGGTGAAGACTAGGAAAGGAGGTTCACAAGGTGATCGTCTATGTCCCACAACCTCTCTTAAGAGAAAAAGAAGACATGTTAATGAAAATGAAGAACATGAAGATGCAGAACATGTTGAACTTGAAGAAGTTGAACCCCAAATGGAGGTGGAGGATGAAGGCACACCTGAAGTAGAAGGTGAAGGTTATCCTAGAGGTCCACTAGATGGGACACTGTTGACAAGTTATGAAGACCATGTCGCCATGTAATTATGGAATGGTGTGGTAAGTAAATATGTTGTAATATGATACCTTTTCATTGTTAATTTGATACGATTTTGGTTGATTAAATTGTATATTTTATATGATTTTGGTTGGTTAAATTAGGATTGAAGGGAGTTAAAATTGGTGTCTCATGGCTGAAAAATGAATAAGATGGGTACTCCTCGTCTTGGGATACTACCTGCAGTGTAGTTGTCAAGTTTAAATGGGCTTGTTGGGGCAAGCTATGACACGATAGACAAAGAATTGTTGTGTGCCTAAGTAGAAAGGTGGCACACAGAGACAAATTCCTTTCATCTGCCTATAGGTGAGTTGACCATCACATTAGATGATGTGTCGAATTTGTTGCACCTCCCTATTATCGGAAAATTTTACACATACCCGAGCTTAGATGCAGTTGCGGAGACCGATTTGCTTGTTCAGACTCGTCATTGTCAGGGCGGGCATGTGCGCCTAAGCTGGTTGAGGGAGGTGTATGAGGGCGCATGTATCAGGAGACAGTGGACCGTGGCTGCACGGGCATATTTGCCACACCTAGTAGGTTGCACCATCTTTGCAAATAAGAGTGCTAAATCAATTAATGTATCCTACCTGAGATTATTTGTAGATTTGAGGCGCACCGGGGAATAACTGTTTTGACCCACATGTAAACCCTAAACCTTTTAGCTTTTCAAGGGCCCATACAAAGTTATGATGACGTTCTGATGCGAGTAACATAAATGCAACACTGAAGGTCAATCCCGTTGAGGTAACACCAACAACTTCAAACAAGGGCATCTTATACCTATTAATTTTGTACATACTGTCCATCATCAATACAATGTTAAAGGCATTCAATAGCTTCACTGAATCAAGGTGTGTCCAAAATAAATCTTACACAACATTCGTCCCTTCTTTAAACCTAAACCAATGGACATACATATCTCGCTCAAGTAATATCATCAATTGTTGCATTTCAGTTCTATCACCTCGTATTGGTTTTTTTGTACAAATATCGTGCATTATAAACTTGCTTTATTGTAGTCACATTTTTCTCATTATGCTCTTTCATTGTTAGCAAAATATTTTTGGGCTTCACCGAATTGTTTGTTATGTCCATAAATATTGACTTCTCACTACATGTGAACCTACCAACATATGGATGATCAACCAATATATTTGCCAACTCATGATTATGAGACCTACAAATTAATTTCAATATTCATCATTCACCACTCTTTACTGGATACCCTCGTAATCTGAAAGGACAACCGCATTTCCTAGTTCCACTCTCAGTAACCAGTAAATCCTTCTTATATTGTTTATATTTACCTCCTCTCTCACAACCTAATAATACAAATGTCTCCCTTCCTCGTTGGCCAGTTGAAGTATCCAATCTCAATATTACAATAACAAAACCAAAGTGAAACACAACTTTTCTAACCCTCATGAAGAGCTCATCCCGAGTACGAAATACCTACAAAAGTTATCATAACAAATTATTTCATTTACCAATTAACAAACAACCTAACACATACTTTACAAACTTAACTTTACCTCATTTGTAGTAAACACACATGTACATTCATATCCCTTCGGTATATTGTCTATTGCTTTATTACATAATGACTTCTCAATATCATCATGTAGACTGTCCCACGCATCAACCTCATCATATAGTTCTTGTTCATATTATTCACTATTATCATTGCTTCTACAAATAAAAATATGAAACTAAATCATTGCATTCTGAATCCATGAATCCATAAGTCAAACAATTCATTCTTAATCCAACAATCCATAATTAAAAAAAAAGCCATTCCAGATCCAGAAATCCATAACTCAAAATTGCATTATGGATCCAGAAATATCTAATTCAAATTACACATTCCGGATTCAGAAATCCATAATACAAAAAAAGCATTCCAGATCCACCAATGCATAACATAAATTAGGCTTCCAGATTTAGCAATCCGGAAATCAATAATTTATGAAAACTTAGCTTCTGAAACACCCCCTTATCCAGAAAACAAAATTTAATCAATTACGGATTTATGAATTCGTAGCACATTATCGGATCCCGATTTCCGGTAACCACGAAATCTCCATAACCACTAATGTTCCTATAAAAAAACTTAATTCTTACCTCTATAAACCAAGCAACACTTCCGCAACGTAGCCTACTCCTCCACCTTGCTCTGAACAACTATAAAGACCCTCCACCAACGGTTGACATTCAATGATGAAGATAAACAGTGGCAAAGAAAGTTCAGCATGATGCCCCTTTTCAAATAATAGGTCAAGGTCTTGGGATATTGAAAATTGTGAGGGTTCAGGAAGAGAAACATCGGGGTGTAGGAAGAAAAAGCCTAAATAAAGAATAAGGTACTTTTTTACATTCTACTAAAATACACCTAAATTAGAGCACTGAATTGTGTCAAAGTGTAACTGCAGGTACCCCAACCGAGCATCAACATTATAGAAAGAAGACTTAAAGAATTTTAAGATCAGTAACACGTCTATAATATTTGGACCCTCAACCTATACATGTACTAATATAAAATATGTACATAAAAAAGAAATATTCTAAAATTATCTTTAATAGATTTTGGTTTATTGACAGTAGATGGATAATACATTCTTATTTAGTAAACAATCTGCTTTCTTTTCTAATTCTGAGTTTTCATAAATTTAAATCAATGAACAGGTTAAAAGATTTTATAAGAGTCTTTTTCGAAATAAAAGTGACCTTTCACTAAAGCAACTAAGACAAATGTTAAATAAATAATATCAAAATGTTATTATTATTATTATTATTATTTACTTCAATATATTTACTAGTTAGTTTTTTAGTAACTTAAAATTTAGTCATTTCTAATATAAAACATTTAATATTTTAAATTAACTCATTGAAATTGATATCTCCAAAAAAAATATTGTTTTTTATACCCTACCTTTAATAGCTATTGTGTTACTTTTAAATTGACTTAATTCTATCTGATATACCTCCAAATATATCTTAATAAAATATGATTATGTTAATTCAAAAGTAATAAAGTAACTGTGAATATCAGATTATCATATTTATTAAATATTGGATATTAAAATCACTGCAAAATATAAAGGTATCAATTTAAGTTTTAGAAATACCAAAAACATTTTTTTTTTTAAAATATTGACTTGGAAAGATTATGTCTTAGTAAGTATTTATAAACTATTTTTTGTTATCACGATTTTGAAATATTAATTTTAGTTAAAATTTAAATTAAATAAAATGATTATGTGGCCAAAAGCTTTTCTTTCCAAAAGAAATTCCTAATAAATTTAATATAAAGTCCTCCTCCAAACTCAAAGGTTTCCTTTTGATTCTTTGCTTTTAATCAAACTTTTTTTTGAATCATGTTTGATACAAAACGATCAAATATGATATTGTTTTCTTCCATTGCAAAACTAAGTTTCTTCATTCTGTGTTTACTTCTATGTTTAGTTTGAATAAGATGGAACACGATCTATGATCCATATTGGAGACTCCAATAGTTTTTTTACCTTAACAAAGAGGTAATTAGTAAATGCTACAGTCACCATCAGTGTTCATTACACAATCTTTTGGAGGTGACAAAGTCAAAGGACGGTGGAATCAATTTCACCAAATCAAGTAAAGAACAATCTCAAAAGCAAGATACATCAACTATTATACTACTTTCCAACAAAAAGAACTAGGTGTATCTTTCATGGCAAGTTAGCAACCAAATTGGGATTAGGACCATATTCTCAATAACGTAAAATAAAAAAACGTTTACCGTAACAAAGTTTATGCATCCCTTAGGTCTTATTAATATCATAGTAACAATTTTACTAAAAATCTTACATAGATATTGACATTTCATACTATATTAGTATATAATTAATGTAAATTTTACTTGATTTTATAAGATTGAGTTTGACTTAAGTACACTAGAATCGTTTATAATTTATGTTAATGAGAATTTATTAGATTTATCAGATCAGATAATCTATAAATATATAATATGACGTATGAGTTGACAATTTTCAGTGTAAAAATATTGATACAGATAAATGCAAAACCTAATTTTACGAACCTATTTTATAAAGTTTATTTTTAATAATGATACGGTAAGAAAGCAGTTTTTAGGAGAAGAAACAAATAAAGTGTGGCATCATATCATATAGATATGAGCTTTATGACTAGTGTCGGCTAAGACAAGGTGCCCCTACTGCCATCCTCATCACGCCCTTTCTCCGTGTTACCGACAGAGTAGTGTGTGTTTCCAATCGTGTGAATTTGTCTGCATGTATAGGTCAAGAAAAGAAGCCCTTGCAAGTTGTAAATGAAAATCCACTGCACACAAATCCCCATTATACATTTCTTTTTCCTGTCATGTCATGTTTTCTGTATATATAATTTGGGGTTCTATTATTGTTGTACATGTATTCCTTGCAACTCTATTTTTTTGTGGTTATTAATTTTATACATTGTGTTATGATGCAGCGGTGGTTATAGTTGGAAACTTGGTAGTGCCTTCTACTCTATAATGCATATGTCTTCTGATTTTCTGGTTTGCAAATGGGAAACCATGTTTTAATTTTCAGTACTCTTTGGTACCCAAGACTCTAAATTTTGTTAGATTCGTGGGACATTGGTTAGGGTCCACAATACCAAATACTTGAAGGAGGCACTCATCTTTCTGTTTCTGTATTTTTTTGTCTCTAAACATTTCAGAATCATTCATAAAATTTAGTTAATTCTTTATTTGGGGGTTATACCACTTTTGACTTGGAGAGTATGTATCATTAACTGTAGCCAAATATGGTAAACACACATCTTCATAGAAAGAAACTCTCATAAACTAATCCACTGTGATTGTTGCATCTGATTTTAATGAATTGGTACTATCTGATGGAAATTGAGTTGTTACCCTCTACCTAATTTTTTCAATTGATTCAGTGATAGAGTCCTCATCTTCCTGATAGCACCACAAAAAAAGGATAACATTAAACATTTAATTATGAAGGTTCACTTCCAAAGATTCAACTCCATAATTTGGCTATGTCAAGGAATCAATGAACTAAACAATTTAGTTTGCTCCAACCAAATAAACTACAGAAACATGAAGCAGTATTTTCTAGCAAATTGTGTCTACTCATCTTTCATCTTACAATTGATTTTGGCTAATTGATACTGGGTAAAACATTTGATGGTCTGTTGTTCGAATATGTAATTTGGTGTTTCAATCTATATGGATTCCTTTTCTTTATTGTTCATCTCAATTCTTGAGGCTAAGCTTATGAATCATCCGTCAGAGGGTTATTTCTGCGAGTCAATATTCAATTATGCTTTTGGTCGTGTGCCTCCTCACCCACCTCATTCATGAATTTTTCATAGGTTAAAACGCACCATTATTCACTTGGCCCACACCTCTTTCGCCTTAACTTATTATTTGTGCATTCATTTATTTGTTTAATTTTGGCCTCCACTTACAATTATGCTTCACTGAATAGTGACAGACACAATGAAGAGGGAAATGGTATGGTGAAAAGTGCAAAAAAATTGGGTTAATCCAGCGATTGCTTTCAGAGTTCTGACACATCTATCAGAAAGGCTTGTGCCATTTGTGCACCAAATTTCAGACCCCAAATTTGACAATTTCTCCGTTTGGAGAAATAAAGATAAAGTGTGTGTATTAAGACATGTATTTTTCTTCTTTTATTAAGAAGCCAAGTTGAATCCTCCTCCAAATAATGGTCACCGAACTGTAAGAAATACCAAAGATTTTTCAATGCTAAGTTACTAAGAACAAGATAAATTTAAAAATATGAATATGTAAGTAAAAGAAGGAGTGAGTATCAAGTTCTGGCTATTTAACCTATTTTTCTATTGGTATTACAGAGTAATATTAAAATAGTGCAAGGAATATTGTGAGTAAATAACATCATTGCATTGTATTTAGAACTATTTATTTAGAGATCCATGCAAACAGACTATTTAAGGCACCCCATCTACCCTCTCCTGCATACCATCAGCTTTTCTATGCTCTCCTACCACACTAAAAAGTTATCTGACATTAATAGTGAGAAGGAAAGTAGTTGCATTTGGGAAAAAGAGAATGACATAATTTAAGTGAACCAGCAAAGTGTAATTGAATGTAATCCAACAATTAAAGACCATCCATTTTGTCTGTAATGATCTATACTTAATTGTTGTTATGCTTAATTTTCTAATCCCTCCCAATTCTCCTCAGTGTCACAGTTAATTCTCATGGAGGGACCCACTGATTTTCTTATTTTTATCAAATTGTACTGCCATGCTCTCATTTCATATGCACTTTCTTCGAACAGTCCCTCTCCTTTTCACTCTCTCACCCTGCATTTATAATAGCAGCATCATTCTTCTTTCTGCTTACACTTTACCTTACTTACTCGCCTTTTCCTTCATGGCTCTGATACCTCTGTTTGCTATTTTATTCTTTATGGCCTCCCCAAGCAATGCTTACTGGCCACCTTCACCTAGTTACAGGCCAAGTTCCAAATTCAGGCCTGTGAACTTCTACAAAGGGTTCAGAAATCTTTGGGGTCCTCAGCACCAAAGCATTGACCAAAATGCATTAACATTATGGCTTGATAGAACCTCAGGTCTGAGTCTTTAGCTAAAATTCACTTTCAATTCATAATCATCAAATAAATATTTGTGATTCAAACGTGACACATCTTCTTGTTAACAGGAAGTGGCTTCAAGTCAGTTCGTCCATTTCGATCCGGGTACTTTGGTGCTTCCATTAAGCTCCATCCTGGCTATACTGCAGGAGTTATCACAGCTTTCTATGTAAGTTATGATCAAAGGATTTTTTACAAAAGTATAAGTTGATTGATGGAAGTTTGTAGTTTTTCACATTCATTTTTAGTTCAAGTTTACAAATGATCTGATAAATGACAGCTTTCTAACAACGAGGCACATCCGGGCTTCCATGATGAAGTGGACATTGAGTTTCTTGGGACGACATTTGGAAAGCCTTACACTTTACAGACCAATGTTTATATAAGAGGAAGTGGGGATGGCACAATTATTGGCAGAGAAATGAAGTTCCACCTTTGGTTTGATCCTACACAAAACTTTCATCACTATGCTATACTTTGGAGTCCTAAGGAAATAATGTAAGTTACTTTACATTTTACAATGCATCTGTATGGTAGTGTTTGAAATGCCTGTATTTCTTAGTTAGAGAAGATAGGGTAGGAAAAAATTCATTTTCCACTGAAGCAGATAGAGAGAGGAAAAAAGGAATCAACACTATAACTTGGGCTACATTTGTGTCATGGATTTGACTGGCTCATAAAAAGGTACCACAGTATAGGCACGACTGAGTGAGAGTGATATTTTGGATGATGAAAAGGGAGAGAATTTTGTTTTCTCTTAAATTGAGGAAAGGAAAAGGGACACTTTATGACAGGGTTATTCATATAAAATCAAGATCACATCATGAACAACACCACATAGTATAAAAGTGGAACTATTAAAGTGTGGAATAAAGTATAAATCTATCCACTCTGATATACTTTGTGGCCTCTGAAGTTATTATAAAATTACTTCCACACTTTCCCCATAACATTAAAGTTTACTTTTCATGCATTAACACAGTAATATGAAAACTAATCAGAACTAACTGACATCAAATTCAATTTACATACAATAATCAGAAACCGTGTTGGATATCACATTATACAAAATTGTGTATGATATCATACAGCCACTGCCATATTATACATATGTGTGTATATATGTATTAATTAATTGCTTCTACTGACATTATGAATTTACATATCAGATTCCTTGTGGATGATATTCCCATAAGGAGGTACCCAAGAAAGAGTGCTGAAACATTTCCACTAAGACCAATGTGGCTTTATGGTTCAATATGGGATGCCTCATCATGGGCAACAGAAGATGGAAAGTACAAAGCTGATTACAGATACCAACCTTTTGTTGCAAGGTACACTAACTTCAAGGTTGGTGGTTGCTCAGCCTATGCCTCTCGTTGGTGCCGTTTAGCCTCAGCCTCACCATATCGCTCTGGTGGCTTGACCAGACGCCAATACTGGACCATGAGAGGGGTGCAAAAATACCACATGGTCTATAACTATTGCCAAGATCCCAAAAGAGACCACAGACTAACACCTGAGTGTTGGGGGTAACACTTTCAAAACTCAATAATTGACTCTTCTATAATAAAATTTTGCAATGGTTGGTGGGTTAAATCATTGAATGATTCCTATAAATAAAATAATATTACGTGTTTATTGGTATGCAACACTATGTTACACCAAATCGGAATAATTGTGGAGTTTGTGGTAAAGGAAATTTGCAGTAAGTTCCTATTTGGTGTAGCAGGTGCATAATATTTTTTACTGATATGAAAGTAAGTCATTTTGCATAATTTTACTGTTCAAGAACCAAACTTTCTTCAATCACTACTCTCTGTGTGTGATTTGTTAATTATATGTGTTGTGGTGTCTCTTGGAAAGTTAGTTTTTAAATGGGAATGACATGAGATGGGGCCATTCCTTGACAACAACATTGATGCAAGTGTACGGATCCAAAGTTCAAGGACCCTACTTGACAGAAGAAAAATTTGTAAAATATTTGTATTTTTCGTTTTTGTAGTATTTCTCTTTGGGGTTAGAACAATGAAAATAATGTCAGAAAAGTGTGTTCTTGTGTTACATTGTCATTTAATCTAAGAAATTAAAATATCTGTAGTTCTGAAACTCCAATGGGCCCTTTAATTTATTGCAAGGAAACTTCTACAGTTTTCAGGAGATTTTCTTCACTGGTTTTGCATGATTTGCTAGAATCTACTAACAATATTAATTTCAGATTGTTTCCTGGATCTAATTATCAAGTACCCATAAATGTGTGGCAAATTATTATTTTTTTCATTCTTTATATTTTGTGCATATTTACACATTTTTAATTGCAAAAGAAGTTATATAT
>Ga0123341_1001524_pt1 | contig 17633 bp, 11 predicted proteins | sample Turbeapinknodule_FD_89959 | JGI IMG/M metagenome (GOLD analysis project Ga0123341, IMG submission 89959) | Root nodule microbial communities of legume samples collected from Mexico - Turtle bean Mexico pink nodule | ecosystem: Host-associated > Plants > Roots > Nodule | place: Mexico: Nepantla...
ATAAATTCATAATATATATATATATATATATATATATATATTCTAAAAATATTAACATATAGTTTATGAGCTTTATATTTTTTTCTTTTCAAGTAAAACTAATTAATTAATCAACTTATTAGGAATATTCTAACTCTGATGTAAAGTGGAGAAAAACAAAAAAAAGAAAACCATCAAGAACTACGTCATGAAAGCATATTCATGCAGCTAAAAATAACTTATAGGACTCACCAACCTCTCTTTCATAAAAAAATCAAAACCATGAACGGAGCTTAACAAGATCCATCAAATTAAGCAAATTAAATGTCCCATTCTGAAATAGAAGTGATTGCTTATCGATTACACAGAACAGACATCATGCAAAATAATCATTGAAAAAATTTAAACTGATAGTATGACAAACTATATGTTCCTACACTGATTGTGAAGGATAATGTCTTCTAATAATTGTTATGATGGAAAAGGATTATATGTTTGAATAATTGTTAGTGGTTACTGTTTTCGATATTTCTCGGAGGTAAAATATTTGTAAAAGATATTCGAACACTTAAGTTAAAGTATTTTATGATTGGAATTTGTATATGAGACAATATATTTATGTGTTATTTGATAGTATCCGATAACAGATAGTTTGATAAACTCAATAAATTATTGTTATAATAGATTTTAAATGACTTTAATAACATATTAAGAAGTACACTTTAAACCTAGTTCAGTCTTATAAAATCGGTTTAAATTATAAGGTGAACCATTTATAAACTATAAAATGTTATAATTTATAATCAACGTGAGATCTACGACAATTACACATATTTATCTCATTTTGCATTTTGTAAAGTGTATTTATAAAAACACTAAATAAGTCAATGTTTTGAGTTAATATTTTGATTAAGGAAAGATTTATACTTATATATTTTACTTTCTCAACACAATTTATTTTTAGTGTCTGACAAGATTTAAACAACGTGATTCAAGATTATCCCACTTAATGATGACTAAATGTAATTTATATCTTAACTTCATTTTAACTATAAAATTGTGAAAACTGAATAATACTTCCAATGTAACATGGTTAAATACTAATTATATTGTTTTTAATGGAATTAATTATATGAAATTAACCCATCTTCACATCCGAAATGGGACCTTTGTGAATGAGGATAGAACACCTTTTTGAACGAGGGTAGAACACGTATTAGCCATCTCTTCATGACATGCAAAAATCTTTGAAGACTTGAATGGAATTCAAATTCTGTTTGATATGTTATTTCTTTCAGTAATATACGGACAATATTGAAAACTACTTGACGTGTTTAACGTATACGTACAATCTCATCAAGTATAACAGAGAACACAGAGATTCATGTTGAAAAATTAATAATTACATGATATCATTTATTTTGAGTTTGTCATCATTTTTATCATTACCACTTTGCAAGAACAAATAATTTTAACTAATAAAAAAAACATAAATTTTAACTAAAAAATTAAATTCAACAAAGAAAAATGATTCACCCATCAATGTAAAAATAAAATAAAATAAATGATCATGTAAGTTATTATCTATATTGGTCACAAGTCATAATTGCTGTAAAAAATTGCACATATCTAGTTTGATCCATAATTAATGAAAAAAATGCACCTACCACATTTCAAGAAAAAGATGCTAAAAATATGTGACTACAATATAATTCATATGATGTTTGTACAATCAACTATGTTTCAAATATATTAAAAAAAAATATTATGATTACTGACATCATAATAAATTACGAATGCTCTTTTATACTAAAAACCATAAATAATTAAATGTGTTAAAAACAATAAACAATTATTAATAATAAATAAAATGATATTCTTTTCCCATATTCTTTCACCTAATTAAGTGAACATTACTTTTTAGTGTAATGTTCTTTCTTTGTTTCTTTTTTATGATAATCTACAATAATTAAATAATAGTATGAATGCACTATAAGTTGGTATTTAAAATAAAATTGGTGAAATTAATGAAGAGGTTTTGGAATAAATATTTAGAGTTGCAGTGATTTGATGAAGCGAGTTTCATTAGATGTTGTTGAAATGAAATCTGAATCACATGCATAATGTTTCTCTTCTCCTTTATTCTCTGCCTGCCATTTTTATTATTTTTGTTTTTATTTATGAATTTATTTATTTAATTAGTGCTTCCCACTCTTCCATTCTCATTTTTCGTTTTTTCTTTCTCGCTCTCTTCGCTCCCTCGCATCACAGAGACAAATCGTTTCTCTCTCCTTTTGACCTAAATCATATTCTGCTGATTCCGTGCATTTGCCTGAGGGATTACACCCAAATTGTACTCACCTTTGCAAACTCAATGCTGTTTTTTATTACATATATATTTTTAATTGGCGTCACTGTGATTGGTTCATTTTTCAGGCGGTGAATTATCGATCACGAGTGCGGCGTTGATTGGGAAGGTGCACTGCATGTTCCATTTCTGAGGAGAGGGGGTCCTCTGCTCCGAGGATTCCCGTGGTTGGTTGTTCAGATTCGTGCTCGTGCTTTGTTGTTCGAAGGTGGGGGAGTTGCTCTGAATTTTAGGTATTGGATTGGTTGGGGGAAATGTTTGCTCCGGTTCCGGATGGGGCATGTGAGGGAAGTGGAGTTTCAGGATCCATTTTGATTCCTCAACGCTTTGTGTGGCCTTATGGGGGAAGAAGGGTGTTTTTGAGTGGCTCTTTCACGAGGTATACCTCTTGTTTATTACAAAGCCACTGGTTGTTATAGATGTGAATATGGGATTGTTTAGTGGTTTCTCATTTTGTGATGTTAGGAATGGAAATTGATTTACTAATGTTGACTTGTATTGTATTGACAGATGGTCAGATCATATAGCTATGTCTCCGATGGAGGGGTGCCCTGCTGTGTTTCAAGTTGTTTGCAACTTATTGCCGGGGCTTCATCAGGTTGTTTTGTCTGTTTGAATTTGGTTGGCAAACATGAGGAAATAATCTTTAGTATGATTGACACCTTTACATTGTTTACTTGTAAGCATGCATGCATGTATGTATGTGATTGACGGCCACTAGGTTCAAAAGCAATTGCTTCTCCTTGACAGATCAGTATGAGGGGATGATCTTGACAATTTTTTTTTGCTCATGTTGCCTGAAAAAATAAAAACCAAATAAGAGAAGTGTTCTTGTAAATGAATCACTTTAAAACTTCAACTTGCATGGTTCTGTTTTTAAATTTAGATTTTGTGAAAATTGGTAAGGAACCTCATGATAATTTTAAACTTTCATTAGGAGTTTGTACCAGTAATTGATGGGTAAAAGTTGGTATGGCCTTCATGGGAGACAGGGAAGTAGATCTTGCTGGGTTGGAGTTGTTGTAAAGAGTGGACAGTAAATATTGATGGTTTGATAAATGATAAAATCTTTGGGTAATTTGTGTCATTTTGACTATGGAGGAAATCATGCAAGCTTGTTTTCTCAGAAGAAGGATGATCAATTGTATGGTAGATCGGACTAATGTATTCAATAGAACCATTTAACTCTTTAAGTTTATTATCTTAGATTGCCAATCAGACTATCCTCTATCAACAACTATAACACATGAGTTTTGAAGCATGTCATATTGCTGGAGCTGGCAACCTATCAATTTTACATGATCTCAATTTGACTTGCAGCTATTTCCTATTTGTAAAATTGAAAGCCTGTATATGTTTTCTACACTTAATTTAACATCAGGACAACTGACTACATAATGAAGCCTTACTTGTATATTTGAAGGAGCAATTTCTGTTATATTGAATTTTCTACTCTCTTTGCCCCCGTATAATTTATATAATGATATTAAGAAAAAAAATTTATGCGGCTGTTTGGTTTGTGAAAACTTTTTTTTCCGCATTTAATCACAAAAATCCCATGTTTTTCACTTCATTTCCCATTTTTATAGGAAACAGCAAAACAGTAATTTTTTTATTGTTTCTCATACAAGATTTTAAAAATAAGAAATAAAGTGAAAACAATGTGGCATTTTAGAAATTAAAATTAAAAGTAAAAACAGAAAATGTTCTGTCAAAAAACCAAATGGTTATAATTTCCATGTATTGGTTACCACTAGAACGGAGGTGGGGGGGAATTTGGGAAAAAAAGGGGAAGAGTTATTTGACCATTATTCAAACTCATGCATAAACATTCAATGCAATATTCTGGTAAATGCTGCCAATTCTTCAGTATAACTAAAATTTGTTGTCATTACGATTGTTTTCCGTCTTCTTTTGGGAATTAGTTTTCTTATTGTGGGAGATATTAAAATTTTTTGATAGTTAGATTGAAGAAGTTTGGCAGGTCGGGTTTGTATTTTGCTTTATCATGGAACAAATGTTGAATAAAATAGAACTCATGGCACATTTTTTTGGCACATCCAGATTTGTTTATCTCATGTTTTTTGAAATGTTCCATAACTTGTATGTATGTAAATATTAACTTAATATTTGATTTATCTATTGGTACTTTCTTTCCTTTCATAACCACTTATAGTGTTTGTATGGTTAATATAATCCATCTAGTTTATATAATATCTCTGATGTTTTAGGAAACATTAAAGTACCGGTAAACACAATATGGAAAGAGTAACTGATTTATACTGACAGGGAAAATCTTGTTTCCACTCATGTGCAGTACAAATTTAATGTAGATGGTGAGTGGCGGCACGATGAGCAGCAGCCATCTGTAAGTGGAAGCTGTGGAGTAGTGAATACTATTCATTTAATGAGAGAACCAGATATCTTACCTTCCATCTTAAGTAACGAAACACCTGGTAGATCTCAAATGGAGATTGACAATATGGTAAGTTTCCTTTCCTCCTCTTGCTGTTATTAAATTTTTGTTTTTGGGTAGTATTCTCATTGAGACTGGAGCTTCACCTGTGTGGATGGACTTCTCTTTGCAATATCTTACAAAGTGGTCTAGACTTAACTAAACCCTATAAAAATCCGGCTTTATAAGGGGTGAAAATTGCCTCCACTATATACTGAATTTTGACGCTATCTCTAGTAAGTGTGGGACTTAGATTTTTCCCAATAGGATTGCCTCCACTATATACCATCTTTGAAAATGGTTTAGGTCTTATTTAATCCTACAAAAGTGTCTTACAAGATGAGGATTTTTGTTTCCACTTACATACGATATTTTGATACTATCTCTAACTGATGTTGGATTTGGGTTTTTTCCAATACAACACAAGAAGAATGACACAGGACTGGCTTGTAGGAGTTGATTCTCCTCTGCATTAGTGCTATGTTTTTAACATCCGTTTGTTTTGTGATGAAAAAACTTGCATGCATTTGTAGTCCTATTCACATGACTGTAAAATCTCAGTTTAATGAATTACTGAAGTCAGAGTTTACTGTAGAGTGAGATTTATCAGCTATTTGGAAGAAATATTGATGTTTTTGGTTGTGTTAAAATGACTTTATTTTCCTTGTTCATCATACCAAATAAAGTCACCAAGAGGAAAATGTGATTCTTGTTGAATTATTTGACTTGCTTGTGGACCTACCATTTTCCTACTTCCGGGAAGGATTTGATCATACTGTATATTAGAATGGCTCACAGACACCCTCCATTATTTGGATCTTTCTTTGGATTAGCTTCAGGTGTCTTTGGAATAACTTAAAATGGGTGACATTTTTCCAGCATCTCTTTGGTGTTAGCCCCATGATATATTTAATACAGTCTTTTCATTAGAAGTACAAAAAGATGGAGAGTCTTGTTCTATTGGTTACTTTGTTTTTACTTTGCCTAGGAGATTATCCAATTGTCCGTTTCCCCTTTTTATTAGGTGGTGCTCGTTTTATGGTATAATATTGCATTCCTAGGAGTGACATTCTTGGGAATATTATTAACAGGAATGTTCTTAGATAAATTCAAAATGCATTTTGTTGGATTTCATTAACATTTGTAGGAATGTTTTTAAAAATTCATATGATTAGAAGAAAAAGAAAAACAAGTGGAAGCTATAGTTGAGCCAGGAACTAACTAATTGTATTTCCTTGGGAATATAATTCCCACTCCTCACCTTGGGCATAAAATTAAAATAAACCAAGGTACTGCTACTTTATTTTCTGAAAGCTCATTACAAACATGGGAATATTGAATTCCTGACTTTACATTTCGAAGAATAAAGTTGTAAATCTTAAAACAAACACACTCATAATGTATGGCTCTGTGGTTAAATTTTCTTTCTTCCTTTAGATATCTTATTTTTTCTTCATATGAATGTCATTTCAAATAGGATCCGATTTCATACCTTAGTTCTTAATTTATTGTAGCCTTAGACTTATGCAATAGAAAAAGGCTACTTGACATGATCTCATAATTTACCAGGAAGCTAATTCCAGGATGCCCATGCCTGATCTGGAGGTCTCTCGCCAGCGAATATCTGTATTCCTGTCTGCACATACTGCCTATGATTTGCTTCCTGAGTCAGGGAAGGTTTGAATATTTTTTACCTTCTCAATTCCCTCCTCCTTTTTCAATAAGAACGTGAAATTTACTTTGTTTTAACTTTTTTTTTCATTGGTTTATTATAATTGCAGATCATTGCCTTGGATATAAATTTACCTGTTAAGCAAGCATTCCATGTTCTTTATGAACAGGTTTTCCCTGCCTCTTTATTCCATTTATTACTGTGGCCCCCTCTTTTCCTTTTAACTTAAATGAGGCACATTCCCATGTTTGTGCAAATGAGTTTACCTTGTATGAATTTGAATGCAATTTGCTTTCAGGGTGTATCTATGGCTCCTCTATGGGATTTTTGCAGGAGCCGGTTTGTTGGAGTTCTTAGTGCAATGGACTTCATTCTAATACTGAAAGAGGTTTGTGAGGAATAAAACATTTATGCAACTCTCCTGTGCCAGTTTTTGGTAAACGTCATGATCTGTGTCCTACAAAACATACAAATGATTAAAGCAAAAACTTAGCAACTGGTAAAAAAAATGATGAAAATTTTAAAACAATCTTGATACCTTCATTTTAGGCTAATAATAAATCATTTATTAACTCTACAAGATAATTTGGGCTTATATAAAATAATTTAAAGATGCATTTTTTTGAAAAACCTTGAAAGTATTTGCATTCTGGAACCTCATTGGTGGTCTGTCTTTAGGAAAATATCTTCTATTCCTTCCAAAGTAAGATATGTGTGGTTTAAGAACCCTTGTGTTGTCATCTTGATCGTTAGTTGTTACCTTCTCAGCATCTAATATATGATGTTATAATGGAATTCATGAGGTATAGTTCTTCTAATTAAGTAGTTATTGCAAATGTAATTTCAGCTGGGAAATCATGGTTCAAATTTGACCCAAGAACAACTTGAGACTCATACTATAGCAGCCTGGAAAGAGGGAAAATTACAACTACGCAGAACACTTGATAGTAATGGGGGATCACATCCCTGGCGATTTGTTCATGTAAGTGCTCATGAGCAGTTGTGATAAATTCTGTGTTTTCTAAGTTATTCTTCCAATTTCAAACTGTGTAAGATTGTCAACTTTTTATTCAGGGTTGTAAGCAGACATATTCAGGAATGCATTTGCAACATAATTGATGAGTTTTAAGTCCTAGACAATATGAATATCTTGTAAGACATTTAGATATAGGTATATACCACTGGTTCGATTTACATTCTTCTTAATGCATGAGTTTCATTTGGTTTGGTTTTAAGAAAAAACGTACAATTTAGTTCATAGCTTGGGCTTTCAAGCCAAACATTGTGTACTGAACCAAACTGAGATTGTGTGTATACTCAAAAACAAGTGAGACAAGATCTTATTTGAGAAATCATACTAGAGTTTAGAACTGAAAGTTTGTCTTGTCATGCTTGTAATCTGTATGTAATAGATATATGTAGGAAGTGAGAGGGAGATAAGACATTTGTTTTGTAGTATATGTGGTGGATGCTGTTGTGGTTATGATAGAAGGATACTGTGCTTAGTAATTAATTAGGGCTATACTAGGTTAAATATAAACAGAGAAAGAAAAGTACCATTGATGTATTATTACAAGTTGGGCAGTCCTTATTAAGACTAATGCTCAGTGATCTGAAAATCTACAGCCTACACCTATAACATGCATAATTGCAGATGGAAATGGTATTCAATTACATATGGGCACTAATTAACGAAGTTTTCCATCCATGTGGGCTTAGTGATCTTTCTTTTGGGCCTAGCTTGAGTTTCTTTGCTGGGTTTGACAGTTTGGGCTATGTCCCACTCTGGTCCACTATCAGGCTATGAGCAGGATGATTAGACTGAAATTTCCCCTTTTTTATTATGGAATACCATCAAGTACTTCTAGATCCATTTCTTGTGTTGTGGTGGATGCTGCAATGCTTTTTTTTTATAGCTAGCTGTAGGAAGCGTAAGTAGAAATGCAATCTTTTTAGAATCTGAGGTTTCAGTAGAAGTCAAGGGTGGGACTACATTAAGGTTTGGATGGCTATTGGCTACCCTAAAACTGAGGTGAATGTGAAAACATTGACAGATTAAGACTTTTTCTTAATATTATTATGTCCTGATACCTATGGACTTTCATTGGTCTTATAGTCTGTCTAGACTAATAGATGTTTTCTGCCAGTTTAGTTTTTGGATGAACTTTTTGCTGAAGCTAAAAGGTGACTATACTGTAGTGAGCTTTTCTCCCTTTCAAGTTAAGACTGGAAGCCCTGGTGAGGAAAGTTGATTGCATGGTGTTTTACCCTTGTGAAAATGGGGGGAAGAGCGAGACCTGGAAGGACAATGGAGAAAATTGTTAAGAGTGATCTCATGTTGAATATATCCCTAATGATTTGGTCTTTTAACCAAGTCCAATGGTTTTGTGTAATCCATATAGTCAACTTCATCTAGTGGGATGAATTTGTTAATAGTGTTCATTGCTTCTCTCAGTTATCTGTTTCTTCTTTTGTTCTATACTATTTATCATTTTTGTTTAATATAAATCTTTAGGTTTATTTTGATATACGGGATGGTGATTTAACATTTTATGTTGAAGAAAATGCATTAGCACTTCATTCTGATTATGTTTCTAGATTTCCCCTCCATGTATAAGAGGGCAGGAGGTGAGCTTGAGTCTTTATGATTGGATATTTTTGCTAGGCCGGACCCCATGAATGTCTAAAAGATGTGGCTTTGAAGATTTTGCAAAACAAGGTGTCAACCATTCCTATCATCCATTCTGCTTCAGAGGATGGTTCATTTCCTCAACTGCTACATCTTGCGTCTCTATCAGGAATACTGAAAGGTAAACTTCTGGTCAATTGGCTATAGATAGATAAATGGTATGGAAGTTGGACTTGGAACTGATGTATGGAGTCAAATTATTAGGTATATGCAGACATTTTAAGCACTCCTTGAGTTCCTTGCCCATCCTTCAACTTCAAGTAGGTTCAATACATTTGGGTGCATGGATGCCTAAAGTTGGGGAATCAAATGGACGGCCACTAGCAATGCTGAGACCAAGTGCTTCTCTTGGTGCTGCTCTGTCAATGTTTATTCAAGGTGATCATTCTTCTGTGTGAAGTTATCAAGGTGTTGGTTCTGGTTAGTTGCTGAGTAATGGTTTTTTCCACTAAATTTTCCAACCTCATTCACTCCTAGGGTATTCTTTCAAAGACTTTTTCATAATTAAAATAATTATATCAATTAAGAAATGGACCACAATTGAAGGGGAGGTTTGTGCACCGACAGGGCACCTTTCATTTGTTTGGCAAATATTATATGTTGGGACTCAAATCCGAAAATATGAAAAAACTTTACTCATCCATATGGAATGGTACTCACCATGTTTCATTAGGAGTTCTCCACATAAAGTGTCATTTCAATAACACATTTGTGATTGTTATTTTTGTTTTTGGCTAGAGGGATACATTTGGGAAATAGCTTTCACTGAGGCCATGGGAATTGATCTATTTTGAAAAAGGCTAGCTGTTGTAGTTGGAGACTCCAAGGCCTTACAAACCCCACACTAGAATCCCATACTTCGAATGTGGGACTCAACTCCATACCTTGCAATTGGAGCCTACCATATTATTGCTAAAGTTGCAAAAGTGAGAGTAATCGCATAGCATTTGTTGCCTAGTTTTCTGTATTCTATGTGAATATTAGAGAGAGATGTGTATTGGAATCTGTGTCTATCATACAGCAGAAATTTTATATGTATTGAAAGCAATGAACACAGGGTTTATTGTTACACTATTTAGTTGTTACCTTACCCAATTACATAATCATATTAAAGTATAACACATAATTACCCCATTTACATTGTTTTTAGCAAATCTACTTTCTCTTTGTAGCTGAAGTTAGCTCAATACCTATTGTGGATGACAATGATTCTTTGCTTGACATTTATTCAAGAAGGTAGTATTTCTTTTCTCCCCCTTTTGTCCCATGTGTATATTGAAAGGTTTCCTCCAGCCTATATGAAATGTGCCTATTATTTTCCTCTCAGTGATATTACTGCATTGGCTAAAGATAAAGCATATGCTCGGACATCTCTCGATGAAATTAGTATTCACCAGGTGATTACTGCGTAATAGATAGTACATTTGTTTGTTACCAAAAACTGGCTCTAAATATTTGCACTCATGGTTGTAGGCATTGCTTTTGGGGCAAGATGCAAGTTCTCCTTATGGGCTTTTCAACGGTCACAGATGTCACATGTGTTTGAGATCTGATTCGTTGCACAAAGTGATGGAGCGGCTGTCTAATCCTGGTATTGTTTTCTTTATTGATTATTATAAGGGAAAGGGTAAAAAATGACAGTAGTTTCTTGGTTCACTGACTTGCTTCACTTTACAGGGGTTAGGAGACTTGTGGTTGTGGAGGCTGGCAGCAAGCGCGTGGAAGGAATTATTTCTTTAAGTGATGTGTTCAGATTCTTGTTAGGTTAGTTGTGATGTGAAGGACTCCTTTTTTGTATTTGCACTGCTTTTCTGAGATGCTATCCCAGCCTTCCTTGGTGCTGTTGTCCTCGTATGCTTTTTTAGGATAGAAGAAGAAACTGAGAGAAAATTCTGTAAATTGAGGATCGCTTTTCTCTTTTTAAAAAATCTCAACTAAATCGTTTCTCCTGTGTGCCGGCACATCTGCAATACATGTGTCCAGTGCTAATAGAAATGAAGGAGAAACTGTGAAAAGAAAATAAAAACAGAGAGACTAGGAAAAGATGAACTATATAGCCGTATGCAGCACCATGCCATGCTCTTGGTTGGAGTTGGTTGTATCGTTGTAATTTAAGGGTCTTTTTTTTCCATACCATTTCAGCGTTTCTAATTCACTTTCTTTTACTCCATTTTTACATGCTTAATACATTGCATTTTTTATATTTTTATTTTAACTTCAAATACTAATTAACTTGTATTTTGTTTCGAAATAATAAATACAGATGTAAAAAGAGGTATTATAGCAAATTTAATTTCTTTTTATCTCAAACTCACCACTATAAAAGGACAAGAGGGTAGTGGGTTATGCAAGGGAGATGAAATATTTTCTTTCACTCTAATATTATCCACAGCAAAAGAAGTAAACTTCACTGACTCAAACCTCCAAATGGTGTTGATGATGAAGCAATATGATGCCCAATTATTGTATAGTCTGTACTTGACAAACCAGATATCCTTGCTTGTCTGGCAAATGCCACGTTCCGATGTTGGTTATGTTTACTACCTTGTTAGTCGAGGGCACAAGATCCCTGTCCAAAATTTTCAAACGTTTTTTCTTGTAAAAGGTAACCCCGAATGTAAAATTCCTTGTGATTAAAGAAAAAAATTATTATTAAAACATTAAGTTACTCTTGGCTTTCTAGTATTTTTTTTCTCTTCTACTCTTAGCTTATAAATAAAGAAAATTTCGAGTTATTGATACTTGTCGGGTTATTTATTTACCCATCAGATTTCAGTCTAATACATTACTTACAGAAACATCGACATCAATGACTTGTCACGAAAGACTCACTCAGCTTAAATATTAAAATTGGTATTTCATGAAACAAACTAAGACCTCCGCTTATTCAAAATTTGTGGCCCCTTAAGTTTCTTTTTCATTTTCTTGTTTGGTGATGGTGTGTAACCTATGAAATCTAGATGTTGTGAAAAACAAATCCACCCCTAGCAGGCTGAAAATGATGATATTAAGCTGCAGTACCAAAAATGCCACCAATTAAGGGTAGTGTTAGAAACCCATTACAGTTGAGTTGCAGAGATTTCTTCCTTTCCAATGTGCAAATTGAGAAGGAACAGATGTGCTGGTCGCAAGTTCAGTTCAACGAAACAGAAATAGCCGCTGAGTGCCTTAAGAATTCCACACAATTATGCGAAGACACTGCAATCGATGGGACAAATATAACAGTGCACAAACTGCTGATATGGCAAGTTAACTTGATGAAGCCAAACTTGACCACCCAACTGAATAGTCGTAACCAAGTCAAGACCTGTTATTTTTCAATGAGCAGGTACTGTAAATTGGAGAAAGTTTGTGCATTATTTGAACTGATCTCATGAACACTGGCTGATTATTAAGGCTTGTATTGTATCACATTTGCTTGGCAATTAGCAGTATTCATGGAGCTGTGGTGTGCTATCTTTCAATTACACGCCTACTGTTTTTAAATTCCCCAGAATCCTTCTCGTCCATTCTATATTTATTTAACTGTCCCGTGCCATGTTCCCTGTCTTCAAATCTTTGCCAACTACGGTCATTTCCTCGAGACCCTCTATCATTCCCAAAAGACTGACGGGATGATCCACCACGGCTGTTTCCTCTAGACCCTCTGCCATCACCAAATGATCGGCTGTTTCCTCTGGACCCTCTGTCATCACCAAATGATCGGTTACCTCTGGACCCTCTGTCATCACCAAATGATCGGCTGTTTCCTCTGGAACCTCTGCCATCACCAAATGATCGGCTGTTTCCTCTGGACCCTCTGCCATCACCAAATGATCGGCTGTTTCCTCTGGACCCTCTTCCATCACCAAATGATCGACGGGACGGGCCATCAAAATCTTCAAAACTCCTTCTATTACGGCCATTTCCTTTAGAATCCCTACCATTTCTGTAAGACTGCTGGGACGATCCATCAAAATCATCATCACTGAACATATTTTCTCGGCCACCACCCATAAATCCCGAATTCTGGTTTTTGGTGAAGTTTCTTCTCCCAGAATTGTGCCTATTCCCATTATTCTGTCTGGATGGATTAAATTTGTCCCCTTTATTTTTTCTGAATGAATATGCCTCATGTATGTCATCATCCTCATCAGAGTATAAGCCAGCACCATCGTCACCCTCAGATTCAGAACCAAAGCTTAATTTCTTAGATGGACCTCTGCCATTTCTTCTTCTGCCAGCAGCAGAAACATTACCAGGTTTGAAATTGGAAAGAGTGGACCGTTGTTCTTTTGTAACAAAATCAAGTTCATCATCCTCAGATTCAGAGAATGATGTATTCTTGCGAATTGACCGGGATTGTACATTTCTTTGAGAAGTTGTTCTGTTACTTGCGTACCTTTTATCATCACTGCCTTCAATATCTTTTAATTCTGGCAAGTTTTCATCTTCCGAGAAATTACTTTTGTATGTTTCCATTCTACTACCACTATTATGAGTAGTTTCTAGCTCATAACTATCAACATCATCCTCATCCTCATCCTCAAAATCATCAAACCCTATTCCAGGTTTATGAAAATCACTATTAGCATATTCTTCATCAGGGGATCCTCGTACTCTGTTGTTCTTCTCAAGATTATCTTCCCACCCCCTATGATTTCCATGTTGAGCATTATTATCTGAAGAGAATTTTTCATTTATGGCATGAGTATCCGCATACTCAAAAGCAGCTACATCTGCACCATCTGATTCATTGTCATCAAAGTCAAAATTCCAGGCATTGGAAACCTCTTGTCGGCTGCCCATCTTATCTAACATAGGTTTGGATCCCTGTATTCTATCTTGCATTTTATTCTCCAGAAATTCATCAGGTGGGCGCTTACATTCACAATGAAAGCATACCATGTTTCTCCTGTAATTCAAGAAGTTGCACCTGCCAGAAGAGAAATAAACACAAGTCAAGCAAAAAAACATTTCAGCAAACATCAGCAACAGGGCTCACATCAGCAAACATAAGTCTGCATGCTATTAGTATTAATCATATCACAACACTTCACACTGTCCTAAGCTATAGATACGATCACTATCATTTGGGATGACCCTGTCAACGTCCTAATATCTACCCATTAGTTTTTTATAGATTTCTGTGGATTTTTTTTAATTTTAAATAAGATTATTTAAAAATAATTCTTCAAAATACAAACTCATAAAAATTACACTTTAAAGTATAAACCAAATAAATTTGTATAATGAAATATTAATAAAAACAAAAATTAGTCTTTCCAAAAAAACAAATTCAAGATAGTTATACTACAAAGTATAAACTCAAAATTAATGTCTTTAAATAAATTTAATTCCAAAAGTATAAATAAATAAAAACATAAATCCATAAAATCAAATTTTAAACAATTCTTCAATTGTTAACCTTTTTTCACCTATAACTTTGTTTTGGTCCCTTGATTCTTAAAAAAATATACATAAAAAAGTCTCCAACAATGTGTAGTGAGTATCCCTAGGTTGGATACCATGATACCCATACTCATGCCGTTAACAAACGAACAAATAAAATACTAGAATGCATTATGGGTACCCAGGTATCCATAGCGAATTTTACCTGCAAAATATGTAACGATTTTTTTATTCATCCCTAATTAAAATTGCAGCTATTCATGAGCACGCACATGAAAAAGGGAGAAAGAGACAGGGGGCAGAAGAGCAGAAACAGTGAAGGTTAATGTTAAAATTGAAGGACAAAACTTACTCAGGACACTCCCATTCTCCTGGCAGCAATTGTCTCTTGGGACGCTTGGCATCACACTGTAAGCAAGCAGTATTCTTTGCAAAATTCATGAATTCACACCTAAAAAGTGTTCAGTAATATGTTAATTCAATATCAGGAAAAATCAAGTTTGGTGATATCATCCAAGACTTATCACAATTTATTTCCCAGCCTAATCCTATATATTCAATTACTAGAAGGAGGAAGGAAAATAAAAAGAAAAATCGACTAGCGACAGCCATCAGGGGTATGCCCAAAAATAAAGGCACTCTGTTCAGAAGGAGTGTACCAAGCATAACAAATTTGTTAAAACAATGAAATTTTCACTTGAAACTGACAGTGGTCACTGGTCAGTTGGTAAAACTGTTATTGTTATAGCAAATAAATCAGAGAGATTAAGGAACATACTTAGGACAGAGCCAGTCCCCTTTTTTCATCTCAACATCATCCCGTCCTATTCGTCTCTTTGGAGGAGGAGGTGGTTGTTTCACTTTTGGTGGTGCTTTTTTAATCACAGGAGGGGGGAGATTTGGATCAATGGGAACTGAACTCAGCTTGACAACCTCGTGAAGCAATTTACGAACCACTGTTTTCACAGACTTCTGCTTAAGAAGTGACTTATTGATGACTGAACCATCAACAGGATCAAAACCAAAAGTGAGCAGGAGCCGCATGACATCAAGAGTCCGTGCCTCATCCTCTTTGTTTGTTAGCAGATATGCCCTTTCACAATTGTTTCTCAAGCTGCAGGAACTACAGACCTGATATCAATGAATTTCTCATCAAAATTATAAATAACACGTATTTAAATATTGAGTAATGTGTTGGGGATTAAACAATGAGACCAACTAAGAGAGATGGTAAAGGGGATCTAACAAAGAAAAAAGTGACATCTATGCATGAGTAGGAGAGGAATAAAAAGAATGCTAACAGAAAAAAAGAGTTCCTTTGCTGCCAGCCAACCACAAATACAGGCACACACAGATACTAATATAAATATGCAGTGTCCGTTGAATGGCCTAGATCATAACTTCCCTTCACTTACACATGAAGATGGAATAATAACTCAAACAAAGAAACTTTCCACATTCACAATTCACACAACCATTAAAAAAATGAACAGTTATGTTTGGCACCAAACAAATCGTGCAACACTTACATCTCCTTCGTCAAGGTGAACATGCTTTCTTAAAAGTTTTGCAGAGAAAACCACCTTTCTGTCCATAGTGGGGCATCCATAACCAACCAAAACTTGAATATCCTTCCTCGACAAGGACCTGAAATCAATCATCTAAATTTTCATCATTGTAGCGCATAGAATCTTCCCATAGACATATTCCGCAACAAAACAAAGCCCTAACAGCTACAATATCACTGATTTCATAATGCGTTTTTAAAATGTCAATCAATCAGAAATTGCCTTGAATAGCAATATCATCGTTGGCTTTTACAATAACTATCTTAAAAGTCATTTCTAATTTTTTATTGGTTAACAATGTAAAACATTTATTCACTACTGTCACTATGTTGCATAACCTAATCCATTCAATCACTAAAACGAATCAACAAACTTGGCTGCACAAACCTCAATATATCAAAACGGTCTCTTCCGTGATTGAGACACGCCATGTGAACGCTCTTGAAATCCTTGGTGAAATCAAATCCTTCAGCAACCTCAGGCGGATTGAACCCTGAGTCCTGGACCATTTTATCCTCGTCCCTCCTTTTATGGTCGAAGTAATTCTGGTGCACGAGCATTTCCATCAACTGGATCCACTCGGGCCACGGGTGCTCCAGCTCCACCGCCTTCTTGGGCGGCGGCTCCGGGGGGGTTTCATCTGCGAGGGAGAGTGCTGGCTCCGGTTGGATGTCGTTTTGAGGGGGTTCATCCTTGGATTGGCGCCAGGCTCGAATGCGCTGAAGCGTTTCGTGCTTTTGAGAACGCTCTTTTTCGATGGCATCGATCTGATCGAAGACGAAGCTGAGACGGGCGGAGAGGGAAGAAGGTTTGGGATTAGGGTTAGGGTCTGGTGGAGTTGAGGAGAAAGGTTTGGTGAAAAGGTGAGAGTGAGAAAAAAAGGGTTTAGGGTATAGATTGAGGCGTCTGGTTAGTAGAAGAGATAACGCACCATAACCAGAAGCCATTACAGATATCACAACAGTGCTGTGTTTGGGATTATGAGAGTATCGACTGCAAACCTAAAACCTCCATCAACACTCTTCCACAAACCTTAAACCCTACTACTTTCTACCATATAACTCCATCTTTGTTTTCTCTTTTTATTTCTTCAATTACATTTCCCCTGTTTTATTAAAAACTCAGGATATTAAATATTAACTAATGTTAATTACCTTTTTTTATTTACCTGGAAATAATATTTCAGTTCATTGTTCTTATAAAAAAAATTATTCCTGAAAACCATTTTATGCCTAGACTGAAGAAAAATAGTTGGTATTCAGCTTCTATAAATGTGAAAAACATTTTTATAATTTTAATTTTCATTACCTCAAAATATTGGTTTTACCACAATTGGAGATTAACATCTTTAATGAAGAACATTAATTATATTCAGATGGTTTTACTTTTTCTATACCACTTAATTGTTCTTTTAGTTTTTTTTCTTAAACTCATGCTTTCTTGCAAGTTTTTTTTGTTGCTATATTTTACTTTAATTTTGTAGATAACATATTTGATTATTTATTTATATG
>Ga0123341_1001525_pt1 | contig 17617 bp, 14 predicted proteins | sample Turbeapinknodule_FD_89959 | JGI IMG/M metagenome (GOLD analysis project Ga0123341, IMG submission 89959) | Root nodule microbial communities of legume samples collected from Mexico - Turtle bean Mexico pink nodule | ecosystem: Host-associated > Plants > Roots > Nodule | place: Mexico: Nepantla...
ATTTATATTTGATAAAAGAATACCTATTGTATTTTAATTAATTTTTAAAAAATAAAGAAAAATATTCTAAATAACAAGAATTCCCAATCTCCTTTTAGAATTAAATAAGAAAAACCTCCTTAAAATTTTAATTCACAATTTATAGCAATAACTAAGGAAATCCCTCATTCAATTTTATATATTTTGGTAAATTATTTAATTTTCCATTTTCCTTTATTAAAAATTTATCTTGGTTCAGAATTTAAGCTCAAATTAAACTGTTTTTTAAAGATAAAAAAAAATGTTAAAAAAAAAGAGTTTTGAGAGAAAGAAGGAAAGAAGAAAGAAAGAAAATGACGTTATCCCAAACTGCAAAAACTGCACGAAAATGAGGTCATAATAGCCATATTCTGCAAATCCCCGCCTTCCCCTCTCCGCCTTTTATTTCCCACTCTTCATTTCATTTCATTTCTACAGAGAGAAACCTTCCACCATGCACCACCACACCGTTAACCTTCCACCTTCCACCACCACCGTGCCGGCGGCGGTGAAGAATCTTGACCTTCCTTCGCTTCCTCCCAAAACTAAAGAGGAAGGCGAACTCTCTTCCGACGCCGACGACGAGGCCGAGGTATTCTTCCTCACGAAACCTATTTTTTCTTATCTTTTTCATTCTTCTCCAATTTGTCTTCCTCACGATACAATCGTTGACTTCCTCCTTCTTCTTCATCTTCTTCTTATTATTATGATTATTATTATTCAGTCCTTTGTTTGTTCTGTTTGTATCTCAGTCACAGAATTTTATTTATTGTTTTTTATTATGAATTGGGAACTCTGTAATTTGTCTTTGTTAGCTAGTGAATTTATCTAGGTTGCTGTAGATCTGAAGAACTACTCGGTTCTGTTTCTCTCCTGTTTGAGAACTATGCAGAGTTCGGCGTTTGTGTTTACTAATTGGTTTTGTTTTTATTTGGATAAAGCAGTGGAAATCGAAAAGGGAAGAGTGTCGAAATTTGATTGCATGTGTTGCTCTTGACTTCGTACTAATTTAAATTTATCATTTCTTTGTTTACTTTCTTTTTTGTTAATGAGTAATTTGTGTGCACCAGGATAATCTTGAAAGCTTGAATGTGCAATCCACTCCTGCTGTTGTGACTGGTTCTGTCCCATTGGTCCGAAAGAGTACACTCGGCGTTCAGGATGGTGAGATTTGCTAACTTTGTATTAAGTGTGTTATCAGCCTTATGTCTCTTCTCTTTTGGTGTCATCTTGAACTTCCCGTGGGTATATATAACTTGTCCGGGCTTATTGGTCTGGTTTATGGATTTGAAAACTTCATCTGAACTATTGCAAGATCTGGAAATGGGTATATTTGATGATATATCTATCTATGATTGCTGATATGATCTTTAGTTTTACATGTTGGATAAGAGCTTTTTTAATGTATTTTTCTTTGAAATCTTATTGTTGTTTTTTTGTGCGTCAAGGATTTCAAATCTTGGTTTAGTGTGCATATCATCTTTCAAAACTCATTTACTGGCTCACACAGTATCTAAATGGTAAATCTTATGGCAATATTTTACAGGCTCCACTAATGTACAGTTGCAAACTACCACACAACCAACTGTGCAGAAGGACTTAAAAAAGAACCAATTACCTCCTAAATCTTCTCCATGGATTGGCCATGTCGGCACTGATAAAAATCTTGTGATAAGCTTCTCTGATGATGATAGTGGTAGTGACCATGAAACTAAAGGTAATACATCCAGGTTAGATAGCAGTATAAAGAGGACTATCTCATCTTTGGGAAAAGTTAACAAGTTAAAGCAAACAAGTTTACCCAAGGAAGTGCCCAAGGGATCATCCTTAAGTCGCACTTTTGTCTCTTCAATGACCAAAATCCCTGGTTCTAATTCTAAGGGTGTTGGATCCATGCCACTAGCACAAGGATCAAGAGCTAGGAATTTCAATCTAGTGAACAAAAATTTAGTGCGTACACGGGATCAAGGATTGGTGTCAAATGACAATAAACTTCAGGATTTGCGGCATCAGATTGCACTTCGGGAAAGTGAGCTCAAGCTGAAGGCAGCCCAGCATAATAAGGAAAATGTTTCAGTTTTGAGTAAGGACCACAGTGCCATGAACCCAAAGAAGCCAGTGGTAATGCCTAGTAAAAGTACTCCTGTTTCCTCCGGACCTGCACAATTTGAGCCAACAGAGCCAGCTAGGAAGCGCTTGAAACATAGCACCTCTAATGGTGTCTCTCAAGCTGTTGAGAGTCAGCAAGAAGTTCCAGCTGTTAAATCTTTGTTGCCTCCAAAAGACTCTACATTAGGAAACTATTATCCTCAGGAAAGAAACAAGGTTGATCGGGGCCAAAAAGAGATTCCATTATGCAGAGCAGAGCCAAAATCTGGCATATCACGAAGGCAACCTGACAATAATCTTGACAATCCATTAGAAAATATGCCTCGTGGTAAATACTTTTTCTTCATATGCCACCTGTACCTTAAGCAACTTTGGTCTGCAAATTGGCTAATGAACTTTGTTATACTAATCTGGATTTTAGAAATTAAAGGAAGGTTTTAATCAAGCTACTTGTACTCTACATCAGATTCCTAAATCCCTAAAATTGAACAAATGTTTCCTGATTTTGTTTTTATCTTTTCAACAACCCCTTAGCTTTTAGGGTGCAGTGTTTTCATTATCATATCTCCAGATTCTGGCCACAAGTTTAAGCAAAGGAGCTTCCAAGTGCCATTGCAAAATTTATATAACGAAATTTTTGTCAAAATATAAAATCATATTGCCATGTCATATGAATGTGTGAAGTATTATTATCTAATCGGACTCAGCTCTTGATTTAAATCTTGGCTAAGTATTACAAAGCCAATCACTTGATAACAACCTTGCCCAAACACTAGACAGTCAAGCATGTTTAAGTTATTTTCTGTTTATAATCTCTCATGATCTAATTATACTGTGTAGGTGATGTCAATTATGGTTGCAATCAAACTGAAAAGAGTAGTAGGCTGGTGAACCCTGGTGTTGCTTCGAATCAAAATGCAGTGCCAGCAAATAGGAGTTCTGATACCGTGTCAAAAAGTTTTGTGAGTTATAGTTTATTTTACTTGACATTTTCCTTTTCTACTTTGTGACTTCAGAAAACTCCATCATTTGATCTTTGTAATAGACTGACTTTTTTTTATTTAGTAGTGTAGTATGGACTTTTTGAACTTGTTATTGTTGTGCCTCTTCACTGTTTTTCTTATAACAGTGTGGGTCCCAGTAGGTCATAAGATAAACCAAGTTAAACTTTTTACAACAAGACAGTGATATTTCTAATATAATTTTGAATTTCTTGATATTGTGATTCTGTTGTCTTTAACAATGCCAAATGATGTAGGATTTTTTTGTACATCGAGTTCTTCCCTGAATAAATTTCTGGTATTAGACATTGAGATAAAGAGGCCTATAATATGTATGACATTATAGTCTTATGTGTTTTTCATCTTGTTTGACTCCCTCTCCTCTCATGTAGGAAGCATTAAGCAATGCAGTTCTTTTGAATCATAATGGCAATGTAAATGCCTCAGAGCATACCAACGTAGATTTTCAGTCATTTTTTGGTATGGAAGAATTGATAGACAAGGAACTTGAGGAAGCTCAAGAGCACAGGCACAAATGTGAAATTGAAGAAAGAAATGCTCTTAAAGCTTATCTTAAAGCTCAGAGGTCTCTGCTTGAGGCTAATGCACGATGCACCAATCTTTATCATAAAAGGGAATTGTATTCAGCCAAGGTACGATCTTTAATTTTAAGCAGTTCTGGCTTATCTTGGCCTTCAGGGCAGCATCAACATCCTGATATAGAGTTGGATTACTTACCTAGACTTGGATATGAAATGCCCACATCGAGCTGTCAGAGGTTGGCTGAGTATAATGGTATCAATAATCCCAGTTTTGATTTTAATAACCAAGGGATCAATAAGAGGAATTCCAATATATCCAATCACCATGTAACTCGAGCAAATTTAGGGTCTGAACCTTTTGGTGAGCCAGATGCCAGTACATCAGAGCCACTGCCTCAAAGGGATAATTATGCTGCAGATGAAAATTACTCTCCCTCAGATGAATTAGGTACATCAGCTAATGAAAATGAAGAGAGCTCTCTATCTGGACATGTTTCTAATCATCACTGTGATGCTGACTATTTTAGGAAACAAGACTCTGTTTCCAAATTAGTGGACAGAGATACAACATCAAATGCAATTTTTTCTTGTGATAATCCTGAGGATTCTTTGCTTCTTGAAGCAAAATTAAGATCTGAATTATTTGCACGATTCGGAGCAAGAGCTAAGAAGAGAAGCAATTCGTGTAATGAAGTAGAGCCTGCTGCTGAACGAGGAGGTGAAAATGAGGTTGGAAATGAGAAAACCCAGGTGCTTCAAAAAGTTGCTGTTCCACACTCTAGGGCAGAAGATATTGATCTTAAAGGTCTTTCTTTTCCTTCAATAAGTGTGTTCTGGTGTGGTGTTTTTCTTATATAGATACAAGTTACAACTGTTAAGTCCTGTACTGATCATGAATCCTTAGCTATAAATGTAGCATATGTAAACTGTATAATTCATATGCTCTTATCTATCCCCCTCTCCCTTGCAGTCACTTTTCTATATCTTTGCTAAAATATATATTTAATTTTTCTAACATGAGTATCTTTGGCACCAAATATTTTAGATTACTAATTTACTATGACTGTATCAACTGTTAATGCAAAAAAAAAAGAACAGAAATCATAGTTCGTATGCTTTTATAGTCAATGTAAGTCTTCATCTCTTGAAATCAGTTCATATGAATGCTGTTTTTAATGCATATATTTTACTATAATTTATGTCTTTTGTCAGCTATTTCGAAAGAATGTGCTTGGAGTATCTATCATATATTTAATGATAAGGTTTTCGTATCATTCAATGTTGGTTTTTGAGTACAATTAGTTTCCTTTATTGAATCCATGCCATCCTTTCGTGCATAGAAATTGTTTATAAGGAGCCTGTTGTAGGCAAATATATGCTACCTAGTTGGTTGCTCAGTTTTTATGATTGTACTCCAAATGTACAGGCTATGATTTTAGTGGCTGAAATTTCTCCAAATGACTGGCCGTTTTAGTTCAACTTTATCATGTTTTTTTTATGGACTTGCATGTTTATAACTTGTTTTGAATATTTTGTTCAATAAATCTAGGCATTGAGAGTCATGAAAGGAGTGTCTTTGTGGACATGAGTGAGAATCAAAGTCAGCAAAACATTGGTGGAAATTCTTTGATTGTCAACCACAGCATTGGTTCAAGTGTTCAAGGAGATATGCCTTGTGAAGGTCACCTGTCTACAAATACATTAGACATCCCACCTTTGATTTTTAGGAGTGCATTCAGTAAGCTGAGAGGAATGTTTCCATTCAATACAAATCAATTACAGAGTAAAAATATGTTTATTAATGCTAATGATGCTCCAAATGGAAATTCTACTTCCCTCAGTTCTAATGAAAGAAAGTGTAGCAATGTTTTAGCAATATCAATGCCTGTCAATATTGGAAATTTACTCTCAGATGACAGCTCCTATGGCCACAGTGCTGCAGTTGATCCATTTTGGCCACTTTGCATGTTTGAGCTGCGAGGAAAATGCAACAATGATGAGTGTCCCTGGCAACATGCTAAGGACTATGGTAATGAAAACATTCAGCACAGTGATTCTAATAATGCAGGTATAAAAAATAGTTATTGTTTTGAAACCTATTTTCGTCCTTGTCAAACTTTGAAAATTTCCATGTGGTATTCTTTGGGTGCTTTCGAAAGCTGAAATTTTGCACATATGATATAGGTAGGTCATTGAACAACAAAATTATGTAAAAAGGTGCATGTGCAATAAAGCTTATACATTGTGTGAACCATGTTGGGTTTTGGGTTATAATAGTTCAATTATTAGAGCATTTTAATCTGGAGCTACGTCAGAAATACTGATGTTTTTAATGAGAGGTTGTGTTAAGCCAATTTTCAGTTAGATGTAGCATGGATTGGGAAAATTAATTAATCTCCTCATTTTTATTAAAATTCAGCTTGGATTTTAAAATGACAGACAAACAAAGGCATATTTTTCTTCAAAGAGTGACTTAAGAAAGAAAAAATGCAATAAAATGAGAGAAATGACAAAGAATAAATGACTTTCGAGTCTCTAAATATCTAAAATATGCTATTTGTACAACACAATTACAGCCATGAGATGTGTGATGTGATAGAGAGATAAAGTGAAAAAGTGTTGTATATAAATTGTTCTATTCTATAAATAACACATTTTAATATCTTATGATTTGCTAACTTAAACTCTAATGGCACTGTTTTGTAGGCATCTAATACTTCCTTGAGCTATATTTAATGAACAAATCCTTGTAATTCAGATTTCAGATTAAACTACTAAAATTCCTTCTTGACGCATGAAAATGATTTCTTTATTCTTCATCAAAGGCGAACCACAATATTGAAAAATCTAGAAATGTGTAGTGTATTGACTTGACTATTAAGTAATACTGTAACTCCATCATCGACTACTAACCATAAACAGTGTGGATATTAAAAAATGGAATTTGATCACAGAATCTGAAGTATATTATTTTTAGATTGCTTTTCTGAAGACTTATTGACTATTTTTGTCAAGGGAGATTACCATTGCATCAACAGAATTGGGATGGTGTGGCAAAAGTTCCGGAGTGTCACAAAGCTACTGTCCTACCAACTTACCTTGTTGGTTTAGATACTCTGAAAGCAGATCAATTTGCATATAAACCTGTTGTGGTGCATAGAAACGCTCAATGCTGGCAGAAACATTTCACCCTTACTTTAGCTACTTCAAGTCTGCTTGGAAATGGCATACCTGTGGATGGTCCGTTACTGAATGGTGGTAATGAACGCATAGAGGTCCATGGGGCATGGAACAAACAATTGTCTTCTTTTCATTGGAGGAGTGGATCTGGGGTTTGTTGCTTTTAACTATTTTTTTGTTTTGTTTATTACACTTCTATTGGTTTTCTATTATTATCTTTTTAATTATGTTTCAGTCTAAGACTCCAAGGTTATCACTCAGATGCAGAAGTGAGCAAAATGGGTCAACTGTAATTATTTTTTGATTTTTTATGATTTTATTTTGGTTTTGTAGAATCATTTTTAGGATTTATTTCTTTATACGTGTGATGGTTAACAGTTAGAAAAATGCATGCTTGCCAACAAGTTTTATTGTGCCTATAGAGGGATCTAATTGAATTGAAAATAGGATAAAATTTTAATTTTCTATTTTATTCCTAGAACACTTACCCTGTGGATTCTAGGTTACATGGTGAAAATGTTCAGTCCTCTCATGTCTCTTTAGTCCTTCTGTCCATTGTCACACTTCCATTCTTATATTTTGTGTAATTGTTATTGTCTGTACATATATATATATTGTATGTTAGCTGTTTGTGTATGTAGCTTGATGAACTAACCAAAGAGTTTCTTTCTAGTCATGACTATAGTTCTTGGAGCTTTAAATGAGTTAATTTGAGAACTTGGAGTGGAAAAGTATTTATTTTGTAAAAGGAAATTTTCCCCTCCAGTTTTATGGAGAACTTTCATGTGTATTTAACTATATCCCTGGTCAACACGTTCATTAATCTGGTTTTGATACCCTAGTTCAAATTTATGGATTCCTAGTATTCCTTTCTGCATACTAAATTTCCATTTATTTATTGCATACTTAACCAAATTAAACAGGCTATGGCTGATAGTGAACAATCTGTTGAGATGGCTCTTCTTATTCTCAACCATGAAATTAATAAAGTGCAGGGTGTAAGGAAGGTAACAGTTGCATTTGGACTGTGTGAATGGTTAGTGTTCAATTCGTCCACCTATTTCCATCTCAAATTTTGGATTTTCCAGGCCCTATCTGTACTGTCAAAAGCACTGGAAAATGATCCAACATCTGTGGTTCTCTGGATTGTTTATCTACTCATTTATTACGGAAATTTGAAGCCAAATGACAAGGATGACATGTTCTTGTGTGCGGTATGTTTTTCTTTGCTTCCTAATTTTGTGTAGTCTGTGCCCGGGAGAATATTTCCTTCGTCTGAAAGGAGAATGGGGAATTTATGAAAATATATTTAATATAGATGGTAAACTCAGTAAATCTACTGATAGACTTTATGTATTATCCAGATTCTGGATAGGTTGTGGTTTGGTTTGTGTGATAACTAATGGTGTCTTTCTGTTTTGCTTCTATTTCCCACGTAGAAGTAAAAATACAAATCCAAAGTACATTTCCTCCATCCATCATTTTACATAATATAAGAAGAACTTTAGTTATACACCCAAACATATCGTTAGAACCTGTCTATCATTTTATAGAAGGCTAGTTATTGGCAAGTATATTCAGGGAATGACGGGTGAATGGTTGAATTAAAAAGCATTTTAAGACAGTCTTGTTCGGAACGTGGGCTATTGTGTGTTTATTTTTTTTAGTTTTGTCCTTCTGTCTTTAGATAAGAGAGAATTTCTTGGTCTCTACTTCAATTCTCTTTTAACTTTTTGTTAGCTTGTTAATTCTTCCTTTTGAGAACTGAATGTGGGCTGTGAAAACACTCAACTGTTGTTTCCCAGGTCAAGCTCTGTGAAGAATCTTATGTACTGTGGCTCATGTATATCAATAGTCAGGGAAAGCTTGATGACCGACTGATTGCCTATGATACTGCCCTTTCAGTTCTCTGTCAGCATGCATCTGCCAATCCCAAGGACAAAGTACACGAAAGTGCATGCATATTGGACCTTTTTCTGCAGATGATACATTGCCTATACATTTCAGGGAATGTTGAGAAGGCCATTGAAAGAACTTATGGAATATTCCCTACAACAACAAAATCCAATGAGCCGCATCATCTGTCACTCTCAGATATACTCAATTGCTTAACAGTTTCTGACAAATGTGTATTCTGGATTTGTTGTGTTTACTTAGTTATTTACAGGAGATTGCCTGATGCTGTAGTTCAGAAGTTTGAATCTGAGAAAAATCTTCTTGATATTGAATGGCCCTTTGTCAATTTATCTGAAGATGACAAGGAGATGGCTATTAAACTTGTGGAAACAGCTGTTGAATCTATTGATTCTTTTGTCTATAACGAATCTGGAAAAAGTGAAGTTAATCTCAGGTCTGCTCAACTTTTTTCTCTCAATCATCTGAGATGCATGGCTGCCCTTGATAGCAGAGAATGCTTTAGAGATTTGCTGGATAAATACATTAAGTTGTATCCGTCGTGCTTAGAACTGGTCCTGGCATCAGCTCGTATACAAAAACTGAATATTCATGTTGATAGTTTCATGGGATTTGAGGAAGCCATTAACAGATGGCCAAAAGAAGTTCCTGGTATACATTGCATCTGGAATCAGTATATTGAAAATGCCCTCCACAATCAAAGAACTGATCTTGCAAAAGAAATTACAGTTAGATGGTTCCAAGATGTTTGGCAAGTACAAGATCTCCCTATTGAAGGGATGAAGATCACTGACAAGGGTAATTCTTGTAGCTCATTCGGAATGGGTGCAAAATTTGTTTCAGACAGATCCAGCACTGATCATAAGCTAATAGATACAATGTTTGGATTTCTTAATCTTTCTCTCTATAATTTTTTCCAGAATGATAAAACAGCAGCATGCACAGCTTTTGACAAGGCAAAGAGTACTGCTAATTTTGGAGGTTTAGAGCAATGTATGAGAAAATATGTGATGTTTCTGGTTTATGATGCGTTGAGCTTGAAGGAGGATGGTCCCGATGGTGCCATTAAGAAGATTTTAGAGTTATATACAGATGCTTCCTCTCAGGCATTGCTAGTCCCCAAGGTGTTGACAAGAAAAATTGTTGACAACATCAAGAAGCCAAGACTACAGCATCTCATTAGTAACATAATTAGTCCGGTTACATTCGACTGTTCTCTACTAAATTTGATACTTCAATCATGGTTTGGTTCATCTCTTCTACCCGAAACTACTAGTGACCCCAAACATTTGGTTGATTTTGTTGAAGCCATTATGGAGGCCGTTCCTCACAACTTCCAATTAGCTATTACTGTGTGCAAACTATTGATCAAGCAATACAATTCTTCTGACTCAAAACCAGCCAGTCTTTTGTTTTGGGCTTGTTCAACCCTGGTAAATGCAATTTTGGATTCCATGCCAATACCACCAGAATACGTCTGGGTGGAAGCTGCTGAGCTTTTGCACAATGCTATGGGCGTTGAGGCAATACTTGACAGGTTTTATACAAGGGCTCTAGCAGTGTATCCATTTTCTATCATGTTGTGGAAATACTTCTATAAGCTATATATGACCAGTGGACATGCAAAGGATGCTGTTGATGCAGCAAAAGAAAGGGGTATTGAACTTGATTAACTAAAGATTTAGGAACTGATTCGGAATGTATGGTTTGGTAGGATCAACATAATTACAGATGGGAAATTAGATGCCAGTTTTGCACCCAACCTACACGCAAAAAACAATTTTGTATCCACACATGGGAAAGCTAGTCCACCATAGGGAAATGTTAATAACTCTTAGATACTTCTTTTAACATTTTTTTATCATTGGGTGAAACCTTGTGCTGGCAACACAATAACTTGAACCTTATCTCTATTTAGGTATGAGCAACATGAGGTTTTATCTGTTAGTGTTGAAGGAGTGTCAGAGTTGAGTTACTATCATTTCTTCCACGTTGTACGCTGGACATGGTGGTATCATATTTTGAATATTCCAATTTTGTAGACTTATACTTTTTTTTTTTTGAAAGATTGTAGATTGTTACTTGACAGAAGGAATGAAAGAAAATATTACCTAAGGTCTTGTGCTTGGTGTTGTTTTTTATTCGTTTGAGGTGACAGTTCATTGTGTTTTACCCGTTTAAGCATGTTCTTTTGTTTATTAAAGTTTACAAAATTAGGAAAGAGAATAAGTAAACAGGATATGAAATTCACAAATTTTTTTATTTTTAATATTTTTCGACTAATAAAAGAAATGTATTTAAAAGTGTTATTGACTCTCTTTTTACGAATATTTTCATTATTTCTCTTCAAATACCAGGCCTCGAAATTCAATGGTTAACAAAACTAAGTTAATTATATGATTGAATGGTAGCATTAACCACATAAATGAAATTAGAATGATAATAGAAGAATTTGAGGTTGAAAGTTTCCAGAATGCAATGCCTGTTAGAAATAAACAGAATGAAATCAAATGAGTATGTTGTTCTTAGCTATATATTCTAGTCACACCCATTTATACAATTATTTGTAAAAATATTAATGGATTTAGATGTTATTATAAAAATTATTATTAATTAGTTGTATATAGAAAATAAGTTATCAACTAATTATTTTTCTATCCATGTATGTTTACAACATACCCTTATTAACTTTTCATTCGAAATTTTTATTGATCTCAGATATTTAAATTTATAACTTTATGGCGTCACATATTTTATATTTTACTTTGTGAATCATTCTTATAATTTTTTAAAATTGCAACGAATATACTATCTCTTACTGCTAATTAAGCAAAAACACTTTTGTTTTCTAAATCTACGCCTACAATTCAAATTTAATGTTAATCACTTAATGCAAAAAAAGAAGATAATTCTTTATCTAAATCAACTTTTATACTATGAATTTGAAGTAACTACTAGATTGGAATATTTATAAATAATTATCAAGAAAAATTATTACTAATCCTACTACTAAAAATGTGCTCGAAGAATACTGTAGCGCTACAAATCTCAATATCCTTATACGAATGAATCCTCAATTGTTTATTTGAAAAAAATATATATGATGTTTAAGTCCTAAAGAACACAAAAATGATAATATATGTGTCAAACATGAATATGAGTGTATTGAATAAGATGAATTGTACTTCATGGAGAATTTGTCTTTAAAGGACCTTTAGAATGACTCTTAGGTTGACCTTAATGGTAGTTATTATGGTTCTTAAGTAGTCGCTCAACGTTTACAATTCATTGAATTGATCGTTCAACTCATGATGGACATTTATATAATTAGAGTTCGATTTTAGAATACTAATAGTCATTTCGAGTTAAGGACATTTCTAACTTTACGACGGGTAGGTACATAAATCGATATGAAAATTATAGTAAAGTCTGTAATAACCTTAATCTCAAGTTACTTCATATTATTAACTTTTATAAACAGAATGACATTTCTCTGAACTCCTCTATTATTTGCAGCAATGAATTAATTGTGTTTGAAAATAACCATCGAGTTATCAGGGTTTGTTCCGATACACTCAATAGTTCCACATAACTTAGGAATTGATGTCAATAACAATTTATATATACATTTCTCTCTAATTCATCGAAACATTTTTTAAAAATAACAAAATTTCAAATTCTAAAAAAATAATACTTCGACCTGTATGCTACCTCAACAAATATGACATTGAGATAATTACAATAGTCATTCGTAAGTTACTAATAAAATAAGACTTATTTCATTATTTTAAAATTCAGATTAGAGGAACGCAAATTTATCAATTACTTTAATCAGTCCCAATTAAGAATATTTCTTAATCTTGAAATCATACATGTATTCTAAAACCTTCTAAAAAGAGCAATTTATTATTGTATCCAATTTGTTTACTATGATACGCAAATCAATTTAAATGAAGTTGTTCTAAATTAATCCGCAGTGTCAACCATATGCTAAAAAAACCTCTTTTATAGTTATAGATAAATTAAAACTCTCAAAATTATTATTTTTAAAATGTGTTTATAAGAATTATTATTTATTAATATTAACATTGATTCCGTTTTCTCCTTTTTTTTGGTGTTTAAAACGAGACACTATTCCCTCTCACGGTAATTTAGCTATAACCGCGAGAATTCAAATCCCTGAATTTGGCGAGATGAGGCCAGAGAGCCTTTTGCTACTGCGCCACCGCAGCGAGAAGTGCTCCGTCGGCTGTCCCGTACTAAATCGCTGCCTCCACGGCGGCGTTCCCTGCCACTCCATCACGGAGTTTGTCGGCGAGAGCGGTTCCGGCAAGACGCAGCTCTGCCTCCAACTCGCCCTCTCCGCCCAACTCCCCTCCTCCCGCGGCGGCCTCTCCGCCTCCTCCATCTTCATCCACACCGAGTTCCCCTTCCCCTTCCGCCGCCTCCGGCAACTCTCAGGCGCCTTCCGCACGTTGCACCCCGACCTCCCCGACCCCTGCGACCGCGTCTTCGTACGCGCCGTCCACTCCGCCGACGAGCTCCTCCACCTAATCCCAACCATCGAAACGTTCCTCTTGTACTCTCGATCTCGGTGGCGGCCGGTGCGAATCGTCGTCATCGATTCCATCGCGGCTCTCTTCCGCTCCGATTTCGAGAACACCGGAGCAGACCTCCGGCGCAGGTCGTCGCTGTTCTTCGGAATCTCGGGCGGATTGCGGCGGTTGGCGAAGAGATTTGGGCTGGCGGTGGTGGTGACGAATCAGGTTGTGGATTTCATCGGAGATGGTGATGTGAGGGTTGGGAATTTGAGTAATGGGCTTTTTTCGTCGGGCCGACGGGTCTGCCCTGCCTTGGGCCTGTCTTGGGCCAATTGTGTTAACTCGAGGGTGTTTTTATCGCGTGATGAGGATGGGCCTGTGAGAATGAGGAAAATGAGTGTTGTGTTCGCTCCTCATTTGCCGCATTCTTCTTGCCACTTTCTTATCAAAGGAGAAGGCGTTCTTGGAGTTGAGGATTTGCAGCCCCAACAAGACAAAACTGTTTGACTTGTTTTCACCAACCAACCTTCTACACTCTTATGTATATATATTTATTATCTTCACTCTGCAACACCACACCATAACTTATTCTACGGGTTTCAAGCTGTGATTAACTGTAATATATCAAATCAATGATGAACTTTGCATATAACTTTTTACCTTGCAAACAATGATTTCTTTTTGTCAAACATGTTGTAACAAGTTCTTCTCTATTTGCATGCTATAATACTGGTTTGAGAAATGGATGATCCTTGCTTATGAGCTCCAACCCAACTATACCCGGGTTTTTTCTTCAATCCATGGTCGATCATGTTTGATCTTGTTCTTCTGGCATCGATCCACCTACCACATTGAGCATATATGTCTGACAAAACTACAAAATGAACTGCGTTTCTTGGTTCAAGTTTATGGAGGTGATGAAGGGCAACCTCTCCTAACTTCACATTGGAATGCATTTTACATGCTCCCAGGAGGGCACCCCAGACCTGAGCATCGGGTTCTGTTGGCATTCTATCAATTAAACTCAAAACTTCGTCGAATAAACCAGCACGGCCTAAAAGATCCACCATGCAAGCGTAGTGTTCCATGCTGGGTTGAAGATTGTGCTTCTCGATCATGGCATGGAAAATGTTCTTTCCTTCTGGAATCAAACCAGCATGTCTGCAGGCAGATAGTACACTGATGTAGGAAAGTGAATCAACATGGACATGGTTCTCTTGCATAAGTGAAAAAAGTGCGAGGGCAAGTTCACCTTGGCCATGCATTGCATAACCTGAAAGCATTGCATTCCATGAGTTCGTGCCTTTATTTTCCATCTCATGAAAGCATTTCTCTGAATAACTGAGTTGCCCACATTTAGCATACATGTCAATAAGACTGTTTCCGACCAGGGTACTTGATATAAATCCCATTCTGACTATGCAGGCATGAAAAGCCATGGCCTCTCTTACCATTGACAAATATGTTACAGCCGGAAGGATGATCACAAAGGTGACTAAATTGGGCCTTACACTTTCTAATTTCATTTGGTTGAAGGTGGAAAATGCTTCATTAGCACCTCCATTATGCAGGTACCCTGCAATCATCACATTCCAAGGTACCTCATCCTTTACATGCTTGATTAATTGAAACAAGTTTTCAGCTGAGAAAAGGCTTCCGCATTTTGCATACATGTCTATTAGAGCAACTCTTACATGCACGTCACATTCAAAACCACTCTTTATAGTATTTCCATGAAAGCAGCTTCCTAGATCTAGGTCATCCAGAAGGGAACAAGCTGAAACCAAACTCACCATGGTTCCACTATCTGGTTGAATCCCAGTTAACTGTAATGTATGGAACATTTTGAAGGCAAGACGCGGGTCACCAAATTTGGTAAACCCATTTATCAAAGTATTCCATGCCACAACATCTTTATACTGCATTCTGTTGAATAATGCTATAGCATACATAAATAATTCACATCTAGTGTACATGGAGACAAGGGTTGTCGCAACTGAAATATCAGACACCATGTCTGCTTTAATAGTGTAGCAGTGCACAATCTTACCTAACCCCGCATTTGAAATGTCTGCACATGCAGAAACAAGAATTTTCAGAATCGTTTTATCTGGTTTCAAACCTTCATGCCACATCTCTTGGAATATAGACAATGCTTCTCCAGAAAATCCTGCTTGGACAAGAGCTGATAAAAAGGCAGACCAAGCAACCAAATCTCTTCCTTTAAGACTCAGAAACAACTCTTTAGCTTTTTTCAACTCACCACATTTTGCATACATGCTCACAATAGGAGTAGCAACAACAATATCTGACATTATCCCTTCGTGTAAAGCATAATGATGAACATCCCTCCCTTTCTCTAGGTCTCTCATCTCTGCAGCCGCTAAAAGGGAATTCACAACCGATACCTTATTCATCTTGATACGTTGTTGTTTCATTTTATCAAGTAATTGAAGCACCTCAAAGAAACAGCCATGATGTACATATCCAGCCATCATCGTTGCCCACGAGACATCATCTTTAACCTGCATCTCGTCAAATATCCGACGAGCCAAATTCACCTCACCACATTTAGAGTACATATCTATCAATGAATTAGAAACCACACCAAATAAACCTCTCCTAACCACATAACAATTAATAGACTTGCAAGAACCAACATCCTCTAGTTTAGAAACAGCCGGAGCCAAGTTCAAGATGCTCACAGAATCAGGCTCCACACCCTCCTTCTGCATCCTCCGAAATATTTCCATTGCTTCACAAGGGTTTGAGCTCTGGGAATACCCTGAAATCATTGTATTCCAGGAAGCAACATCCTTCATGGGCATTTTATCAAATACCTTTCTTGCACTGTCCAAGTGACCCATCTTACAGTACATATCAACAAGTCCAGTCCCAATAAAGACATCACACTCTAACTCCCTGGAAGTTATATCTTGGTGAATGGCAACACCCTCACGGAACTTCAAAGCACCAGTGCAAGCCTTCAAAACAAAGGTGAATGTGTACTTGTCAGGTTCAAGTCCCACACATAACATTCTATGATACAATTTTATTGCTTCCTGGAATAGACGGAGTCTAGAATAGGCTCTAATCAATGAGTTCCACAGAATTAGAGGTGGGTTTGTGATTGATATAGGTGTTGATTGAGCCAAGAAGGTGCACTGTTCTGAGACAATTAAACGGGCATGGATTTGGTGCAAAGGGTTCAAGTGTTTGCATGAACGAAGAAGGTGAAGGTAGTAGTGATTATGGTTGCAATATTGTTGAATGTTGGTGGTGGTTGGAGAAATTACAAAGGCATCCGAATGAACATGCCGAGGGTGATGGTGAACTGAATGTGTCGCTGTTCTCATTCTCAATCTCAATCTCATTGTCATAGTTTAATCTTTCTTTTCTTCACAAGCTTGCAACACTCCTCCATAACATGACCACAACCTAGGACCTGCTAAGGTTTTGGTTTCATATCCTTTACTACTTATATTTGCACATATGACATATTAACACTCTTAACAGTAGAAACATATACTTTATTTAATAAATCAATGTTTTATTTATTTTTATTTAAAAATATTATTATATTATTATAAATAGTATCAACAGAACTTTTTTCTTGACTGAAATTATAAATCAACTTACTCATTCATCTTATTTTATTTATTATTTCGCATGAAATGTATTTTAATTTCTTGAAGCTCAAAATTGATTTTATTTCATACATTTTAAAACTATTGGTTTTGATTTTTGTGAAATGTGATAAATTTTAAAGTGAAGTATATCAATAAATGTGTAATGGAAGAGAAAGTCTCGTTAAAAATAATCCCATTATTCTATAAAATTAGGATATATTTCACGTTTATAAAATAATAATATTATTATGCTATAAATAATAATATGTAATAAAAATGAAGTAAAAAATTAGTGACAAAATTCATTGCATCTCAAAGATAACATGAACAAAATCACAATTTTTATATACGGACTAAAACAAATTTGAACAAAATCTTTTTACTGTTATTTCCACGCGTGTGCTGTAAAAAAACTTCTATTATTTTAAATATGTGATGTCTTTTACTTTAGTCTACAAATTCAACTAAATTCTTGTCTAACATAAATTTAACCTTTGAGATAAATTTCAAACATGAATTTATATTGTATTAAACTAAATTTCTTACTAAGTTTTTCTATGAAAAACTTAAAATGTAACTTGTTTTAGTTTTTTTAATATGGTAACAATATTATGTTACTTTTATTATATTATTTAATATTATAAACAAAAAATTTTGGTAAATAATTTTAAATCTTCCTAAAA
>Ga0123341_1001526_pt1 | contig 17616 bp, 10 predicted proteins | sample Turbeapinknodule_FD_89959 | JGI IMG/M metagenome (GOLD analysis project Ga0123341, IMG submission 89959) | Root nodule microbial communities of legume samples collected from Mexico - Turtle bean Mexico pink nodule | ecosystem: Host-associated > Plants > Roots > Nodule | place: Mexico: Nepantla...
ATACAAAGGAATACAAATAAAAAATAATGTATTTTTATTATAATATTATTTTATTTATATGCTTATTGTTTATATAATTTTATTCATTACTACATTTACAAATAATTTAAAATAAAAATAATATAATGAATCTCGTAATAAAGACTAATCAATCAAACACATCCATCACACCAAAAATACGGTAATTAATTATGGGTGACACAACTTATTTTCATTTTCACATATATGGGATGGACTATTTGCTTACCAAAACACCTCTCTGCACTTTCTTTCAAAAGCAACTCCACCAACTTTACACACGAAACAAACTGATGAGAGAGCCCCCAATTACACACAACCACATAATAAGAAGGATGAAGACCTAGAAGATGTTTATGGATTTATTTACAAATATGGATCTAATTGGATATTTGTTTATTTTTGTGGATCCAATCAAAAAGACAACTCTAGGATGAAAACGTACAAACATATCTAAGAAGACATTCGACTCATCAAAACATAAACTAGAGTTTTGGTCAAAAGAACACAAGAAGATTGAGATTCGACCGACTAGTCAACATTATTTTTGGGCTTAGTTTTAGCTTAAATAAATTGTAAAAATTTGTTTAGGATTTCATGGGTCATGTATTGGACCTGATAGCATAAAATAATTGGACCAAATATTTGGGCAAGTAGCATAGATTTTTGGGCTTGTATTTGGACCAATAGTAAAATAGGTCTAGTTAGAGTTAAGGCAGTTTCTTCCTGCACCCTGCACCTCCACAATATAATGCAAAGACAAAAATATCCCTATTATTTTTTAAAAACCCCAAAATACACATAAGACTCAGACTACTCTTTCTTCTTCTGGACAATGCAATTCGGTAATTTTACAGAATGGGAAATCCGCATTTATTTTTTTGCATTCCGGATTGGGAAATCCATAAATCTTCTGGATTGGTGAATCCGGTAATCTTCCAGATCCAACAATCCGTAACAAAAATTAGACTTCCGGATTCAGCAATCCGGAAATCAACAAGTTGCTTTCGAAACACCCCTTTATTTGAAAAAAAACACGAATCACTTTCGGATTGATGAATCCGTAGCACACACTCCTGGATCCCAATATCCAGTAACCTAAAAAACTCTAGTTTTTTCAAATAAAAAGGTGAAGGTCAGTTTTGGGATTTAAAAAATTGTGGGGGTGCAGGAAGAAAAACGTAGAGGTGAGGAAGAAGAAGCCTAGGGTTAAAAGTGACTAGTTAGGGTAATAATTGGGCTTCTTTGAGCCCAATGTAGTCCTAAAACGTCTAGGATATATTAGAAGAAGAAAATTAATTGGCATGGAGCACATGGACGTCCACATGGCAACCTAGAAGTGGAGAGGATTTAGCTTGAAAGGTGTGAGCTAAACATGGAAAACATGAGTCCACGTGACATCTTCTCATTGGAGAGTTTTATTTTGAATTTTCAAAATTTGGCTCCAAAATGTTCAACCCTCTCTCCTATAAATTAATGTGCTTGTCTCACATTTTAATAAGATCAATATTAAATTTTATGCTACCAAGTTGCTAGCTCTGACACTTCCTTGTCTAAACCTCTTTAGGATAGACACATTTGGTCTTCTTCTTCACCTCTCCAAGTGATATGGCACAATCAATCACTCTTCTTAGACTTCATGCGCCTTCAAGAAATCTATAGTTCCATTGGAGTTATTTTTGTTCCATTTCCTCCATCAAACTTTCACCAGTCATCTCAAAATTCCAAGGAAACAAATTGACAATGAAGGCCCAAACCCATCACAAACTCAACTCACATGAATAATCACAACCACCAACTTTGGCAAGGAAGAACGAAAGTTTAAAGTTCTAGCAAATGAACTCATTTGTATTTAGGGTTTACATTTTCATGCATGTACAACCAACTTTTTTTTTCAGTTTCTTTCAAACAAGAGCGAAGCATTCCTTTCTACATCTTCCTAGCACATCCACGCCTTCACTTCCTTGCAAATCAACAAATACAAAGACGTGAGTCTTCCTCAATCCATCTACATGAATAGTTCTCACTCGGATATGATATTTATAATTATATTTATACGTATTATTTTATATATATTAACATATGTCATGACTATTATATGAATATTAATGATAATTTTTTTTTCATATTTATTCCAGTAATTTAAAATTTAGTTTGATTTTTCATATTAGAAAAAAAAAGTAAAGTATTATAATTTTAACAAACCAACAATCCGTGATAGTGAAACTCATTTTCTCTTAAATTCACTTATAAGTGAGTCACATGATATTCACCACCAAGAGACCAACCCATAACGAGCCGAATTAAACCGCAGATAGGCAGAAGCCAATTTTTGACAGGTCTAGTAACTCTGAGTAATCAGATTTAGCACCGGGATCCTCTGTACTCATATCAGCTTTATTATCACCTGTGAAGATATCGATCTTGATTGTTTAAATTCTGCGTTCAGCTTGTAATGTCCATATCATAGCACTATGATATGGACTACATATGCTCACGAGTGAAAATTAGCAATCTACAAATTCAAACGAATCAGACACTGAATTCACAAGAGTCGATTTGAGAACCGAGGGAAGTCATGCTTCAAAATTATAAACAAATTAAAAAAGGCCGCGGAAGGCCGGGAATGCAACATTCATCTTGTTGCTCCCGAGCTCAAGGCATGAATGGTATGTGAAGCAGGCCACAAGTTCACCACACCAAATCTTCATTGTAAATACAACTCCAATACTAAGTAACACACTCTTCAAATTCCTTTTCTTGATCAACCTATAACATTTTTAACACTTCAAAATTATATATCTGTTCTGAAAAATGAATTGCATTGTTTACACCAACACCAGTGATCATGAGAAAAAGCCAGGCTGAACGGACATGGATTCTTCACATTGAGCTACAACTGCCTCCTCTGCTACCATCCATCCCATATTGGACTTTCCTTGTTCAATCTCTACAGAGCAACTCTAAGAAAAAGAAAGACATAAATTAAAACATAATAGGCCCAATAAGACAAATTCACAATATCCATATCATTCACTAAAAGATTTAACCCTACATCCATGCATGAAATAAAGAACAAATCTCAAAGACATAAAACCCAAGTTCTCTGCAACTGTACACGTTGATGTTAATTGGCAGCATCATGGTTGTCATGGCAGATTCTTTGCTAACTAACTACCACAAGCAATTTGTTAAGAGAGGTCTGCTATAGCAATGTCATAGACCACAATGGTGTCTTTAGATTGAGGAATTTTGGCCTTCCGCCACAGATAACACTTGCTGTGCTTTATTCAAACAAAACAAAGCTAACTTATACTCCCATTCAATCTGCATTTCCTAATCTGTGAGCATCTTGCTGACAGAACTATCCGGGTAGACACTAAAGACACAATAGCCATTTAACAGCTTTATCACCCGAGAGCCTTTCTTATATTCTCAAACTTATAAATGGGAAAGGAATTGTGATGTAGACCAGTTGGCAACGGAAGAATACAAACCTCGGAACAGGTATATACAATAAGGGTCATCCAATTCCACTTTTCCACCAAATGTCTTCCTTCACCAAGAGCTTCCTGAAGGAAGTATAGTAATGGAGGCATCAGCTGCATCTCAAATTGTCTTGGTCTGCCACATAGTCTGCAGTTACCAGGGTTTATTTCATTGACTGCAGCTAAAATGGGCCTCCCACCATACGAATATCTACACAAACAAATGTTATTAGGCCCCAAACACAGAGGGGGAGAGAAAGATAGGGGGGATAGAGCAGAGAAAACCAAAATATCAAAGATCTGATGCTATGAAAAATATATATAATTGAATGATAGCTCGAACGCACGACCAATCAATGTATTTAACAACCGTAGTTGCTATGCTTCCCCCTTTAAAGGGAGACAGAAAAATGGATGGAAAAACCCAAACTTTATCCAACTTCCTCGAGTCAGTTGGTTTATATATTTATTATTGCCTGTTCATAAAGCCAAGCTCAGGTGCAACTTTGGCAACTCCCAATCATTACAATGACTGGGAGAAATTATATATTTTTGACAAATAATTCTACAACCAATACTTAATGCCAAATCAGAATCACACACTCCAATAAAAACTCTCTCCAACTTTATCACCCAGGTGCGATTGCTCTAGTAACTCAAACTAAAACAAGGATTGAGATTCTAATCAACATTGGGGAGGGGGGCATCACTTTTGACCCCATAGTCTACTCCAAATTATCATTTGTTCATACCTAAAACATTGCTCAGGATATGCATCCAATCGTTTCTTGAACTTGAGGTAAGTTCTATCAGCAGTCAAAGCTTTATCATACTCATAATGTTCCTTTTCCCAGGCTTCTTCCGGTTGTGAAGGATCCTCGGCATCACTTCCATTCTCCTTGAGAGAAAGTGAAGAATAGCTAGAGCATATAGGACTAAGATCCACAGAGGACGACTCTTCCTGTGCGTATATATAAAAACAGGGCACCACTGAAAACAACCACCCAACAAATAAACCAATTACATAAATAAAAAAACATTAGAGTTGCACTAATTAGCAACTACCAATTACACAAACAATTACCAGGCACGTCATTTTGAAAAAAAGCTGTCACTTTTGGATGTAGAGAAGATAAAGGGGGCTTGTTCTGTCGTTTTTTCCGCGGCTTCTTGCGCTTGGTGTTGGAGGCCGCAGTCCCGGCTTCAAAGAGAGCCTTACCCAGTTGTTCAAAATCCATGTCACCTCCGTCTTCGTCATCCGACACGTTGGCACACGGAACTTCACCGTCGGACGGAAGTTGTTTTCGTTGAGAGGAGTCCACGTCAGCAATGTTCTGAACTCGGAGAACGCGCCAAGCGGTTCCGCATTCGGGCGAGACGCAACCGAGAAGGAAGAGGGTGCGGTGTTGAGAAAGGGGAGCGTAAACCTGCGCCACCAAGCAGACTTGGCCGGAGCACGCGGCGCAGCGTAGCAAATCGGCGTTTATGGGAAGGGGCCAGTCCTGTCAGAAATGCTCAAATCACTTCAACGAAAACACCGTAATATTAAAACCAATTTGACAGAATTGAAAAACTAACAAGAATTTAGCGTTGGAAAAGTAGTTGTGAGTGAAGAGAAGAGAAGAGAAGAGAAGGGTTAAGGGTGTACAGGGAGTCCTCCGATTTTAGTTGTATAAGGATCAGATGGTTCGCGATAATCCTCTGCCCATGGGCCTGGCATGCCTAGAAAAGTTGCTGCCATCATAATCTTCTACTTCTTCCGCCAATCTTCTTTTCTTCTTCCTCCAGAACAGAAGGACATTTATCAGAGCTTCAGTAGGGTTAAGTCCAACCATAATTAGTCTGGGTTTACAAGGCTAGAATATTTTATTTATTAAATTACTAATTTTATCCTTTTTTTTATAGGATTTACTTATTATTTTTAAAAAACTTAATTCAGTTTTTATGTTTGTCAAAAGGATTAAACCATTCTTCTTTTAATTTCTAATTGGCTTAGTTAAATTTTTATTTTTTATAAATTTAGGATTTTTCAATTGAATCTATGCTAAAAAAAACATTTCAATCAAATTAATATATATATATATATATTAATTGAATCATTATTATTTAATTTTTTTATTATGATTATTATTTTATATCGTCATCTTCATTATTTGTTTTCATGTATTAAAAAATAATATGATTAAAAACATAAAAATTATGAGTATTCAATAAACTAAAATAAATAATAGAAACTCAATTAAAAATATTCAAAATTTATGAGAAAATTGAAACTTAATTAAAATTTTATAATTAATCTTGATAATAATTTAAATACATCCTCAACTAAAATTATCATCAAATACACTTCTTTTGTAAATACTTCTCTATATAATATAATCCTATTTTAATTGTCAAAATTTTAAGGATTAAAAGATTTTTTTACTGTATTCCAATCTAGCCATTTTTTTAATATGTGTCGTAAATGGAGAAAGAAGAGAAAAAATTATTAGAAAAAAATTAAATTTTAAATTTTAAATTATAGTTGTTCTTATTTGGATTGAGTAGGTCTCCTCCTGCACTGTTACTATATGTTGTGTCAATTCCGCATAGATCTCATTATAAAGGTTGCTCTTATACGTCTGATATCCGAAAGAAGGGGTGACAAACTTACAAAAGATTTTCAAGGATGGAATTATGAGTAATAAATGTTATTGAAGTCTTATAGAGTTGTTTTAGTCCTTTGTGTGAATGGCCTAGATTAGTACGGAGAAGGCAGAACTTCTTTACCAATGTGTGAGTGTGGGGAGCATAGTAGGTGAGGAGACGACGGAGTCAATTTTTACTTCCCTTAAATTTGATACATAAATTTACTTTTATTACAGTCAATCTAATAAAACTAATCTTATATTAAGAACGTATTTTAACATTTAAAATAAAGCCTTGTAAAAACATGCAATTCTAATAGTGAAAAACAATGGGTATTTCTTCCTCTATTTTTTTTGGATGATCTCCTAGTCAAGAATGAGTACTTTCCAGAATGAAAAATAGACCAAGACATTAGCAGAAGTTAAAGGGAGATGCCACATTGTTAAGCCTGAAAATGGACAGTTTCTAATTTGAAATGTAAAATTTCATTACTAAATAAGTGACTTTCCAATTACCAAAGATAAAAAAAAAATACATTCCGGATGCATTTGCCCAAAAAAATGTTTTTCCAAACGAAAAGTTATATATACGTCTACCCAAAAGGAATTGGTATCGTGGTATCGCAGTGGAGAAACACAAGATGGGAAGAATGGGGTAGCAACCTTCTATATTTCCCGTAAATGAGTTAGTCAATTGATACATGAATATACAAAGGCTGTGTAGCTAACCCAAATATGCTACATCACCTTCTGCTAAATTAGTCTAACATTGGAATGCTTCACTCAATTCCATCTCTTCGCATTTTTCACACCTTTAGACTTCTGTTTTGCTGCCTGAAAGGCTTGCACCTTTTGCTTCTTCCGTGCTTCTTTCTCAGCCTGTTATTGGAAAAAAAATAAATGAATTCACAAACTACTTATAAATTCTGCTATACTGGTAGTAACCGCCCCATCTCATAAATTTAAGTGTTTATAACTAACAAAAGTTCACCTTGGACATCTTGGATTTGGCTTTCACTTTAGGAGCTTTGCTATCAAGTTCTGCCTCGCGTTCAAGTTCTCTTTCCCTAGCATCAAGATTCTTCTCTAAATAATACTGCAATTTTTTTAGATTCAAACATGTTAAAACCAATAATGAGCCAATGCAATATAAGAAAATTTAAACGACTGTACCTGAAGCAAACATATTACAATTCCAAGATCATGAAGTTACCATATAATAATATTATATGAACATAAATTTAAAGTATAAAACATAAAATTTTAAGAATAAAATAAAACACTATTTTGGACCCTCTAAAATCCAATAGAGTTATTTTCATTTTGATCCCGCATTAGATGTATTCCCAGTATCATGTTGGCCCATTACATATATCTTTCTTTTATTTTGGTTCCGACATCCTTCCACTTGTGGGGAGAAGGACTGCAACAAAACGAGAAAAGGATCCAGAAGGCTGTTTGCTTTATTATATTATTTTACTTTTTGAAAATTTGTCAATTTGAAAATCCTAATAAGTTAGTAAAAATCTCAAGTCCCTTAGCTGAGAAATGAAATTGAAATAGAATACATACAGGAAGGACTAAAATGACTAAATGAGAAAATAATCCGAGGGTCCAAAAAGAAGTTTAAAAAAAAATCCGAGAGGAAAAAGTATTTTACAATTTTTACCCTAATAAAGATATGATATATGATGATACTATACATGAACAAGATAATCGAATAGGGAACCGGAACAACATATTAGAGAAGTGAGGACCAAGCAATGATACCATGATAGAATTGAGGATCAGTTAGGCATCCAAAATCATCCCAATATAATATTAAACTCCAAAACGCTGTCAATGATTCAAACATCAAAAAGTTTTTAAAAAATTAATTACTGATGATCATTGAGTTCCTAGGATCAACTGTATCGTGAATAAAGCTAACCCATTTTATCCAACTCCTATATTAAAATATATAACAAAAATAAAATGCTTACTATCACACTCAATAAGACAGGGAGGGGTAGAGAAGGGATCAAGGGATCGATTAACTTACATTGTAATCACCTGCATAATCCTGTATAGTGCCATCTTTAATTTCTATGACCCTGTTAACTATTTGCTTTATGAAGTATCTGTCATGAGATACTGTGATAACAGTGCCCTCGTATTCACTTATTGCCTCCTGTGGGAGGAATTAAATACTATTAGGACGATACGAGACAAAAAGCTTTTCATAAGGAGAAAGCAGACGACAAAGAGAGTCATACCTCAAGCATTTCTTTAGAAGGTATATCCAAGTGATTGGTTGGTTCATCCAACACAAGCAGAGTGGATGGTTTTACCATGAACTTGCAAAAAGCCAGCCGTGCCTAGTAAAACATAAGACAAGATAAATCCAAATAATTTTGCATCACCATATGCAAAGAGTGAGAAAGAGTGGAACATTGCAATGCAACTAGCAAATTAAAAATTATATATATGCCGTGAGTAAATCACGAACAAGAAGAATTAGAATCTTGATGCTACAACAGTCCATGACACCTGAGACTACTAAATACATTTACTGCGATGGGGAATCACCCCCAGTAAATGTCTTAATGTTGAGGTTGGAGCCTATGTCTTAATATCATTTAACAAATTCAATTATTCTTGATTCATATATTTCTTCAAATGCAATCATCTCAAAGCTTTTACTCAAGCAATAACAGTTCAAACATCTAAAGGCTCAGAAATGTTAAATAAAAGTCAACTGAAAAGGATGACACAAATCTTGAATTTACCTTCTCACCACCACTCAATAGTGAAACTTTTCGGTCAAGCATATCAGATTTAAAATTACAACGCCCAAGAAGTCCTTTAATATCATCTATCCTCCAGTCCTCTGCTGCTTCCTCTACTGTCTCAAGCACGGTCTTGTCTAGATCAAGTGCCTCGGCCTGTTAAACAAATGAAGTCAGCACTAAAAATTTATTAACCACGAAAATTGTGACCTGAAAAACTGGAACTGAAAGCAAATTCATCAGTTTAATTACAATTAACATTTCTCTGATTAAAGTGGCACACCTGATTCTGCTCAAAATAGTTAGGTAACACATTATGCTCCCCAAGCAAAACTTCACCCCCAGTTGGCTTTTCCAAACCCATAATCAATTTCAGTAAAGAACTCTTGCCACATCCATTTGGACCAATAATGGCAATTTTTTCTCCCCTTTCAATTGTAAGATTTGCCTTTTTGAAAAGTGGCTGGCACAGAAAAGCATGATCAGTTGATATCATATAACTAGGACATAAAGACAGTCCACATTTTAATGCTAAGGTTTTCAATAATGAGATCTTGATATCTAACCTTATCCTCAAAGCCAAATTCCAAGTTCTTAATTGTTACAACAGATCTTCCACTCTGTCCACGCTCAGGGAACCTGATTTTCATCTGTTTGCGTTCAAATGGCTTCTCCACCAGTTCCTCTTCCTGGAGTCTCTCCAGCTTCTGTTGCCACGCAAAAAGAAAGGAAAACCTTTTAAGCAAATAAAAGAAGAACAACATAACATTAAAATATTCGAAACAGAAGGATGCAATGCAACCAATCTAAAGCAGTTAACACAAGCATTGTTTTTATTTGTCATCTCAACTGCCTATTACTTAATGTTGCTTATACATTGTTAGAATAAAAACATTTATGAACTCTCAGCAATTAGCTTAAGCTTTTGGGAGAGTTGATTCTTGACACGCTATTATGAACTCCCCCAAGGTATTATAAAGTGTACAAGCCTGCCATACCTGGCCTCTTTAAGCCCAGAGAACTCTAGCATGAAGGACATGTAAAATATAAAACCATCCATGCACAACCTTTTAATAAGCTATTGGAAAAATAGATTTTTGATGTACCTTTCCAGCAGACGAAGCACGGCCAGAATTTGCTCCAGCACTTAATCTACTGATCAAGTCTCTTGTGTGCTCAATTTCTTTCTGCTGCTTCTCCCAAGCAGCATACTGTGCCTCAATCCATGCTGCTTTTGAAATTATGTACTGCGAATAATTTCCCTCAAACGTCCTGGACACACCCATGTCAGTTTCCACAATTTTTGTACACAGTTGATCAAGGAAAGCTCGGTCATGGGAAATGATAACCATTGGCACATCCTGCTGGTTAAGATACTCCTCAAGCCACTCAATGGTGTCAAGATCAAGGTGATTTGTAGGCTCATCTAACAGCAACAAATCAGGATCCTGCAACCAAACACAGATTCCTATTCTTATCAATAACACTTGTGACACTCAAACCCACATCGTCTACACAACAAAACAGTGTAGTCATTGAGAAATTTTATCACCTAGGTAACTGAATTATTCCTTTCTAGACAACGAAGCTTGTGTCAAGGTGCAAACATATACATAACCTAGACAAAAATAGCAGCCTGTTGTGAAATATCAATGTATTTTGGATCGGCTATTTTAGCATTACGTATAGTGTATTCTAAATCTTTCAGCTCAAACCAAAATAAACCGCAAAATCTACAAATAGTAGCTTTCAGCTTACCATGAATGTAATGTTATGAGACATCAAACCAATCATACACTTTAACTAATTGGATAGCTCGGTAAACCTTTGTAAAATTGATTTTGAAATAATGCGATTTATGTTTGGATGTTTTCACTCTTAAAACATACAAATAGTTGCTTTCAGCTTAACATGGATCCAATGTTTTGCGACATGAAACCGATGGCAAATGTTTGTACAATACATTTAGATTATATTTGATTATAAAGTGATGTGATTTATGTTTGGATGTTTTCATTCTAAAAATAAGTTACTAAAACAGGTAACTACAAACATTTTTATCTAACTATAAAACTAGTTAGAGTTGCTTCAAGTAAAATCAAGTCAGGACCAGAGTTACTTCCAAAAAGCAAACATGTTACACAAATCTACATCAACATTGCAAAGCAATTCTGAACAATCCAACGTGAATTCAAGCGTACCTGGAGCAGAATCTTTCCAAGACACATTCTCATCTGCCAGCCTCCACTGAAAGACGCAACCAACCTATCAGAATCCTCAGGAGCAAAGCCAAGTTCAGGCACCAACTTATTTATTTTCGCATCAACCTCATCGAGGTCCACAGACTGAGCCCTCCGCTGAAGCAAATCAAACTCATCCAAAAGCCTTCCCATCAACTCCAAATCGTTGACAGAACCCTCGAGCGCCTTCTGCACCCTCTCCAACTTCCCCGCCACCTCCATTTCCTCCTTGAACGCGCTCATGAACTCCTCCCTCACCGTCCTGCTCAGCGAGACCTCGAACTCCTGATTCAGAAACGCGATTTTCATGTTCGACTTCGCCTTTATCACGTTCCCGTAATCCGGCTCCTCCAATCCAGCGATAATCCTCATCTGCGTCGTCTTCCCCGCGCCGTTCACGCCAACCAAACCCACCTTCTCCCCCTTCTTCACCTCCCAACTCACGTCCTTCAACACTGTCACGCCCTTGTACGCCTTCCCCACGTTTTCCAGCTTCACCCCCGACGACACGCCCGACGCGCCTCCACTCTGCTGCTTCCTCCCGCGCCGCGGCTCTTCCGAGACGGTTTCGGAGAAGAGAGACTCGATGTCGTCGTCGACGGTTACAGTTGTTACGCCCGAAGAGGAAGCGGAACTGGGCCGCAATGGGCCCGAGAAGCGACTGGTGTAAATTAGATTGGTGCTGATGTTAGTGTTATTGGTGTTCGCTCTGGTGGTGACGCGTGGCGGAAGGTGGCGTAGCACGGAGGGCTTTCGTGTATCTAAAATGACCGCGCCGGTGAGGTCTAAGTGATGAAGCTTCGCGGCCAATTCCATTTTGAAGGGAATCGAAAATTCAGAGAATCGAAATCGAGGAGTGAGAACAGATATGGTGTGAGTTCTCTTCCCCGCAAATGCTGAACCTGATTTCAACCCATAAACCGGTTTTGCGCGCTGTTGGAAACGTTTGCGGTTCCTTCACTGGCTTTTCTTCTGTATCTTTCTGTTGGGTAGAGAATAATCGCTTATTATATATATTTTTATTTTTTAAAGGCAGAATAAGAATAAGGAAAATTAAGAAATTGGTAGGCTTGGATTAAGAATTTATTGTGGCCAGAACCAGATGAGAGATAGAAAAATCGGACATGAGATTTCAGATAGATAAGGATCCTGGAAGAACATGGACCGTGTGTGGTGAAGAGTAGCTCAAAACGGCCCTCACGTTTTTGTGACGCGTGTCTCCTTCTGTGGCTCACATCGTTCTCTTCAATTCACATCCACCACCGTGAACAACCAAAATTCTGATCTTTTTTTTTTCTGTTCATTATTATTGGGGGTCAATATCATGGTGGGCATTTTGCTCCCTTTCGTCTTGGCCCAACTATTATGAGCCGAACTGACAGCCCATAAGAAACATGACTATTTCTTCCTGCACCTCCATATATTCTTCTGCCATCCCATATAGAACATGAAAAATACTTTTTTATTTTTTTTGTGTCACTCTTTATTTTGGATTACAAAATCTGAAAGTTAATCTCGGACTCGGAAATAACTTACGGATTATATATTTTTAAAAAAAAAAATATTATGAATTATATAATTTAGAAGTCTGAATTTGAAAGTAGCTTCTGGATTATGTAATCTTGACACACATTTGAAAAAACGTTTATGGATTACATAATTTAGAAGCTAATCTCATATTAGAAAAAACTTTCAGATTATATAATTTAAAAATTAATCATGCATTTGAAAAAAATTTGTGGATTATATAATTCAAAAATTAATTACGAATTTAAAAAAATACTTTCAAATTACGTAATCCAAAAATATTACGGAGAAATATTTTTTTAAAAAAATTATGAAGGTGAGAAAAGAATATATGGAGTTGCAGGAAGAAACAGTGAAAAAACATTGGTGAAGCCTTGTATTTTCTTTGGGTGACCATATCCGAGGGCAGTTTCTTCCTGCACCCCCACAATGTAATGCAAAGACAAAAATATTCCTACTATTTTTTAAAAACTCTAAAATACACATAAGACACACACTACTCTTTCTTCTTCCGGACAATGCAATTCAGTAATTTTACAGAATGGGAAATCCGCATTTATTTTTTTGCATTCCAGATTAGAAAATCCATAAATATTCTGGATTGGTGAATTCGGTAATCTTCCGGATCCATCAATCCGTAACAAAATTAAAATTTCGGATTCAGCAATCCAGAAATCAACAAGTTGCTTTCGAAACACCCCTTTATTTGAAAAAGAACACGAATCACTTCCAGATTGATGATTTCGTAGTACACTCCCGGATCCCAATATCCAGTAACCTAAAAAACTCCAGTTTTTTCAAATAAAAGATGAAGATCAGTTTTGGGATTTACAAAATTGTGGGGGTGCAGGAAGAAAAACGTAGGGGTGTAGGAATAAGAAGTCTATCCTAAGAACCATCGTCCAAAAAAACATTGAATAAAAGATATTTTTGGTTGTTGTTAATTTATTTTGTAAAATCAATTCATTTAAAACTAATTAAAAAATATGTAAATAAAATTTTACTAATTTGTTGATATATATTATTTTGTTATTTTGAAATTGTTTTATGAAATAAAAATTTGAGTTCCTTTGTTTTAGGTCAACCTCTTAACCCAGATCCAACTCTTTCGAGTTAGGGATCTTGAGCCTAATGTTCGGCGACAAGTGAACCAAAATAGAAAAGACTGTTTGATGTTAAAACATAAAAAATTAAAAAATTACTTATATGGAATCTAAAACTATTAATTTGACGATATCAAGTGTCACATCAATGTCAAGTTTTTTAATGACAAAATCCAAATTGCATCTAAAAGTACTTCTATAAGAACTAAAGCGAATAGATTTTTTAGTGTAGAAGTAATAGATAAATTTTGTATAAATTGTAGAGAAAAACATAAAATCATCTTTAACAGAGACACTAACCCATATCATCTTTATTTCAACACTTTATCAGTATATGTTAGTTTTTTTGTTAACATTAACAACTAGATGAATTTGAAATGGCTTGCACAGTAAAAAAAAATGAACATAAAAATAAATAAAAAATGTAATTACAAAGTTCAAATAAGTTTTTTCTCTATGTAATTTTTCTTTCTTTCAAAAGACGCCATCTAAAAAGTAGCTATTATATTATCAATAAAAGAAACGTCTTCTTCGATTGCTTTTATTTGTTATTAAAGTTGTACGTACAAATAAAAGTAATTAATATTTTTATTTATTAACTTGTAATGCTTTTTAGTATATATTCAATTTCTGATTTACTATTTTGATATTTTACTTATTAAAAAATCAACTCCTTAAATTTTAAACAATAGATCAATAAAACTAATTTTCATTTTAAAAGTAAAAGTAATACTGCTATATTCATACTATAGTTTTCCTTCCACGGTACCCAACTTGTTTAACTATTTCCATGATGAGTATAATAATTCACGAGTTCACAGTTTAAATAATTGAAAATTAAAAAGTTGAAAGAAAAATTGAACCTAATAATTAATGTTCTTTACACCATAGTTTCGTTACCTGCTTGTTTGGGCAATGATTGTTCCTTTATAAGTTTTTTTTTTTTTTTTAGGAAAAATGTTTGAAACTCTTTTGTTATCTGTCATTGTCGAGACACGACTTTATTGTTCATTTAATTTTGAAGCAGAAGAAATAAATCCACTGGTCCCCATTATATAAAACATTAAATTAAAATAAAATATTGAATACTAATTATTATGAAATGAAAATGTCCACACAGAAAAATTGGTGAATAATAAAGTATAATTGTGGTTGTGGGTTCGAAATGGAGAGAATATTTTGTGAGGGTAAGACAGCTAGAAAAGAGAAAGCAAGTGGCGGGTGCTTCAACACGGAATGAAGGTACAATCAATTAAAACAATAATAAATGAAATAAAGATATCTGGTACATAGTTATATACTTCCAACAAGGTAACTAAGCATAACTTAGATATAAAAAAAAATGTTTCATTTTGGTTATTAAATTAAATAGATATGAAAGAGAAGCATATATTTTTATAACTATTTTTTGGTTTACCAGCGTGTTCCTAATAAATAATAAAACATGTTATTTTGATTTGATGAAAATTGGTAAACGCTAAGAAAGAAAGGTAAGGAATATGAATTTTCTTTGTGGTGTATAAATAGAGAAGATACATGCCGAAACAGCTATGCTTATCTATCGTTTCATTTGGTTAGAAAAGGCTGTGCCACATTTCTCAAACCCTTTCTCTCTCTTAATTCGAGATCTGAAATCACTCAGATGGAGCAAAGTAAGGAGGTAAGTTCTGTTCTCTCTCTAAACGCCTGCGTTTTGCCCTGAAACGAACATCAACCGGAACGAACGATTCTAGTCGTTGCTCGGAATCCATGTTTCCCTGTGTTTTGTTTCGTTGCAATTCCGCTCCCTGAGAATTGCGAGCTGCGGCCTGAAAACCTTAGTACCACGCGCAGCTAGTTCATTTTGTTTGATTTTTAATTTGTTTTGGTCGTTGAAAATCATTCGCATACTTTGATTAGTTGTATTTGTCGTTTTTCTTGCTTCTGCTATTGAAGTTTTGTTGCGCTTCGTGAATAGACGCGACTATGATGATAAGTGATAATACTATTTCGCTTTAAACTCTGTTTTATTTAATTTATCCATTTGTTTTGTGTTTGAAGTTTGATATGATGATATTAGTGTTGCAGTAGTATAAGTAATTGTAAATCCCTTTCAGAAGCAAATGGATTATGAGATGGAAGAGTACTTGGGGTTTTTAAATTTTTACAGCAGCCGTGAAACTGCCTATCTTTGTTTTTCGTTATTTGTCTCTTGTATGAAACTAACGAGTTTTTTTTTTATCTTGTAAATTACTTCTAATGAATATAAGTAGAGGGTGTGTTTTAGTGCAACTGTGAGATTGCTGCTTGTGACTTGGTGTTCACAGTTCGAAACAGCTTTCTGCTGAGTGCTGACTGTCGTGCACTTAAGGGTATTTTTATAGGAATTTATTACATGCTATGTTTTTGCTGAAAATGTATGGTGAAGTTAATAAACTTTGCCTCCACATTGGCATTGGTAGATGTAGATGCTTGTAATGGTTCTTTTGGACAGGAGTCAAAAACAGGTGTTTTGTGAAACCGTTTTACTGTGTCGTCATTTATTGTATTGTTATTCTCTTTTATTATTATGACGAAAGACAGTTTTGTTACGGTTGATCAACCATCTAACCCATAAATCTTTTGACTGTAGAAAAATGCTCCTTGGTTATCAGTGCCACAGTTTGGGGACTGGGATCAGAAGGGACAAGTGCCAGACTACTCACTGGATTTCTCTAAAATTCGGGAAATGAGGAAGCAAAACAAGACAAATATTTCAAGGGCAAGTCTGGGTAATGAAGAGGAACTGATGGCTTCTTCTACCACTAACAATACAAACACTGTCCACAGTGATGAGCACCAGCACCCTCACTACCACCAAACCAGCTCTCCAACTGTAAGATCCATCCCCAGCTTTATCATTCCTTGTGTCATTAGCTATAACTTTTTTACGGTATTAGCTACTATTTAAATTTTCCTAAAAATTTATTCATCCATGGTGAAGTAGTCACCGCCATTGCTCGCCTGTAAGTCTTTTTTTAAGGGGATTGGTGGGTGGTTATTTTGGGAATATAATTCACACTGATTGCTGCAATAACTAACAGCTTAGGGAATGACTGTGTCTTGCATCTTTTATTTAATGGGTGGAGTAAGAATATTTGAAATAGGTTGCAGTTTTAAACACACTAATCACCTGTTTTTGTCCATCAAGTCAAGTTGTGAATTAAAATGACTTTTAAATTGTCTTGAGTTGATTGTGAGAACTCCTTATCAATTTTTTTCTTACTCTTCCTTTAAAATCTTCTACACTAATATCTATTTTATTTCATTTACCTCTTTTCCAGTTAATTAATTTTTTCTTCTTTAAATATCTGTGTAAAAAAGAAACCTAGCCTCAAATCTTCATTGGGTTGGATTACAAACAAATAAGGAATAAACTAAACTTGACATTTCAATCGTCTCTCTGCCCCTTCAATGCCAAAATATATTTGAAGAAAAAACGATGGAAAGCAAAAAATTCAATAAAACATAAATCTGTAGGATTCGACATTTCTAGCAACCGTACTGTATATTTGTATAATATTGATCTTGATTTGAAGAGAATAGAGATAAAGGGAGAAGAATAATAAAGTGGAAACCTTTTTATCAAAGAAAAGTGTAAAACAAAGACAAATACAATACGGCGTGACACATCTTGCCAAGTAAGCTCTAGTAACATAAGAAAACAACAAAGCTCACTAAGGCCTGCCTGTTGATGACAAATTCACGTAGTAATCCATCTTCTTCTTTTAGCGAAAGTAGTCACCAGAAGCTTATATACTAATATTTTTCAACCCAAGGAAAAAAAGGATATATTAGATTATACATTAGAGGGAATTATATATATA
>Ga0123341_1001530_pt1 | contig 17605 bp, 9 predicted proteins | sample Turbeapinknodule_FD_89959 | JGI IMG/M metagenome (GOLD analysis project Ga0123341, IMG submission 89959) | Root nodule microbial communities of legume samples collected from Mexico - Turtle bean Mexico pink nodule | ecosystem: Host-associated > Plants > Roots > Nodule | place: Mexico: Nepantla...
ACTCAGTATCTTGACATTATAGATATTATTCTATATATTCGATGTTTATATAAGGGAGCAATCTTATTGAAAAAAAAATTCATTACATGATTTCTAGATCTAAAAAATTAATCTCTTCGTTATTATAATTTGTATACTTCATAGCAACTTTCTTATAAATATTTCGTGTAACTTTACAAAATTCATAAAATAAACAGGAAATTCAATTTCTTATAAAAGAACTTACAAAATATAAAATATTTATAGTATTAAATAAGTATATTCTCTATAAAAATGTGTATTTTATTTTTTAAAACTAAGTAAAAGTAGTGGTTATTTTATTTTTACAATAATAGTATTGGAAGATTATTTCAATGATATTTTGCTATGCTTTTTCTCATCACCATTTACAGAGCCACACGTCTGATTAATCTTGGACGAAGCCATGAATACTAGGTTTTAAATCTCTATATAAAGAGATCAACCAAAATATACAACAAATACTAAATGTTAAGATCTAACTTAGAATGCTGATAAAAAAAAAAAAGATCTAACTTAGAATATTTAGAGTTTAAAAATTAGAATTTAGGGTTTATAATTTAGAATGTTAAATTAAAGTAAAATACTTAGAGTTCTATCACATAAATATAATTTGATCATAAGTTATTCTTAATAAGTAAACAAATCTTAGTTAAAAATATTTGTTCTACTCATGTCCTTCTCAATCTCCTCTTTTTCTTTCTTGTTGCTTTTATTTTTGAAACATATCAAAAGTCAGTGCATGCATCTTAAAATTTTAACTTCAAATTTGGTGTTGAATTTAATTCAAAGTATTGGATTATTGGATTGGTATTGAAACTTATAACTTATAAGAGACACTTCTTAAAACACATCCACGAAAGAATCACATATGCAATGACGACTGCAAATTATATGTTTGAATCCAACCCAATTACATTTGGGTTTAATCAAATTTGATCATTATGTTTCAAATAAAATGAAATTAAAAAATTAAAATTTATTAAATAGCTTTTTACATTTGTATTTAAGTTCAGTTGTTTTTATCTTTGCTTTAAAGTTCCATTTGGATTAAATAATTTTTTTTCTTTATTATTCTAGTTTGAAGTTCGAAATTTCATCAGAGTTTTATTCTTAAAACAATAATCGAATGAAAAAAAATATAAATTATCTTTTACTCTTGTTATGTATAATTAGAAATATATATTATAAAATATTACAATCTGATGTGAGATATTTAATATTAATGATTTTATAAATAATTTTTTATTTAAATTGCCTCAATTTCATTTGTTATGGATGTATGTATATTTTGTTGAGAGCCTTAAAATAAAATTTGATTTTTTGTGAGTTTTAATTACTCATATTAATCATTCACATGGTATCTTCAACAGATCTAAACTATGTGGAAGAAGCATCGATGCATTTTATGCATGTAGGACCCTGCAAAAGTTGTAGAGAACTCCCATGGAATTAGTAGAAGCACAATATCTCGATAAAGATTTGTTTAAAAGTGTAGCTAGAGTTTACAACCATTTTCTCTAGAGTGGTTACTTTCCAACAATTATGATTTCTGTAAAAAGTAGAACAGATAGAAGCAGCAATGTGCCTACACTGTCTTCCATGGAAACCTATAGTCTCTCATGAGATTCATAATCAATTTCCTCAATTGCCTTGACAAGACATAAGCAACACCTTTTATAATTCACAAGTTGCATATGCTCGCACATGGCAGATTTATACACATCTCACATTTTGTCACAACATCGCATTCTAAAATATGCATGCCTTCTTCACCAATCATGCCAAGAATCCACGCCCATTAGTTTAATCACTTCTTCTTTATCGAGTCTCGACTGAGGAATTAAGTATGAAGTTCAAAGTTTAGTATTAAATGGAGATCAACCATATACAGAAAAATATAAGATTACAAATCTACAAACTTAATTATTTAAGATTTTGGATTATAGAAGTTACTTTTAAAATCATTTCTCACATAAAAATATATTCTAACAGTGAATTAGTATTTTTTTTGGATTAAATATAAATATGTTTTTTCGTTTCTTTATTATAACACGAAATCAGTTTTTGTTGATAATCAAAGCTTTAGACAATCTAAGTACTTGTAATATGAAAATGATTGAAATTGATCATTTTGCAGTTGAGATGATTGTTAGTTTTTTCAAAGATTGATAGTTTTTTTCAAAATTCATTGTTGTTTTTATAGCAAACTGATGTCCACTATAACTACTAATAAATTGATGAGGTGAAACTTCAAATTGAACCAATTCCATATACAAAATGACTAATTTCAATCATCTTCATACTAAAAACATCTTCATGATCTAAAATTTGGACCAAAAACGAATTTTGTGTTATAATACATAGACGAAAAACATATTTAATTCTATTTTTTTTTATTGAATTTCTTTTCACAGTTAAGCCAAATGTTAGTGGATTCCCCCAGTTACTAATGGCTGGATGTTGCTATGGACTCTAGTTTTAAGCCACGCTACCCTAGACTGTGAAATTATTACATGATGATTTGATAATAATATGAAAAACTTACAGACAAATCATCATTTATCAAATAAACTCTAGTAATATTCATTCGTGCATTTTTTAAGAGCACACAGCATATCTCATATCAGTTCAACCAAAGAAACTCGAGGATAAGGTGATTTCCAAGTAGGAATTAATTTCCTGGCTTTTGATCTTTAAGCAAGAATCATTCATGCATTTTGTGCATTTGATGCAGACCATGCAGAACTTCCAGGGACCTCTATAGTAAAATTACAAGATGCGCTAAAGAATAATTTAAAACTATAGCTAAACTATTTTACATCCTCAGAAACCTGCCGTCTCTCCTTAAATTCATAGATCATCGCAGAAAACTTCCTCAGTAACTTGACAAGAAAGAAACACTATGGTACTTGGTAAGTAGTATGTGATGGCAGATTTATACACATCCTATTAGAGAGAAGTTGCACACGTTGTTTGTGACAGCATGGCTGGAGAAATCATGAAGAAATTTTGCTCAGGCTTCATGGCTTTGAATTACAATAATCAACATGTTCTTAGAAGCTTTGGTCTCCACATCCTAACAAACCAATTACTTTCTCCAGGCTTCTGATCCATGGTCCGTTTCTTGTTATTTGTTTCAGTCTCCTGGGAAGTTTCCACTCTTGCCACACTCCTCAAGGGCAATGGTGGACTAGAACGGGATGAAGAATATTCTACCATCCCATTCACCATTTCCAATACCTCACTCATCTTTGGGCGATTCTTTGGATTTTTTACCAAGCATCGGTTTGCTATCATAGAAAGTCTATGGGCTGATTTGAATATTTGTTTCTTATCAAGTCTTGGGTCTAATATTAGTTGAAATTTCTTCCCATCTGATAAGTATGGTCTTATCCATTCCAAGAGCTTCTGCTCACCCCTGGGGCGATTTCGATCTAAAGGGCGCCTACCGGTGATAAGTTCATAAAGGAAGACACCGTAGCTCCACACATCATTCTTTGATGTTAGACGTCCAGTTTGAATATATTCCGGAGATGCATATCCCATTGTTCCCACAACCTGACAAGCATAGACAGCCATATGAACACAAGTAATGGAGTCATTGGATTCCAGTTTTTTATGGTTGGGTGCTGTTGAGCAATATGCTACACACTTGAACAACAAAAGGGGTGACTAAACCATCTACATGCCCATGTTGAAATAACAGTGATAAAATGAAAGCTGAACTTAGATTGAGTATTATATTATGGTTGTTAGAGTATCCATTATTCTCTATTATCATTTTTGTTTTCTGGTTTATTTAGTTGCAAAATAGTCAGTAGTTGGCTTCTTGACTATGTGCTATTGTTAGTTAACTGTAATCTATCAATTATAGTCAGTAGCTTTTTTGTACAGATATAAATAGCTTTTGTTCACCTTAATAAGGTAGGGTTAATAAAGCTTCTCCTTTCTTTATCTGTTATATTAGAGTCTATCCGAAAGGATTACTTGCCATGTTATATACATATGAAGTCCAACAGTATCTGACATGAGGAAGTGTATTGGGAAAAAACTAAATTTCATATCAAAATATGGTATATATGTGGAGCTAATTTTCACCTCACAGACTGATTATGTAGGGTTGAGTTAGGTCTAAATCACTTTATAAGAATAGTCAAGAAATGAACTCAATTTTTTACACACATTAGCTTCTATAGATGGTTATCAGAAGACACCAAGAAAATTTCTTAAGATTTTCAGAACTGAATCAAGATTCATTCTATTATACTTCACATTTGACACAATCTTTATTCAGCCCCATTAGATCTACAGACGACTAGAGATTTCCCTCTAGTCTAAAGTTGAATTTCTCAACTTTCTCAGGTAAATAATCAGTAAAAGAGATTAAAGGTAATACCAGTCTTCATATATGTTAGCAAAAATCTATTTACAAAATCATAGATTAATAATGATACACAGCCATACCGCGGTTGAGACATGAGTCAGTCCATCTGATGGTCCCAGCCTTGCCAACCCAAAGTCTGACAGCTTTGCATTCCATTGTTCATCCAAAAGGATATTTGAAGATTTGAAATCTCTGAAAATTATCTACATTATGCGTACACAGATAGCATAGCATTAATTAACTGCACCGAGATATGAATGGTAAATAAATTAAACATGACATTGATCAAAGGATTCAAATTAACTCCTCTTCTTTTTTAGCTAAATTACACTTCTCTCTCATAAGATATGCTTAAATTACACTGCCTTCCCCAAGAGATTAATATATCTTATGCTCTAGTCTATTTTAACATGAACAAACCTCTTACAACTAGTTTGCCTATCTTTGTGAACCTTAGGGGACGTCTGGTAGAAAGAAAAATTTTAGTTTCCCAGAATTCTGAAATTGGGAAACTATATTTTCCATGTTTGGTTTACCTTTTAAAAAAATAACATCCTCACAAAAACATTCTTATGAAAGAAGGTGGGAATCTAACTTTTCTGAATTAAATACAACTTTTAATGAGAAAAACACCATGTTAGCCTTGTTAAATCATTTAACATGGTAATAAATTAAAGATTTTAGTAAATTTCTAGAAACCTTGTATGAATATTTCTTTCTATATTTTTTAATAACCAAATAGAATTTAGTCATTCATGAGTATTATAATTCCTAGGATTCATGATTATCACATATGAAAAAATGTATCTGATATCAAACAGTCTCTTAGCTTAGTAGGTAGACTCAAGAATGCTAGAAGACGAAATAAAGGTTTTAAGTTCCAAGACATTAACAAGGGTGTTTAAAAAACATCATTTAAAGTCCTAAAATCTGTGTAAAATTAATGACAGCATGCTTCATAAGAGAGACTCTGAGAGGAAAGTATAATGTTAGCATATTTTCGGTGAGGAGAATAATTCACCTTTTTTCTTTCGGGATGCTGCCATCTGGGTTATATAAATGTGCAGCGAAAGATTTGTAGACAAAGGCTTATTAAATTGAATAGGAATTTATGAAACTTGTGCCACAAACCAATACCTGAAAATCCATTTCTTCATGCAGGTATGTTAATCCACGAGCTGCATCTCGAGCTATTTTCAATCTCCTACTCCATGAAAGAGGAGCCTCTGATCGGTGGGATAAATGGTGTTCCACACTTCTGTTTGGCATGTATTCATAAATCAGAAGCCGCTGGATTCCTCTTTCATCATCTTCTGCACAATAACCCACTAGTTTCACAAGATTCGGATGCTCAACAACGCCCAGGACATTCACTTCTGTCACCCATTCCCTGTGCCCCTACAAGCCAAAAGTAGAGTACCAAATATTAAAACGGAGGAAACAATTCATATCTTCAGTAGCAACCAGAGCATCTCAGTGTGTTTGGGAACCCACATCAAATTCACATCCAACAGAGAAGCCACTCTTCATGGCTTCAATAGTTAACATTAAATTTGTGCATCGGATGTAGGCAATGCAAAAATCAAACATCCATTTACTTGATAACAGATATCTTCCAGCCTCAACTAGGGGTAACAAACTGTAAGAATTTGAAGGTTTTCACCCAAGAAAATTTAAAGTATGCCATGGAAACATACAGTAACATTATTCAAACCTCAGACCAAGTCAACATGAAGCAACTAACTTGACAATTACTAATCATTCAGGTTTCATAATATACTAGGGGTTACAAAACAATCCAGTTATCATCCATCTTATCCATCCTAAATATATCTATCTAATCCTTCCATTATAAAAATGGATCAAAATGGATTGATGAAATTTTATATCCGACCCATTATAATCCAAAATAAAATTTATCTAATCCATCTAGTTTGCTACTCCTTGTAATATATACATTATATCTTTCCTTGTGATATTAGAAAGCATAGAGCAAAATAATTACAGACTAGTGCATGACAATGCCTTTACTAAGGGCATCTCCAATGCAAGGATCATAGGCTTAAGACATGAGTTTTATAAGACACCACAATGGAGTACATTGATGTGACATGAAATTCAAGACTATGGATCATAAGAATAAAAAAATGGGTTTTAAGTTTTGGAAAAATAAATCATGGGTCTTCTGCATAGAGGCAAAATTGCAAGAAGATTTAAAAATGATAGGAACCCACATAAAAATAAATGAGACATCATAGATGGCCCTTACATTGGAGAGGACCTGAGATAAAAACAGAAGCCAAACTCTTACCTGCATTCCCCTTTTACTAAGCTGTTTAATTGCAACTTCAATTTTTCCAGAGGGGACCTCCACACTTTTAATCAATCCCAGGTAGACACACCCAAATCCGCCCTCTCCAATCTTAACAGAGCGACTGAAATTCCTTGTGGCTGATTTCAGTTCAGAAACAGTAAAAACTCTGAGGTTGCTGGGCCTCTGGGACAAACTGGGTATTGCATTCCTCCTGAGGGATTCTGTGCTGCCACTGTCTGAAGCTTCTAGAGAATTTAACTCGGAACCAGATCTTCTAATATCAGCACACGTGGAATTCTCTGACGGGCCCGATGTTGACCTAAAGCCTTTGGGCTCATCTTTCTTCTCTCCATAGGAGAATGTAAAACACTTCATGGCTGCTGACTGACTGCAATTTCATTTTCAGAAGAGAAAAGTAATGTTGAGATTTTGATATTCATTTAGAAGCAACACCACATCTAAAGTAAAGACATATATGTGATGAAAAATCCTCAAATTGAATTCAGAAAAAAAAAAAAAACCCACTTCCATCAAATAACCATATCATCAAACACCTTCCAAAGCACCATTGTCAGCATAATCCCCCCTGTCATCAACATCTCCAATTTCATATAACCCAAATATAACTGTTTTCAATCAATGTTCCATATTTCTTTTACCCCGAACAAAAGTTAACGAGTCAGACGGATTCAGAGAACCAATTTGCCCATCCATTTCAAAAGAAACTAAGTTTTGCTTTCGGGAAATACAAAAGAATTCAATTTTTTGTCTTTGGGGCATATAAATCTCCATACTTTCAGAAATACTAACAGAAACCATCAATCCGTACCAAATAAGTCCATTTTTAAAACTACAAAAGGTTAAAAATTGGCAATAGAAACAAAATTTTGTTTTTGGGAAATAAGATTAAGAATAGAAAGTGTCCAAATTGGTCATCCATATTACAATCTGAAAGTGTAGAAGCCCAGTACCGTTTGAACCGTTGGAATAAGTTGCATGCACCCTTTACTTATACAAAAGGAAGAACGAGAAAAGGAGAGATTTTGGGCGTGAAACTCACCTCTAGTTGATGCAAAAGGAAAGTTTTGATCTAACAGAAGTGAGATGTTGGCAGTCCCTTTTGGGTCAAGATTCTGAAGAGGACCAGCACCATTTCATTTGCCTCCAAAAGTGGGGACTTCTGAGACTGAAGATAGAAAGAAGGAGTAAAAGAGAAGTTTTCCACACGGCAGCAGCTGATGGCTCGGTCACCTTAGTTTACCAAACAAAGTGTAGCCTAATAAAGTCGTAATAAACATTCAAAGCTTCATTGAGATGAAAAAAAGGAGTGTGAAAAGGGTGTTGTTTTGGATTTGACCATAAGAACAAGTATTCCCTACTGTAGATGTTCGTGTCTTTAACAAGAGACTCTTAAATTTAAGATACTAAATCTTAAAATTACGAGCATTAAAATTATAAAAATTTACACTGAAAAAAATTCTTAAAAATAATGGTGTAAAGTAAAATAAAACAGAGGCTACTGTAACACTCTTTTATGATACTCATAGTAGTGCCGTGAGAGACTGAACAAGATGCTTGTGTCATCAAACTCAAGTCCCTGTTGTCACACCTTGATGCGTGTATTTGGATTATAACAAAAGTTTAAGTTAAATTATTTAACATAATTTTCTAACACTATTTATAAAAGTATAAGTAGAATGCATTAAATAAATTGTGGAAATCACATCAACTTCAGATAATTCATAAATATTCCGGTCCATATAATTCTTTTATACTCATCGAATAAACAGTGGATGCAGAAATGAATATAGGCAAAATTTGGAGGAAAAGTGAGATAATTTATCTAAAATCAGATAAGAAAAAAAATAGTAAACATGGAAGAAACAGAGGCTGGTGTTTTCCGTAGTTGACTAAAAAGGTAGAATATAATAAAATGGATTATAGATGAAAAGTCAAGAGATAGTAATAAAGAAACAAATGCACATCTCATTCCATTGCCATATTCATGTCACAGTTAACCTTCCACGCTTCTTCCTTTCATGTTAGAGTCTTTAGTATTTGACTGCACTGTTGACAGAGTCATCCACTTAATTATTTTTCTGCATATGTAATTGCAAATAGTGTCTTCATACTAATTCATAAAAAATAAGATATTTTTGTGGGATCCATTTAAAAATTTAGAGTAAGTTGCTAGAAAATAGTGAGAATATATAAATGTTTAAATTGAGAAAAAAAAAAGTAAAAAAAAAAATGAATGGTGTATACAAATAAGACTGTTCAAACATTTAGTGAGAAGAATTGCTCCACTGGAGAATGTCTTGAAAACAGATAAGAATAAACAATGTTCAGTGCAAGAGGAGAGTTTTTTCAAGGAAAATTATAAAAATAAACCAGTTCTGACTTTATTTACCAAATTATATCCCTTTCATGCTATTAATGTTTTTTTATAATTTTCTTAAAAAATAAATAATCAAAATCAAAATTATTGGTGAGGAAATTATTAGTAATTAAATAATTATTTAAACTTTAATTTTATATATTTATTCTTTTGTTAAAATTTATGTTTTATTTTACAACTTATTTATATTAATATTTTGTGTTGGATTGTATTTTAAGATAAAAAATTTATTTTATTTTATATTTTAAAGAGTTATTTTAAAATAATTTAATTTATAATTTACACAAAATTAAAAATAACCATTAATACTAGTAAGTAAAGAAAACTCACGAGTAATTTTTAAACAAGTATTAAGTGAGTAATAAGACAAACTTTTTTAAACTCTACAAGTAATGAATACCTACTATCTATGTTAATTGGATATAAATTTTAGAAATATTATTTAATTAAATATCAAATTAGTTTTATTGAAATATTATTATTTTAAATCTTTTGTTCTTTTAATCTTAATTATGTTTTATTTAAAAAAAATCTTTTGTGTTTAACTTGTGTTGATTTATGATTTTTTTTTATTTCGTAAGAGAGGTATCATTTTAATCATGAAATTAAAAGAATAATCTAGAAAAATAGTAACAAAAGTAGAAAACAAGATAAAGAGACTAGATAAGCTAGTCAATGATAACAACCTATCTTAATAACCTCTCATTAAAGATTTGAAATCTCGAGTTTGAAATTTGTAAATTGGATATGTGATATATTTTTGTTCCTTCTTAAAGTTAAAATAGGGTAAACTAATTTGATATTTAATTGAATATTTGTTAAACTCTTGAACCTTAGAATCAACACCTTCATGTGATTATGACAACTTTGATAAAAAAAAGTGTAACATTTGTCACTTAGGACATGTTCATTTTTGTAGTTAAAATATAATGTAAAAAACAAATTTGAGTGCAATTGAAAGTTACAACTGAAAATAAAAAATGCAGATAATAAATGAACATACTTCTTGCTACCTACCTACAGCACAAGGCCACTGCGCCTGCTCCACAAGAAAAAGAAAAACGAAAACCTTAACATTATACCATGCAATATATGAAACCAGCATTTCGAAACGTGTCTCCCTACCGCTACGTCTTTTCTCGTTCCTTAAACCCTAACCCTCTTTTTCTCCTATCCCCGTTTCGGAGACCCGAAACGTTTTACCTTTCACCCCCCGTTTCGTGCTTCTCCTCCTCAATGGCGGTGCCTCCGTCGTCGCTAGAGAAGCAGTTCGACGCGTTTAGGGTTCAGCTCGAACAATCTGGAACGCTACGCGACCGAATTCGAAGCGTCGTTTCGGAGATTGAGTCCTCCACTAGGCTCATCTATGCCACTCTTCTTCTCGTTCACCAGTCTGGCCCCACTCCCGGTACCACCGAACACTCTATGCTCCTTTTCTTTCCTTAACTCCAACTATACTAATATCCCTATCTCTTCTTTTGGCTCTTTTGGGCCGATAATGGGTTTCTCTGTCATGCACTTGTTTTGTGCAAATGGGTTTGGTTTCTATGGCTTGAGTGCTAAATAGAAATTGGCAAAACTTAAACATGTATTCAGAATCTTCTGGTTTCATATAATCAGACTATTTTGTTATCCATTGCATGTCTGAGATGAATTTTGAGTGTTAAAGTGTGTTTTGTTTATTCTTAATATTGAAAGAATAGAGAAAATTTATTGTGAATTGAGAATCAAAGTAGTTTGTCATCCCTTTTATATTGAAGGTATACAAAGCAAATAAAAAAAGGGAAAAGGGGAAAAAGCTGTTACAAAACTAATAGACTAACAAACTGCATAATAACCAACAAAAAAGAGAAAGAATCTTAGTTTACATTGATCCAATGGTTCATGAAGAGGATCAGTCTGTAGAGGTTCTGGTTGGCTTTCATGAACAAATTTTAACTTGTTCTTGGATTTGAGAGCAAGTTTCATAGCCTGAGCACAAGCATGGTAGTTGTTGCCATCTAAGGGAGGAGAAATCAGAACGAGGGTTGCGTTTTCGTTTGAATGAAGAAAGAAAGGGTTTTAGGGATTGATGTTGAAATCAGTATAATTTGGGGTTGCCATGATCAAGAAGAAGGCTGGATCAAGAAAGAAAGATTACGTCTAATAGCATCTTAATATTGAAAGAATAGAGAAAATTTATTGCAAAGTAGTGTGTCATCCCTTTTACAGAGAGGGTATATAAAACAAATAAAGAAAGGGAAAAGGGGAAAAAGCTGTTCCAAAACTATTAGACTAACAAACTGTATATTAATGACCAACAAAAAACAAGGTAAAAAATATTATAGTAAAATTTATGGTTTAGTTTATTGTAGCAAGACAATGCGTTCTGTCATTATCTCATGGGTATTTGTTTTTATGGGTTTGAATAGGGCTTTTAGAGAAGGCCAGGTCTCAGGTCAATGTGTTAAAGGAGCAGTATAAGAAACTTGCTGATGTTCTTGGAGAAAGCCCTGGGCAATACCATAGGTGATTAAATTCGGAGGAAGTGTTCATCTTTTGTTTTTGTTTTAGTTTTCTTTTTGTGTTTTTAACTTTTTTTTTGGTAATGTAGGTATCATGGTGATTGGAGGAGTGAAACACAGACTGTAGTTTCAATGCTTACGTTTATGCACTGGCTAGAAACAGGAAGTCTTCTCGACCACAAAGAGGCTGAGGAAAAACTTGGGTGTATGCTTTCAATACTCTCTAGTTACTTATTGGCATATCAATCAATTTTTTTTCCTTAGGTGTGTATGCACGCATGTTGATGTCATTACGAATATTAATAACTATTTACTAATTGAATACACTATGAAGTCCTAAATTTCTAAGCACCAGGGGATTGGGGATTCAAACTGGTGTCTCTTGTAAAAATAAGCTTCGGCATGCAATGTTGGTGGAATTTCATCGCTCTTCAAAATATTGAAGGACACGGCATGTACCATATTGTAATCCTAACCTTATATCTTCACAGGGTGAAGGGAAAATAAAAGGAACCTCCTAAAAACCGGCAGAATAGGTGGCAGATGGAAACGTTTGGTTAGCTGGCCAATGACAATAATAGGCATTAGCTGTACAGCTTTCACATATTGTTCTGAAGAACACCATATCATGCATGAAGACATGTTGCTTTATAGAAGAAATAGCCATGGTTATTTCACGTAACAATGTCCAACTGAATGGATTGTTATTTTTGGTATATCAAATGTCCTGCAGAATTTGCCAATTGCTACCACCTACTTTTCTAGCATTTTGCATCGATATAATCTAAATCTAAATGAAGGGTGCACTTTACTTTGGTGGAGAATGGTAAGATACTAGGTTCTTCCACACAATTTATTATTTATGCAGGAACTTAACAGTTATAGAATTCTAAACTACTGATTTTCCAATTTGGGGTCTATCAACTCCGTACATTAAAATTTAAAGTCTGCCCTACATATGTTAGAAGTACCAAATGCTTGCCTTCAGTCAAAGGTTGTATATCCTCAAATACCATTGAATTCTTTGCTTTACATTTAAGGGTCTTGCCTTGTGTAAATTTTCCCTTAACACGGTGTTTTAACATCTAAATCAGAGAGCTAAGCATCTTTTGAACAGTTAAATTTTCCAACCTTTTGCAATGCTATTTTAAGTTATAAAGAGGCATTTAACTTAGGATTGTAGTAATCTTGTATGGTTGATAGGTTACGGCAATTTATATATTTATCTTCTATATGCACCATACCGTACATGTCCTTTGTCACTCAGAATAAGTAAATGCAAATTGTGTTGTTTTTTCCTCCCTGTTTCTTTGCCATGATGTCAACTACTTACCACCCATTCCTAGTCACTGAGATTTATAAATTCTGTACGCTAATTGTTGTTTTGCAGTGAGTTCAGACTTTGGTCTAGATGTTGAAGACTACTTAACAGGTGAGTCTTCTAAATATGTACTTGGCTAGCATTAATTGTGTAATAATCGTTTCTGGAGATGAATATGTTCCCATTGCTCGTTTTCTTGGGCTAGCTTCCTTCAGGGAGCGGTGGTCAATTTAAATATGGTTATAATTTTGTAGAACATGGGTATGGCAGTTAGAATAAGTTGGATTTCTGGGACAAGGAGCTCAATAACCAAATGTGTATGTTAGTGTTATATTTAGTCATTACTCATTTCATTAGTACAGAATCTACAGATGATTCTTAATTTTGTTTTCCTCATTAAATAAGTCAACCAAAATCTTCCAACTCCATCTTTTGATTTGAGCCATAGGTCTAGTTTTTGTCAATCACATACTACTACATTGCCGATTATGATTTCATAGTTTTGTTGTATGTGTATTGATTCATTTTTTACCATGCAGGTGTCTGTTTTATGTCTAATGAATTGGTAAGAACTCATTTCCTCTAAACTGTAACGTATCATCTTTAACCATGTTTTGCCAAGAGGACTGTAGACTAGAGATGTGGATAAATGTTTGTATATATGCACCTACACAAACACAGCAGATTATCAAACTTCTGTATGTTTAAGGAAAAAATATCATGACAATTGCACCCTAATTTACAATTCATTTGACATTGCAGCCAAGGTATGTGGTGAATCAAGTGACAGCTGGGGACTACGATTGCCCAAGGAAGGTCTTAAAGTTCTTGACAGACCTCCATGCTGCATTTCGCATGCTTAATCTTCGTAATGATTTTTTGCGAAAGAAGTTTGATGGTATGTTATTACTTATAACCTTGTCCGTGCATTCTTTATTTTCTTTATTTTTTGCGAAAGAAGTTTGATGGTATGTTAGTACTGTCTACGGGTGTGCAAAAAATCCAAATTACAAAATCCAATCAATAATTATTCCATATTAGTTTTAATCCATTTAAATGGATTTATTTCAAATCCAAATCCATATTTTTGGATTTTAAATCCAATCCATTTAATTGGATATGGATTAGATATAGATTGGATACATTTTTGGATTATCCAAATTGCATTTTGGAATGAATTTTGACTTGGCCCGATCCAAGTTAAGCCAAGACAATCCAGTCGATGTCGAGCCAAGCGAGTCCGAGCCGATTTTGAGCCGAGCGTGCCCGGGTCGTTGTCGAGCTGAGCATTCCCGAGTCGATGTCGAGTCGAGCTGGCCTGGGCTGATGTCAAGCCAAGCTGGCCCGGGCCGATATTGAGTCAAGCAAGCCCGAACTGATGTCGAGTCGAACGGGCCAGGCCAATGTCGAGTTGAACAAGCCCGGGCCAATGTCAAGCCGAACAAACCCGATCCGATGTCGAGCCGAACGGGCCAAGCCAATGTCGAGTCTCTCGGGCCCAGGCCGATGTCGATTTTGATGGTATGTTAGTACTGTCTAAGGGTGTGCAAAAAATCCAAATTACAACATCCAATCCATAATTATTCATATCCATATTAGTTTTAATCCATTTAAATGGATTTATTTTAAATCCAAATCCATATTTTTTGGATTTTAAATCCAATCCATTTAATTGGATATGGATTAGATATAGATTGGATACATTTTTAGATTATCCAAATTGCATTTTGGAATGGATTTTGACTTGGCCCGATCCAAATTAAGCCAAGACAATCCAGCCGATGTTGAGCCAAGCGAGTCCGAGCCGATTTTGAGCCGAGCGTGCTCGGGTCGTTATCGAGCTAAGCATTCCCGAGTCGATGTCGAGCCGAGTTGGCCTGGGCCGATGTCAAGCCGAGCTGGCCCGGGCCAATATTGAGTCAAACAAGCCCGAACTGATGTCGAGTAGCGGGCCTGCACAAATGTTGAGCCGAACGGGCCAGACCAATGTTGAGTTGAATAAGCCCGGGCCGATGTCAAGCCGAACGGGCTAGGCCAATGTTGAGTCTCTCGGGCCCAGGTCGATGTCGAGTGGAGCGGGCCCAGGCAAATGTTGAGCCAAGTGGGCTCAATCCAATGCCGACTCTCCTGGGCCGATGTTGAGCCGAACGGGCTCAGGCCAATGTCGAGCTGAGCAAGCTCGGGCTGATGTCGAGCAGAACAGGTTGGGTCAATGTTGAGTCTCTCGAGCTGATGTCGAATCGATTGGGCCTGGGCCAATGTCGAGTCTCCCGGGCTCAGGACAATGTCTAGCCGAACGGGCTTGGGTCGATGTCGAGTGGAGCGGACCCAAGTCGATTGGGCTCTGGCCGATGTCGAGTCGAATGAGCCCGAATCGATATCGAGTCTCTCGGTCCTGGGCCGATGTTGAGTCGATTGATCTCGGGCTGATCTCAAGCCGAATGGCCCTGAGCTGATGGCAAGTGGAGTGGGCATGGGTCTATGTCGAGTCGTCCGGGCCCAGACCATTGTCGAGTCGTCTGGGCCCAGATCGATGTCGAGTTGTTCGGGCTCGGACCGATGTGTGTCGTTCGGGTTCGGGCCGATGTCGAGTTGTGCAGGCTCGGGGAGATGTCAAGTGGACCGGGCCTGGTTAAATGTTGAGTTGAGCGGGCACGATCCAATGTTGACTCTCATGGGCCCGGGCCGATGTCGAGCTTAACGAGCTCATGCCAATGTCGAGCTGAGCAAGCCCCGGCTGATGTCAAGCCGAACTGGCCTGGGTCAATGATGAGTCTCCCGGGCCAATGTAGAGTTGATTGGGCCCGGACCAATGTCGAGCTGACCGAGCCTAAGCCAATGTCGAGTCTCTCGGGCTCAGGCCAATGTCAAGCCGAGTGGGCCCGGGTTGATGTCGAGTGGAGCGGGCCCGAGTTGATTTCAAGTTGATTGGGCCCTGGTCGATGTCGAGCCGAACAGGCCCGAACCGATGTCAAGTCTCTCAGGCTCAGGCCGATGGCGAGTGGAGTGGGCTTGGGTCTATGTTGATTCTCTCGAGCTCGAGCCGATGTCGAGTCGTTCAGGCCCAGATCGATGTCGAGTCGTTCGGGCCCGAATTGATGTTGAGTCGTTCGGGTCGATTTCGAGTCGTGCGGGCTCGAGTAGATGTCAAGTGGAGCGGGCCCGAGCCGATGTCGAGTCGTCTGGGCCCGAATTGATGTGGAGTTGATGTCGAGTGGAGCGGGCCCGGGTCGATGTCGAGTCGATTGGGCTGGCTAATTTCGAGTCGAGCGTGCCCGGGCCGATGTCGAGCCGTCTGGGCCCATGCTGATGTCGAGCCGTTTGGGCCCAGGTCGATGGCGAGTCGTCTGGGCCCGAGCCGATGTTGAGTCGTCCGGGCTCGGGCTGATGTTGAGTCGTCCGGGTCCGAGCTGATGTCGAACCGAGTTGGTTCACGTTCAGGTTGAGTCGGCTTAGGCCCGATTCGAGCCAAGTTACTCTGTATCCATATCAAAATAGATTTAATCTAATTAACAAAATGGATTGAATCTAGATTTAATTCACTTTATTTAAAAAAGATCCATTTAAATTTGATCTAGTTAAAATGGAAATGGATTTTAAATCCATATTCCCACAAATATTTATCATCTTAAAGCAAGATTAGTCTACTAAGTGCAATGAGTAAGAGCATTAACATAACAGATTCACCCCGAAACCGGCAATAATTAAAAAATATATATATCAGCTATGGATTACTCTCCTTCGCCAAAATACGTGCACTGTTTGCATATAGAGGAGTTGTGTTGACTCATGCCATCTATCTGTTTGGATGATATCTTTCAACCTTTGACTTGGCAGGAATGAAGTATGACCTAAGAAAAGTGGAAGAAGTTTATTATGATGTTAAGATTCGAGGGTTGACACCGAATGGTGAGCCAGTTGGAAACTTGGAGATCAAGGAATCAAAGGACAATCTTTTGTTGTAGAGCGGTATGGAGCTTTACTGACTTCTCAACAATTAACTGGAATTCTATTTTGAATGGTTGATGAAGGCAAGTAAAAATTCTATTTTGAATGACTCTCAAAACCATTGCGAGAACTGGGAACTCTGTTTTCACAATGTTCTAAATGGAAAATATAGTTTTTTCCAATGGGGGTCTTCAGTTCAATTCACCGCGGACTGATGTTTTTTTTAATCTCTCACCTTTTTGGTTTATCCAGCTGTCAAATGATGTTTAATAAAAGAAAGAGAGAATGAAGGAGGTAATTCGTTGATTTCTTAACAACTAACAATATATTTACAAGCTTAAGCTGAGGTTTTGATTATACTTGTCTTCAATTTCGATGTAAAAATAACATGTATTTTCGACCCTCCTTAAGGTGAGGTTTTGTCAAGCAGTGGTATTATCATATTTGTGTCTACGTTTGTTTAAATATTATCTAATTTTTTAGCAAGTTATTACTCTGAAAAATATCTTTACGAGAATATGACACCTCATTTAAATTAACATCTTATATGAAAATCTATTTATAAAAAAATTCGAAATTTATGCAAGGAAAGATCATCTATCTTAACGGTTTTTTCCTGCACCTCTATCCTCACTTCCATACTTCTTAAAATACTAAAAATACTTTTTATTTTATTGATTTTTTTCACTTCAGGTAATCTAGAAAGATTATGAAT
>Ga0123341_1001531_pt1 | contig 17599 bp, 14 predicted proteins | sample Turbeapinknodule_FD_89959 | JGI IMG/M metagenome (GOLD analysis project Ga0123341, IMG submission 89959) | Root nodule microbial communities of legume samples collected from Mexico - Turtle bean Mexico pink nodule | ecosystem: Host-associated > Plants > Roots > Nodule | place: Mexico: Nepantla...
CACAAGCAACTTTTCGAGGGCCTTACATCAACACAGGCTCGCGTGATGTTGGTCCTGATGTTGGTTCCCAGAAGAAATGAAACAAGTTGAGTTAGATGATCAAGCTCATATTCATATATATATGCTCATTGTTTGAGAGATTTTTTCTGACCACAGTTTGGTGGATTGTGATTCTGAAGCACAATCTTGGAACTGAGAAAGTTTGGGAATGGAATTCCTTTTCTGGAAGAGTTCACTCAATCTGTATGTATTAGCGATTTTGATAAAAAAGATGAATCATGTTATTTATCGTGTCAATTCTATCTGTTTCTTCTGTTTCCGAAAAGACATATAGTGTATTGCATGCCTTTGTGACCACAATAACAGTTTTTTCTCGCTAGGTTAGGTTGGTTATATGGATTACAAGATACCATTTAGTTCAGTTAAAGACCAAACGAGATTCCTCTTAATCACTTGTTCTAATGTTTTCCTGGTCTCCCTTTTTCATAGGACTATAAAAATATGCAATCTACTATCATCACTGGTATGTTTTATTCTTTATCTTGTGACCATAAAATTGCAAAAACATTAAGCTCTTTAGCAATTTGCGCCTTTAGCTAAGCTTAGTTTGTGGTTGGATTTGAGTTTGCAGATTTGGTTTTGCATAACTGATGCCTATCCTTAACGTAATTAGTTGTTGTTTCTGGCAAAACTCAGGTTTTGTGTTTAAAGAACTGTTTGCAATTGTTTTCTGAACATATGGTATCTATGATGCAAATGCCTATTGAATGTTATGTTAGCTTTTTTCCGGTGGGAATTCAAACAAACTAGTAGTTGCTGCTACTTGCAGTTTTGCACCTTGTTTTGATTGAAAATTGGCTTAATAAGCTCTAGCTTTGGTGTGTGTACATTAAAACCGTATTCAGGCTACTGACTGCAGTTTTATGTTTATGGCAAGTTTGTTTCAGTTTACTTTTTGCGTAATATTTGTTTTTTCTTCTTCTTAAAAACTATGTCAAGAAAAAAAAATATAGAAAATGGTTAAATTGTTTTTTTTTTTATTGAATGATCTTCGAGTGTTGATACTCACATTTTTATTTGGTTTTCATGATTGCTTAATTATTAAAATTGATCCAGTAGCTCTAGATTTTGCCCATTTATGAAAAGGGTCGCAGTGTATAACCCTACCTAGACCACAAAACTGCTCAAATTCTCTAATGGTGTAAAACCACTTCCATAGAGAATCTAGTGTGCGTATGTCTTTGAACGTCACAACAACCAAAGACAAACATTGTTGTGAAAGTCAAATTGAAAGGAGCCAGAGCAACTGAACAAGTTGGACACCTAAAAAGCGAACAGAACAACAGAATATATAGAAAGGGAGTGGAATTGGTCCCTTTTGCTTTGTATTTCTTTTCTATATCTAAAAATTGTTACTGCATTTTTGGATCAGCTTACTTTAAAAAATAATTGTTGTTTTAAAATTTCTTGAAAAATTTAAATTAAAGCTGTTGTTTCCCTAAATAATCTTCAACGGACATGTTCTTCACATTCTTTTTGTTTTCATCTTAAAAAAAATTCCTAAAAGAACTTCACAAATTGAACCAGTTGTTCTGATAGGCAACACGAATTGATGTAGATGCATTATATACTTATTTCAGAAGCACTTAGTGGTAGAAAAAAAATGTCGGATTCTCATTTAGATTACTTCATTTCCCCCCATGCAGTATCTATGTGATACAGTAAGAGAAATCAGTGTCTTGCCTTGCGCGCATACTATACATTTAGACTGTGTCAAAGAGATGGAAAAACATCATAGGTAAGGCATTTGCATCTATCTACATGTTACCAATGAAGGACTTAAATGGTCTACACCTTCATTAGTTTCATCATGCAATATTCTGCCATGAGCTTGAGAGAATTTTCATCATTTAGCCAGTGTTATTAATTCTCGTTATTTGAAAATGGATATAGGTACTCATGTCCTGTGTGCTCAAAATCCATCTCTGACATGTCCAGTTTGTGGAAGAAGCTTGACAAAGTGGTATGTAGATGTCATTTTCATTCTATCAGTGACGGAGCTTTGTTGTGAGTGAGGGGGACCTTATATTTGGTACCCCCAAAATTTTTGTACATCTATTTTGGCATCTGCAAAATATTTTCTGAAGATCCACCACTGCTTTCTATTAATATATTTTTAAACAGCGTATGATTGCATTTGCATCAATATATTCAGTTTTATAACATTCTGGAATTAAAACTTTTGCTGAGATTGCCTTAACTCCAATGCCTGAAACATTCAAAAACAAGATGGTAAGTAACAAGTGCCAATTCTAAAGGTTTAGAGCCAGGAATTAAGGGTAGCTTAGTAGCTCAGCTTGTGAGACATATCTAACTGTATATTTGTATGCAACCAACCAGGTGTGGATACTGTGCAATGATTGTGGAGTGAAATCTCGTGTACAATTCCATATTGTGGCCCATAAGTGCTTAAGTTTCAATTCATACAACACAAGACAAATACAAGGAACATCTGCTACACCAAGTTCGTCTAGAGTGACCGAAATGGTGATATGAACATTAAAGGTCTCTTGTTATGGAAACATTCTAGTTGAGCAGAGTTACTCAGTTATTTATGAAACACTAAAATCAAATTCTAGTGGTCAAACATAGACAATTGAGGATAAACTTGGTTTAGGCTGTGTTGTAATATGGTATTAGTGCTATTAAAGCCTAAGAAACAATTAGGTCTCCTTATCATTGTCATCATGCCATTATCTTAAAATTATGCAAAGATTCGAAGCTCCCAAAGTCAAATTGATAAAGTGAAGAAAATCGTATTGCAAGTTGTCAAAGGCTCATGATAGAAATGGAAAATCAAAACATAGTTCATTAAAATCATACACATAATTGAATTTTTATTCTTTTTTTTTTGTGAATTAAAAATTAACAGCGCATAGAAATTAAATGAGAATATAAACATGTGATGATTTTAAATTATGCAATATTTTTTGTGTGAAAATGGGTGAAAGTGAACAGACTGCACCCATCATGCTTAGATCTGACCAGTGTCCCGTGTTAACTTGTTTTCTTTTTAGTTGGGCTTTGCTTCGGCTTTTGGGTCTATGTTCTGATCTGTCTTGTATGATGTGTTGACCAAAAGAAAAGAGGTAATTGTTTTTTGCACCCATTGAATCTGTGACTTGCACCCGGTGATGTTTACGTGAAATGACAAAAATGCTTTAAATAAGAGGGGATACAGATCAGAATGTATATATTCTGAAATCCTTTTTCCTTTTTAGTAATAAGGCTCCGAATTTGGATTTCTTGAACACTTTTTCTAGATTTCAAAATCCCTTTCTCGAAATATATTTTGAGATCTTGTTTTCTATAATATATATTTTGTATTATGTTTACCTTTTCATAATAGAATTTTAAATTTTCAATTCTATTCTAGAATTTTATTTCTGGAACACAAGAATCTATTTTGGATTTATTATTTTTTAATTTTTTTATTTCAAAATAAAGGAAAATTTTAAAATTGGATCGGGCGCAGGTTACAATTCATCGGGGTGCGGGAAGAATTACAGAATGTATTAAAAGTGTTTTAAATTACACCTTTAAAATACATTCATACAAAAAAATTGTGAAATGGATTCCAAATGTGTAGTTTTACTAGCAACATTTAGCAACCAGAACCATCAATACTATTGGGCGAAGTGAGACACCCAAGGTCCATGAAAGTGAGCTCAGAAGTGAAGGAAGAAGCCAAGCTGAATGAGTGAGTATTATGCTTAATCACCAACTTATCATGTTTTCTTCTTTCAATTCTTAGATTCCATTTTCTATTATGAGCCTTTGCTCATTTTTTATAACAAACTTTCAGGGTGGACAAAGTCAGGAAAACAACAAAGTGGCATGAATGAAATTGAGTATTTTCTCTGTTGCAAATTAATTTTCTCTCCTCTCAAAATCCTACAACTTGATCCTTGCTAAAAAAGGAAGACAACATGTGTCTTCTTACTGGATCCTGGAGGATCATTGGATGAGCTATTGGAGAAGAAGGGACCCTTGTATCAAGATGTGGACTCTCAGAAGGTTTATCTACAACAAACCAGCGAGGCATTGCAAAATATTATATTATAGAGTATTAAAGTGGAAAAATTCATTGACACTGCTTCATGCCTTTCACTTCTTCTCTTTGTGTAGCAGCACAATAATTGTTTGTTTCCTCCACCACCCTTCTTCTACGACAATATCAACACAGTCCTTTCTTCTCTTTGCCATTCCTCTTTTCGCCCTTTTCAATATATAGGCAGTAGTCCTTCCAATCAAAGAGACAATCCATGAATGTGTGTGATGCTTCATTTCACTTCTACATTTTTTGTATGTGACATTGTGCTTTTCAATATCTTTCACGTGAAAGAATATGTTCAAATTTTAAAAAACACAACTTAGAACAATAAAAGAGAAAGAACAATGTCAATCAACTATTTTGTGAACAAATGGGAGTGTTTTAAAGAAAATGAAATTATTTCAATCATTAAACAGTGGGTGGTTGATTTAAACAGTACATATTTGAATTTCCTCAAACCAAGTGTGATAGGTCTAGTGCCATCATTTGGATGTTCACAGCTCCAGTAATAATATTACCTCCACTAAAAAAACACCCAGAGAGTTTGATAACAGAGAGAGGAAAATAGGTAAGATTGCAAAACAAAAATTACTCTATAGGTAGCATAGTGGCCTACCTGTCTTGTGCCTTGAGTAAAACCAAAGATATGTGAATTGCTTAGCTAATGATTTCATGGGTCAAGATCTCAATAGCCAGACAGAAGCATGAAAGTACTGAGCCTGATTTACTGTTCCAGACAAAAGGCTTTTGGACATAACCTGTTTGAAGCTAAAGACACTTCCACGTCAATCTATTCATGTAGCCCATACATTTTTGGAACATATTTGTCTACCATAAGATTCTTATTGTCGTTTCAATTGATGCCTTTTCAGTAAGGTCAACAAATCGTGTAGTGTGCCAATATGGAACCAACAATATATAATCAGTCAAATGTGCCCTCTAGACTATAACTATTAAAATGTCAATTTGTCTACCTAGACATTTTGGTTTCCAAGAAAGAAAAAATCATGACTTGAAGCACCCCTTTTAAAAGGGTTTATAAAATTAGCTTTTCACCAACTTTTTCTAGCTTTGAGAATTAGATCTGATCATATAAGATATGTTACATTTTGATGTTAAGTAGAACGCATCCAATGTCAAAATCAAGGTCACATTCTTGACAATTGACATCAGCTCCAGTGCAAACAGATGGGTTTGAAAACGACTTGCACTAGTTTTTTTTTCTGCACCTGTTGCTCTTGAAGGTGAAAGCTAGGTAGTTTGCAATAACCAATAATTTGAAGCAAGGAAAAGCAAGGGTACAAAAGGAAGTATCAGGAGTTACAGCAGAATGTGCAATGACTTCATATCAGAATACCAGTCCTTCTCTATCCAGCACAATATATATTGAAGGTAATGGACCACTGGGACCACACCTGCTCTAGTAGCTGCTCCATTTGCATTGAGTCAATTGTCAAAATAATTTTAGTTTGTAAACTTAGGAAAATGTCACGTGGACCCACCAAGATATAGATTATATACAATCATGTTGAATTCAAACAAAAGCTGAAAAACCAGCAGTTTTTCTGTTGTCTAGGTTCTGAAACTTGAATTTTTCAACAACTGCTAGATGCTGTGTCTGAAAATGGTTTGGATTGGATTATAACCCGAGCTCCTGAAGCAAGCCTGTTGAGTAAAAACCAATTGTTTCAGTTAACGTTGCTGAAATGTGTAAGAATATAATGATAGTGTTAGGAGCCTTAAGAAACAAGATGGAGTCAACACTTAACTTTCTTCAATTTTGATCACTTCCTCCTCTTCTTTAAATGAATCTATCCTCTTTGATTGTTTTTTCCCTGACAAAGGTTCTGTGATTCTTTTGCTGCTGCCATTAGATGTCACTGAGGATATGCCAGAGCCATCAATTCTATCTGATGAATGGCGTGGTCCATCAGAAACAGGGGATCTCATGGATTCACTTCGGGGATGCTTGGACAATGAAGCCTTAATTGATCGTGGAATGCATTTTGAATGTCCTGAGGATGATGATTCCTCTTTGTCTTCTTGTGGTTTCTGTTCTTTAAATGTCCTGCACAATTGTGAGTTGATTTTGTAAGACATTGGCCACGATTCAGATGCCAATCAAAACTCTAAAAACATGAATCCAATAAACCAAACCATATTTGTATGATGCCAACTGCCACGTCATTTTTAGTGGCATGTTACGTAGATAAATATACCAAGGAGCCTATTTCATAACATAGAAAGAGAACTAGTAACAAAGTTTACATTAAAATATGATAAATGGGTCTCTCTTCATTATTTCACAGATTCTCAATCCAGCTTTTTTTCTAGTCAATGTTTTTAATATTTCAATCATTCCAGTTTTCATATTACACACTAGCATCATAAAGCAGCAACAAAAGACATTTTGTTTGTACCTTTGAAGCCTCATTTCCATGAGACATCTCACACAATCAGAAATAGAGATATAAACATGCATGTATTGTTTGAAATCTATTTGCTTCAAACACCAATAAACAAAAACGTATGAACATATAGATTTTGCAACCATTTTATTGAACGAATGAAATGATCAGGGGTACATAAGATGATCAATTGTTTTTTTAATAAAAAAATGTTGAGAGATATTTTACAAATCTGACAGAGATGAAATCATGCATTTAATGCAAGAGAGAGAGAATTTAACGCAACAGGAAAAAGGATTTCAGATTTGAAAGAAACTCAATTAGCCTTGTATGACCAGATTCAAGCATTATCACCTTTTGGACCACTGCATAACTTGTCTGGCTTTTCAGTCTAATCTGACAATAATCTAAAGAATTACAACATCCCAATTACTATTCCTATTATATTACCGCATCAAGGATCTATAGCTTTGAATAAGTATTAAGAAGTGACTAGTCTTTTCTAGCATAATTAAGAAAACACCAGCAAGTGCTAATTATAATGTCGCTAGGGAAATTTTTAAAAGCAAAAGTTACCTCTCATCACTGTAGGAAGAAGAGCGTTTCAAAACATTGAGTCCATTTCCTTCCTTCAGTTTAGTCTCAACTAAGCTTCCACTAAAATATTCTTTGTCTTCCAATCTGAGGCTCATCAACGTTGGATTCTCAGATAAGCAATCTAACTCCCCCAACACGAAAGAAGTTGAGAACAGTGGGGAAGGAAATTTTGAGCTGGAAAACCTGGGCTTATAGGAAGGAATAAGTCCAAAACTGTGATTTTTCACTGATATTGAGCCACATGAGATCAGTTGCATCAGCAAATTTGAAGCCTTCAGCCTCGTGTTGGTTGGCTCCCGCATGCTCTCCTCTTCAAGAATCCTAAAGCTGTTTACTTTACTAGCATCAGCTCTAATCAGAGATTCCAAAGTTTCAGCCTTCCCCACAAAAGACGAGGAACTTGAAGTTGATGGAGGAGAAACAGTATCCCTACAGATTTGTGGAGTATCTTTCACTTGTGGATCTTCAACTTGACATATTTCATGACATTCATATTCCAATGATCCATCCTCCGTTGATACACCCCTAGTACAAGTTTTCTGACTTCTGGATCTGCTGATATTTTCTTCAGTCTGAGTTGAAGCATCAGCCAGTCCATCAGTTTTATAAATTTTGTATTCTGTCAATGCCAGGCCTAGAATATCACCCTTTTCGACCCTAGCCTCTGGAGAAACATCAGAGGAACCAGATTGTTGTTCTTGGGAAAGCTCATCATCTTGGGAGATTCTTGTATCTTTCCCGTTCATGCTAGAAGAGGATGAGGCTTCATCATGGCTCCTAGAAGAAGCTGGTCCCGGCAACATCTTCACGCTTTGTATTTGAACATTGTTGACGGGACTGAAACGATCTGCGAAGTAAAATCCACTGACTAAGGTTGCACGAGCTTTATATCATTTAGGACCTAACAATTTTTCACCTGTGGAAGATATTTACCTGAATTTGATTCATCAAAGAGCTCAGAACCCTTGAGAACATATTCATTTCCATGAGCTGGAAGAATTATATCATCTTCACATAGATCATGCCAAACAAATCCATGTTTGTAGCTCCTGAATTACAAGAAGAACATATACCAGTGGTGAAAAAATGCCCTAAAGTTAAACAATATAGGTTGTTTATCTTAAATTGCAAATTTAATGCAGCCTTGACTTCTCTAAAACGTCACTGGCACAAAGAAATATGAACAAAGAAAATGCAACAACTTGCTCACCTCTTGCAAGACCATGAGTATAAGGAAGCCATTCCTCTTCCTCTCAAGACATTTAGTCTATCAATCACATCTGCACACAAAACAGCCGTCAAAATCCACAACCCACAAAGTAAAACAACTAAGACAACACCCACCCCAACAAGAAAAAACAAAATTGTGTCTTCCCATTGCTCATTCTACCTCTCAAGTATAGCCCATCCGGTGAAGAAAGTGGGACCTCCATGAAATGAGGGTGCTCTAGCTGCCTGTTTCGACAAAGATAATAAATCACGGGTACCTTCAGACTCTGGTGGTATTTTGGGGACTTCTCAGTCCACACTTTGGCCCTCTCCGGACTCACTTGCCGGTTGTACTTCTTCATCCTCGTTTCCATTCCCACATGCAAAACAACCCCACCACCGCTAAAAATTGAACCTTTCTCGTGTCCTCACCCCTTAAACCCTCTCAAAGAGAACCCCATTTCTCCATTTGCTTCATTCTGCGCAAAATCGTTACTGGGTCGGCGTGGAGATTCTCAGACTTTCCACCGCCATCACTGCAATAAATCAGATCTAACAAGCTGGTAAGACCAACATGCGTGTTGAAAACAGGAACGTTTAACAACAACTAAATAAAGCAAGAAAACAAAAAAAAAAACCTTGAAAAAAAAGGGAACTGAATAAGAAGTTGATGAGAGAAAGAGAGAGTAGAAATGAAGGCCCAAAATTGAAGCGTTGGAAAAGAGTGAAAGTGGGAGTGAAAGGGGATGAAACAGAGACAAGAGTGGGTCAAGGAACTCAGTTTGAGTAAGTTTAGTCCTTATAGTATGGTGATGTTTTTGGCCGATTTGATGGACGTTTGTTGATGCGGTTGAGAAGTTCGGATTTTTGTGTTTGTGTTTGTGCTGTGTTGTGTTCGGTTGTCTGACTTTGTTGTTCTTTTTCCACCTTTTATTCTCGTCTTCTGTCCTTTTTCAAACTACCATATTTGCCCTTCAAATCATGCGCGGTAAAATTCAAAGAATATTTATATCAGAACCTCCACATTGCTTATTTACTGAAATAATATTTATCAGTGAAAACCATAAATATATTGTTTCATGGATTTATGTCAAAGCAGTTACAAATTAATTTTGGGAGCTGTAAAGTGTAAAGTAAACCAATAATTTTCTGTCACCCAACAATGTGTCATAAATATATCTCAATCGTACAAAAACTTTGTTTCTTTTTTCTGGTAAACTGTTTCGAAATCTGGGTTTATGGAAATGTCTGATATTATATAACGTAACAAGTTGCATGGAAATAATATTCACTTTGCTGAATGAGAGTTATCCATTGTCGATGGTGGACTTATAAAATGAGTGCAAAAATTAGTATTTAAAATTTGAATAAGTTCATGACTTAAAGCAATTACTATGGAAGAAAAAGATTTGGCCAAAACCTACAAAAGTAGCTTTACTTTTATAATTTAATGATCTTGGAAGTGAATGTTTAGAAAGGAAGAAACATATATGATTAGGAAGAATGGCGTAGTTATGTCTGAAAAGACTTATATATCATTACAGTTTATAAACAATGATTTGACTGTCATGACCTGATTTTTCCTTTTAAAGAGTGATTTTCTTATGGAATAACAGAGATACTAGGCCAGCTCGTGCTTGCAATTAGGAAAATCTATAGTAATGGAAATTGCATGCTCCCAGTTTTAAATAGCATCAAATATATATCATGTAACCACATGCAAATCAAATAAATAGCCATGAGTTAACTTTACACTCTCTTTAGTGTAGGTGAGAATTGTAACACACTCTATGAGAAAAATGAGTAAAATATTTGGGAAAATGATCAGGATTGGTGGACAACCATCAAAATGTTTTTGTATACTTGAGTCTTTAAAGAAGTTCAAGTGGTGTTTTGGATTTTTCGCAACAAGAATTCTTAACATAAGTTCAAAATATCTAAGGCATTCATCCACTTGATGGTGGTTTGGTATGATATAAATGTTGATGCTTTTAGGATATTTGTTAATAGCTTTATTGTGTTGAATGTTTTGCCTCTCTTGTCTCACTATGTTTATGAAGTTGTCATAATTTGAATTTTATAAGGAAATGTGTTTTTTTTTTAGAATTTAGTGTTAATACAAACTATGATGTTAAAGTACATGAGAATCATGTGAGTGGTTCTTATGAGTTTAATGACCCTTACACTTCTTTTGCTATTTGAGAGAAAGAACTAAACTATAATGATTGTAGATGTCATTATGAAACACAAGTGATTGGGATAAGAAGAGATCAACAAATTTCAAAAAAAATTGTTTTACATATGTCTTCCTACTAAGTATTTGATATTTGATAATGAAAAAAATTCTTTTACAAATTTATTTTTATAAAAAAGAAATGTTTTATTTTTTTTATTTTTCATGACATGAATAAATGTTTTTTTTATAATTACTTGAGTAATTGTCATTTCTTAATTAAGGATAATTCATAGCATGTAATTGAAGCATAACAAAAAGGAATAGTAAAATAACAAAGTATAGAAACACAAAGAGAAATTGTGTTAATTTGAAGTTGCTATATTAATATGTTGGATTGTTGTTCACAAGTTGTATATTTTTTTAAGTAATATAAATTTAATTTTAACGAAGTACACCTTCTATGAAATATTCGTAATTTTCATTTTGTAGAGAATAGTGTTATACACACAAAAATGAACTACAATTTAAAAATTGAGCATGCATTCACTCAAAGTGTAAATTATAATAAAGTTTGAATAAAAAAATATTCAAAATTAGATTATCTCAAAACTAATTTTGTGATATTTTCTTACCAAATATGACAACTTAGTACATCCTACAATGAAAATAAAAAAGTTTGGAATTCATCTATACTTCGAAATACAACATTTTACCGATACAACCATTCTTTAGTTTAAAAAAAAAGTTATGAACATACCAATTGGTAATGGTTAAATCATGAAGTCGATATAAAGGACATTGTAAGTACACGAAGATTGTGTTATAGTTTCTTAATTTTCCAAAAACAACAATTCCTATGAGTGTACTTCAATAATTCTAAGTTTTTCATTCCAAACCTTCCTTTTTGGGGTAACACAAAAATGAGTAAGAACGCAATTATGCAAACACCACCATGATTAAAAAAAATCCAAAACTCTAAAAGGAATAAATTTGCATAATGTTAATTGTTTTTATCGAATATGAGACTGATTCATCTGATATGGAGAATCTGGGCGGAGTAAACGAGTTGATCTCTTCCTTGAAGGATTGTTGAGCTCCAATGATAAAAGTTGAGTGGAAATCCACCTGCAGAAGCCTGTCTGATGCTTAAGTTTGTAAAATTATAATGATATATGAGTAATGAGTAAATGAAAGTATTAAGTGAGTGGGAAATACTCTCTGAAGTTACATTTATAGGTTCATGTCTCTATGATGTGTATAAGTAACTATTTCAGTTATTAGGAATAAGATTGATCTCTACGAACATGTTGAGGTGGTTATTTTCCAATATCAACGATATACACATTAACTTGGGATGATTAAGTGTCACATCATATTTTCGATATTGGGCAATACACTAACGATGCCCATGAGACATACCTTACATAAAATTACAATATTTGATTGTGCAAACAAAACAATGAAAAGAACATTTTTTCAAGATTTATAACACACTATCATTACCAATAAATATACACAAAAACTTTTAACAAAATCAAATTTATTGGGTTTCATTATCATTTATCTACTATCCAAAATAGAAAGACATATATAAGCAACGAAAAGTGTGTGGACTCAATCATGAAAGTCATTAACTTGTAACAATTGAGATTACACAGGAATCTGTGTAATCTCTCTGACTCTTTATGAATATGTTTTTGATATTGTAGTGTTTTCCATGAATCAGACGATTTGTTACGAAAAAAATGACTTTTTGCCTCTTGAAAATTTCAGTCTTTCAGAAAGATTCTCTCATCTCAAATTTGTAACTAATGCAACAAGTCATAAATTAGTTGTTGTCAAACGAGTTACTTCTAAATTTGTTTCTCAAGATTTGGTCTTACAAAATTATTTTGAATCTCTTTCAAGTGATGAACAAAAGACTCGAGAGTCATGCATGTCCTACCATCTTGGCAGCGGGTATAGTTGAATTTACCTCAACTGGTATTTTTTTAAAAGAAGTTAGTTTGGTCTCTAAGTTATGGATGAAAAGAGGGATAAAGAAGAATCATTAAGTGAAAATGATGAATTAGTTCAAACTCTAAGGAGACCGTGACGTCCTCAAAAAGTTGGAGTGAAAGTCAATAAGATGACCTTCAAAACATATCAATCAAAGAAAAAGTATAATGGTACTAGGATTTTATTACCACTGCTAAATGAAAACGAGATTAGATTTTTGGAATTCAATCGTTCTTTTGTATTTATGGGAGCTACACAATATAAAATGTTCTTTTGTTTGACTTATTGTCTTTGTTGATTTTTTTTTTCATTTTTTATTTTAATTCTCAATGTAGTTGTTTAGACTACTCTTAAAATTTCTTTTTTTATTAGTTTTTATACTTTTTTTTATTTTTATGTTATTTTTCATGTGAAATATGAGTTTTATTAAAAAAAATATTTATAAATTCAAGTGCCAAAAAGATAAAAAAGATAGTTATTTAGAAATTTATCACTTGTTAGTTACAACTTTTAAAGACTCAAAAAGTACTTGAAAAAAAATATAGATAATAGTTTAATTATAATATTTGAATAAAAACAATTTAATACGTAGATCGATAACTAATATTAAGTTTTTCAACTTATATCATGAGCCAAAAAAAGGTTATCACACTTAACAGTTATTATCCATTTGTATAAGATTGTATGCATGGCAAGGCACATTTTTTAAAGGTTCCCTCCAAACAGACTTACTATCCTCACATATAATTTAAGGCAAAAAGATATAAATGAAAGTGAAATTGAATATCAACTAATTTCTTAATTATTACAAAAACGATCGAAAATGCATATTTTTCGTGAAAAAAGTTAAAATATATATAATTTAGTATCATTCTTTTCAAATAAGCTATAAGTATAATACTATTAATGTGATAGATTAGGATAGATAGGAAAAATATAGTGCAGTAGAAAGTACTGTAGAATTGTATTGCATGAATTACGAAAAAAATTGCATCATTGTTTTATCATTTTTACAGGTTAAGCAAGCATCCTTGACATTAATTATTTGAACTTTTTACGTTATTTTAATATGATTTGAAATAAAATAAATAAAATTATTAGAGTCAGAAACTAAAATGATAAATTTATAAAATCTAATAGAGAAAAAAGAGAGCAAATTCTTCGGTTTTTGTCACTGGTGTAATTTGGTTCACTTCCCTACTTCCCTCACCTACTTCATCATAGGTTTTAATTTCCCCTAGTTAATGATGCCAAACGAAATCAAAGTCACCACTGAAAGTGTTAGCTTTAGAAACCAACATTGACTCTTAAATACATTCATCTATTCAGTTGCGCTCCCTTAATTAGGTTGTTTAATGGTTTTGAATTACCCACATAAACATGGTTGTTAAACACTCATTATGAATAAAAGATGGAATTATGTATAATATTGTTTCAATCACTTCTAAATACAAACAAAAATTACACTGAGTATTTATTATGAAATTGTTGAGCTTCATTTTAACTGCATAAATTAGACAACACATTACCTAATCAAATGAAAACAAAATCTGATAGGTTCACTCGCTTGTACCTATATGCTATCAGTAACTAAACTGAAAAAGTGGATCAAGAAAACAAATGGGAAAGAGTGTTGTTTTTCACTGATGCAGATTTTTTTTTGTTTAACAATTTCCTCCATCACAATGATCAATCACTCATTCACTTATCACCTTCCTCAAGCAGATTATACCACGTAATTATCAGCCATAATAAGCAAACCTTAGTGGCCAATTAACTAGATAATCAAGTGTTCCACATCTGTATATGAATGAGTATATCCATAATGTTTTGGGGCCTTCAAGATCATGACATAGAGAGGCATGGTCATGTACACTTGAGTGTATACTTAGTGAATTATATTCAACCAGCTGTCAACACATAATGTCATTATTTGTCATCAACAATCTCAAAAGGATTTCCCCAGTTAGAGACTCATCACATAGATTCTAGTTGATCTTATTGCTAATAATATTTTGCATGTTCTGTTCCATTTTCTGGTTTAAGGAAAAATAGGATCTGTGAAATCAACACACGAACTTGATATATACCTGATAACAACTTACCATTCAGTTTAAAAAGTAATTGTGTTATCATGAATCACACTCATCTGAAAAAAGGGGTTGAAGTAAAGTGGTGGAAGTAGCATTTGGTGAAGTTACAGTCAACCAAACACACAGATAAATTAATCTGCTTTCATGCAGACATGTGTATGATGCGTCTTTGATCATTATTAATGGCTAACTACAAACTTGTCTAGTGTTTATGATGAATTGAAATGGGGTAAAGTTATATAATGAAACTCTCATCTTAATGGAGGCCCACAAGACAATTCAAACAATTATTCCCTTCTATACCCTACTTTTCTCACTCGACATGAAATTTGCCACACACAACTGTATCATTTATAAGGTTTATTGTTAAAATGTTTATCTTTTGGGCTCTCTTTGTTTTGGGCTTTTTCCTGCTTGGCCCATTTTTTTACTTTTCTATTTTGCTTATTATATTTTCTTTTTGTAATACCGCATGTAACACACTTTTCTGATTAATGAGATTATTTTTTCTTTTTTTTGTGCTTCTTTCTTCCTCTCAACGCTTCTGCATTTTTCTTCTTACTGTGCAGTTCCTGCTTCTAGGGTTTTATGCTTGATACGCTTCTTCTCATACTGTGTGATTATCTCTTTTATGGTGGTATTAAAGTTTTTCTTTTTGAGGAGCTTTGTTGCGTTCTCTAATTTTTTCATTCTCTTTGAATATTTCTTTTCTGTCTTGATTTTTCGTTTTTATTTGTTGTGTTTGCGTTTTTCAGTATGAGGAAAGAAGAAGAAGAATCGACTTCATACTACTTGTACCTTTATCCGAACGAAAGTCCAACCAAACCTCTTGTTTTATGGGTGTTCGATTCTAATAACTACCATTCGTGGAGCATATCCATGCTCACTTCGTTGAGTGCCAAGAATAAAGTTGAGTATGTGGATGGCACCGCTTTTCAACTAGCGAAAACCGATTCCACTTTTTCAGCATGGAATCAGTGTGATAGTATGGTGGTTTCTTGGCTTTCACGTTGTTTCCATCTCTATTCGTCAAAGTATCATTTGGATGGACAAACCCCCCAAAAAAATTGGAATGATCTCAGAACCAGGTACGCTCTAGTTGACCTCTCGTGTATTTCTGACCTCCAAATGGAGACATCTTCTTTAAATCAAGGCGAGTTTCCATTACCGAGTATTTCACCAAATTAAGGGTTATATGGGATGAGTTAGAAAACTTTAGACTCAAACTTGTTCACATCTATCAAAAGAAATGTTCTTGTAGTGTTTGCTATATCATTTCTTAAAGAAAAAGAGAAGACCAAGCCATGTAATTTTTAAGGGGTTTAAATGATTTGTAATAATATTAAAGCTCATATTCTTTTGATGAACCAGTTCCCATATAACATATTGAAAAATTATTTTTTAATAAATGCTCATGGGTTTTAGATTTTGGAGCAACCAATCATGTATGTTTTATTTTATTTAATTTTACTACTCATCATTGCATGAGTCCTATTCTCATAAAATTACCTAATGGACATTATATGTTTTTGCTAATTATTTTGGAACTATAAATCTTAACCATATGATTCTTCTCACTAATGTTTTATATGTTCAAGATTTTTCTTTTAATCTTATTTCTATCTCTAAACTTACCTTTTCCCTTAAGTGTGATTTGATTTTTTCTTCTAACGAGTGTTTCATAAAGGACATCAAAACCAGAGACAAGATTGGTTCAACTGAGTTGATTAGTAGTTTATATATTTTTGATAGATCTTTTAAACATCATACTTCTCATATCTTAAACTGTATGGTTAAAAATTTTGGTCTTTGGCACCATAGGATGGGGCATCCTTCTGATGAAAGACTAAAGATTTTGAAAACTTTTTATCCTAATTGTTATGTTGAAAGATCTTATTTTTGTGATGCTTGTCATCAAGCTAAGCAAAAAAAGCTTCATTTTCCTTTTAATAGTTCTCAATTTGCACAAATATTTTATTTGATTCATATGGATATATAGGGGCCATGTTTTGTTATCTCTATGCATGATTATAAATATTTTCTCACTATTGTTGATGATTTTTTCCGCTTTACTTGAGTTTTTTCTACGCATGATAAATCTAAAGTCAGAGCTAATGTTGTGAACTTTAATTCTTACATTTAAAACCTCGGTAATGGAAAACAATCTTAGTATTTTTTCAACATTGAGTGAGACTCATTATATATTAGTATATGTGTATAAAATGAGAAAAAAATGGATTAGTTTTCTGCTTCCCTCGTTTTGAATGGTCATCGAGAGCCACTGAATATTGACACAGATTAGTGGAAGTGTTTTTTTTTATATAACTTATCTTCTTTATGTGCAATTATGCATCCAAGTGTTGTGTAGTCATTATTTCTAAATGAAGTTTAGGTGTATTTAGTTGGAATAAAATAGAGAAGTGTACTAGTAATAATAAATGTTCCTTAAGAACTAGATATTCCCTTGCATGTGGTGTTCTCAATCTCGGTCTTTGTTTTTTAGTCTTTAGTCTTAATCTTCAGCCTCGGTCTTTGGTCTTTGGGTCTTCGGTCTTAGAGGGATACCTACGTTTATACTCCAACATTCAATTTTGCTTTCAGTCCGAGTAAAAAGTATATGTAGAAAGTCAAAGATTCATTACTTTTGATCTTAGGGTGTCCACCTATTTATAGTGATTATATTGAGTCCTACCTAATCGAATGATTAAGCTAGGCCCAAGTGCTCCTAATCATGTTTTGTAGGTTGTTTACTATTCAACATTTGTTAATTACATTGTTAGACCCTCAATTTCGGTTGGAAGGACCTTGCTGAGATGTCGAGATACTTACTAGGTTCTCAGTACCTCGAATATTGGGTAGTACACTGATAAGTGCCAATATAGTAGTTTTTATGATTGAGAAAATTGAACACTTTGGAACTTAATTGTTGCTTAATGTAAGAAAATTACCCTAATCTGAGAATTATTGAATCTGATTATATATTTTGAACCAAGAAACAAATGAA
>Ga0123341_1001533_pt1 | contig 17595 bp, 15 predicted proteins | sample Turbeapinknodule_FD_89959 | JGI IMG/M metagenome (GOLD analysis project Ga0123341, IMG submission 89959) | Root nodule microbial communities of legume samples collected from Mexico - Turtle bean Mexico pink nodule | ecosystem: Host-associated > Plants > Roots > Nodule | place: Mexico: Nepantla...
AATGACATAATTTGAAAGATAATTGTGGCGGTTAATGAAATGACGTATTATACTGAAATTTGTGGCGGTTATTAATAACCGCCATATTAAAACCGCCACTTTTTACACATTTTTTTGTAGTGAGATGTTTATACTGGTTCACTCTAAACCCAAAGCCACATCCAGTCTTCTCAGAAACCACTGAGAAATTCCACTAAGCAATCAAACCTATATCACTTACACCACAACCAAGGAAGTGACATTGATCCCCTCAAGACACACACTCCTCTTGGTCAACACACCAACACCAAGAATGTCGATCTTGATCCACTCAAGAACACACAACACTTCTCAGCAAACACACAAGGTTTCTTTCAACAGATACAAGGATTACACTTGTTACAGAATTAAATCTAAAATCAATACAAGAGAAAATCCTATCTCACACACTTTGATAAAACTCAATCTCTAAGCAATCACAACTCTTTCAAAATCTGTTCAAATCTCAAAATCTATGAAAAACTCAAATCTGTTTTTCTATTTGTAAAACAAAGTTGTTGTTTGTTATCAAATATTAACAAACTATTAATTGCATTCAAAGATTGGTCAAAGCATTAAAAACTGGAGCGTAAACAGTTGGAAAAAAATTTAATGCTTAGTCAAAGCACAAAACAGTTTTCTGTTATGGTACCAAAATAAACAATCGGTTGTTTCCACGAATCAATCAGTTGTTTTGGTTTTGACAGCAAGTCAACCATAAAAACAGTTCTCAACCTTTTCTAAAAAGACCTAAGTATAAAACAATCGGTTGTTTCGACAAAACAAAAGATTGTTTTTCACTTAGCTTGAAAAACACTTTTCTTTTAAAAGGATTGAGAGTGCTTATGCTTTGGATTCAATCAAGAGTGGATTACACATTAAATCTACCCCAAATCCTATCTAAAGGACAACTCAGCAACAGCAAGCACAACCAACCTTCATCATCCTTCAAAGGGTTTGGATTCTTCAAAGCTTGAACACCACTTGGTTCAACACATATATCATACTAAGTAGTCTCATCTTCTTAGAGCGTCTATACTCAAATGACTCTATTCATTCTGAGCTAGATTGTGTTAGAACGTACCAAATTGAATAACTCATCTTCACAGGGCGTCTATACTCGAATGACTCTATTCATTTCAAGATAGGTCACCTTACCATGTACGAACTGCAATAACCTTACGTCCACAGAGCGTCTATGCCCATATGACTTTATTCACTTCGGACTAGGACGTCTTACCATGCCTTATTGTTTACCAATGCAGTACGCCTACTCGGCCAACCGAGTTATGTCTTACCATGCCTTATTGCTTGCCAATGCAGTGTGCCTACTCAGCTGACCGAGTTATGTCTTACCATGTGTTATTCCTTGCCAATGCAGTGCGCCTACTTGGCTGACCGAGTTACGTCTTATCGTGCCTTGTTGCTTGTTAATGTAGTGCGCCTACTCGGATGATCGAGCTACGTCTTACCGTGCCTTATTGCTTGCCAATGCAGTGCGCCTACTTGGTTACTCGAGTTACGTCTTACCAAGCCTCACATCAAGTAATTCATTTACAAAAATAAACTCATCTCACGTGGCGCTTATATTCGGGTAGTCGTGCTTACACCGAGCTAAGTTGTCTTGCCATGTACTTCATCAGATAGATTCATCTTAACAGGGCGCCTATACTCGGATGACTCTATTCATTTCGATCTAGGTCGTCTTACCATGTACTCAACAACAAATTCATCTTCACAAGGCACTTATACTCGGATGACTCTATTCATTACGATCTAGGTCATCTAACCATGACATTAGATAACCCTTTCACGCACAGGGCGCTTGTACTCGGATAGTCATACTGACGTCGAGTCAGGTCGTCTCTTCGTGTGTTAACTCAACTATATCAACTGAATTAATGCACCATCATTTAAGAAAAAAATTATCACTAGATGACCTCATTAAAAAACCCCTTCGTCTCTTAGTTTTCTTATTTGTAGCTCTTGGGTTTCACTCATAATTATGAGTATGGTGCATCATTTGGGAGGCCTTGAGCACCATTGATTTTTACCTTGATCCCATTCCATTTTCGCAAATTGCATCTCCTCCTCACTATATCTTGTTTTTCATCTTTGCCTATGTGAAGTGAACCTTCACACTTACTTAACCACTTGGTTAAGTTCATGTCCAGTGGGAATCTTCCTTAGGTGCTGACCATTAATTATTAAAATCTCAACCTTAAGTAAAAGTGTCACCATAAATGAAAACATCTAAAAATCAACTCACATCATGTGGTATTCAGAGCTTAGGTTTTTTAGCTTATCTTGTTTAGAGTTGATTGGCACTTTACTTTCTTGCATCTTTAATTCCTTGTCTTTACATTCAAGCCCCTTTAAATTCTTGTCTTTACTTTCAAGCACTTTTAATGTCAACCATTTACTTTCTTACTTTTAAATTCGGCATTTACCTTATTCAATAGCATTGTTTCGCTTTTTTAATGTTCCTTTATGTCTTATATTGTTTTTACCTCTTTGCCTTGAGTCATATGTTCTTTAGTGTTCTAAGAGTCCTTATATTTTTTTCCTCTACTTACTTGCTTTTAATTGTGAAAGTTTATAAGTAATTAGAAACTAGTTTTAGTAGAAGTAGATTTGAGTTCCAAACAAAAGATTTCAAGTGATCAATTGTTTTGAATCCCAAAATTTTTGTGAAAATTGGAGTTATATGAAAATATGTATGATCAAAACTATGGACATTTCATTTCCATAATCCAAAAACAAGTATTAAAAAAAAGAGAAAAGGGAATTTGCGCCAACAAAAAATGTTTTTGTTCCAATCTTTCAAAGGGTAACATTTTCAAAATTTTGGGTTCATCTTGATTGGCAAATTAATTTCAACCTTTGTGGAATTTTTATCCTTTTGCTTTGACAAATTTCTAAATAAATTTTCATTGTTAAAAGTTTAGTAAGTATCTTAGAGTCTTTTTGTGTGTCTTTTTCTTGCTTGTCTTCCTTTTCAAGTTTTGTCATAATCTCTTTCACAAATTTGGTTTAGCTTTCTTGTTTTGAGCTTTTCTTGATTATCTTTTCAAATTTCTTAAGTTTTGTTGTGGTTCTTTGAGATCAAGTGTGTTTGGCTTTGTCATCTTTCAGTTGAGAAATTTTCAACACCAAGATAGACATTTTTTGAGAGGATAAAATTCTTTTTGAGTGCTTTGAGTGTTCTCCTCTTGATTTCTTTTCACCAAAAGTGATGCAAACTTGAGAGAGTCTATTCTAACTTCTTTTTCACTAATTGTTTGATTCCTTTGTGCAAATATTATGGGTCATTTGTCTTTAGGTGAATCTTCAAAATCGCAATAGCATCACAAAGCCCACCTTTTGGGAGAACTTGTGGAGGTCAAGTAGCGAATGGTCCACAAAGATGAGGAAATAAGCCAACTAGCAAAAATATTGCAAAGACTACAAGAAGCTCAAGCAATGAAAACTCAACAAAGAGATAGGAGCTGCCAAAAACAACTAGACATTCCATGCACTTTGGGAGTCAAGAACATGATTGGCAAGTGCACAATTTTGACAAACATCACCATCAACACCAACAATAACCACAACATTCTTTTGATTTTGTAAAGTTACCTAGTTTTAATGGGTCCAATGACCCTACTTTGTATTTAGAATGGGAAGCTAAAGTTGAACATCTTTTTAATGTGTATTAGGTCACCGAGGACCAAAAGGTTAGGTTAGGTTCCCTAGTTTTTTTAGACTATGTCATCCAATGGTGGCAACAAACTGTAATGGACATTGGGCTAAACAAGAGGTCAGTCGTGTTCTCTTGGTATGATTTGAAAGCATGTATGCGCGTGCAGTTTGTTCCTCCTCATAGGAAGGAACACTTATTGAAGCTCCAACGGCTTCATCAAGGACCTAGGACGGTAAAGGAATATTTTGAAGACTTAGAAACAACTTTGACTAAATTTAATATGCCTAAAGTGATGAGTCAAAGATAACTCGGTTTGTGAGTGGTTTAAGGAGAGAAATTTGAGATGTTGTAGAAGTTTATGAGTATTGTTCTTTAAAGAACTTGGTTCACCTAGCCATCAAGGTGGAATCACAAATTTCAAAGAAAACAACTTTCAAAAATACTCCTAATGATGATTTCTACAAATCTTATGGGAAGGATACAAAAACTTCTCCTTCCCATTTTTCAAAAGAAATCACTACTCACCAAAAGGTTTCTAAAGACTACCTTTCTACCTCTACCACTAAGTCGCAACCAAAACCCCCAATATGAAATGTTTTAAACGTTTAGATTTTGGGCACATCGCCGCCAACTGTCCAACTAAAAGCACCAAGTTGGCAACTAAAGAACAAATACAAATAAAAAAAAATGAAAATGAAAAAACCAAGGAAAGTAAAAAGAGTCTCATCTTGTTAGACCTCACAAAAATAATTGCGCCTTCATGGTATACTTCTTCCTTCTCTTTTTCATTACCAAAGGTTTCTACTTACTTACCATCTTTCTTAAAGAATTTTAGGAATGATTTTCAAACACCTCCTAAAGGTTTCCACCTTTTAAGAGGATTTCATCACAAATATTTATCATTCCTAAACATTCTTTTCAAACTTGGTATGTATATAGAACCCCATCTTATGCACTCCCAACACTTAAGGAACATAAGTTGAGTTCACATCACAATCCTTGCACTATCTTATATGTGAACAAACTAATTATGTTATCTACAGGAGTTCTAAATTCGAGGTTGAATTCTCTCGAACTTAGGGGGCATGATACAAACCAAGTAGTTATGAAGATGACCAAGGAAGCAAAAGAAAAAGCACATGGCAAGCAGTCATCTCATCAAACAATTAAAGACCCCACCAAGGATCTCATAGACTCGACCAGAGGAGGTGGGCATAAACCAGAGCACCAACTTTTCTTCCTTTTGGTCTTCTTAAAAGATAAAATATGTTGTAAATAATTTTGGGCTCACTTAAGGGGTCCAAATAACAAAGATAGGCTAGAATAAGGTGCCTTTATAATAATAGGTGGTGTAGTTATCATTTTAGCTTGTTCCTAATCCTTTAGGAATGAGTTTTGACCTAGTTTCTAGAAGCAAAAGCCTAGGGTTCGGGTTTGACTTAGTCAAACCCTAAGGCTGCCCCTTTTTTCCCTTTTCCCATCCTACCCCTCATGCTTGTTTTCCAAGGCTCCTTCACCTATAAATAGGAGGCCTACCCATTGTATTTTACAAGTTGAATTTGAATGAAGTAAAGAAACTCTACACAAATTGTGTGAGCTTTTAGTGAGGCTTATGTCCTCTTAGGTTTGAGGTCTTATTTTGAGTGATTGGGAAGCTCTCAAGTGGCGGTCAACACACTCATCTTGGAGCACATGACCCTCCAAGTGGCGTGACATTGCTCACCCACCATCATAAGTTTTCTCATTCCATTTTCCTTTCATTTCTCCATTCCATTTATGTTCTTGTCTCTTAATTTTCTTATTTGTTGCTCTTGGGTTTCACTCATAATTATGAGTATGGTGCATCATTGGAAGGCCTTGACCACCATTGATGTTTACCTGTGGCCATTCCATTTTCACAAATTGCATATAATCCTCACTATATCTTGTTTTTCATCTTTGCCTCTATGAAGTGAACCTTTACAGTTACTTAACCACTTGGTTAAATTCGTGTCCAGTGGGAATCTTCCATAGGTCCTCACCATTAATTGTTAAAATCTCAACCTTAAGTAAAAGTGTCACCATAAATGAAAATATCTAAAAATAAACTCACATCACCTTAGCAAGTGGATTTTCAGGGGTATGAGTAACATGGCCTTCATCTACCAAAATAAAGGTCAAGTCTCCATCAAATTAAAAAAATACCCCTTCATTCATTTGCTCCTCAGAGCACCACATTTTGGTGAAAATGGTAGGCCTTTTAATACATTTTTTCTTAATGGAATATTCCCTGTATTATATATATATATATATGTGTGTGTGTGTGTGTGATAAAATTGTGTTAGCTATAAATTGATCAATTATGTGAATGACTAATAATCAATTCATTAAGCCATTTATTTCAAGAAGTAACTTTTTTTTCTAGGAGTTTATAGTTCCTTTTTGGATTAGTATCACTATACTGATATCCCCCAAGGTACAACACGAGCTTCTAGAATGGTATGACGAGGATCACAAAACTAGAAAATTCTTAAAGCATATAACAAAGGATAAGGAAAGAGAAAAGAGTGAGTGAAGGTGTGTATGGAGTGTCTTGGTATATAAACCCTTTGAGAGTGTAAGTAAGCAATGTGGGACTATTTTTCCTTTTATAATGCCCATTATGCACAACAATCCCCCACAAATTGCAAAAGGAAAGAGAAAGAAAGAGAGAGAGAGAGAGAGAGAGAAAGAAAGAAGAAAATATTACAATGTAATGCACCAGAGATATTATAACAAGCTATATGAATAAAAGAACACTTAATGTGTGCTAGAGGATAGTCAATCAAATACACCCACACAATTCTTGCAGTTAACATTGTGTTCCGCTTACTAGGTCATGCACATGTCTGATATTGATGAGTGCTCTAGAGATCTTACCAAAATTTCATGCAAACGGCCCAACTTGACATTCGTGTGTTGTAAATCATACACTGCATGTAAAGGATATGAAAATCATTAAAATATTTGTAAAATTTAAAATTTCATATACCACATAAAATTTAACTGTAAATTTTATCCTTGTAATGATGTGGTATCTACCACTTTGACACACCATAGGAATGGACAAAGTTGATTTTAAATCGATTGTAATGCTAGCAAAACTAACCAGTGATTTATTTTTACCCATATGAACCTTATTCATGGGATCTCAAATCACAAATGTCGAGTTTCCATCACTTATTTATTTGTGTTAGATATTATTAGATATTATGAGATATTATTAGATGTTTCTATTTATGTAATGGGCTTAGTGCATATGTTTCTTTTTCTATATAAACATAACCCTATGTGTTCAATATACACAAAGGATTTATCTTATTCTTCTTTTCTTTTATTTTAATATGGTATATAGAGCATAGGGTTATAATTCAAAAAACAAATTTGTGAACCCATTATTCACAGGTATTTTCCAGTCGTCGTCCCACCGCCTCCTTGACGTCGGAGCCGCCACTAGAGTTTCGCCAAAGCCACCACTGGAGTTTCCCCAAAGCCGCCACCAGATTCTCTCCAGAGTTGCCACCAATTGGCCGGTGATTGGATTTGTCCTTGTCATTTATGGCTTCTTCCACTGCCACTATACTTGAACCGTCTATTTATACTAATTATGTCAATGTTCATCTCTCCATTGACAAATCGGATGGAATCAATTATGACACTTGGGTCTCAGATATTAAATTATGGCTTAAGAGACATAGTTATGTTGATCATCTTACTCGTCCCAGGGTTGCTGAAGATGAGGTTTTTCGTTGGTTGAAAATTGATGCTCAATTATGCATCGTTATCAAATCAATCATTCATTCATCTTTAAAACAATTTTTCGAACATATGAGACATGTTCAGAAGTTTGGGAACAGGAAAAATTATTATACACCAATTATACTTAACGTCTTTATGGTGTGTGTCAAAATCTCCTCACAGTTGTTGCTCCAAATTGTCTTGATGGTACAATGGCAAAATATATGGGTAAACTCCATGCTCTTCTTCATGATTTTAATAAGTTTTTTCCTCCTGCCTCCACTCCTTCTCAAGAACTAAAGTAAAGATCCAAGTGTTTCATGTTATTAGGCTTACATGGCCTTTTTTATGATTATTCTCATGTCCGTGATCAAATTTTGGGATCTCCTATCATGCCAAATTTTACTTCTACTTGTTCTACCTTTCTGCGTGTGTCAGGTAAACACATCACTGATATAACGCCTTATGTTGATAACTCTTCTACTTTAGTCTCTCGGCATAATGATCATACTCGCCCTCACAAGTCGAGCAAAGGGCATCAAAAGTGTGACCATTGTGGCAAACTTGGTCACAAAATTGACAGATGTTATGCCTTACATGGTCGTCCTCCTAAATCTATTGTGGTTGTCCAAATTACTCTTATGCAACCTTCTAATGTGGATCATACTTCATTTGGTACCTCAGGCTAGCCTGATATTTTTAATGAATTTCTTAAATGGTATGAGGATCGTTAGAACTCTGGTTCCACTACTTCTGTCACACATTCAGGTACATCTTTTGTTGGCCTAACCCTTTACTTCCCTTAGCCATTGGGTTCTAGATTCAAGTTCAACATATCACATTATTGATAATAAACCTTTTTTCTCTTCCCTATCTACTATAGGTTATTTACCTTCAGTTACCATGGCCAATGTCTAGGGTACCATCACATGGTGTTGGTACTATTAATCTTTTTCCTTCTTTATCTAATGATAATGTTCTTTATGTCCCTGGTTCTCCATTTAACTTATTATCCATTAGTCGTCTTACTCATTCCCTTGATTGTGTTATTTCTTTTACCAAAGATTTTGTTTCTTTACAGGAACGAAGTTTGGGACGGAGGATTGGCATCGAATGTGAGTCTCACTAACTTTATCAACTACAGATCTCTGCACATGTTGGCACGATTGTGGATTCTCCATCTCATTCATGCTCAATTGGGTCATCCTACTCTTGCAAAGATGCAACAACTTATTCCAAGTTTGTCTAATGTATCAAGTTTATCGTGTGTGAGTCATGTCATTTAGGGAAACACATTCGTAGTTCTTTTCTTAGTAGTGTCTCACAACGTATTTCATCTCCTTTCGCCTTAGTTCACTCTGACAGTGGGGACCAAGTCGTATTAAGTCTAATTTAGGATTTCAGTATTTTGTTACTTTTATTGATGATTATTCAATATGTACTTAGGTGTTTTTAATGAAAAATCGTTCTGAGTTGTTTTCGATATTTCAAATCTTTTACAATGAAGTTAAAAATCAATTTGGAATTTCCATTCTAATTTTACACAGTGATACTAGGAATGAGTTTCTTTCTCATTCTTTTAAAAATTTTATGACTTTTCATGATCTCCTTCATCAAACTTCATGTGCTTATACACCTCAACAAAATGGGATAGTTGAACGCAAGAATAAACATCTTATTGAAACAACTCATACTATTTTAATCCATGGTAATGTTCCTTGGCGTTTTAGGGGTGTTGTTCTTAGTGCATGTTATCTTAATATATCACATGTCATCTTCCGTGTTAGAGGACAAAATTCCTTATTCTATTTTATTTCCACATGACCCTTCCACTCCTTACCTCCCAAAATTTTTGGGTCCACATCCTTTGTTCATAACTTTAGTCCTAGTCTTCATAAATTATCTCCTATATCACACAAATGTGTCTTTTTAGGATTTACTAGGTCACAAAAAGGATATAAATGTTTTTCACCTTCTCTTACTATTATTTTATTTAAGCAAATGTCACATCCGAGTGAGCCTTCACTTTACTTTAAGTCTTGTCCTTCTCCTTATGTGTCTTCATCTAATCAAGTTAATATTTCTCTTGTTTTGCCTAGTGCACCTAAAGATTCATCACCTCCACCAACGATTAGGGTTCAAAGAGGAGAGGTTGCAGTCGGAAAATAGAGAACAGAGTCTAGAGTCACGAAATTTGTGCATAATTAAGGTTCCACAGGGAGAGTTTGCAGTGAAGAATTGAGAAAAGAGTTTTGAGTTGGGGAAGAGAGTCTGAAGCTTTGGAACGAAAAACTAAAGAAGACTAATTACACTGTTGATTTGAATTAAAACTTAGTAAAAATAATTTAGTATGACTATTATAAAGAGAATTAACTAGTTATTATGTTATTTCTTCTTTAAATTCGTATAAAAAATTTGGCACTTAATAAAAAATTCACCCCATTAATTTTTATGACAGGTAGACCCATCATAATACGTTGTTATAGTTTCTTGCAAATTTTCCAACAATAAGAAAAATATTACTACTGCATATGTTTTGAAGATAGATGATAATTTGTGTTGATCATTAATTTATTTAATTGGTTGTAAACAAAGACTATTTAATAACATTAGGACATTATTTTTTTCCAATCAGAAAAAAAGGAAAAAAGATAGAAATAGTGAACACACAATTTGTTATAACATGGTGTAGCCTCCTAAAATTTGAAAGACAAAAGTTTGAGCAGGTTGAATTGACCTTTACACAATCATGTAAACCATTAAACAATAAACAATACCAGCATACATCCACCCAGCTTCTGCTTCATCTTGAAGCATAGAGAGACTTATATACATAAATTTATATAATACAATCTATTAATATTATATACAACTTTCTGGCACCAGTGTTCCACTGCTCGTCCCCTCAATGTTCTTACACGATGAAGTTGCAGCAATGTTCTTGTAGGTTAGGTTTATATCCTGAAATTTGATCCCTCGACATGGATTACTTGGGCTGCAATCAAAAGTTACTGCTTCTGGTGTTGCTGAACTTCCATTTATGTTCAAATATGTGATTTCACTGATCTTAATTCCTGAAGTCTGTAAAATATAACACAATTGTGTTATCCCAACAAAAAAATTGTGACATGGATACCAGTAACTTTGAATTTTTATTAATTAATTAAAATTTTAAATTCCCATAGAAAGATCGAAAATATATAATAATGTTGGGTTGCATTAACTATTTATGATTACCTGGGAAGGACAACCTTGATTATTGGGGCAGTAATTCTGATCAATGATGATGGGATTCTCAACTTTGTCCATTACGATGTTTTGGAAAAGAACATTCCTAACGAACCCGTTGCTCGGTCTGGCCCATGTCTTTATCCTCACTCCATTGTCCGATCCAGAGAAGATGGCGTTCGTTAAAGTCACATTTTCTACTCCTTTTTCGTCCACTTTTTGACCTAAACTTCCAATACTGCTTCAAACATGTACACTCAGATTGTTGTACAATTTTGTGTATTTTTCATTTTATTGTTATGCAAATTTCGTATAGAATTTTGTGTATACAGTTTATTTTTTAAATTATGTTGCATAAATTATTATGATATTCTTCTTCGTGATACCATAGCCGATCCAAGAACAGTACTAACAGAGACAGATAGTATAATTACATACTTTTTTATTAATGCAGAAGTATCTCACATGTTGGATCAATAAATAAGTTTAGGAAGTGAAAAATTTAAGTTTTAATATATTTAATGGTTAATATAAAAGTGGTGCAACACTGTCCATGTACAATATTATTTCCAGTTCTCTCTTTCCTTCTTATCTTTATCATGATTGTAAAAACATTACTACAATATTTGTTGTAAAAAATTTGCACCTATTTTCTACACAGCTACAATTTCTGTATCTTGATGAGTTTGTTTTAGAAAGAATGATTTATTTCTTTTGTTAGGTATTTTGGATCTTTAAAGAGATCTATATTTCATAAAAATAAAGGTTGTTTTAAAGTAATATAATGGTGTTGATGGTACCTTACGCCATGGCCAGGGCCACATTTTATGTTGGAGATGAAGAGGTTGTAGGTGGCATCACCAATGGATATGCAGTCATCTCCAGTTTGTAAGGTAGATCCAGTAATGGTAACCCCAGTTGAGCGTTCAACGTGAATGCCGTCGGTGTTAGGGCTCTGCTCAGGTGCAATAAGCCTTACATTTTTCACAACAACATTCTTGCAGGTGTTGATTACAAGGTGACTTACTTGGCTGTTCACTGAAGTTATGCCACTAACCACCAAGTTATTCACCCAGTTGAATGTCATTGACTGCAATTATTACCCAAATATTCACTTGTTAAACATTTTATTCTAGTTTAGGGTTCATATTCATCAAAAATTCTTCATAAATTTTTAACAATAGATATCAATGTAAGATTTATGAATTTAAACTAAAATGAATAAGTTGAATGTAATTCATAAAGAAACTCAATAAGTGTTTCTGTCTACAAATATTTGTGAAAATGTATTTATTTAATGAAACGTAAATATTAAAAAAAACGCTTTTGAGATCAGTTTTAATATGTTTGCAAAAACTCAAATTTATTAAGAAAAAAAAAAGCTTCTCACGATTTCATCAGTTTTAATCATATGTTAAAAAAAAGATGTCATAAAATATATTACATCTCCCTCTTTTGAAAGACAGAGTATATATATTGGAGAATTTTCTTTATAAGTACCACTAAAGAGAGAAAACAATAACAAGAAAAAATAAAATAAGTTTTTCTAAAAATTAAAATTAATTTACTTATAAACTAATTTTAATTTTTAAATTTTAAAAAAAATTATAAACTGATTTTAATTTATGAAAAATTATTTTATTTTTTATTTGTGTTTGTAAAAGTAGTTATGAACAATTTTTGTCAAAAAAAAAAAGTGTTTAACATACTCTTGCTCCTGCAGGACAACTCTTTCCAGATCTCCTACAATTCCAGAAAGCAGCTCCTTTACCATCTAATTTTCCACCAGAAACAACTAGATTCTCCACATGATTGAATAAAATCCAGAATCCAGAATTTCCTAGTGCTGTGTAATCTTCAGGAGCCACAAGAGTCCCATCTATGAGGAATGTCACCTTCCTCTTGCATGGACCTCGGAAATTAGTGTTTCTCAGCAAGTACCTCCCTTTAGGCACGTAAATTGTTGCAGGGCTCAGATTACCACATGCTGATTCCCAAGCTTTCATGAATGGTTCAGTGGAGTCAGTTTTTCCATCTGCTTTTGCCCCAAATTTTACCACATTGTATCTAGAGGTTACAACTGCATTGGAAAACCCTAACAAAACACTGCATAAGATACATGAAATAACCAAGAATTTTGTTTCAACAACACAAATCATTTTCTAATAATTTCTAGTTATGTTCCCTAATGTGGAAAATGCTCTCTAAGAATGTCAGTTGCGCTTTTCGGTTTCTGCTTCTTGATCCTTCAGATGAACTGAGATATAGTTGAAGATGTTAGAATGCTAGATGTAATATATATATATATATAGCAGTGTTTAGGAGGCTTTCTTTAAATTGGTACGTATATCTAAATTAATTTAACTTATAAAAAAAAGTTAATTTAATAGTTTATAAAAAAAATTATGTAGAAACCCATGGAAATAGGGCTATAGTATCTCAAGTGCTTAATTTCGCATTTGCTTCAATATAACACAAGTCATTTATATACATTGCATGATTACCAAGAAAGTTAAAAGATGAGCTAGCATCATGAATGTGATTGCTTTGATAAATAAATTGTTGATATAAATTATCTTCGTAAGATAAGATTTTGGATGATGAGTATGCATGTGTTAAGCCAATGACTTTGCTTAATTAAAAGGGTTTAATTAACTTAACAAAAATTCAACCTATTCTTTAATCAAACTTGAAATTATACCAATATGTGTGTGTAATTTAGGATAAGGATAGATGGACTAAATGCACAATACAAATAATTAAAAAAACTATTACTTTGTGTAGTATAATCGAAGGCATAGATAACGCATACAATGAGTTGAATCCATGAGATTAATAAACACTTTGAAATAAATTATTGACTAAAAAGAGACGAGAATTGTTTGAATTATAATTACTAATAGGCCGTGTACGTTGCATCCGTATTGCTTGCACTTAACTGGAAATGCGCAGTCCAACTGCGTACGGCCCAAACTTTGAATGTTTGCTCTTACGCCGTTTTTTTTTCATTCAAAATAAATAACTTATTTTTTAGATCATTTAATCCTTACTCTATCTAGAATGCACATTATACACACAATATATATGACTTTAGTTATGTAATTTACTATTTTTATTTTTAGTCTCAGGGTATCTTTTTCTTTAATATTCCTTTATAACTTTCCCAACCATTTTTTTTTTAACTTCTAACGTCCGAGAAACATTGAAAACAACATCAATATGATATCATAACAATTAAAAGTATATACTATGAGATTACATTAGGAAAAGTATTTTATTTAATGAAAGTTATTTAATTGAGATTACCCTAATAACTAGTAATGTAAGTGTTATTAAGTTTAATAGGCTACTGGTACATAGGTATGACATGACACGGGGTGAATTTCCATACTTGTTTTCATTGGGCTTGGGTTTCCTCACCCTTGCTCCCACACTAACCTTAGATTATGAGTTAGGGAATTTCCTCTCGTACCTCCGTGATTTCTTCCTGTACCCCATAATTATTATAATACCAAATATATCTTTTTGAATTTGTATTTCAAATTTTATAATTTGAATTGGGGAATTCAAAATACAAAGTTGGTTTCCAAAATTTACAATTCCTAAGTCATTTCTAAAATTCGGAAGTCATGACTTCTGAATTGTAGAATTCGTAAGCCATTTTCTAGATTCAAAAATCACTTCTGGATTATAGAAATTGGAAGCCAACTTTGTATTCTGAATTCTACAATTCGAAATTCATTAAAATGCATTCTAAATTCTACAATTCAGAATGCAAATTATATTCCAAATTGTGAAATCCGAAAGTCGTTAAAATGCACTGGATTCTATAATTTGCAATACAAATTTGCATTTTGAATTGTAGAATTTGAAAGTTATTTTTGATTGTCTACTTTGCGTTGCTCTCATTCAACGAATAAGCTTGTGGGAGTGCAAGGACTTAGGAATAATTTTTTTATTTCATTAAAGGTAAAATAAAATTTTCACCCTGAGTATGGAAGTGCATGAAGAAATGATAGAGGTGCAAGAAAAACCTCCCTATGAGTTAAATGGGTGTGGTTAAAATTTTTTATAAATAAAACAAAACAGCCAATTATGAATAGAAGTATAATAACTAGGTTTTAAAATGGTCTAAATAAAATAAATAGGAATAAAGTTGAATTAGTGTCCTAGACCTTAATGAAGTAGTTCAGCTTTATATGAAGGTGAGCAACAAATCAATAGTAGATTTATCTTTGGCAAAGACTCTCCTACCACCTCATACTTTAATGGTGTGTTTGTTTCTAGACGTGGAAACATTCAAGAGTAAGGAAAACACAAAGAAAGTGTTAATTTCAAGAATTTGAAACTTAAAAAAATCACAAAATGACAAAACTTGTTGTAATATATGTTGAACATGAGAGCTTTGATATTTCAAATCCACATGAAGCCTGAAGTTGTGTTGCATTTTGGTTTGGGTTTACATTAGGTTGTTTAGAATCTTTGTTAAGATCAGTTCTTAATCCTACACAAAGCTTGATCAAACAGTTTTAAAAGAAACAAAGTGTTTTTCCAACAAAGGGAAAACAACTAGTTGAATCTGTTAGAATGTATGGCTTTAAACTAGAGGGGGTGAATGATTTAAAGAGGGTTTTCGCAAACTTTTCAGTCTAGAATGAAATTACTTCGTGAAAACCTTGATTAAGAAATCAGTTTGCCAAAACACAAAGCAAATAAGCACAGCACCAGAAAAACAATCGGTTGTTTCGCAGAAAAACAATCGGTTGTTTCGCAGAAACAATCGGTTGTTTATACCAGTTCACAAATATAAAACTGAATTTAAAGAGTTTAAGGATAGAGAGAATGAACACACAGGTTTATACTGGTTCACTCTTAATCAAGAGCTACATCCAGTCTTCCCAGAAACCACTGGGGAATCCCTAAGCAATCAACCCTAGATTACTTACAACATCACCAAAGAACTGACCTTGATCCCCTCAAGACACACACTTCCTTTGGCTCAGCACAACACCATTAAGAATGTTGATCTTGACAACCTCAAGAACACACAACACTTCTTAGCTTCACACACAGAGTTTCTTCAAAGGTACAAAGGATTACGCTTGTTACAGAAAAGATCTGAAATCAATACAAGATGAAAATCCTATATCACACTCTCTTTGATCCAAGCAATCTCAAAGCAAACTTCAACTCTTCAAAAAGCAAAATTAGTGAAAAGCTTAAATCTGTTTTTCTTTGATTAAAACTTAGTTGTTTGTTACAAAATCTGAACAAACTATTTATTGCATTCAAAGCTTGGTCAAAGCATTTAAAACTGAAGCGTATTCAGTTATAAAATCATTTAATGCTCAGTCAAAGCACAAAACAGTTTTCTGTTATGGTCCCAAAACAAACAATTGGTTGTTTTCACAAATCAATCGGTTGTTTTGGTTTGACAGCAAGTCAACCATCAAAAACAGTTTTCAACCTTTCTAAAAACACCTAAATATAAACAATCGGTTGTTTCGACAAAACAACAGGTTGTTTTTCACTTAGTTTGAAAAACACTTTTCTTTTAAAAGGATTGAGTATGCTTAAGCTTTGGATTCAATCAAGAGTGGATTTACACATAAATTCTACCAGATCCTATCTAAAGACAGCTCTGCAACAACAAGCACATCCAGTCTTTCATCAACCTTCAAAGGGGTTTGGATTCTTCAAAGCTTGAACACAATTGATTCAACAATCTCCCCCTATTTGATGAAGACAAATCCCTGGTTGCTTGTGTTGGATTTGATTGAATTGAAGCAGTTCCTGCAAAAATAGAATATATACAATCCAATGCTTCTTACAACAGCAGGTTAGATTTTCACATTTTGAAAGCAAACTTCCAGACAAACAATCGGTTGTTTACACGAAACAATCGGTTGTTTCTATCAGCAGAAGCAGAAACATGTTTGATTTCAGAGACTTCAGCAAATTTAAACAGTTTCAGAGAAAGATACACAAGAACCAATCAATTCTTCCCCTATTTGTCTTCACAAATAGACTCTAACAGGTATTAAAACAGATTTAGGAAAGATTATGAAGGTCAAGGATACCTAACTCATTTCTTAGAAAGAAGAACCTCTCTTTCGGTAATGGTTTTGTGAAGATATCAGCTAACTGCAGTTTAGTCTCAACAAACTTCACTTCACAGTCCCCATTGCTTACACGATCCCTGATGAAATGATGGCGTATCTCAATATGCTTAGTTCTTGAGTGTTGAATCTGATTTTTGGTAAGATTGATAGCACTTGTGTTGTCACACATCAAAGGGACCTTGCTGATTTGCAATCCAAAGTCTGCAAGTTGTTGTTTGAGCCATAGAATCTGTGCACAACAGCTTCCAGTAGCTATGTACTCAGCCTCAGCAGTAGAGAGAGCTACACATGCTTTCTTCTTGCTATACCATGAGATGAGGCTTGAACCAAAAAGATGGCAAGTACCACTTGTGCTTTTCCTATCTAGCTTGCATCCTGCAAAATCAAAATCTGAATAGCCAATTAAATGAATGGGAGAGTGAGAAGGATACCATAACCCAACAGTTGATGTTCCTTTGAGATATTTCAGAATTCTTTTTGCACCTTTGAAGTGTGACTCCTTAGGATTTGCTTGATATCTTGCACAAAGACATACCGCAAACATAATGTCCGGTCTAATCGCTGTTAGATATAGCAAAGAGCCAATCAAACCTCTGTATTTAGTTTGATCTACCCCTTTTCCAACAGCATGTACATCCATGTAGCAACTTGAAGGCATAGGTGTGTTTGCTTCCTTGCAACTCTCCATTTCAAATTTCTTGAGAATCTCTTTACAATACTTTGATTGGCATAGAAAGATTTCATCCTTTGTTTGCTTAACCTGCAATCCAAGAAAGAAAGAAAATTCTC
>Ga0123341_1001534_pt1 | contig 17594 bp, 4 predicted proteins | sample Turbeapinknodule_FD_89959 | JGI IMG/M metagenome (GOLD analysis project Ga0123341, IMG submission 89959) | Root nodule microbial communities of legume samples collected from Mexico - Turtle bean Mexico pink nodule | ecosystem: Host-associated > Plants > Roots > Nodule | place: Mexico: Nepantla...
GTTAATTAGATACCAATTTAAAAACCATTTAACAATAATATAAACTAATTTAGAAATCAATTTTTCTTTTCTCTAAAATAATCTTTAATTTAATCGCTATAGCAACTAATTATTTTTTATTTTTAAATATTGATTTCTATTTCATTATTTTCTTGTATTAGTATATGTATACATAAGAGTTTAAGAAATGTGGATTACCAATGCAGGTTTGTTAGAAAAGATATTAAAGAGGAAAAGTTATATGCTACAATTAATACTTTCAAAACACATAACTCATGTTTATTGTTAGAAGACGAAAAATACGGTTCCAATTAAGGTAGAAAGTATGGTGGATGATTTTCAAGGTTATTTGGAGTGTTAAAACTCTTTTAAAGCTCATTATTTTTTCCTTAAAAATAACCTTAACATGATGATGAGTTACTAAAGAATACATAAATATTGCTAATAAAGGTGTTTGGTGTCTTTTTTAGAGTGGGTGTAAATCATATAATCATACACATTTTAACAATGTGTTGCTTGTGACTTGGTAATTTACAGTTACAATCCTAAAAAAATTTAGCTCGTGATTAGGCTATGTCAAAATAATGTTATTTTCAATGGGTTGAAAGTATTTAAAAAGTGTAAAATATCATTATTTATAAATCTTGGTGTTAAGATAAAACTCTCTTTAACAATACTTCATAATTTTTTTTTTATGACCAAGCATAAATACCAAGTTGTGTTAGACGTTATGATATCAAGTTATATTAAAAATATATGCATCAACCAATTATGTTAGACATCCTACAATAATATTAGGTTATATTAAAAAGTATAAAGAAATTAACTTTGTTATACATCACATAATGACACCAAACTATATTAAAAAGCAAAAATATTTCACTTATTACGCATTTAACTATACTTATATATAAGTATAAGTAAACATCACACTCACATCTCAACATAACTTAATTTAAATATTATCTTATATAAACTTCAATAATAAATTAAGGTATTTTTTTAATGTTTTGCAATATTTGAACTTAGTCACTAGCTAAGTTCCCAAAGTCGACATTTCACATTTCCAATTAAGTTATTCAGACAAGTTTGATTATTTCAACTTAACTTTTCTATTATGTCAATTTTAAACTTCAACATCAAGTTAAATTATTCACACAAAATTTAAAATCTGAATTTAGTTTTTATTTTTATATTTGTTTTTTTTATCGGATTTCCATAATTAATATTTATGTTATTAATTATACGTTATTCAATCTAGTTGGTTTGTATGGATCAAACTTGATCAATGACATAATCTTAAGAAAACTCTTGGAAACTCATTTCATGGACTTTGGAAAAATATTTTAAGATCTTAAATAACGATAACCCTTACATAAAAACATATCATGTTGTTGGTAAATTGGTAAATGTTCTCAAACAAAAATTTCATTACCAAAAACTTTGTCATCGTAATTAACAAGCATCACTCTCACTTAATGTAAACTGAAACACTGTGCCCAGTTATGTCTCAATCTTTTAAATCTTGATAAAACTTTATTATGCTCATTACATCAAATCAAACAAGTTGTACACATAATTAACAACATATTTTTTTTCAAATTCCAAATTTTGGAGACTTGTATATTTACTTTCGTTCTAAATACTCAAATTTTATCTTTAACTCGAGTCAATTACCTCCATTATCTTCTCCAAACTATTAGTTTATAATAACATGATATATAATAACTTAAAAAAAATAATAATTTTATTTTAAAATAATTTCTAATAATATAAATGGTCTTAGATGATCTTATATGATATAAATCAAGGATCAATATATTTTCACTTTGTCTATCATAAAAAATACTTCAAATTATATTTGTTTTCTAATTTTTAATAAACTCTTATCTTATTATTAATTGACTTTAATATCACATCATTATTAAAAAAAATCATGAAATAAAAATTAATTTTTAGAGAAAAAATAATCACTACGTTTTGTTTGTAAAAATAAGGGTGATAAAGACACTAATAATTAATGGACAAGTGTTCCGATGAAGAGAGAGTGAAAAATAAAAAACGCCTTAAAAAATAATCTTCGATGGTGATACGTTGGTCGTGAAAAGCTGAACTTAAAGTAGTTTAGATACGAGATAAAAAAAAATGGTGTGAAAGGTTATTAAAAAGTAAATTTTAATTATGTCTAATAAAATTGATTAAAGTATAATTTATATTTAAAATATTATTATTTCTGTATGAAATTTTTAATAAAACTTATCAATTTGCATTGCATGTGAGATTGATAATGATCCGAAAATGATTCACGTAACAAATTCTCGCTATAAATATTATTTATGAAGCACCATGGCTTCCCATTTCCCCTTAAGAAGTTTAAATAATAAATAATTTTCTTACTTGAAACTTGAAAGTTAGCTTCTGTGTTGCATAAACAAAAACAGATAACTTTTGGCAACGACTTTTTTTCTTGTCATATTAATTTATTTAAAACAAACATTATATAACCAGTATAAGTACAGTCTATATTCTTACATTTTTTTATAACAATGAATACAAATAATATTTGTATATTTCTTACTACAATAAAAGTAGTAAATAAAAAATTAAAATGATAGTAAAATAAGTATAAAAATAATTATGTGTCTTTTTAATTAAAATAATTAATTTGCTTAATATATATAGCTAATAAAGAAGAGTTTAATTTTCATAATTACTTGTAAAACTAGTTACATTATTATTATTATTTATTATTCATTTTTGATAAACCAGTTATTACAATTTTAAGGGTAAATTCGTAAAAATATATATACTAAAAAACTGTTTTACAGAAATATATAATTTTTTATTAATTGTTAGAGGTAGAAAACACTTCAATCTTTTTTTCCCTCGTCTTCTCTTATTTTCATCTTAAACTTCTTCCAATGCTGTAATAAACAAAATTAGTTATTATTTAATTCTTATTGTCCGTTACTGTCTTTTTACGGTACACTATTTATATGAAATCAACTACTTTCATCATTTCAAATAAAATATTGTATATCTATTTATTATTCTTTTATATTTGGAGATAAAAAAACGCTAATAATTTATTAATTTGACAAGTTCAATTAAATAAAAAATTAGCAAACAAGTTATTAATAAAATATTATGATAAAGGCCTTCTGGTAGAACTATGAATGAAGAAAGTTATTCTATTACAGAGATTTCATTTATGTTAAATAGGTTTGTGATTACTTAGAAGAAAGTTGTTCCTCTGTCGTGTTCTAGTTTTAGAAGAAACCGAGACTCTTATATTATCTAGATTTAAGTCCTGTTTTCCAAAGAGATATTTTTAAGATTCTGGTGTAATTTTAATTATTAATTATTAAAATAAATAAAATTTAAAAAATTATTAAAATAATTAAATTGTGACACTTTATTATGAAAAAGTTGTTAGCATGTTACGACTTTATGAATTTTAACTAAAACTGTGATGTATCGCTCCCTTCGTAAGCACTGAGAAATTATGCCAAGGAGAAAATACAAAATGTATTTTGTTTCCATATACTCTATACTCTCTCCTATTATTTAGAATAAGAACTAAGAATAATTTAAATACATTATTCAAGACTGATTTGAAAATAAAATAATATTAGTAATAAATTAAAAAGATTAATAATAAAATAAATATTATTTGAATGAAATCATTCAAAGATTAATTTTACTATATTTTTATATCTCTTTAATTAAACAATCTCTATTTTTATTTTATTTAAGCATTTCCCCCTTTTTTTTCTCTATTTCCATCCTTTGCACTAAATACACCCTCTGATACCAATCCCAAAATTTAAGTTCTATTAAAATAGATTTTAATGCCTCAGAATTGTAATGATTATAAAATATTTTTATCGGTGAAATATGTTGAAGAGAAAATAAGAAATATAAAGAAAATAAAGGCAAAAAAGCTACGAAAGTAAGAAAAGATTTTGAAAATAAAAAGGAACAGAGGCCACCGCACTGATTATAAACTTTTCCACAGTTTTTCTGTCTCACCAGTGAATTGTGCAGACAAGAGGTGTGTCCACAAGAAGTTTTTGTAACGAAGTTAAGTGTGTGTTGAAATTACAATGTAACGTATAATGTCTTACAATAATTTTAAAGATTATACTTAAGGTAATTTCAATTAGATACATTGCATGAAAGGTAAATTATTTTTATTCACTAATTTCTTAATTAGTAAAGACACTATTTTTGAGACCCTAATATATTAAGAAGAGGGTACCCTTGAATGGAGGGACAGTGAAGGATAGCGGCGCTCCGACCAGACAACCGTGTTCCAGCTATTTTTGTTTTGACTCGCAGATATCGATCGCAGTAAGTAAGCGGGCCCCACCCACTCGAATCCTGGATATCGAGTGGGTCCCATCACCATCGTTTTTTGGTCACAGCTACACTCAATAAGTCACTCCATCATTACATTGTTTGTCTTTTTTTATTTCCACACACTCTATCCTAAACCCATCATGTTTCTTTTTTTCTCCTTCTCTCATTTCTTTTGAAACAATGACTCACCAAAACAAAACTTTTTTCCACCACTCTTCACATATGCAAATCCCAAACTCAACTCAACCGCCAAACGTAGTTTAAACAACCAAAAGCTACCATTTCTTTTATTTATTATTCACTTTATACATTTCTTTAGAGACAACACTATCATATTGAAAATTTAGTTCAAAATTGTCAACTGAAATAATACATTTTCATTCAAACTTAACCATTTTCACTTTACATATTTATTTAAAAGAGTTAAGTTCTCTAACAAATAGGAATAGAAACTAAAAACACCGACACGATTACGGCAAAGTCATCTTACCTTTTATTTTCTTATCCATTTTAATTTAAAATAGTTGTTCAGAAAATTACAAAATATAATATTTTTGTTTCATCCATTTTATACTTTCATCATTATCAATAGAAAAAGAGATGTTTGAAATTTAGAAAAAGGAGTTTGAAGTGAAGAAGTAGGAATAAAAGAAAGGGGAAAAAAAGGAAGAATTAGGTTCACGAAAAGTGTGAAGTGAGAGAGTGTTAAGATGTTAAAGAACATAACAAAGGAAGAAGCACACAAAAACAGAGCAAAAAAGTAAGCATCAGCAAGTGAAGTGAAGTGAGAGAAAGGAGTAGCCAAACAAAACGATGGCAGTTTCTGTAACAATTTTGGTGCTCATAATCGCTCTGCATCTCATAGCCTTCGTCTTTGCCATTGGCGCCGAACGACGTCGTAGCGAGGTAACCCTCCCTTTCTCTCTCCTCTCCCTTTTTCTTTTCTTCAATTCAACTCTCAAATCTGATTCCTTTTCCGTTTTCAGGCCAAGGTGCTCCCCGACGAGTACGATGACCGAACCTTCTGCGTTTACACCACCGACGCCTCCACCATCTACGGCCTCGCCGCCGTCGCTCTCCTGCTCCTCAGCCAGGCCGTCCTCAACGGCGTCACTCGATGCCTATGCTGCGGCAAAGGGCTTGTTTCCGGTTGCTCCGCCACTTGCGCCGTCGTATCCTTCATCCTCTCCTGGTAACAATCAATTTAAGTGAAATAATCGCACTCTTCTAATTTCGCATCTAAACAATTAAACCCCTACGAATTCATCTAATTAATTGTAGAAACAAAAAATTAAACATAATTTTGAACCATGGTTTTCTGAATATACTTTCCCTTTCACTTCAGTTACATCAATTGTTGTGAATTGATTGGGCATTTTTCCGTCAGAAGATAAAAGTGGATGAAGATTGAAAAGTGTTTGATTTTGATTTTTTGAATTATTACTACTGTGAAATCAGGATTAGTTTTCTGGGAGCAGAGGCGTGTTTGTTAGCAGGGTCTGCGAAGAATGCATACCACACCAAGTACCGAGGGTACTTTGCGAAGCACGATTTGTCTTGTGCTACCCTGCGCAAAGGTGTGTTTGCTGCTGGAGCTGCCTTGACCTTGCTCTCCATGCTGACCTCCATTTTGTATTATTGGGCACACTCCAAGGCTGATACTGGTTTCTGGGAGAAGCACCGCAATGAAGGGCTTGGATTGGCCACACAACACCACCACCACCACCAAGGTGCCGACTCTGATAAGGCCTGATCATGATTTCTTGGTTTGAACGGGTTGGACATGTTTAGTCAATTTTGGTGGTCTTAATTTTGCTTTTGGATAAGGGATATTGGGGGATTAAGAGAAGGAAGAACAGTGTTTGCGAAACCTTCTTCTTGTATTAATGGGTGAATATATAGTATTTATGCTGTAGTAGAAGAATACTTGAAATATAAAGATAGATGGTGGTTTAATATATTCCAATCTTGTAGTTTCAAAGTTTTGATACATTCTGATTATTCACCTTTTAGTGTCTCACCTGCATGTGCTGTTCCGATAAAATCTCAGTTTTTTGTGGATCTTATTATGCCATATTAGATTTATGAACTTTGGTCAGTTTCTACCTGATGATGGAATGATCTAACTTAAGACGGTTCACACTTATTATCTCTGAAAATGTTAATCTGGTCCTTAAGGACCGATTCTTTATGCAAGAACCAGCTCTTCCAGTTGAAAATCATGTCAACTTTATCCAATGGTCATCATGAGTAAGAATTAGTTCTTAACTTAAGAATTTCCCAATAACTGCCATAGGAGATAATTGTAAATTTCTTACAATGTCTTTCAGTCGATATTTCTTAAAAAAGGTCAAATTGTTGCAAATTTTGTTATATGAATTTGGTGTTAATAGGCTTCTATGAAATAGTTGGGGGGAAATGTGATAGGTGGGAGCCAAAAATTGAAATATCTAGATATTTTGGCATTGAAATACGAATGACATATTTAAATCCTACCTATTTGGTGATAGTTGAGAGTGAAAGAGTGGAGGAGAGTGAAGGAGACATCCAATGTGTTGGGCTTGATAGCTGGGGGCAAAAGAGTCTCTGACTCGGTAGAATAGGGAACGGATAGATTGCTGTTGGGTTTTGTAAGAACACTGTTTCAATCTAATTATTACTGCAAAAGAAATTAAAATGTATTTTATTTTGAAAGCATTCTCTTGGTAAGTTTTATTCCGTTCACTCTTCCCTTCAACAAAATGTCTAAGAAAGATAAAAGATGACAAGTTTGGATGAGTTCATTCGGCTAACAAGCACGATTTAAAATAAGATTTTTTTTTATAAAACATGCTAACAAGCACAATTCAAAAAATATAACAAAAAAAATGTGTTTTCTTGCCAAAAAATAAATTATATCTGAAACTGAAATCATACTTGAAAACACAACTTCTCTATTTTAAAGACAGTGATTACCAAATCCTATATTTTTAAAAAATGTCCATTTTAATAATTTCGGAGACAAATTTCACCACTTGTATAAAAAAACCAACGTTAATTGGTGTGCTTTTTTACCCCATAACATAGTTACTCACTTTCCTATTTTTTATTTTTTTATTCTACACATACACTAAATAGATTTGAACAATTATAATACAATTTAATTATTCGTACGATGGAACAAGTAAAAGCTGGGCGTTCATAATCAGCAAACAAACTACACATTCACTGATAGATGCACATCATAGCTAGTACAATACAACATCAAATTCTCAAACACAAAGTGTGATTGTTGAAGCAGAACCACACCAAACTCAGTGACAACCAGAGAACCTGTCCCACTTCATCATCCAAAACAAAACAGAGGACATTACACTGAAAAACATACATAAGATACTCCGACAAACCTAATAATAGTTGAAGTGAAACATAGTGAAGTGTATCTAGCAAGTGGGGAACGGGGAACCACAAGCATTAGCAACCTTCCGAGCATTGGGAGAGTTAACAAGCCTCTTGAGGTTGGGGTCTTTCAAATACTGGCAAAGGCAAGGCCTTTGTTCCTTCAGTTTGCTACAACAAACAGATGAAGGAGAGCTCGAGGAGGTGATGGCACTCGCGCATGCACTCAGCTGCAACGCGTTACATGTCACTGCTGTCACACACAAATCTGTCTCAGCTACCGCCACCAAGGTAACCATGATGCACAGTGTTGCATATGAGACCTTCATTTTCAAATAGAGACCACAGGGATGTGCATAAGGGTGTAGCTTTCTTCACTATTTATAGAGGGAGAGGAACATGATCTAATACTATCATTTTTGAAAAGAAAAACAATTTATGTACTGCCAGATGATAGAAAAGGCGACGAGAAAACAAAATCGACTAGACGATAAAGCTGATTAGACAACAAAATACAAAACTAAACACGTAATTAGGTATAAACAAGTTAACTTACGTGATAAGCACGGTTAAAACATAATTGAGTCTCCGTTTGGACCTTAAAGTAGGTCTATAGCAGCCATAGTCCATCTAGGCAATATAAATAGCAGAGGAGGCACAACACCCAAGGTAACTATTCACTCCCTACTCCTTTGGTACCTAACTCTCGGACTGACTTGATCGTCGGAGTGTCTTCGCAGGTACTTCTATCATCGTGTCCAGATCAAAGGAGATTCAGCCGAAAGAAACCTAACTAAAAAACCGGAAAAATAAGAAGATCGTAACAAAATGAAGTGTTATGCAGAGTTTAAGTCTTGTATTAATCAAATTACTGTTGTAAAAAAATGTATTTGTAGTTGTAAAAGGAATATTTAAAAATAAAACATAAACCTGACCTTAGGAGAAGGTTTCTGACTACTATAAAAGCCATTTCATGAAAGGGCAAGTGTTATGTTATGTGGAGGGGGATTAGTCTTAGAGTTGGGACCCTGAATTGACCTGTCATCATGAATTTTAACAGGACCCCATTTGCTTTATTATTTGTGTACTCATTTCTAATAGATTAGAGTTACAATAGATTAGAGTTACTGAGGCCATGCTAGGGGTTTATAGGTTTGGCACCATCATTATAAAGAAAACTGTCTGCCCAATCATTTAGATAAACAAGATTGATTATTGAAGTTTGTAGGATCATTTCATTTTAAGTATTTTCTGTTTCACTGTTTGGTTGAATCTTACAGCTTTGAACAAAATGTTTGTGTGAATTGAGAAAAGGTTATATTTATAAACCATCTTTCATTTTGATTTCTAAGCTGTGTATTTTGATATATTTAAACAAATCAATTAACAGATAGCTGAGCTCTCAAATATATGAGGACTTTCCTGATAGAAATATAAAAGAAACTTTAGAACTCAATTCAATAATATATGACAGAACAGTATCATAACTTTCGACATTGAAATACTTTAGTTTTTGAGTAATTATACAAGTTTGTTGATATAAACTGTGTTGCGTTAGAAATGTGTAACTTTATGTAACAAGTGTTGGTAAATATTAGGGAAGAAAGTATTAAAAATATACGTGATTACATTAGATCCATTTTTTGACGGGTTGTTTACGTTTTGATTAGGGGTTAGGTTGAATTCTTGGTAGATCAAAGACGTTTTAATGACTCTTTACCAAATAAGTTTATGAAAGTTTGGTTAAGGCATTGTCAGATAAGCGACTAGAGAGCCTAATTTATAGAAAAATCACTGCTTGAAAAAAAAAAAAAAAAACACCACCAGGTTCGTTTTTATTATACGTACAGTACCAAAACTTTTTTTAACAAAAATTTAAAGTTTTTGACAATATTTTAGTTATAGGTGCATATTTAAATTGTTTACTGTGGATGACTACAATTAAGTACATATTTAGTTTTGCATGAGATTAACTCAAACACATATCTATAATTGATATCTAAATTAAAATTATTTTAAATAACTTCTTTAATTTAACATTGGAAAAGTTTGAATCGAGAAATGGATGAATTAAGAAATAAGGTGGCACCTAATTAACTAACATAAGGCACCTAATTAACTAACATAAGGCACCTAATTACCTAATTAACATCGAAATATATAGTTTTGAGAGTGTGTAGTTAAAAATGATTGAAGAGAAATTGTGTAGCATATGACGCTGAAGGCCGAATGACTTTCGGCGATGTGATGTATGGTCAACATTTTAGTTATTTCTCCAAAGACAAGTGCCAAAAGTAAAAAGAAAAAGAAAAAAAGGTCATCACATTTTATTTCCTCTAGGATCAATGTGGTAGGGGTAATTAGTTAATTAAGTAACCAGAAACCCAACCAATTTCCCATAGTTTGTTTCGTCAAAAGCAACCACAAAACTCTTTTTAAATTGTGTGCATGTCGATGAAAAAAAAAAATACACATTGGTTGGAAATCAGACTAGAGAAGGACATTTCATTATATATAAGTGGGTACAAACCTCAACCTCATGAGCCGGTTTTATAGGGTTGAGTTAGGCTTAAAGTCCACTTCGTAACATGGTATCAGAGCCATTTCAATCCTATCCTAGCGAGTGTTTGTTGGGTTTATCAGGCCACCACCCATAATATGTTATTCCACGCACGAGCTTCTATCTATCACTTTCGGCGTGAGGGGTGTGTTGGAGATCCCACATCGACTATAGATAAGGATATTTCATTGTATATAAGTGAGTGTAAACTTCAACCTTGTAAGCCGGTTTTATGGGGTTGAGTTAGACTTAAAGTGACTATGCAGTAATAGATAGAATTTTGACCTATATTAAAGAATTTTTAAATAATAGTATACAAATATGAGCAAATAATTTGAAATATATTTATCTCGTATAAATATACAATTTTTTTTATCATAATTAAACTGAAATAACTACATAATCCGAAAATAAATATCATTTTATCATTAAATTATAATTTAGATTGATAGTTATCTACTTCAAGGGATTCTTTTGTCTTTTAGTTAAAACAATTGTAATATATCTATTTTAAATTTTGTTTTTATCAGTTACTTTTTGACAAATGAAAGTTGTTCATAATTTTTGTACACTGATTCCATATGTTCATAAATGGGCCGCGGTCCGTCAAGTGCACTAGACAATCTAAGTTTTTGTATGGGCCGTACTAATATAAGTAGATCCAAACTCAAAAACTATTGGTTATTAATAAGTAATGTAATATTGGATTGGTATATTTATAATTGATAATTGATTGTGTGTTGAAAATATTATATAAGAATTTTATTTAAAAAGGTGCAGTTTAAAATTTACATTGCAAGAATAAAATACTCTTTTCATTAATAATTCATTTTTTTAACTAAACAATCGTACATTTTTTAATTTTAAAATAAAAAACTATTTTCACTACATTTCTTATTATATTTATTCTTATTTACTTACTATCTAATTGTAATTTTTTATTTCTTTTTTTTCTTGCAAATACAATATTAAGGATTAATATAACTGAATTTATGTTCCGTAAGTAGAAATTAGATATATGGAAAATAAAAGGAATATAAACAAGAAGAATGAATGAAATAAGTGAGAAAAATAAATTAAAAATATTAAAACATATACATAAATAGATAGAAACATGTAAAAAAATAGAGTGAAGATAACTAACACTACAAGAAAATTACTAAATATAAACACTATTAATGCATAATATAACTATAATAAATTTTATAAAAAATAAATAAGCACAGAGAAAAATGATATTTAAAAAAAAAAACTTTTTATCTTATTAGGCTTATTTAAATTACTATAGGTCCCAAATTATTCAATAATTGGATAGTTGGGATTACCACATTATTGGTTTAGGTTTTATTTTTTAATGATAAGTATTATTGCAGGAATAATATATATGGGCTAACGAGGAATGAGATCGTATATCGGAATTGGGTCCTTAAAAAACATGGGCTTTTATTATTTGGACTGTTTTCACTATTTATTTACACCAGAAAAAAAAAATTGTAATCTATAAATTCTTGGCCTCCATAATAATACATAAGAAATGAGATTTCTACGTAAGCAAAAGTTTCATCGAAGTTGAACTGCGATGGAGATATATGACATAATCGTTCTACCAAAAATTCATGAAGCCGTTTCAGCTTATCCTGAATTCGTCCCACGAGTTTCATGACAGTTGAATCACTGTGATGAGACGCAATGCAACATTATGGTTGTGAAACACGACAAAAGTTTAGAATTCGAAATCATAATTGTTGTATTGTTATGTGAACAATTTGCATCCAACACAAGCCTCTGTCGCTCTCAGGTGTAGATATGTAATATTCCCACGAAAAGTGGTAACAAAAAACAACAACATAGGATTAGACATGGTCGAGGGTAAACGTTAGACGCTAACAATGTATCTCAAGTCATGTGTGGGCACGAGAAAATGAAACTTGAAAAGCATGCCAAAGCCATACCTTTCCTCCCAGGAACGAGTTGATTAAATTTCTTGGTTACAAAGATTAGAACCATAACAACCTTTCCTACATTACATATATAAGTTGCCACCACCACACATGAATCACAATAGTGCCAGGAACTACCTCAGGAGAATCAACAAACACTACCAAAACATTTTCAATCATTCAATTCTTAACCATGCCAATCCGTTCCCGTGAGCCTGCACAAAGGCCAGGTTTCTTCAACCGTCAAAGACCACTGCATGCAGTTCTTGGCGGAGGAAAGCGTAAGATCTTTTACAAACTTCACCTCTTTCTTATCAAAATTTTAAGAAAAATGTTAACGTTCATCGTTTTTACATTTTTAATGCAACAGACACTTTCTCTTTAAAAAAGCTCCTTGCTTTTAAAGCCGAACTTTTAATAGCACACGCTCAAATATATATATTTTCCCACAAGTTTCATAGAAAAAGTTTAGACTAGGATTTACGTATTAAATTAATTTCCACCCCCTCAAAAGTTCATAACAAGAAATCATCTCTACGTTTAAGTTTTTGTCCAAAAGAGAAATAAAAGATGATCGAAAACTCCACAAGCCCTATCATTAAGTTAGATGTCAATTAGTCAGAAGTTAAAACCCTTAATAGTTTTATTGGTAGAAACTCTCCTAACTTTAATCCTAAGAATTAATTTGAGGGTTTATTCAAGATAAGCACTAAACCCAAACCATTCGATGCGAGCTCATTTATATTCCAAAGACCAAATGGAGAAAGATTGATACCTGATTTTGCAGTTGCTGATATACTTCTATGGAAAGACAAGATATCATCGGCAACAATCCTAGCTGCGTTCTCCATCATTTGGTTCCTCTTTGAAGTCGTTGAATACAATTTTCTTACCCTTCTTTGTCACATCCTCATGGTCATTATGCTCATCCTATTCGTATGGTATAATGCAGCAGGACTTATCACATGGTACGTAACGTAATCTTCCACTTTATATACATTAATTTATGCAGTCCTGAGTTTAATTGAAATCTTTGTTCATAGTTTGAGCAGCAAAATTAACAAGTTTCTTTGCAGGAGCCTGCCTCAAATCTATGATTTTCAAATCCCCGAATCCACCTTTAGATTCTTGCATCAGAAGCTGAACTCATTCTTGAGGAATTTTTATGACATTTCAACTGGGAAAGACCTAGCACTCTTCTTTGCGGTATTGAGAAACCATTTTCAGTTAGTCATACATATTTTGTCCGACAGTTTTCTTAATTATTTGTTTGTTACGTTATGTCATTGAATTTCAGACAATTACTGGTCTCTGGATTATGTCAGCAATTGGGAATTATTTCACCACTTTGAATCTCCTATACATACGTGAGATCCTAATTATTGTGTAGTTATCATTTATATATATCAAGATTCCTAATAATAATTGAACCTTATTATCAATTTTTTGTTGCGCTTTATCTTTCTTCTACAGTGTTCCTCAGCTTGGTGACCCTTCCCATTATGTATGAGCGATATGAACACGAGGTGAATTATCTAGCAAGCAAAGGAAACCAAGACGTGAAGAGATTGTTCAACACATTGGATAATAAAGTTCTGAACAAGATTCCAAGGGGACCTGTGAAAGAAAAGAAGAACAGATGAAGTTTAGATATGCAATATGCATAAAATAAAATATAAAATGTACCACTAATTGGCTAAAAGTGGATCCATTTCCTTTCTTAAGCAAAAGAAAATAGTGCTTGGAAATTTATTTATCTAAAAAAAGAAAATATTCTCAACAACAAAGGATGATGAAATAATTGATATTATTTAAAGAATATTACAACATTCAGAATTTATATGGAGAAGTCTCAGAGTAATTGAAGGTGACGTTATAACTTAAAATCTGTCTGGTGTTACTTAATTAAACAAGTTAATAAATGTGATTAAGTTACACATTAAAAAGGACGTGTCACTAGGAAGGGTGAGCTAGTGAAATAGGATTACCACAAAGGAAATGTACCTAAAGAAGCCATGTTAATTACCTTACTTTGTTGCACTTGTTTTAGGTTTGTAGCCACTTAACTCACGACACCTAATCTCCATAGTCCAACTCCAACAAAGAAGATCACTCATAAATCAGCACTATTTTCATAAGATTTAGTTTTTCTTTTTTTACACTATGTTTTGATGACAACTATTACCACTGTTTACATTTTGGGTGGCTGCAGGAGAATCATTTTAAAACAATAATTGGTGGGGTTGGGTTCCCCACTTCTGCTCTTCATTATTTGTAGACAGTTAGATGTCTTTTTCTATGGGCAAACAAATTAACCCACCTAATCCCCAACTTTAGTCTTTAAGCATAGTTACGCCCATTTAAATCATAACATTTTCAACTACTCATTCACACATCATGTAACTTCTTCTTCCACCACACCATCACACAAAAAATTGTGTGAACGGATAAAATTTAGATCAATATTTTTATTTTTAATTGTTATTCGAGAACATTTCATTATATTTAAGTGGATGCAAACCTCAATCCTACAAACCGGTTTTATGGGATTGAGTTAGGCTTAAAGTCCACTATGTAATATAGTATTAAAGTCATTTTGAGTATATCCTAGCGAGTGTTTGTTGGGCTTATCAAGCATTCGCTATCGGACCGTTATCGGATCACCCATAATATGTTATTTCACGCACGAGTTGTCACTCTCGATGTGAGGGGTTAATATAATAGATATGAGATCTACAACTAATATGATATATTCATATATTATTGATCGGATTACTTTAACTTTTTGCATTTTTTAAAATTTTATTTTATTAATTATAAGATAACATTGGTATTCGATTAACGCGTATTTATTTTGTGATGAATAATAAATCAGGTATTTAGTGAAGCTGCGTAAATTATGATGCTCGAATAAAATATTAGTATTACCCATACACTTATCCAAACTTGAATTCAAGATTTGTTTAATCTAAAATAACTTTGTGTCCATTACTACATTCATTTATAATCTCATAGGATTGGTCTAATGGTGTAGATTTGATAGTACTATGTATTCAATGTATTGGTTGTAAGTTACAAGTGCATGCACCTCATTTCTAGAGTGCTTCTAAGAATAGTTCGGTTTCTTTTATTATGATAAATTATTTATCAAAACTCATGAATAAATATTTGATTGGAGGCTACTGTTTTTCTTTTGTAAGAAAAGTTTTACTGTGCTAAACATGATGTAATTAACTTTAACTTTAATGTAATCATATATATGATAAATTAGTTGTATATATAGTCTAATTAATTATCATTTGATACTTTAATTACGTGAATGTGCTTAGTCTTAATCCAAGTGGGAAATGCAACTAACTAAAAAAATAAATTAAAACAATATTGGTTTTGCAAGGTAAAGTGTGATTTGACCACAGATCTAAATTATATCAACCGATCATTGTGGAGAGTTAGCTCATCGTTTTCATCAGTATTCTCTAAACCCATCATCATGGCTATGACTTTTACCAAACAAAAAAAATAATATTCCTTGGTCTTTTGGAATATGACGAAATATCCACTTCTGATTATTTAAATTTGGCCCAATAATTAACATCCAAGTATGGAAGATATATATATAACATTACATGTTTATTGTTAATTTAATTATTTGCCAAACCCTATTTAGGTATACTATTAGCAATTACTACAAATTTCAAATATTTTAAATTTCATATGCCCTTTCGTATACTGAGGATTTCATTTTTATCATGCAGTTCTCATATGACAATCCAATTCTAGATTATAACAGTTAAAAATAGAAGAAATAATTTTTTATTTAAATGTGGGATTATATGATGAGATGATTTTTTTTAAAGGTGTTAAACTGGTGTCTTTAATTAATTATAAAGTTATCAAAGTGACATGTTTCTTCTTTAGCATATATATACTAACTAGTATTTTGTGTATCAAAAATGTTGTTTTGACAATGCGTGATTACATGATTGGAGGTAATATTATCATTATTGGAAAAAAAAATGTACAAAATAAAACAAAGAAATTGAAGATAAAAAAGAACAGATAAAAGAAAACAAGAAAAAAGTGTAGAAACAAACCTGAAATCAAGAAAGGAGAATATAAACACACCACAAAAATAGAAACTACAATGCAAAAGTCAAACCACCCAAAATTTCTCACTAAAATTTCAGTAATTTCATTATGTTTTGTGGAACCCACAGTTAATTAAAATATTTTTTTTTACTACATCAAGGATTGTGAAGTGTTGCATTCTATTGTGAGCTTTTCAATTTTAAGAAAATAAAAATACCATTTTTATTTTATCGGTATAAAAATACATAAATTTCAATATTCTAAAAATATCACTAGTTTTTACAATATTAAAAATAATATGTAATCTTAATTATTAATAAACAGTTTATTTTGTTAAATAAAAAAATGAAACGATGAAATATTATTAATTACATAATTGGATTTTCTTGCTAATGCTCTCTCTTTCTGAAGCTCATAATATATTATAGTGTCTCTTTTCTAAAAGAGGTGTTGTCTTTAAAAGATCTTCTAAGATATTTAAGGTGTAAATATTAATCAATTTTAATCGATAATTTAATATGTATAACTTCAAATTCCTTTTGATTGGAGAAGTACATTTTTTATTTTATTTTGATATTCATTAATAATTTTAGGATTGTTCTCTCACCTCAAGTTTAATATTTATAACCACCAAAATTTGGTGATCAATATATTTTCATTTTTCCATAATAGATAGAACATATTTTTAACTTCTACAATTAATACAATATAATTATCTCTTTTTAATGTGTTATGTATAGTAAATTATTATAAATAGTAGTTTATCATGTTACTTTTTTTACACCAATTTATTGTGACTATATATATAGAGAGAGGCCGTGATTAACATTTCTTATACATTTTGCAAACTATAATAAAAAAAATTGAACAACACTTTGAAATAATAATATCCTTTATGCAGTTCTTTAAGTAGTTGGTGAAACTTTGTCCAATAGCATAAAGATAAAGGTTTATGTACATCAAGATTTAAAAAGTTGTAAAAGCGACATTAAAGTTGTAAGAAATGTCTCAACCAAATTACTGACATAAAATTTTACTTATATTATTTGCACAGTGTAGTTTCGGATAGATTTATGATGTTCGAAGTTATTACACTGTTGTCTCTATATGCTTACAACACACCTATAGAAAAATGAACACACGCATTAACTAGATTATGTAAAGAGTAGACTTGACTTTTGAAGTCAAGAAAAAAAAAACAGACTTAACTTTCGAAGTTAAGAAAAAAAACTATCAAATTAAAGTAATTTAACTATCACTAAAAA
>Ga0123341_1001536_pt1 | contig 17591 bp, 15 predicted proteins | sample Turbeapinknodule_FD_89959 | JGI IMG/M metagenome (GOLD analysis project Ga0123341, IMG submission 89959) | Root nodule microbial communities of legume samples collected from Mexico - Turtle bean Mexico pink nodule | ecosystem: Host-associated > Plants > Roots > Nodule | place: Mexico: Nepantla...
ATCTCTAAAGATCATGATTCTTTTGGGGAGGGAAGCATTAGAGTAAATGATTATTATCAAGCACCCCCTAGAAGACATAGAGGAGATAGAAAAGAACAAGAAAACCCAAGAGAGGTTAGGGTATTGGTTGAACAATAATTGAAAGATGTTAATAAATTGGATGGTTGATTAAGTTCAAATTGCTCATTACATTCATTTTTAGGAGTGTCCATCAAGTATTTGATAAAACAAGAGTGCAACTGCAACTTCAACAATATGATATATTTGTAAATTGGTTGTAGAGAAGAGATTTAGTGAAACTGGCATAACCACTAAGTATATATGATCCAGAGGTAGTCTATGAATTTTGTGCTAATGCTTGGACAGGAGAAGAAGGGACTCAGGAGATGAGGTCCAGAGTTAGAGGAAAATGAGTACTTTTTGATAGACTTTATCAGTGCTTTTCTAGGGGATCCATTAGAACTAAGAGGTGATGATGACTGCACTTATCACCTGTTGAGTGTCAAAACCTATGGTATTAATGATGATGTCGTAGCTAAAGAAATTTGTTTAGCTAATCATTCCTATCAAGTAGGACCAGCTACGAAACCATGCAGAATATTACGAAACAAATATGAAGACTTTATCTTAAGTCTGGATAGTGTTCATGTTGGCACACATTATGCCCATTAGTCATGTGTCAGACTTGAATATTCTCACGTGTCATCTTCTCTATTGCCTCTCGAAAGATGATTATTCTATTGATGTAGCAAAAATTATTTTTTATTAGATATATAAATTTTTTATATTAGAAGTAAATTAGAATAATCATATGGCGAAAGGTTCCTTAGAGTTCCATGCTTCAATTATTCCTCTCTATGCAACTCATGGGGTTGAGGTAAACCCCACAATAAAATTAGACCAACCATTAATCTGAAATTTATTGAGCATAATTGTAATAATACATAGGAATATCCTCCACAAGTTGGTGATGCTCCTATCCATCATTCACCAATCCACCAACCTGGCTTAACATTTTCTATAGAGGCCCTAATGTTAGAGCAGATGGCAGTTCTCCATACTACTATGGAGAGAATGCAATTAGACCAAAGAGACACATGGGAGCAGATGCAAATGGACTGAAGAGCCACATGGGAACATGTGCAAATGAAACAAAGTGTTAGTAATAGAGGAATGATGCATCTGCATCGAGTAGCTTACAACATCTTTCCTCAAGGGCAACCCAATCCTTGTATGCCTCCAGATCAGTTTCGAGCTTATATAGCATAGCCTGGGACAAGTACCACTTTTCCAGGGGGGTAGGTCAAGTAGATGAAGCAGACTATCTACGGCTGTAGATAAGGAATTTAATATAGAGTTGGATGAATGGCTAAGACGAGAAGATTGAGCATAAAAGTAAAACAAAAAATATGGTTTTATATTTCTAGTTATTTCTTTTCAGTTGTTTAAATTGCTTATATTTTCAATTGTTTATTTTGTTTGCTTATTTTGTTATTTCCTTTCAATTATTTAATTTGCTTAAATTTTTATTGTGAGTCTTTTTCAATTTTAATTTAATTGTTGAGTTATTTCTAGTTTAATTTTATTTTTAAATAATATCACAAGAACTGCAGTAATAATTTGAATTTTGCAAAAAGTATTAATCAGACTTTGTGTTTAAATATTAGAACAATTAAATGAATTAGACACGGTTTGGAAAAGAAAATGTGTTGAATCTATATTCAAATATGGTTGAAATTATGATACATGAAAATTTAATTGGATGATTAATTGGAATAGAGAATGAGAGACAATAAGGAATTAGACTAATTAAGCCAAGTGAATGTGTGAATCTTAAACAGTTTGAGAGTTTCATTGATGAATTAACAGTTGGAATTGATTAATTTGTGTTACATCATAAAAGAGCATGAAAATGATTAAGGCATTTGTGTTAAATAGAAACCGAGAGCCAAATAGTCAACCTTTATGTAAATTGAATTCATTTTTGTTGATAACCCTTTTAAGCCAAGAATTTTTGTTATTATTATTGCACCCTGAAAGTTACTGATATTTTCCTACTCATTAGAATGTTTAAGGTAGGAGAACATAGATGCAATATATAGAAAAGGGAATGGTTGAATTTAGTTGTTTTTAAGTTTAAATAATTCAGTTGGTTGAAAATAGGTATAATTTATTCCTATTATTGAAAAAAAAAAATCATGTTGAATTCATCAAAAAGTAAAAAGAAAATGAGGAAAATTGTTGAATTTAAAGAAAATGGTGATTGGATAGCAGATATGTACTATAACATGATTGTAGGTATGTTCTTCTTTTAAATGTGCATTTTTTATCTTAAAAAAATATTTTTTGGAAGTTCAACCTCATTATAACCCTGTAAAAGACCTTAAGATTCATGTTTCTAATATGATTGTGATATGGAAATGAAATGAAAAAGGAACTGTGATTTGTTAGGATTGAATGAAAATAGAGAGAAACACTTACCTGTGAGAATATGAGAAGAGATTCCTTGATGAATTTTCATTTTTATTGTTTTAGTTCGATCCTGGAAGTTTATTGTGTCTATATTTTGCTCTATTTGAAATTGGAAGCATCATAAGTTTCTAATTTAAGTTGTTGTTTAGTAAATAAAGCTATTTTGATATTTGAATTCAAATATGATTTATTTATATTCATTTACTTTGCTTGAGGACAAGCAAGATTCTAGGTTCGGGGGAGATGATAAATGTCATAATTAAGTAATATTTCATATTAAAATATAAACATTTATGGATGTTTATTGATAAAATAGCTATAGTTAAATCCCTAGTTTACATATTTTGTGATTATAATATAAATAAGAGTGATTTATTTCCAAATTTGTGTTAATTTCAGGAATCTAGGGGAAAATGAAGATGAAAAGGGAAAGTTGGAACATTGGAAACTCGCTCAAAACTTGCCCAAGAAAGATCACTCCATAGGAACTCACCCAAGACTCGTCCAAGGCTCGCCCAAGAAAGTTCACTCTAGTGAAGTTGGGTTTTTTCTCGTCAAACTCACCCAAGCAAGTAATGACTCGCTTAGGCTAGATGTCACTTAGCCCAAGGCCAACTAGGTTAAATAAGAGGCGTGAGGCATAACCCTAGTCATCATTAGGAGAATAGAAAGAGATACAAAACCCTAAAGGAGGCAGTCGTCAAGGACAAACATTCTGGATATTGTTTTCTTGCTTTCCATGCCTGAAATGGCCAACATAAGTGGCTAATTCTCTCATTTGAGACTGAGAGTAATCTTATCAAACTCTTATGTATTGAGGTGATATTTATCTATAATATTTCAGATCTTGATTGATGATTGTTATTATCATTTTATGCTCAAAGCTTGAATTATTCATGATTTTGATCCTTAGATTTGACTAGAAAGTACTTATAAGAATATAACCTAAATAATAATGCTTAACATATTTGAATGTTAGGAATAGATTTGAAACTTTAATTTCTTTACAACATTTGTTCGTAATGATAAGGAGTTTTTATAAATATGCGAGGAATCAATATTTAGGAAACTCTCTTAAAAAATTTGTATGTGAGGAATTGATATGAATGATTTTTATATGTGAATCCATTTCAATCAGAGTTTCTACAATAGCATACTAAACCAGTTTAAACCAGATTAAAACATATATGTTGCAGCATACAAACCAGATAATTCTCCCCTATTTGTCTTCACAAATAGAGTAGAAGAACGAATTAAAAAAAATTGTTCAGCAGATTAGCACAAAATAAGAAAGTAAAGCACTAAAAGACTTCAGTCATCTCTGTCGTATTGTAGCTCAAAAATCTGATTTTAAACAACTTCAATCTGCTCATCAAGCTTTTGAAAACGTGCCACACAAGTAAAGTTATCCATCCTTCTCAATATCAATCTTTCAAATGGAGACATAGAGGTGATGTGTTCTCCCATGATCCAGCACTTGGACCAAGATCATCATCTCCAGCTTGGAATCCAGCATCAACATCACCCCCACCACCACCAATATCAGCTTGCTCTTCTCCACCATCTTTAGCAGGAGCTCCACTTGAGGATCCAGCTTGATCACGATCCTTGCTAACCCACTTTCCATCAATTTTTGTTAAACCCATCTTGCTAAGGGATCCATTGTTGACTTCATGTGATGTTTTGACCACTTCATATTGCTCCTCCCCAAGATCAACTTCAAAGTAATGCATAAATTTAGAAATAAGGATAGCATATGGATAGTGGTAATCACTTAACCTCAAGGATTTTAGCATATGTTCTTTGATGATGTGGATCCATTTTATCTTGACCTTGTTCATGATCCAATAAATGAAAACAAGATCTTCCTCGATCAACACAGAGTGATTTCTTCCTCATGGAGTTAACATCCATGTAACAATGAAAGTCGTAAACCTCTCATTTAGCCTCAAGCCTCCCATAGAGAAGTTTCTTACTTTGGATTGTGGATTATTCAAACAGCTTCTATAGAACTGCATTTTGTTGAATTCCTCAACCACTCCAATTTTCCCTTTATATATCCTCAATCCAGCATACTTCTGTTCAGAAATGGCAGTTCAAACTTCATGAGTAATCTCCAAATCAACCCCTTTCACATGTGAGCAGAGGTTGTCACCAACAATTTGAAAATTAGTATAGAATACTCTCACAAGGTCTGGGTAGATATTTCCAGACATTTCTAGGAACCTTTTCATTTCTTGTTGTTTCAAGAGATCTCTCACTTCAGACAGTTTTTTATCTTTCAATCAGTTGAGTGAATTGAGCTTTGGATTGTTGATAGTCTTCCTACTTCTTTCATGTAGGCATTTTTCAATATTTTCTTCTCAAGAAAACCATCTTTCAAGGCGCCCACCCTTTTCACTCCACGGGTTTTCATTCTTTTGGAGGAAGGAGGTGTTGAATCCATGGAGAAATGAGGAAATTTCACAGAGGTAGAAGAAGACAGCAGTTTCAGAATGAGTGGAGAGAATAATGGGTTGATTCTATGAGAAAACAACTTAAACAGGCATACTTATATAAGTTGTAAAAGTAGTTAACAAAATTGGCTTTTAGAGGTTGTTTTTCAAAGCAAAAAGAATCAGTTCAGAAAGAATACTGGCACACATTAGCTTTCAAACAGAATGCACAGAACCAGCACATGCACATTTGACTAGTCATTAAATTTCTTAAATTTTCAAGAAGATATGGAATATATTCTATTAATGATGAAAATGACTTCCAAGCAACCCGAATTCAAGGCCATAATAAAAGCAATTTTGACTCATAACAACTTTGAGAAAGAGTCAGCAACTAAAACAAGGCACGGAGACTTAAAACATCTTTAATGAAATGTTGTCAAGGATGAAACAATTGGTTGTTTCGTGAAAACAATCGGTTGTTTTTCTGTGACAGTAATTATGATTTTTCACAATTCAAAAGCTTTCACATAGATGAAAATATAGAATGCTACACACATATATTTTTGTGTGAAAATGAAAAAAGAGTTTATTTAACAAAAATGAATAAACTGCACAAAATTAAAGAAATAAGTTCATAGCTTTTTTTTCTAAGAATGTTTTCAATTAAAGAACCATAGTACATGAGTCAAGAATAAATTTTGCAAGACCCTCAAGAACAGTGTGCAATTAAGAGTTGTACTCCTAAATCCAATTCTAGTCATTCCCTTTATGATTTGATCCTTTAATCCAGTGATTTTTGGTCTCTAAGAGTACCTGCAGAAAAACAATATCAAGTAGTAAGATTTGGTCCCCTTAATTGGATCATTTGAATCCTTAGTTAGGAACCCTTTTAAGAAAACCTTTGGGAACATAAAACTTTCTAAATTTTACAGAATGTAACAAATGACCTTTTTTCATACAGTAAAAGCATCAAACAACTGGTTGTTTCGACTTTTCAATCGGTTGTTTTTTCCTGATGGTTGAATAAAGGCTTTGAAGCACCACTTTTCTTACTCTGTGGATTAAAACCCAATCTAGATTTTCGAAAAACACAATTTTGAAATGTCAGAACAGTCTCAAAGTTTGATTTTTCGTTAGAAAGTTTAACCACAATTTTCACAAGATAGTGAACCTTCTTTTCAAGAGATTCACAATTTTCACAAACACTTAAGTCACACTTGCAAGAAGAGTTTATTTAAATCAATTCTAGATTTTCAAAATCATTTTTTGAATTTTCTAGCTCTTTTTCTAGTGTTTTGACTCTATTTCTAGCAAATTATTCAAAGCATTTCAATTGGTTGTTCAAAAGAGCCAATCTATTAGCTTCTTCATTTGTTTCTTTGAAAGCATCAAGAAGTTGGATATAGTTTTCAAAATTAATTGAAGTGCTACAACTTACACTGCTCATGACAAATTCTCCCTTAGCCATTAAACAGAGATTAGCTTCTTCACCTCCTGAAGATGAACTAGATGACGAAACTTCATTATCTTCCCAAGCAATGTAGGCTTTCTTAGCTTTGCCTTTCTTTCACCTTCCTTTCTTGTTGCTCTTTATTTGCTCTCATTATTGGGGCAATTAGATTTAATATGTCCCTGTTCACCACAACCAAAGCAAGTATATTTGTTAGAGTTAAAATCATTGAGTTTCTTACTATTATACTTGTTGAAGATTGATTCTTGTTGTTGTTTTTCTTCAGGAATTTGCTGAATTTCCTGGTCAGCAAGCTTAGTGTTTCTCCTTCACTGTCATCACTTGAGTCTTGACAGTTTTTGTGTCCAGCAGCCTTTAGGGCACCTCACATGCTTATCCTCATTTTCTTGAACATTCAGCCTGTTCATCTTTAACTCATGTTCATTGAGCTTCTCGAACAGTGAGGCAGTGGTCATAGAGGTTAAATCCTTAGACTCAGAGATAGCAGTGACCTTGGGCTGCCAAGATCTGTACAGTCACTTGAGGATTTTGTTGTTGAGTTCCTCTTTATCAAACATCTTCCCAAGACTCATGAGGTGGTTGACAATATGGGTAAACCTCTTTTGTACCTCAACAATTGTCCCCCCTTTGGGCATCCTAAACATCTCATATTCTTGGATGAGAGCATGCTTCCTTGCTCTCTTCACGTCATTTGTTCCTTCATGAGTGACTTCTAGAGTATCCCACATTTCCTTTGTTGATTCACATTGAGACACCCTGAAAAACTCATCAGAACTTAATGCAGATGTAATAATGTTCTTTGCAATACATCATATTGAGCCTGTTTGCTTTCATGCTCAGTCCATTGGGACCAAGGTTTTTCAAAGATCACTTTGTCATTTTTAAGCATAGGAACAAAAGAACCATTTTTAATTGCATCCCAAATTCCTTTATCAATTGATTCTACAAAGATTTTCCTCCTTACCTTCCAAAACTGGTAATTTACACCACAAAACATAGGTGGTCTATTAATAGATGCACCTTCTCCAAAAGGTAGTTTATCAACCATGAAAACATATTTATGGGTCAAACTTGAATGACTTTCAAGAACCTACCTCTTGATGCCAATTGTTAGAATTGTAGGCCTTAAACAAGAGGGGGGGTGAATTGTTTATAAAATATTTTCGCAAACTTTGAAGGTATAGAGAAAGCCAATGAAGAATCAAAGAGAAAGGAATCGAGTTAGCCAAGAAACAAATATATTTTATTATGTTTCCAGAAATTTAACTGGTTGTTTATGCGATTCAACCGGTTGTTTTTATCAGCAGTTAATAAAAACAAGCTAAAACAGATTTAAATGAGATTAAGGATAGAAAGAATCACATAGCAGATTTATACAAATTCACTCTTACACCAAGAGCTACATCCAGTCCCCAGAAACCATTAGGTATTCCACTAAGCAATCAACAACCTTGATTAGAAACCACACACCAAAGAGGTGATCTTGAACTCTTCAAGAACACACACCTCCTTTGGCAAACAACACACTACAGATCACAGAACACCCTCTAGACCTTCACCTTTATAGAATTGCAGTATTCAAGAGAGAAAAAGGATTGATCACATCTTATACAAATTGAATTCAAAAGTTACAAAGCAGTCTTATTCCACTCTTAGACAAATCAATCCAAAGCTTGAAATAAATCTTGGAGAAAACCGATTTAAAAGATTTTAATTTGATATCTAACTACCAGGAGCGTAAAACTAATTATTTAAACTCCAAAAGACTGTTAAAAACATTTAATGAATGAGCCAAATCAATTTTGAATCAATTAAAACAGATTTACCAAATTTAACAAATTTTGTTAAGGATTTTTAAAAAACATTCGGTTGAAATGTAGAAACAACCGATTGAATTGGTTTGACAGCAAAGTCAACCAATTTCAAGCTTTATCAAAACCTGTTTCAAAAACACTAAGTGTAAAACAACCGATTGAAACGATAAAACAATTGGTTATTTTTTCACTTCTTTGTAAAACACTCTTTTTCAAAAGGATTTGATTCAAACCAACTTTGGATCCTAACTAAGAGTGGATTTACAAATTCAAACTACCCAGAACTCACACACACAAGCAGCAGCAAGGCCTTCAAGCAATCCACACAGATTTGGAGACATCAAAACTCTTGTTCAACAATCTCTTAGAGCTCGTTAGCAATGGCATTATTACCTTTCTTTGTGACTTTTCCTTCATTGGTCACAACGATATTGGTGGATGAAAACTTGTCATGATATAATCGATATTTTGGAGGAAACCCATGTTTCGTATAACACACATCAATAGTATGTCCACTCTTACCACAATGAGTGCATGTTTTACCATTATGAGACACACCCTTATTGTTCTCAGTATGCCCAGTTCATCCACAAAAATTGCAATTTCAACCTGAGCCAACAACATTGATAGAACTATATTATGTTTCATACTGACATTACTGGTTAAAGTCTCATTCACTGATAATTTCCTTTCTCGCTGAGCAACATATGAAAATATTTTTGTAATAGGAGACAATGGATCCATCAAGAGAACATGAGATCGAACATTTTTATTGATTAATAAGCCCTCGTAGAAATTAAATTGCTTGGTCCTTAAATTTTCTTTGATCAATCATGGATGCAACCTTATAAGTACATTTAACAACACAGATACAAATTGGATACGGTCGAAAACTCTCCAAATCATCCCACATCATCCAAAGTTTAGTAAAGAAATTTATGATAGAAAAATCATCTTGTGTATAGAAGATGCCTTTAATTGTAGATTTGAAATAGAAAATAGACCTCCTTGTGAATAACAAGCTTGGAGATTGCTCCAAATTATGATTGTTTGATCCATCCAAAGCATACTTTGATGTATTTATTGATGATGAAATGGAATGGATAAGCCAAGAAACAACCATATTGTTACATCACTTCTAAGCTCCATAAGTGTGATCATTTGACAATGGTTGTGGAGGGTTTCCATCAATGAATTCCACTTTATTATTTGTAATGGGATAGATAGTCATTGACCTACTCCAATAATGATAATTTGTTGAAGAAGGGGAAAGAGAAACGAGAGCCAAAGAAGAATTCTTGTTTGGATGTAAGTACAAGTGACTATAAATGTTGAGGAAAGGATCTGGCTACAAAAACAAAACCAAAAAAACAAAGGAGTGTGGTGTGGGTGATGATGGAAAAAAATTATGTTCTTGATATCATAATAAAATAAACATAAATATGAAAAAATGAATTGAAAAAGAAATAAGAGAATGAATCTTAAGAAAGAAAAAATAATAATAATAATAATAATAATAATTATTATTATTATTATAATTGAATAAACTTCGTTATTGTGAAGAGTATGAATATACATAGAATAAGATTTCCAAACTGGGTATAACAGAAAAAAAAAAATAAAAACTACAAAAAAAATAAAAAAAAAATATATATATATATATATAAACAAATTACTAAATATAGTTGACATAAAATTTGCTATGGAGGATATGGCATTAATACCTAGATAACTCAAAAGAGTATTTAAATAATAACAGTAATGAAAGGGGAAATAAAATAGCACATAAACATATTTACTCGATGTGAACACTATTACACTATTAGTGTTGTATTATTTCAAATGTTGATTATTGGGTTTATTATATTTCAAAATTTCTGGACATTTTTTTAGTTAAAATAGAACACTTTGTCATAATTCAGAATCCTATCATCGATATGTTCTTATTTTTTTATGGGAAAAAACGCATGCGAAAGCAACACACATAATCACGAATCAACTGCAGCAAATAAACAATATAGGATTTAACATGGTTCAGTCGCCAACTGCAACCTACATCCACACGGGCAACTATTAGATTTTATTTTTGTCTTGTTGCACACCAATTACAAGTACAATGATCTCTTCAAATAAAAATTATAAAGGGGACACAATGCTTAAGTCCACTCACCAAACATGGTATCTAGTCAGCCCAACCCAATTGGTTTTGGCTTCATACCCAACAATCTCCCACTTGAAGCCACGAAACAATGTTCACATGCGCTTCAACTGTGTACATGTACTTCTGTAATCTGTCGACGGAACTCAATGTTTCACCTCTAGTTGCCACCACCCTTCTTAATCATTGTTAAGACTTTGTTAAAACTCCTCTGAGTTTCAACACGTCATTCACTGATCCATTCTTTGTTCCTACCTGCTACCACTTACAGGAACTTCCAGATCCTGGAATAGCTTGAGAACAAGCATACTCCATACTCAACAAGAAACTTTCTAGAGATGTTTCAACAGCTGGAATACTGGTTCTCCTAACTCACTATCATCTAGGAACCTCAGCTGAAGCACGACCTGTGCTTCCACTGCCATAAGTACCTTTGACTGGTCTACCTGAACCTTTCCATGCTCGTTCATCCTGAATCTGACATGTGGCTCTGAGTCGCAGTTGCACGCGCCAGCAGTGAGTCGCAGGTCAAGGCTGTCGCGAATCCTGGGCCGCCGTGAAACCCTAGCTTTGGGACGCCGCTGCAACCCCTGTGAAACCCTAGCTTTGAGACGTTGTTGCCGCCTCTGCGAAACCCTAGCTTTGAGATGTTACTGCAGCTCATGCGAAACCCTAGCTTTGGGACGTTGTTGCAGTCGCAATTTTCACGTCTCGTCGATTAATTTCTGCTGATCGGATCTCTAGTGTGTAAACGAACCAAGCTCTTATGCCACTTGATGGGAAAAAACGTACGGAAGCAACACACATAATCACGAATCAACTGCAGAAAATAAACAACACAGGATTTAATGTGGTTCGGTCGTCAGCTGCAATCTACATCCACACCGGAAACTATTAAGTTTTATTTTTGTCATGTTGCACACCAATTACAATTACAATGATCTCTTTAAATATAAATTATAAAGGGACACAATGATTAAGCCCACTCACTAAACATGGTGGGTAGTTAGCCCAACCCAATTGGTCCTGACTTCATACCGAACAATTTTTTACACTAGATTTTGAAAATATATTTTCTTTAGTGTTTTATTCTTTTTTAAATTTTCAATAAATATTTATATGAAGAAGAAAAAAAATAGCATGAATAATTTTTTTCCATAAATTAAAATCAATTTATGCTCTTGGTTTCTAGAAAAACTCTTTCATGTTTAACTTCTGTCAAAATTGTGGTGCATGAGTTTGTTTTAAAATCTATTTTATTTATTAATTTTACTTTTGAGTTTATTTAACATGAGAAATTAGTGTTTCATTCGAAATAAACAAAAATGTATATCTCTCTATCTATTTAACTAGGGTTAATCAATCAGAAGTCTTGGATGTCAATTTAGTGCAAATGATTGAAGATTGTTAACAAATTTATAATTTCATTCTTTTGTTGAAATTCAATGAAATCAATACCTAACATTTGTGTTTTCTTAATCATTGTGTTTGTTCCTTTTTATTCCGTTGTTACACATAATAAGAGTTACATGATTTTAAAAGTCCTCTTTGCAAAAGTCTTATATGCAAACAATATCATAGTTTCAATCATTTTACTTATGTGACTGATATACCAATCAAATTGCGTGGTTGTTGTGTACATCATTTTACCTTTTTTGTTTAGACATTTTTCATGTTTAAATAATTCTCCTATTTTAAGAAGAAAAAAATTATCATACTTTTTAATTGACTTACTAGTGAAGTTGACCAACATTGACTTATTAAGTTTTTCTAACTCTGACTACATGTAGAAAAATCTACTCCAAAATCATTATAGTTGATAATTCTTATTTCTTTGAAAAAAAAATATGAAGGAATGATCACTTGTTATACTAAAAGTCATCTAAGAAAAAAAGTGAGCATAAATTAATATTTCAACTCTGTTTTATTAGCAATTTTTCGTATTTTGTATGATTTCTCTTGTGAATATTTTTGTGGTATTGTTTCTACGAATATTTAGTCATACCTACATATATTTTATGAAATTCTATAAAATCTATAGAAAAATGATAAGAAAATAATTTGTTAAAAAAATTTATCAAAGATTTACAAAAAGAAGTCATATGAAAAATTCTAACAATGATTAATTTATTTATTTTTAAATAAATCAATATGCTATTGAAAAAAGTTCTAATTAGTATAAAGTAAAAACAAATTTATGTTATTAGTATTAATTTAATGAAATTTAAATTATAAGGATATGATGATTACAAGCATTTAAAAAAATATGGATTTATGAGTAATGTATGAAGTATTTATATTGAATATGTTGACATTCAATTTTCTTTTATGAATTAATCAACGATTTAGTTTAAATAGTAATATTTGTTTGAGTAGAATAAATACATAAAAATTACAGAGTTGATTGCCCCTATCGAGTATAAAAAAGGTTTAGTAATACAATCCAACATATTAGGTTTTTTCAATTTCATGTTGTTAGATTAGTTTCATCAATGGAAAAAAATCAAAATAATGTTTCTTATTCCATTTTAAGTTTAAAAGAGTGAAACGAAGAAAACTTTGAAGAGTGAAAATTTGGAAGAATTTATATCACATCAAGAATGAAATTAAATTTAATTGATGAAATAATCTTAAAGTTATTATATTTTGTTTTGTAACTATTTTACATTATATGATTAATTTAATATTTAAAGCACTGCAATTGGAATTTAAATTTTTTATTTGATTTAGTTTAATTTAAGAAACACTTAATGTATCTTCTTTGAAGTATATTAAAATTATTTTTAACTATATTTTTATGAGTGAAAAGTGTCAATATAATCCACAGATTTTTGCAAGATAGGTGCGGCCTATTAAAATTGAACTCTGTTTAAGACACAAGCTATTGTGGGTGCGAGTTTAAACGGATGGGTTCAAACCGCATACCCAACTCTAATTACAATATTTTTCATTTAAATAAACTTAATATTGTGTTAATTATAATTATATTTTGTTAGTTATTTAAAATAAATGTTATACAAAACATGCGAAAGGCTAGTTTGAGAATACAATAACAAAAACATTTTATTCTTCGTTTAATCAAAACTCATGTCAAAACCTTTTACCTTTCTCTACTTTTTTCCATAAATATTTAATTCTTTCTGTACAATAGAAAAAAGTCACCAACTATTAAAGTGAAAAAAATAGATTATATTTTATCAATTAAAATTTTAATTTTATTTTTTTTTATTTTCTCTCAATTTTTTTATTTTATGTTTTTTTATATTCTTATATGTATTATTTGTTAAAAGTCTAGTCGATACGATTAGGTTGTCTTTTAAGTCTTGTGATGGTTTGTTGAGATCATGGATAGTATATATCACACTAGAGAGTCTAATGACCATAAGATTATATGTGGAGTTTATGTTGTGATGATAACACAAAATGAATGGTTTATTTTTATTTTGAGTTCTCTAACAATGTTTCGTACAATTGCAGTACATAGTAGACTCTCTGAGCGTCTACAACGTGTGTTTGTAAAAGAGAGTTTGATAAGACTTGTTAATTGCATAACAAAATTTACATTGAATGTTTTATTTGTGATTTGAATAATCTAATAGTATTTTGTATAGTTATAGTATGTAGTAGACTAAGTAAGCATCTATAGTTTTTGTTCATGACAGATGATCTAATAGTTTTCTGACGATAAACGGTTTGATGAACAAATTGAACGTGTAACATAATTTTTTAAAATAATTAATTGTGAATAATAAAATCTTCTAAATACATATATATTCTAAACACTTTCAACCAAAGAGATATTATATCCAAAAATGAAAATATTTAAATATGTGTTTTGTGGAACTAACTTTGTTTGACCCTTTTTTTTGTCGTATATATCTAAAACTATCTCATATGCAATCCATGCAATAATAAATGCCCTTTTCTTCTTTATATGATATCCTAAAAATTGAATGTAATTATCTCTTTTTGAGTAATTTTTTTTCCTAAAATTTGTCTAAATAGTGTAGTGTCGTTTAGAATAAATAGTCTTTACAAAGTTGACAATGTATAACTTGGGAATTTATAAAAGAAAAAACAACTTTGCCTCTTTGTCTAAGATATATTATTATGTGACTTGTCCTTTATTAACAAAACTCTTTGGCAAACAAAAGTAATATATGTTCCTACAACATAGAATAAATATTTATATGTTTTTTAGTAGTACGAGGTTAGCTTAATTATATGTGTTCATCATCTGAGCATGTGCATGCTTTGTCAGGTGAAAGATAGGACTTCCTAGTGTTATATCACCTGTGAGATGAAACACTTGTGTCTTTGCATGATTTGTTGTTGAGTTACATTATCATCATCTTACAGACGAAGTTTGACCATGTTTGTACTTAGTTATTTTCAACACTTAATCAAAATCATAGGGTGTTATTCTTTTGCTTCAACAAATTCTTTGTATAAAACTCGTAGAGAGTTTATTATTTGATACCTTAAGTAAAAAAATGTTTTTCTTTACTTTGATCTAAAATTGATATGATTTATGGTATAACTACCTTAATTTATGTTTTATGGTATCTATGATGTCATATAACTTTGCTGATCAAAAATAAAAATGATGTCATATAACTTTGTCATAAGATGTTTTGCTCTAATTATAAATCAAGTGCATCACTCAAGTGTTACAAGATGCTTAATTGATGAGTGTTCAAGTGAGCAATGAGTGTTTGAGTATGGAGAGATAAAATCAATTTTGTTCTCTAGAATTGTATCTCTTAAGTAGTACAAAATCATTCAAGCTACGAATTATTCTTCCTCTTTAGGAATCAAGGTCCCTCAAGCAAGACGAGATTGTCCAAGCAACAGGAGTTCAATCAAGTGAAACCTAACTTATGAAGGTGATGATATGGATACCTTATAAGTTAATTATGTGTGTGTATTTTATTAACATATGATTGAGATGTATATTTTCCATGTGATGATAATGATGAGATGTATGCATCAATATTTTTTATGTATGTATATTATGTTACCCTTTATGGATGTGACCTTTATGGCTATGTTGTCCCTAGTTGTTGTGTCTGTGATGAAAATAACTAAGATGGAATAAGATCCTAAGGTTATAGTGTTAAGCACAAAATTCATTGAGTGTGAGAAATTATACTATTTGATTTAGATTTGGTTGAAGATTTTTGCATCTTGGTGTAAAGTGAATTAATTGTAATTTTTTTTTGAGTGTGTTATGTTGATTATGTTATGTGATGGAATTGATACTAGTATATGTTATGTGATATATATATATATATATATATATATATATATATATAATTGCATGACAATTTTTTTTAAATTAAATAAATTTGGTGTGTTATATGAATTGTTATAATTATACTAAGCATAATCATGTGACATTATATGTGATACCCAATAAACTATCCTATAATAGATTTATGCTTTAAATTTACTAGATTAATTGTATATAATGTATTGAAAACTCAATGTTCATTATGGTATAATGTATATTCTATATATACCATTATAAAAATAGTATATTTGTATTTATATTATTAATTCTCTAGTATTTTAGAGTAACTGTAATATAGTATAAAATTATAAATTTAATGATTACATTAAAAAATCATTTTATAAAGTTATCAACAATATAATATTAATGTAATTTAACTTATTATTGGGGACTTTATCACTGACTATTCTTCATAAAAAATCTTAACCAAATTTTAACATGATGTTCATTTTCAATCGCAATTTATTTTATTTATAAAACTCAAGTTGGAGACCTTATTTAAGAGTATCAATGTCATTATATCTTAAAATACATTTAAATTTTTTAAAATATATATTTAAAAATCAAATTTTAGAGTAAAAAGAGGATAATTGATTATTTTTAAATTTAAAAAGTTAAAAATACTTGTAAGAAAATCAACTGAAAATTTATGAATTTAAGTTTATACTCATTTACATTAACTTTTATATTTTCAAACATTCTTAAAGGGGGTGTATCTATTAGAAATAAAAATTGTAATCTCCCTTCTCGAAAAGCACTCCCCACGTACACATAAGGAAAGAGTAAGGCAACAAAATAACCAATACTCGATGCCAAATTCTATTTATCATTTATTATAATATTGTTCACAATCTATTATTCAATATGCTCTATGATAGAGTACAAAAATCACTTATACCTAGGAATAGTGGTCCTTGTCCCTCATTTAATGTAAATAGTTGATAACATTTAACTCTTCTTCAGTATAATTTCCCAATCTCTTAAGTTCTTTGTCACTAGGGAGAAATATTCTTTCCTATCAGGCAAGAAAATCAATATATTTTTTAAAAAAATGTGTTAAGAAGTCTTTTTAAGAAGAAATGATTTTTGGATTCTTGTTTTGTATAGGTGTTGTTTTCATACGTAAGTGTTGGTTTAGTTTTATTATTTGTCTTTTAGTTTTTTTTGGGATTTTTCATAACTGATAAAATACTTTTATCTTTCGATTGATTTAAGTTTTGACATGATTTTTATATTTATTTATATTTTTCTCTTATTTAATAATATTTTTTTATGTAATGATAAGATGTGTAGCATGAAGATTTATAAAAAGAATCAATATATTTTCTAGTAACCATGGGAAACATATCTCTGTTTTTCATCACGAGATGGGGGTTCTAGTGAAAATCTTGAATGAGGTAGTTTGTACCAAACAAAAAATGCATAACCCATGGTCCTACAATGTTACATGCTATTTACAATGTCGTCTTCATTGTAGACGTGGAGCAAGAGTGCCCTTTTCTTTTGATCTACCTAAATATGCACGACCCAATGGTAACTTTTCCTTGGTTTCAATTTTGACTTTATAAGTCTATTTTTGTGGACTATTTTTGTTTTTTTGTATATGGAGTGAATTGGCATCCTTTTTCTTTTCTTTAAGAAAACATTAGAAACTATTGGAAAATCAATTTCATACCTTTTCAATGAAAGACACTTTTTCCAATGTAAATATATATTAATATAGTTTCTGTACCGCCCTGGTAATCGGGTGTGATGACGTGGCATCCTGCTACAGTGTAGGCGTGTTGACAAGGCGCCAGGTTGGCAGAAGGCAAGGAAGTCGGGGGGCCCGTGTAATCGCCAGTTGTTAAGTTGGCGTGTTCCGATTTCCAGCTTACCAGGATAGGCGATCGCCAAGTTAAAGATCAAGTCGCCAGATGTAGATTCAGGCGACCTAGGCGTTGGA
>Ga0123341_1001540_pt1 | contig 17587 bp, 12 predicted proteins | sample Turbeapinknodule_FD_89959 | JGI IMG/M metagenome (GOLD analysis project Ga0123341, IMG submission 89959) | Root nodule microbial communities of legume samples collected from Mexico - Turtle bean Mexico pink nodule | ecosystem: Host-associated > Plants > Roots > Nodule | place: Mexico: Nepantla...
AATTGGTAGTTAAAATTTTGATAACTATATATTAATTTAAAAATTAATTATCAATAATAAATTAATTTAAATATCAATAATTTTTTTAATTTGTAAAATAATATATAATTTAGTTAGTATATTAATTAATTATTTTTTTATAAAATTAATTTTTATATAATATTTTTTCTAAGATAAATTTAGCTAAATTTCCCCATGCATGTCCTTTGAACGTGTATTTTATTAATAAAAGTTGAAAGACGTATTAAGTTAGTTTTTCCTAACGCGATTGGGTAGTTGGAGGAGGTTGGACCCTCCAACTGAATTAGAATTTCATGAGACTGAGCATATTCCAGCGGAATATTTGCTTAGAACTTCTTTTCTTTTGTAGCAAATTATTGGATATCAAACATACTCTCTCTCCCCTTTCTTCTCTCTTCAAACTCTTCATTGTCTCAGACAAACCAACCCAGCTACCCAGCTACCAGGTACGTTTTCTCCACCATTAATTTATATTCATTATCGTGCAAATTCCTACTTCATACGATACGACGAATAAATCATTTTTTCAAGAGCTTTTTTATTCGGATGTAGAAAAACTGAAGGATGTGTGAAATATTTTAATTCAGGCTCATTCCTCCTCCATGAATGAGGAAGTTGACTTCACCGTAGATAAGAAAAAGTTATAGAAAGTTGAACATTTTTCTCATGAATGGAAAAACTTGCTTCCCTGTTGACTAGAAGTTATTTTCCATCTTTAAAAATTATAGGTATTAGAGAAGTTATGATGTGGGTGTAGTAGTTAAACACCTTATCTTCATTTATTGAGTGTAATTTATAGTGTGAAAATAACTTTATTGGTACGCCATGTTCAATTCTCTTGGCATAAATTTTTTAGAGATCCACTAATAAAGAAAAAAAACGAGGTATGTCTAAACAATATTAGGTAGATTGACGTGGCAACATTATGTAGATTGTTACATGAATTATGAATATCGTGTAATTTTTTTAATAAATTATGCTTTGAATTTCTTTCTTTTTCAAAAATTTACTTTTGTTTTTTTAGTAATTTTTTTATTAGTTTTTGGTCTCTTAATTTTATCAATTAATCTTAGTGAACTTTTGTCTCTCATGTGTTGTTAAATATTATTTTCAGTCTTTCAATTTTAATTCAATGTGATTAAGTTATCATATAAAAGCATATTTTACAATTCTATGATGCTGCTGCAAGATTTTTTACTGTGTAAAACTGTTAAGTGAAATTAAATAAAAGAATAAAAAAGCACCTTCATAACTTTTTTAACTCTCAATTTAAACCATTTTATCTCAAACAAATGGTAAATCCTCTTGTTGATACGCTGGCTTAAACCAAATTGTCAAACCAACATTTATAGAAGATAAGGAAAGAATTTGACATCTTTGCCATGAAGTCTGGATACTAAACATCTCAACTTAGAAAAGCAATCCATGTCTTGATTAAATTTTGTTGAAGGTCAAGCCTTTTAGCTAGGAATTGATTGTGTAGTCAACCGACAATCTCAAAGGAGCAAGATCCTGGCAGAAATCAACATAGCTTAGAAGATAAGATAATATCCATAGCTGTCTCTTAAAGCTTTAGGTTTTTTAGATAATAAAGTCCTGAGTCTGCTCCCTTCAAGAGATAAGAGGATACTTCTTTATCTGTTAAATACATAAACTTGGCTAAAACAATTATAGACTTGCCTGAATGAGTAAGAAATCAAGCCAAATTGTAGAAACCTGAAGTTGCTTGAATTGGTTTCGAACAAAAAACTTTGGATACCAACCAAAAATATATAAAGGCAATGTGTTCAGCCTCAGAGAGGACATTGTTGGGATCATTGCCATTGCTGTTTGAGATAAAATGACTGTAAGCTTTTTGACAAGGTAACACGAGTGCACATAAATATTTATTCCAAAGATGGAAAACAACTAGAAACATCAATCTCAAAGTTACTCGGTTGAGTCAAATAAAATAAATCGTATTTCTTACTAAAATATAAATTGTTGCTAGAATGTTTACAAGCATTATTAATTATTAAAATGTTGCTGGAAGGAAACAAGATAAAAATAAAGCTGTTAGTTTGAAAGAAAGAAAAAAAGGAATAAGAAGAGATAGAGAGAAAAGTAGAAATGAATCAGAAATAAAGAATCAATAGAACCCACCTAGTTTTTAACTCTCTTTTCTGTTTCTTTATCACTTTATCATCAAACGTACCTAGTAAAACTATCCTATAAATTTTCTGCATCCTGAATTCAACCAAACATTCCATAAAAGGGCGAAAATAAAGGATATAGATGTTGTGAACAATTATGAAAATGAAATGAGGTTTGCTAAGAGGCCGAAGAATTAGAAAATCCTGTGTTTAAATCATCTGGTAGAAGAATGGGCGGAAACATCTCACTCGTTTTTCGTGTGATTTGGTTTTTATAGTTTTTATTTTTATACATTAATCAAACATTGTGGAGCAGAATTTGCAGGGCTAGATTCTGATCAAATATATCATCTTAGAGTGTACAAAAAGGAAAGTGGATGTCCATCCGCTTTATTGGCTCTACGGAGCACATGGAATTTATCATATGCTAATAATGGGATATTTTAGTGTGATGCCTGAAATTGCACAATTCCAGGATTCTCATTTATGCTTTCTGGCTGTTTGAGATTCAGTTTGCTGAGAGCATGACACTCAGTTTGCTGTGATCTCTCTCACTTCGAGGATTTATCTCTCTCACTTCGAAGATTTATCAAATTACACAAAACGCACCTGCATCGAGGAGTTAAGGATTTTAGCCTCATAAATCTTTATAAGATAAGTAATTAAATAAATGCAGAAAAGAAAATAGTCATAGTTAGGTACCCATTAACAAAAAGAGTCATTGACTTTCGGTATACGAGGTGGAACCTCCAACTCGAACTGGTTTTAACCTTCTTAGAAGCTTTCTTCCATATTCAAATGCTAGCACAAGGAGACCAATGAAGTATAATAGGAAGATATGCAGTTTTTCTAACACGTAGCATTTAAGGGAGACATTGCTTCCAGCCTGATTGTTTGTTCTAATCAACACCCTTTTCTCTTTCAACCCTGTACAAGATCAGTATAAAGTAGATCTTATTAGGAAAAAAAGTGTACACCTAAAGATTGTCTTGAGCGACACGTCTTCTCCAATATCATACAGATAGGTTATTGCAACTTGAGCCCCGTAAGCCTAGACTTATAAGAATATATTGTGACAGAACCAACATAAAAAACAGTGAAGGAATTGAAATTTTATTGAATGAATAATAGGGAAAATCTCCCAATGAAAATGATACATTGCTCCAGAGATTTGAGAGGTCTGGATCCACTCCCCACAACTTTCAAATTCTATTAAGTCCCAGGTTTAAAGAGTATACAGTTTTTCCCGTTTCATAGCGAGTTGGACACTAACAGCCTATAATAGAAAGACTACCACTAACTGGGTCCAACCAACTTCTACCCATACCAACCCCTTCTAATATACTCTTGCTTAATCACGGGCCTGCAATGTAGTTAGTGTAATATATGTATTGTATTTCAAATAAGGAAGCATATGATAGCACACCACATCTTTACTAATTGGGAGCCAGTGACAGACCTGGAAACCTTTTGGCCCAGTGGAGGAATCCTTTTGGTCAACTTGCCCAGTTAATCTTTTGGCATTTTCAAGTCATGATACTCTTTAGTTTTTTCACAGAAAGCAACACAATTTTTCTTTTGCTGTGAATGAGAGCTAGCTCATCTCTAAGAAATTCATCTTTAAACCCAACTACGACTGGATATGCACTGATGAAACATGTCTCTGTGCTTTGTGAAGATCTGTGGCCGTTGGACGATAATTAAATCATCTAATCGTGTACGCAACCAAATATCAGTTGACACTTGTAAATGAAATTGGGTTTAGCTAGTTGTTACTGAGAAGGGAGGAGTAGGAGTAGGGTGAAGTCCGAAAAAAAATAAAATTATATGTCGTTTGTAAAAATTAGACTTTTACCCAGGGACCTTGTTTTAGGGCAAACCTTCTAAGGCTCTGGGGTAAAAAATGGAAAATTATGTATGATAGTGGTAAATTGAGTGGGAACACTGCCCTTACCCACGAACGTGGGTCTATCTCTGCTTGGAGCTTAGACATTATTACCTCACACTGACAACCCACCAAGCTACAGAAAACAGTCATGGCATAGTAGTGAGAGGTCATGCTAAATTAGCAAGTGCAATAAAATCTATAACCTTCAGTGCAGAATACTTACAAGACTGTTTCTTTGGCAAATTAGTCCAATCATGTGGGTTCATATTCACTTCTGATGCCTTGATCAAATCAAACAGTGCTTGATTAACCTGAATTAGAAATGCTTTAGTCCATTTCCAATGCAACTTTAGAGGCCAGTATGTCATTAACTCAAATCACCAAGAATATAATATATCATATTAGATGGAAATCATACCTCTTCAGGCCGCTCGTGACTTACTAGATGACCTCCATGAAGATCTACCATTGTAGCCACTGGATAAAGCCTCTGAGCAAGTCTTTTTGCATAATATATCTGAGCAATTATATCATGCCTGAACGAGAAGAAAATATTTCCATCATTAGGTAAAACTACAAAATGCATCAGTTGAGTAACTGTACAGTGTTCTTTTTTTTCAATTTCATGAACAATTTCTGTGTCTGAATGATCTGTGCATAGCCTGGGGTCAATTCCCATTTATATTTTGTAATTGACATTCCTATGGAGCAGCATTACATAAATGTTTACTAACACAGTACAAACCTGCCATGGATGATTGAAACAAGAAAACCCGCAGATTTGATCACCTCAATCTCCGCTTCAGTTATTTTATGTGTCCAACATGCATTGAGTTGACCATCAAAACCATAGTTAGATTGCATCCCAGTTGTAGATATACCTTTAACATATTGCTGAAAGAGACAGTGGTGGGGAATTACGAAAATAAGGGAAAATATTTCAAATATTTATGAAGAACAGAATAATGATTAGGTACACTGTGTTTCTGGGTTGAGACAAGAGGAATAACTAAAAGGTTACTTTCCTTCCCCTTATTAGGATGTCCAAAACAAAAAAAAGGTAAATGAAATGAAGGGTTAACTAATAAAATGTGTATTCGCAAAGATAACCTTGAAAAATGAACTACTCACTACAGTATTAAAATTCTACTCGAATATCATTAGAAAAAGAAGAGGAATAAAAACTAGATTTCACCTGAGTGATGTAGAGAGTTACTGATCAATGTATTCCTTAATAGAACACAATGTATGTGGATAACGAAAAATGTACATACGTTGAAAACTTAAAAGTGGGTAAAATGTATAATGAAGTCGAGTCAATTTTTATAGATTGAATAATTAAAGATCTTAAAGTTATATATATTCAACTTAAGCCAATTTACTGTAAGATATTCAACTTGAAATTATTAATTTTTTCTCCAAAATTCCCAAATTTAGAATAATTGGAAAGGTGAATGCCAAACGATTAAGAATGGTTAACTGAAAATCCCTCATTAGTCATTTCTCTTCATTCTATAAGTCTCCTACTAACCTTATTGGGAACATGGGGCCTATTACTCTAGAAGAAATGAGAACAAAAGAAAACAAAGCCAACTAACCCACAAGTCAGTCAGTTAGACAGTTACAGTATACAGATAGCAATGTCATTATTGTAGTAGAGGATTCGGTAACTCATTTTGGGGATAGTTCTGACATTCTCCAATTCTCAGTAAACAATTCAAATTCACAATTTACTGTTTCTTTCTATTACCTCTCTTAACCTCCACTATGTATTGTGGTGCAAATTCTTTGAATTATTGAAACCAGTTGCATCAACTGGTATCAAAGCTTTGAACATCGAGCTATGGGTATTAAGAATTGATGCAAGAGAAAATGGAAGTTGCAGTTAAAACGCAGGAAACTTTTAGCCAGAATCAAGATTCTAACAGAGGCATTACGAAGTTTGGAAAAAATGGTGGAAAACATGGTGAAGAAGATGGATATTGGATGCAAGGAGGATTAGGAGACTTGAAGATAACAAGTTCAGAGATCAAAGGTGACACAGCAAAATCAGAAGCAGAGCAGGTTAGCCTGGAGTTGCTAGATCATTGGAAAAGATTGTAGATACCTTCATTTAGCAGGCAGAAATACATGTATACTTGGGTCCACAAATTGGAGAGATACTTCCAAACTAGAGGAGCATCAGAGAACAAGAAGACGGAAGAAGAATTGTTTTCTTTGGAAGGTAGGGCACTAAGTTGGTTTTAGGAGGTTTCCAAGAATGCTGCTGTAGGCAAGTTTCAACCAGCTGTTGCAAATTCCCCTTTTGCAGTGCTGTTGGGGCTGAAACAGGACGGTACAGCGGCTGATTTCGTAGACCAGTTTCAAAAATATGCTGGAACGATACATGGTATAGAACAAGATTGAATAGATATGTTCTTGAATGGCCTCAGGGAAGATATCCGAGCAGAAGTTCAATTATATGAACCAAGATTAGCTGGAGCCATAACAAAAGCATTTATGATAGAAGATAAGAACATGGCAGTGACAAAACTGATGGTAAATACTGGGACTAGGCAGGCCAATTCTTAGAGGAGTTTTGGAGGGATACACAACAATAGTGTGGGCAACATCAACAAAAGTTTTACCAGGCAAGGGGACACTTATGGAGGAAGTGATCTATTGGATACAACGCCAAAGCTGTCAATAATGGAAGGTTTGAAGCAAGGGATGCAACAAGGAGAATATAAAAGGCAGACAAATGCAGAAGTGCTAGTGAAGATGAATAAAGGAGAATGTTTTAGATGAAACGACAAGTTTAGTCAAGATCATATGTGTTAGATATTATTAGATATAATTAGATATTATGCGATATTATAGATATTGTTAGATATCTCATGTTTATGTAATGGGCTTAGCCTATATGTTTCTTTTCCTATATAAACATAACCCTATGTGTTCAATATACACAAGGGATTTACCCTATTCTTTCTTTTCTTTTAATATGGTATCAGAGCCATTTCGAACCTATCCTAGCGAGTGTTTGTTGGGCTTATCAGGCCACCCGCTATCGGGTCGTTATCGGACCACACATAATATGTTATCCCACGCACGAGCTGTCACTCTCGGCGTGAGGGGGGTGTGTTGGAGATCCCACATCGACTAGAAATTAGGACATTTCATTGTATATAAGTGGGTGCAAACCTCACCTCATGAGCCGGTTTTATGGGGTTGAGTTAGGCTTATAGTCCACTTCTTAATAGAAGTGCCAGTGAAGATGAACAAAGGAGAATGTTTTAGATGAAACGACAAGTTTAGTCAAGATCATATGTGCAAAAACAAGCAGTTTAGAATCATGGTCTTATAAGAGGAGAAAGAAGAAGTGGGTGTAGAAGATTGCGATGGCCTATGGGCAAAAAAAAAGCAGTTTGGAGTTATGGTCTTCGAAGAGGAGAAAGAAGAAGTGGAAGGAATTTCAACTATCATTACATAGTGTTGTTGGATTCACATCAAGGAGGTCCCTTGAACTATGGGGAGTAGTGATTGCAGGAAGGGTAATAGTGCTAATAGATGGTGGAGAAATGCAAAATTTTATTTCACATCAATTGGTAAAAGAGTTTGATTTTTGGGTGTTGAAAGGATTAGTGAAAAAACAGGTCCTAGAGGTGTCAATGAAAATGGCTAGATGCCTTTGTACATTTTTATTTGTTCTATAAACAATGGTAGGAGCATTTACACATAAGTACTATTCATAAATACAAATATCCTATTGCCTGATTTGTCTAGCCTATTTTAGGAATATTATTATATACAATTGGGGAGAAGAAATCAATTCATGACTTGTCTAGCCTATTCTTAGGAAAAAAAATTAATATAATTAAGGAGAAAAATCATTCTTGATTCACACCTCCCCTCAAATTGATGCTCTATTGATGTAACCGGTCAAGGGGCATCCATTTGCTAACAAGAAACAAATGGCGTGGGCGAGGAATAGCCTAGGTAAGAATATCCGCAACCTGAAATTGAGTATTAATGTGAAGATTGATATCACATAGTCTTTGTAAGCCTCACAAATAGAGTGTCAAATCAACTTTATTTGTGATCTAGGGATTTTTTTTATTACTAACAAATGAGGCAAAACTCAGAAACTAAAGTTATATTAAAACATTTTGGAATCAGAAAAAGGTATAATGAAATGATTGACAAAAGTGAGAATACTTCTCTACTAAGGTACTTCCTTGCATCTTGTGATCTTATCAAGAATTCATTAATTCTTGTGGAAATCATCTACAGGCTTCTCAAAGTGAGAATATTTCTCAGCTAAGGTTCTATGTATATCTTGTCATCTTATCAAGAATGCATCGATTCTTGTGGAAATCATCCGTAGGCTTCTCAAACTCTTTGTGGAACCTCCTTTATCCAAGTTGTCGTTATTATGTTTTCAATTCCTAATTTCCTGTTTTAATTGATTACAATTCCTAACCCTAAATTCCAAAGTTTTGCATCAATTCTATTTGGAAATTTATCATTTGGTATCATAGCAAGGTTTGAGTGGTAAGATAATCGTGTGTATTGTTCCTTGTGTTTTTTTTTGTAGTGTGTACTATTCACATCACTATTTATGAGTATTGTTCACATGTACTACTTGCGGTATTATTCACGGTACTATTCATCCTTTTTTTTTGTTCTTCTTTATTATTATTGTTTTTATTTTTCCTTGAGTCTATGATCCTCCAATAGGGGCAACTCAAGGGAGGCCACGACAGTTTGACACCAAAGCCCCAACAAGATCTCTTTCATGCACAACAACAAGATAATTCTCAAGCCCTTATCTCCTAGAGAGGTGTGTGAGACCAAATGAAATTGATATAAAAGAAAGTGCAAGAGAAAAGGGAGATGAGTGAAACACATAAACAAAGCTGAGTGAAAAACCTAAAAGGAGTGCAAAGAAAAAAGTGAAACACTTAAGAGAGAAATTATTGGATTAGTGAAAGTGAGTGAAGTGAAGAAATTACTAATTGCTAGTAAACCTCTTTATTTACTTTATTGCAAAAACAACAATTTGGTTGTTGACCATTCTAATCAAATTAATCTTTCTTCAGCGTCAATTCTCTTTTGCAGGATTTAAGGGATGTGTTTTCAAATGAAGCACCTAAATGACTACCACCTCTAAGGGGAATTAAACACCACATTGATCTCATTCTTGGAGAATATTTTCTAAATAGGCCAGCCTATAGAAGCAACCCTAAGAGACCAAGGAGATCTAAACTCAAGTTGAAGAATTGATGAATAAAGGATGGGTGCAAGAGAGCATGAGCCCATGAGTTGTTCAAGTCATTTTGGTGCGTAAAAAGGATGGTTCCTGAGGGATGTGCATAGCTTGTAGAGCACTAAACAACATCAAGTATAGGCACCTTATTCCCAGGTTAAATGATTTATTAGACGAAGTATATGATCTTGCATATTTTCAAAAAATTGATTTAAGAAGTAGGTGCCATGGATTATGGAGGGGGGATGATGGAAAACATCCTTTAAAACAAGATATGGATTGTAGGTGTAGAAATTATACACTAACATGGAAAAATGTGTGTTTTTTATGGACCATGTTATTTTTCTGGGTTTAATTATTAGTTCAAAAGGAGTGCAGGTTGATCCAAAGAAGGTGAAAGCCATTCAAAATTGACCAACCACAAAAAATGTAAGTGAGGTAAGGAGATTTCACAGCTTAGCAAGCTTTTGTAGGAGGTTTGTTAGAGATTTTAGCACTTTGGTTGCACTGCTTAATGAAATTATTAAGAAAGGACAAGGAAACTTCAACAAGAGGCAAGTGGGTGGAATTTCTTGAACAGTTTCTGCATCTGATCAAACATAAGAAAGGTAAGAATAAAGTGATTTCTTATGTACTCTCCCATAGGTATGCATTATTGTCTACCATTGAAACTAAGTTTCTTTGTTTTGATTGCATTAATGAATTATATGAGCATGATACTAACTTTTCTAATAAATATCAAACAAGTTCTCATACTTCATCTTATGGGTAGTTTAGGTATGATGGGTATTTGATATGGAGCAAGAGACTTTGTGTAGCTAAGGGTTCAGTTAGGGACTTGCTTATTAGAGAGCCACATAATGGGGGCTTAATGGGGCATTTTGGGGTACAAAAGACGTATGACATCTTGCATGACCATTTCTATTGTCCTCACATGAAGCATGACATGCATAATAAGTTTTGTGATAAATGTCTTGTATGCAAGAAGGCTAGAGGGTTATGCAACATGGTTTGTCTACTCCATTGCTAGCTGAACATCCTCGGATTGACATTTCTATTGATTTTGTTCTAGGTTTTCCTTGATCTAAGGGAGGAAAGTACTAAATTCTATGGTGGTTGACATGTTTTGGCTCACTTCACAGAACGCAAGAAGGTAGATGGATCTTATCATGTTTCCGATTTTTTCTTCAAGCAGGTGGTAAGATTGCATGGTTTACTTGGAGTATCATAGGCGATCATGATTCCAAATTTCTTAGTCACTCATGGCGGACTTTGTGGGGTACGATCATAACTTAATTGTTGTTTTCAACTGCATGCCATCCCCAAACTGATGGAGAAATTCAAGTGATCAACAAAACTCTTTCTACTTTTCTTAGAGTTGTTCTTACAAAATATCTTAGAACTTGAGAAAAGTGTTTGCCACATGTTGAATTTGCTTAATAGGGTTGTACATAGTACTACTTAGAATGTCACCTTTTGAAATTGTTTACGGTTTTAATCCTTTGACTCCTTTGGATTTGATACATTTATCGAACATTTCTCAACTTAAAGATAAGTTTCGGTAGGTTAAAGCAAAATATGTCAAGAAGTTGCATGAGCAGGTCAAGACACAATTTGAGAAAAGAATTGAAGGTTATGCTAAACAAGCCTACAAAGGAAGAAAGAAAGTGGTCTTTGAGCCTACCAATTTGGTATGGGTACACATGAGGAACAAAGATTCCCTTGACCAAGAAAATCCAAGATCTAACCTAGAGGGGATGGCCATTTTGAGAGCTAGAAAAGATCAATGACAATGCCTATAAAATTGATCTTCCATGTGAGTATAATGTGAACCTTTTAATGTTTTTGACTTATGTCCTTTTACTGCAGCATAAGGTGGCTCATCTATTGCTAAATTATGGAAGGCCCAACACACTTTGGGGAGATTCGGCTGATTACATGTATAACATGCTTGCAGAGCTAACATAAAATTGTTTGAAATATTTATCAAAGTTAGGATTTGAACTCAGAACCACAAGTTTAAAATGTGTTTACCCAACCACTAGGTCAAATCAACTTTATTTGTGATTAGGGATTTTATTTTAGTTTCTTTTATTACTTAAAAATGAGGTAAAACTCTGAAACTAAAGTTGTATTAAAACATTTTGGAATCAGAAAAAAAGTATGGATATTTTGACAAAAAGTGAGAATATTTATTTGCTTGGATTCTTCCCTGTATCTTGTGATTTTATAAAAAAATTCAGAGATTGAATCTTTCTCTAATTCTAGTCTACGCGAAAGAGAACACAGAAATGAACTGATTATTGTGACGATCATCCTTAGGCTTATCAAACATTACTTGTGGCACCCCTCTTCATCCTGTTTTTTTTTGTTACGTTTTCAATTCCTAATTTCCTGTTTTAATTGATCCAATCCCTAACCTACCCAAGTTTTGCAACAATTCTATTTGGAATTTTAACAGAACTAAACACTTAAATATTCCACCAAGCATTCAATACTACGTCTGTGACTTGAGCACCCCATAATACTCAAGTTCCTCTCAGGTCAGGTCACGTCAATCAAAGCATTGTATAGACACCCACAAGTCATTCACTTAGGCAATTACAGTGTATAAATAGCAATGTTATTACTGTAGTAGGAGGTTTTTGGAAACTCATTTTGGGGAGAGCGTTGACATTCTCGAATTCTCAATAATCAATACAAATTCACAGTTCACCTTTTCCTTCTATTCACTTTACCTCTAACTCTATGCATTGTGATGCAAATTCTTTTAATTTTTGGTAACAATTGTATCAAAACCTCCCTTATCTTATTCTCAGTGCAAGCATATACCCTTATATCACACTGTGCAAAAATAATCATAAGACATGCGTGGTCCTACAGTTCATCTTAGGAATTCTAAGTGAAACTTAGGAAACAATAAATGACAGGTTTGAATTGTAAAACTTTGATACAAGTATATGCACACATGTCTTTGGATTATTTACTTACAGGGATGCGCAACCACCTGTGTAACTTTCACTAGTCTTTGTAAATGTGTATGGTGTGTTTCTGTTTGACTAACACACAGCTACAATACAAACTAATTAAGATAAGCTTATTTTGAATACTGTACCTGATACAAGATAGCTCTTCTCTTATCTGTTCCAACGTATTCCTCAAGATATTCCTGCAAGCCATACATTAATTCATCTTTAAGATTCATCCCAAGGAAAAAATGAATAAAAATCTCTAAAGATATCAATAACTGTAGATCAGAGTTGTTTCAAGACAAGAAATACATAACCTTCGTCTCTATGTTAATATTAATGATAAGAGCAAGACTCTTTTTGATAGGATTACATATCGAGAGGTTCAATTTTTTTAATCCACACTTAGTTTTGTTTCAGTTATGGTTCAATGCACTTCGTGGAATCAGAGGAATTAAAAAAGTGGGGAGAAAGGTTAGGAAGACAACTTGTTATTGATTAACAGAAAATAATGAACAAAAGCGAGAAAAGGTTCTCACTTGGGAATAATGGGTGTCCAAGTCAACAGCAGCCCTCTCTTCAGGAGTCTTAGCTTTCAAGAAACGATAAGCAACAGATAACGTTTGTCGGTCTAACTGCAAAACATTAAATGAGTAAGCCACCTAATAGGTATTGAGGTATGGTATGGTGCCTAAAATTTAAACCAGCCTAAACATTTTGTACATGTATCTTTTATATATATATATATATATATATATATATATCAAGGTATGTGAAATATCTTGATGGCCAATTTAAAATAGCTGCATCTAAAGTCTGAAAATTACCGTTTCCTTTTCTTATAGTTAAGGTCTATATTGTTTTCTTTACTTTTTTTTCCTTTAACAAGAGTCAACTTCATGGAAATTTATTATAGTTCTTCAACTCTTTCGTTTCAATTGTTAAAGAAGACAAGAGATAAACAGCAGATATTCAAGATACAGTCATCAATCAGTGCAAGATGACGATGAGAGATCAGGGGATGTTTATCAACCAACCACCTTAGTTTTCTAAGGCAGCAGTTCAATGTTCTCTGAAATTCATACCATCTCTGAAAACAGATTTTCTTTCTCCACTTTGGAGGTTCCAAAAGATCATAAGAACAATTAAATACCTTCGGAAAACATTGAAAACCTCCTCCTGTCACATTGAGCAACGCCAAGGAAAGGACTCTGTCAGGAAACACTGCTGCTACTTTACAAGCTATCATGGCTCCTGTTTTGCAGTGAAAGGTAGTTAAATTACACAAAGGCCAAGCTTGAATTACTTTTCGATAAGTCCTTATTGGAGAAAAGAAAAAGATAAAATGAATTAAAATTTTCTCATAAATCAAAATCTAACTTATGAACTTTAACTTTTATAAAAGCTATGTTGTCCAACTTCTGTAAAAAGTTCAATTTGACATATATGCATAAGTTAAAACACCTAAATTCATTTTATTTTCTTGTATATTTCCCCTTCAAGCCCTTGTTTAAGAAGTTCATGCAAAATAGGATTCAACTCTGTCATGCATAAAAGGAAATACTAGGCACGCACCCATCGAATGCCCAAAAATATGGGCTTTTTTCCAACCCAGATGATCTAACAAAGCAATTGCATCCTTCGCCATTATCTCGGTTCTGCACCCAACAACCACCACACCAAGAGTTAAAACTCGCCGATAACAATCTCATTTAAATTTCCGAATGAAGAAGCACAATATCCCAGCGTTACTAGAATATAGCAACTCACGAGTATTCAGATTTTTCCACAGGCACGGAGCTCCGACCCACCCCACGATTGTCAAACGCGCATACATGGATGCCGCCATTGCCTTCTTTGCCGTTGTCGTCGTCGTCGTCGTTAGGGACGGTGGTTCCTGTCAGGGCCTTGATTTGTGGGCCCCACGCGTCGTGCGTCGCCGCCAACCCTGACCAACGTCCGTTCAATCTCCATAAAATCAGAAAAAAATTATAAAGGAATTAAAAAAAAAGGAGCGATGATGAAGGACCTATAATGAGGAGCACTTTGGTTGTACCGCCACCGTAAGTTCTGTAGAATATCTTGAAATCATTCTCGAGGTGCGCGTCGGCGACGGGGAAGGATGGCTGCGTTCCGACGGCGCAATACGGCATCGTTGCGGAGGAGATGTAGGGGATTAGAAAATGGATTTTGTTCTCAGGCTCTGTTATAGGAGTTTGGCGGGAGCACGTGGCGGATAAGAAGCGGCTAATGCCACGTCAGACGGACGGTTTGACTTTCTTAGACGCGGATGTCAAAGTCAAAATACCAACTGCCAACTAGATTCCTGCAAAACGTGCTGCTTTTGAAAACAATTCATCCAAATTTTAATTTTGTAATAACGGTGAAATCTAATGAAAAATTAAATCATTCGGGTTAAACTATTTTGTTAGAATATTAATAATTAAGTTATGTTTTTAGTAAGAATTACCAACATTTTTTTTATAAATATTCTGAAATAACGCACTTTATATTAAATATATAAAATTAATAATAATATTTGTTCTCGTCGGTTGATCTCGGTTATATTGAATTGGTGAGTTTTGTTTCAGATTTGTTTTCAATTGGTACTCTGAGATGTTGTTCCACTCGGATAAAGGGGACTCTACTCACATTCCAACGATCAAGTCAATGAGAACATTTAAACTATAAATATATCAGTGTAGGGCTTAGGAAAAAACATACCTTTACCTGGGGTCTTGAATCCCTTTTTATAGACATTCCTTCAATAACTTTCATCAGTGAGAATATAATCTCAACATTTAGAATAGTCTTCAATACATTATAATTCATTTATGATTGTAAAATTTATTTAATTCTAGCTTTCTTATTGCTTTCATCACTGAACAATATCGAACCTTTGAAACTTTAGCTCTCTCGGTATCTCCGGTACCCAGGGTTTAGGGTTTACCGCTTATGGAAATTTTATCCTACATTACTACAAATGCCTTCACTTATACATACAAGAATACCTTATTACAACTTATATTAACTCATCTCTAGACATTGTGCATGAAGCAATAAGTATAACTAAAATCTAACCTACTTAGGCATAACTAAGCATGAAAAATTGTGGAATTCTTACTTAATCAGAGAACTAACCCTTCGATGCACAATATTCTCGTGTCCAAAGCGAACATGTACTCAACTTTAGCTTGTATACCTTTGTTTCGCAAATCTGGCCAAAAGCCGGCTATCATGACTTCTTTGACCTCGCAAAGTGCCTACTCGGATAATCGTTCCCGACTTACCATGCACATGGTCAGATGATTCAACTATTTAGCATTTATTCATTTCACAGAGCGCCTAGACTCAGGTGATCTTTCACATACCGAGTTAGCCCGACTTACCATGTGTATAATCAAATGATTCAACTATTTATTCATCTCACAGAGCATTTAAACTCAGGGGATTGTTTACAAACCGAGTTAGCCCGACTTACCATGTATACAATCGGATGATTAAACTATTTATTCATCTCACAGAGTGCCTAGACTCGGGTGATCGTTCACAGACCAAGTTAGCCCGACTTACCATGTGTACAATCACATGCTTCAATTATTTATTTATCTCACAACCTAGACTCGGGTGATCGTTCACACACCGAGTTAGCCAGACTTACCATGTGTACAATCGAATGATTCAACTATTTATTCATCTCAGAGAGCGCCTAGACTCGGGTGATCGTTCACACATCGAGTTAGCCCGACTTACCATGTGTATAATCGGATGGTTCAACTATTTGACATTTACTCATCTCAAGTATTTCCAAAGAACAAATTTATTACAGGCGACCTCATTAAAAAACCCCCGAAGAGGAAAAAGAGTGTTGTCTCAAACAAAAACACAATATTCAAAGGAAAAGAAATACATATGCACCTCAACTGAAATAAAACTTGAGATTTGTTGCATTCCAAGTTCGTGGGATGGCTCCACTCTCCAGAGTTTCCAATTTATATGCGTCGTTTCCCAATGCCTCAATTACTCGGAACGAGCCAGTCCACTTTGGAGACATTTTGTCTCAATCTGGTAAGGGTGTACCTTCCGCATCACCAAGTCGGCAACCTTAAATTTTCAAGGCTTCGACTTAGTCTTGTGTTGTAGTTCCACTCCTCTCTTTAAAGCTTCTGAATTTATACGGGCATAATCCCGTACCTCGTCCAGCAAATCGAGATTCACCTTTCTTCCTTCATTAGACTTTTCAACAACAAAACTTTGGAACCTGGGAGAATTTTCCTGTATCTCAACTGGTATCATGGCATCTGATCCATATACCAAACTAAACAGTGTCTCCTTCGTCGTCAATTGTGGGGTGGTGTGATAAGACCACAAGATTCTTGGAACTTCTTCTAGCCAATTCCCCTTCGCTTTCTCTAATATTCTCTTTAGTCCCCTCAACAGGACCCTATTGGCCAACTCGGCTTGCCCATTCGTTTCTGGGTGTTCCACTGAGGCGAAGATCTGCTTTATCCCAAGTTTTGTACACAGTTTTCCCAGTTACTAGCTAGCAAACTGAGTTTTATTGTTCGATAGTAAACGCCTCGAAATCTCAAACCGACACACAATATTCTTCCATACAAAATGTTGAACCTTGTGAACTGTGATTAGTGCAACTGACTCAGCTTCAATCCACTTGGTGAAGTACTCAATAGCAATGATGAAGTACTTCATCTGGTGTATGGCCAAAGGGAAAGGACACAAGATATCTATACCTCACGTATGAAAAGGCAGCATTCCATCGGCGAGATACCGTTTGTACGGGGTCAACCAGGTCTCCTCAACCCTGACTGCAGAACCTCGGAACATTCCTCTTTGAGATCTTCACAAATAGTTATTCTCGAGACCTTCAACGTTTTCTGGACCATCGAACGATGGCTTCTGATGGAAGAGGGCCAAGCACAATCTCATATAAAAAGACAAGAGCCAAGACATGAGCATCCAAAGCCAAACCAAGAGTGTCTAGGCCAAAGTGAAGAGTGTCTAGCACAAGGTGGAGCGTCTAAAGGGAGAGCGTCTAGGAGGAAGGGTAGAGCGTCTAGGACCTATTACTAGGTCCATGACCAAGCTACGGATGTGAGACTTGGGCCAATCTATGGATGGGAGAGAAAGCAACATGAAGGTCCATTAAGGATAGCTTAAGTATTAGTTGTGGTGTAAATAGCATAAACTTGTTTCCATGAGACTTGACCTAGATTTGCTAAAGATTTGGTCACATTCTAGAATGTTTCTCCACATGGCCGACCACGTGCTCCATGTGCTCCATGTGATGTAATTTGCATTTCATTTTGAT